>Ga0172379_10011154_pt1 | contig 10764 bp, 8 predicted proteins | sample GrowelOW334metaG_FD_119756 | JGI IMG/M metagenome (GOLD analysis project Ga0172379, IMG submission 119756) | Groundwater microbial communities from an aquifer near a municipal landfill in Southern Ontario, Canada - Groundwater well OW334 metaG | ecosystem: Environmental > Aquatic > Deep... | reverse complement strand
AGCGTCCTGATTCCGGAAGGCGTTACCATGGTTTCGATTATGTTGAACTTTGATTTTCCGGAAGTAAGGATTTCCTTCTCGTCCAGCCAGTATTGGGTCGCATCCTCTTGGGGATACAGATCCCAACAGGTCTTGCCTTCCATCTGCTCCTTGGTTTTCGAATTTGTCCTTACGAACGATTCGTTGACGCGGATGAACCGGTTCTCCTTGTCCTTGTAATAGATCATCGAAGGCGAAGCGTCGAACATGGTCTGCTGCTGTTCGTACAGGACCTTGATCTGTTCCTCGTTTTTCCTGCGTTCGGTCACATCTTCGATCGCCAGGAGGATGATGCGTTCCTTTTCCGACGCCCGCTGTATCTGCCGGGCATTCAGCAGCATGATGCGTTTTCCTATGGAGGAGAATTCATGCTCTACCTCATAGTTGTCGAAGCTCGATTTTTCCGGAAGGATGGTCTCCAGCAATTCCCGCAGCTTTGGAATGTTCCATTGCTTGTTCCCCAGATCGTAGATCAATTGGCCAACGGTATCGACGGGATTAACCTTGAAGAGTTCGTAGAAGGAACGGCTTACCGATACGACCCGCAGATTCTGGTCCAGCGCGATCAGGGGTTCCCGTATGGTGTCGATGATGCTCTCTGCGTATTCGCTGGACTCCAGGGCTTCGCGGGCCTCGTCCTTTGATATCTGTACGGTATGCTGGGCGTGTTTCCGCTGTTCCACTTCCAATGATAGATCCGAAGTGCGTTCCTGGACCCTCTCCTCGAGTATGGTATTCAGGTTCTGCAATTCGGTCTCGGATTCGGCAAGCTGCTTGTTGAGTTGCAGGGCGCTGTCGTACGTGGAGAGGAGGTAGCGCAGGATGCGGGAACGGCTCGCGTGGATGTGGTAGCTTTTCCCGGCAAAGGACAACTCGGGATCGGATCCGTCCCCGGCATCGTTCGACAGACCGTCGCCCGCCAGCAGGGCCCGGACCCTCTGCAGCAACCTTGCCTTGTCGTAAGGCTTGGACAGGAAAGCGTCCGCACCGGCTTCGAGCCCGGCGAGTATCTCGCCCTCGTCCACCAGGCTCGTAAGCAGCAGGAACGGCAAGTCTCCGTGTTTGTCCTGGGAACGGAGGGTCCGGCAAAGTTGGTAACCGTCCATGCCCGGCATATTCACGTCGCTTATCACCAGCAGCGGCGAGTTCGCCTCCAGGTGGTCCAGGGCAACCAGACCATCCTTGGCGATGGATACGCGGAACCCGGCATCCTCGAGTATCTTCGCGAGCATGAGCGCCTGTGTCGCGCTGTCTTCCACGATCAGTATATGCTTATCCATTGGGTGTCCCTTCGGAGAGAAGGTCGTAGATTTCCTCGAAGCGACGGTGGCACCTTGAGAAAGCTTCAAGGACCTGGGGATCGAAATGGGTGGGCAGGGTACGTCCGTCACCCTTGGTGATGATCTCCATGGTGGCATCATGTACAAGGCCAGGCTTGTAGGAACGCCTGGTGCGAAGTGCGTCGTACTGGTCGACTATATTGGTGAGACGGCCGGCGACCTGAATCGCCACGCCCATAAGACCCCCCGGATATCCTCCTCCATCCCAGCGTTCATGGTGGGATCGTGCGATAAGTTCGGCCATGATCAGGTAAGGGGAGGCGGAACCGCTCAGGATGCGGGCACCCGTTTCCGTATGCTCCCTCATCCTCTTCCATTCATCGTCGGTCAGGGGGCCGGTCTTGAGCATGATGCTGTCGGGGATGCCAACTTTCCCGATATCGTGCATCATGGAGGCATGGAAAATCGATTCCAGAAAATCTCCGGCCATACCCAGGTCGCTTGCCAGCTCCTTCGCGAGGAAACCGATCCGCTTGATGTGCAACCCCGTACCTTCGTCCTTGAATTCCGACACTACCGCCAGTCGGTAGATTGTGTCGACGTATCCTGAAGTCACCAGGCTGTTCGCGGCCTTGAGTTCGTCGAGGGCACCGCGTATTTCTGCCGTCCTGGCCTGCACCTCCAGCTCCAGGATCTCGGCATGGTGCTGCAGGAAGTCGTGGTATTCCTTGATCTTCAGGTTGTTCGAGACCCTGAGGGCGAATTCCTCGCCATCCACCGGTTTCGTCAGGAAATCGTTCGCGCCGGCCGCGATGCCGCGCAACCTGTCCTCGCGGGTCAGCAGCCCTGTCAGCATGATCACGGGGATATGCTTCGTACGCACATCCGATTTCAATTGTTTCGTGGTATCGAACCCGTCCTGAACCGGCATGTTCCCGTCGAGCACGACGATATCCGGAGGGTCGCTGATCGCCAGAGCGAAGGCTTCCTTGCCGTTGGAGGCCGAGATTGTACGGTATCCGCTTTCCTCGCACAGCATGCGCAGCAAGCCCACGATGCCTTCATCGTCATCGGCGACCAAAATTGTCTTTTTCCTGGGTATCATTTTTTCCTTCATGCCTCACTCCTTTGTGCCGCGATGCTGTTCAGCATTTCCGCTATCCGGCCGGGGGGATACACGAATCGTGCAGCACCAAGCCTGATCGCCTCGCCCGGCATGCCGTGGATCACCGAGCTTTCCTTGTCCTGCGCGATGGTGAGCGCGCCCTTTTCCTTCATTGCCAGGAGTCCCTCGGCTCCGTCCTTGCCCATACCCGTGAGCAGGATGCCTATCGACGACCGGTCGTAGATCCGCGCCACGGAAAGGAACAGCACCGACACCGATGGGCACAAGCCGTCCACGAAATCGCACGGCCTCAGATGCAAGCGACCGGCCATGCCAGCTTCCATGTGCGACCCGTCCGGAGCGATATAGGCGTGGCCCGGCAGTATGATTTCCCCCTCATCGGCGATCTTTACGGGGAAGCCGGAAGTCGACGAAAGCCAATCGACCATGCCTGGCAGAAAGCCCACCGCGATGTGCTGGACTATGAGGATGGGCATGGGGAATTCCCTTGAAAGTCCTGCCAGGATTTCGCAGAGGGCCAGGGGGCCACCTGTGGAGGCTCCGATCGCGACCACCTTCATCCGCTGCATGTCCGTCGGCCAACTCCTGCCGTGTTCCTCGACCCCCGGCATGCCGTCGCCAGATTTTTTCCATCGGCGGACCAGTTTGATTTCTGAGGCCATCTTGACGGTCTGGACTATCCTGCCCGCCATGGCGCGGTACTTTCGATGGGTAGGGCTGAGGGGTTTCTCGCAGACAGCGACCGCGCCAGCTTCCAGCGCCAGGAAGGGGAATTCCGTGCCGCCCCAATCCGTGCCGGCGCTTATGACCACCGTGGGTATCGGATTGGTGGTCATGATCCTGCGGACAGCTTCCACCCCGCCAAGCCTGGGCATGTACAGATCCATGGTTATCACGTCGGGTTTGTATTTCAGGGCCATCTCGATCGCCTGCAATCCGTCGACCGCGGTCGCGACCACCGAGATGTCCGGGTCGGAACCCAAGATGCCTACAAGAAGGGTCCGCGCCACAGGGGAATCCTCAACGATGAGGACGCGGATCATGCCCATGCCTTCGTTTCATAGCAGGCTCTTGATAGTCGCCAGAAGGGCATTCTGGTCGAACCCTGATTTGATCACGTACGCGTTGGCTCCCGCCTCGATGCCCGCTCCCTGTCCTCTCCGGAATCCAGGGAGGTGACCAGTACGACGGGCAGATTCGCCATCCGCTTTGAGCCCCTGACTTTTTCGCAGAGGTCGAAACCATTCATCCTGGGCATCTCGACATCCGTGACGAGCAGGTCGAACTCGGCTGTCCGCAGCAGGCCGAAGGCGTCGCTTCCATCCACGGCGGTCCGTACTTCATAGCCCGCGCTTTCAAGTATGCTCTTCAGCATCGTCCGGGAGGTCACCGAATCGTCCACCACGAGTATCCGTCTGGCCGAAGTTTCCCGCAGCGTCAGGTCCATCGTCCCGGATGCCGATCCGTCACCTCGGGAAACGGATTTCATCAGGTCCGAGGGATTCAGGATCGGGACCAGCTCTCCGGTGACCAGGACCGTCGCGCCGCTTACGTTCCGCACCCTGACGAGTTGCCTTCCAAGGTTCTTTGTAAGCACTTCCTGCTCGCCCAGGACACCATCGATCCTCAAGGCCATGCGATTTCCGGCGACCAGCAAAACGACCACCGCGAAATGATCCGGGGAGGCGTCCTCATCATGAAGGGCAGCGAGGCCGAGGATATCGCCGAGGGATCCGAGGGAGACGATGCGCCCGTTGATGGGAATGCTTTCCCTGTTCGCGAGCATGACCACCATGGATGCGTCCGCGCGAAGGACCTGCTCGACGTGTACGGTGGGTATCACGAAGGTCCTGTTGCGGCATTTCAGGAGGACACCGCGGAAGGTGGCGAGGGAGAGGGGGATCTGTATCCGGAAGAATGTGCCTTTCCCCTGTGTTGTCTCCACGGAGAGCAGGCCGCCGATATTCTCGATGTTCTCCCGGGCGATCGCCAGACCAAGTCCCCGGCCAGAGACTGAATCGACTGCCAGGTTGGTGGAAAGATCGGACAGGAATATCAGCTTGAGTGCATCCGCGTCGCTCAGGGCGGGCGCGTCGGATTCCTTCAGATAATTCTTGGCGATTGCCGCTATTTTCACGCGGGCAAGGTCCACCCCTACGCCATCGTCGCTCAGGGTAAGTTCCACCTTGTCGTTCTCGATCCGTTCTATCCGGAGGGATATCTCCCCCGCGCGGGGCTTTCCCCTTTGCTCTCTTTCTGCGGGTAGCTCGAGTCCGTGGCTGATGCTGTTCCGGACCATGTGGACAAGGGGATCCTTGATTTTTTCCAGCACCCTCCGGTCTATCTGTATATCGTCGCCATGGACCGTCCATACCACTTCCTTGCCGGCTTCGGCGGCGAGATCCCTGACCATCCGTGTAAAGGATTCCAGCAGGGTGGAGAAAGGCAGCAGGAGCGCTGTCCTTGCTTCGATCAGCAGCGAATCCAGACGCTCGTTCGTTTGCAGGCTCTCCTTGAACGCGCGGGAACCCATGATGTCCAGTTTCGTCCTGATCGAATCGGAAAGGACCAGGTAGCGGTTCTGTAGGTCCAGGAAGTGCGCGAGGATCCTGTCGTCAGGGAATCGCTTGCGCAGCTTCTTGAGTATCGGTTCTATCTTGCCCGAGATCTTGTTCCTGTCTTCCTGGATGGCCAACAGCTCATGCAGATCCGAGGAATGCTGTGACATCACCTGCTTCAGCGGCAATAGTTCCTCTGCCCGGAGGAAAATCGACCGGAGCCGTGTCGCGGAGATCCGCAACGTTTCCGACAAGCTTATCTCCGGTCTGGCATTCGTAGGTATGACCGGAGTCTTGGTATTCGCCGTTTCTGTGGCATGCCCGTCACCCGGGCCTGGCCCTTTCACCGCCCCGACCTTCAGGCGCCCCAGTACCTCTCCCAGCTCGGTGTCGGATTCACGGACCGTACCGTTCGCCAGGGACTCCACCAGGTCGAGCGTCCGGTACAGGGTATCGAACAGGTCCCGTTCCGGGCGCAGGTACCGTTTCTTGAAAGCGGAAAAAATCTCCTCCATGGATTGGCAGAGCCGCTCTATTTCTGTCAGGCCAACCGCGCGTGCCGCCCCTTTCAGGCTGTGTGCCTCGCGGAATACGGATTCTATTATCCCGGACTCACGGGCCTGGTCCGCCTCGCCTTTCTCCAGCTCCAGCAGGCCAGCCATCATGGTCGCACGGTGTTCCTCCGCCTCCGCCTTGAAGGTTTCCTTCAACCTGTCCAGGAATTCGCTTTCCTTGCTCATCCTGGGGCCCTGACGGTTTCATCCACCACAAGGGTCTTGTCGGCAAGAAGTTTGCCTGAATCCAGGAGCACCAGTCCGTCCAGGGTTATGCCTTTCAAATACCGGTTCCTTTCCTCCATCGCTGCTGGCGGGGGGGGATGGATGTCGGAAAGTGGTATCGAAACCAGGCCGACCAGTTGGTCCGCCAGAAGTCCGAACTCCATTTCCGGTGAATGGAGTATGATCACGCAGGCACCCGGTTCGGAAGCTGTCCCGGGAAGGCCGAGTATCGCCTTGAGGTCAAGAAGGGAGACTATGCTGCCCCGTATGTTCATGATGCCCTGGATGAAAGACGGAACGCAGGGGAGGGGCGTGACGATGGGAAGGGCGGTGACCTCCCGGATGTGGACGTTTTCCATGGCGAATTTTTCGGAGCCGAGGAGGAATTCGAGGACCTGGAGGAACCTGTCCTCCCCTTGGTCGGTCGCGGGCACGACAGAAAGCTTCCGCGCCCTGTTCCTCATGACAGTGTGTTCAGCGGTCGACATGCGGTCGTCCATCCGCCCTCCCGTCCGCGCCCGCCAGGGCGATCATCTCCATCAGCTTGCCTGCAGTGATCCCTTCCGATTCGGGCAATTCCTCTTCCGGGGCAAGGCCCTTCAGCGCGCTCAGGGCATGCTTGAGGTGCCGCCTGGATTCGGCTTCGTTCTGTTTCCGGTGGTGCAGGTTGGCCATGGTATAGTGGGCAATCGCGAAATTGGGCTCCAGGTAGATCGCTTTCCTGAGAGCGTTCATGGCATCCTCGGGTTCCAGCTTCTCTATCAGGATCAGTGCCAACAGATATCGGCTTGCGGCGTTCAGCTTGTCCGCATCGATAGCGCGCCGACACCACTCTTCGGCTTGAGTGAGCAGACCCTTGTTGGCGTAGCACCGCGACAGCAGGGCGAATACCGGGGTTTCCGCGCCTGGCCGGGCTGCGAGCGTACCAAGCAGGGGTATCGCACCTTCATGGTTTCCCTCTTCATAGAAATCGATCGCGCATTGGTATATCGCGGTCTGCTCCAGTCCGGATCCCTTGGGCTCGGACTGTCGTGGCTTGGACCGGGCGGGCGGCGCGGCAGGTCGATCCGGACCTTTTGCCTCCACCACTTTTTCACCCGTTCTTCTGTGCAACACCGCGCCTGCGCACATCAGGGGCGAAAAACCCTCCTCGCCGACGGTGGAGGCTTCCACGGCGCTTACCAGAAGCCAACCGTCCGGAACAAGGGACTGCCGGAATTTGCCCAGGACGTTCCGTACGGAATCCGGGGAGAAGTACATGAGCACGTTCCGGCATAGGATGAGGTCTATGGCGTTTGTGGAATTCAGCAGGGCCGGGTAGGAATCGTCGATGAGGTTCAGGTGCGCGAAGGTCACCATGTCTTTCAGGGCCGGCACCACCTCATAGGAGGAAGCGGCTTTCCGGACGAAATACCTCTCGCGTATGCCAGGGTCGACGCCGCGGAAGGACCAATCGGAGTATACCCCGGCTTCCGCCTTCCTGAGCACGGCCTGGTTGATGTCGGTGCCCAGGATGCCGACATCCCAACCCTTGAGACCGGGACAATCGAGCACCATCATGGCCACTGTATAGGGTTCTTCCCCGCTGCTGCACCCGGCACTCCAGATCCTTATACGCCGGTCGCCATCCGAATGGGAACGGATAAGTTCGGGGAACACCCGGTCGGTGAGGGCCTGGAGGCTGTTGGCCTCACGGAAGAAATAGGTCTCGCCCACGGTAAGGCAGGATGCGAGAAGTTCGAGCTGGAGCTTGTCGGACTTGGAGGACAGTACCCACTGGATGCAGGATGCGTCGTCCGGAAATCCGAGGGTGTCCGCCGCCTGGACCACCTTGCGCTTCAATTCCGCCCAGCGTTCCCTGGGAAAGTATATTCCCATACGGTTCCTGATATAGTCGCTCAGTTCGGAGATCGCGAGATCCGGAACCATCCCGTTCATAATCCGGCCAGGACTTTCTCATCGGCTTCGTTCAGGAACAGGTCCAGATCGTGGATGAGTACGATGCCGTCCTGGGTCCGCGACGCGCCCGCGAGGGAATCGAGCCCCTCGGAGATGGCGCCAGCCTGGGTGAAATCATCCGGAGCCGCCTGCTGCACCCCCATCACCTCGTCCACCATCAGTGCGAAGCGGCGCCGCCTGGATTGGACTATGACCATCCTGTCGCTGGCCATGACATCGCGTTCCGGAAAATGAAGGCGGCGGCGCATGCTCAGCACCGGAAGGATATACCCCCTCCAATTGATGGCGCCGATCACGATCCTCGGGGCTTCCGGTAGGGGAGTCACCTCGACGGCCAACTCGACCTTCTGCACCCCCGAAAGGAAGATCGCCTGTTTCATGTCCCCAACCAGAAATACGAAAAGTTGATCCATGGGATCGGACCGTGTTTCACTCATACCCTACATCCTTACCTGCGCGACGAGTTGCTTCAATTTCAGGCCGACCCCATGAAGGTTCCTTGCCTCCGTTTCGAGATGCCTTGTGCCTTCCACTCCCAGGATGGTGGTGGATTGGATGCTTTCCATTGCGATGGCCACCTGGTCCATGCCGATAAGCTGCTGCTCGCTGGAGACGACGATCTGGGCAGCGCCCAAAGCCGCGTTCGCCACGGTCTCCGCGAGGCTCTCTATGGATTCCATCGCCTCCCCCGCCTGCTTCATGCCCTGGTTGACCGCCTTGCTGCCCTGTTCCGTAGCCATCACGGCTCCGCCCATAGCCTTCTGCACTTCCGTGAGTATGGAACGGACCTGCGCCGTTGCCCGTTTGGACTGCTCGGCCAGACTCTTGATCTCCTGGGCCACCACACCGAAGCCGCGTCCCTGCTCGCCGGCCTTGGCCGCTTCGATGGCCGCGTTGACCGCCAGCAGGTTCGACTGATCGGCCAGGTCGCTGACCGTCATGGTAATCTCCCCTATGGAAGCGCTTTGTTCGCTGAGTCGCATGATGCTCTCGCTGATGATGTCCATCTGTTCCCGGATCCTGCCCATGACCTGGGTTGTCTCGCGGGCAGCTTCCCTTCCTGTTTCCGCTATGTCCTCGGATTTGTTGGCGCTTTCGGCCATCTTCTTCGCCTTGTCGTTGGAAAGGTGCGCTGTCTGCTTGACCTCCTCTATGGCCGTGGTGGTCTCGCTCACCGCCGCGGCGGTCTCGCCGGTGCTGGCCGCGAACTGGCTGGTGGATTTGGAAATCTCGCTGGACGCCGTGGTCAGAACCTCAGTCCCTTCCATGATTTCCCGGCTTTGGCTGCGTAGTCTCTCCAGCATGTTCTCAAGGGAAATGCCCAGGCTATCCGTTTCCGAGCGCCGTATGGATTGTTCGGTCAAGTCGCCGGACGCTATGCGTTCCGTGAATGCGGCCATTGCCTTAAGGGCTGCCTGCATCTCGACAAAGGAGGCGGCGAGCATGGAAAGCTCATCCTTGCCCCGGACCGTGATGACGCGGTCCAGGTTTCCCCTTGTGATTTCGGACGAGGCCATCCTCAAGGCTGCCAGGGGTTTCGTGATCGAACGGGAAATGAGCAGGGCCACCAGCAAGCCCAGGGCCACGAGCAGGGCCGAGGCCGCCGTTATCCGGTTGCGCAGTGAATAACTAGGGGCAAGTATCTCGCTGACGTCATTGCTGAGGACGAGCAGCACGGGCAGGCTGGCGAACCCGGTCCTGGGCAAAGAGCGCACATAGGAGTAAAGGGTCGGACGTCCCCCATAGGTCGCGATGAACGATCCTGTGCCTTCTTTGATTTTCTTGAAATATTCCTCTTTGGATATGTCTGTCCCGAACTGGAACGGCTTGGTCTTGTAAAGGATCTTTCCGTCCAGGGTAATCAGCCTGGCTTCGGTATTCATGTATTTATTATTCGCAATCGAGGCGTTGGGAAAAATTGAGTCCGTAAGAATCTTGGCCATCATGACACCGGCCAGCTTGCCTTGGGCATCGGGAATGGGAACCGCAATCGGCAGGACAACCTTCCCGCTCTCCGGATCAAGCTGTATGGTACCGATGCTGGTGTTCATGGCGTAGGCATTCTTCCATAAAGGATCCCCGTCGTAGCGGTATCGGGAAACGGCCGAGGTTGCTGCCGCCAGCGCTCCGAACTTGTTGGTAATTATGACCTCGGAAATAGCCATGTCGATTCCCAATTTTTCGTAATTGCCGATATAGGTGCTTTTGAGGCTCGTGGAGAGCGGGTTCCCCGTAATTCTCGTGAAGGCTGGAGATACCGCCCTGTCCGGATCGCCTTTCCATGCCGCGTCCTTCTGGTCCATATAACCTATGACCGAAGGCAATGCTGCGAACTCGCTGTTCGAAAGTTCCACCTCCTTCAAGTAGGAGGCCGCGAGACTGCGCTGTTCGAAAAGGTCGAGCCACCTGAACACTTCCGCGTTGATGTTCACGAGCATTTCGTTGGCGACGAACACCGAATTTTGCCCGATGGCTTCCTGTAGGGACGCGTGGCTTTCGCCGATCGCATAGAACGCGACCGCGACGATCAACAGCAGGATAACCAGGAAGCCGCCAATGAGCCTTATGCCAAGTCTCTTCATGATCTGGAATCCTCCCTGGAAATATCTATCACCCTGCCTAGCAGGCCAGTTCGATCTGCAGCTCCCCGATCGCCTCGGCAACCCGGCCAAGCTCGTTTTCCTTATCGAAAAAATATTCGGCGCCGGCATTGTGGCAGGCCGCACGGTATTGTATGGAAGATGCGCTTGAGAGGGTTATGACGACAGGAGGATGGGCGACTGATTTGACGGCACGGACAAGATCGAGCGCGCCTTCCAGCATGCGGATGTCGATCACGACGACTTCGGGTTTGAAATCAAGGATACGCTGGATGATCCCTCCGGCCCGGGGCGAGCAGGAAGATACATCCAGCCCGTCGATCTCGCCCAAGGTTTCAACCAGGCGGGAGCGCACGGCATCCGCGTCGTCGATGATGAGTAGCTTCATGAATCAAGGATATCGTTTGCCGGTGTCAGGTCGCT
>Ga0172379_10011153_pt1 | contig 10765 bp, 17 predicted proteins | sample GrowelOW334metaG_FD_119756 | JGI IMG/M metagenome (GOLD analysis project Ga0172379, IMG submission 119756) | Groundwater microbial communities from an aquifer near a municipal landfill in Southern Ontario, Canada - Groundwater well OW334 metaG | ecosystem: Environmental > Aquatic > Deep... | reverse complement strand
TCCAATGCCGGTTGGCGCAGTCCTCTTGGTCAAAGAAGGACAAAAAGTTGAGGCCGGTGAAGCGATTGCCGAATACGACCCAACTTACGAATATGTTATTTCCAGCGCGGCCGGAAAAATTATGTATCTTGACCTGGAGGTCAGCAAGCGCCGCCACGAAAGTATTGCCAAAAAAGACGGTGAAGTGTTTGTTTATAACCCCAAGGTTTTCAAAGACTACGAGATTGCCAAAGGCAACCAGATTTTTGTTAAGGTTGGCAGCAAGATTAAGCCCGGAGATGAAGTCGCAACCGGTATAGTGGCCAAGGTCGCCGGGGTAGTTATTTCGGCGAGTAAAGACAATATAACTGTGGTGCCGGGGGACAATTATTTAATTATTGCCGGTTCCCGCGTTTTTGTTGCCGATGGTGAAAGTATTGAAAGTTACGATGTGCTGGCCAAGGTTGAATCAATCCGGCGCGATCCCAGCAAAACACGCGACATTATTCAAGGTTTGCCGAAAGTAGAAGAATTATTCGAAGGCCGCCGTCCGCGTGATGCCGCGATCCTGTCGGAAATTGAAGGGGTTGTTGAAGTTCGTGAGAGCGAAGGGATGCGCATCGTTAAGATTATCGGCAGTAAAGATGTTGTTAAAGAGTATCAAGTCCCTTATGAAACACGTTTACGTGTGATTACCAATGACCGGGTCCATCCAGGGATGCAAATTACCGAAGGGGTCGTTAATCCTCATGATGTTATGCGCATCGTCGGTGTTGCGTCGGTTCAGACTTTCTTAGTGGCAGAGATCCAAAAGATTTATCGTGCCCAAGGAGTAACCATTGCCGACAAACATATAGAAGTGATTGTCAGACAGATGACCAAGAAAGTCCGCATCGTCGACCCTGGCGATTCGATCTTGCTCCCCGGCGAGTTGATTGAGAAAAATAGCCTGGATGAAATGAATGAAAAAATGAAGGGTGATAAAGCGACTGCGACCGAAGTCCTGCTTGGTATTACCAAAGCTTCTTTGACGACAGAAAGCTTTATCTCGGCCGCGTCGTTCCAAGAGACGGCCCGGGTCTTGACCGATGCCGCCATCCAGGGCAAGGTCGATCTGATGTATGGTTTGAAAGAAAATGTCATTATCGGAAAACCAATCCCTGCCGGGACAGGTTTTGCCGGTTATCGCAACATTGAATTAGTGCCAACCACCGGGCTGTTAGGTCAGCTCCAGGTTGCGGCTGAATCGGAGGAACAATAAACATGCCGACAATTAATCAGTTAGTCAGAAAGGGTCGCGGCCAGAAGAAGTGGAAGAGCAAAGCCCCGGCCTTAAAAGGCAGTCCTTTACGCCGTGGCGTTTGTGTCAGGGTCTACACCACAACCCCGAAAAAGCCTAACTCCGCTTTACGTAAAGTGGCCAGGGTAAGATTAACGTCTCATATCGAAGTTACCGCTTATATTCCAGGGGTAGGGCACAATTTGCAAGAGCACTCGGTGGTTTTAGTTCGCGGCGGCCGCGTTAAGGACTTGCCAGGTGTACGTTACCACATTGTCAGAGGGTCATTGGATACGGCTGGTGTAGAAGGCCGCAAACAGTCTCGCTCCAAATATGGCGCGAAACGCGAAAAAGCAAAAGGAGGCGCTACCGGTGCCTAGGTATGGAAATGTTCCCAAAAGAGATCTTTCGGCTGATCCGGTTTACTCCAGTGTATTGATACACAAGTTTATCAATAAGTTGATGCAGCGCGGCAAAAAAGCCATTGCTGAAAAGATTGTCTACGAAACTTTGGCGGCGATTGAAAAGAAAATGAGCAAGCCAGCCATGGAAGTTTTCGAAAAAGCTCTCGAAAATTTGACGCCTCTGCTCCAGGTTAAAGCCCGCCGTGTTGGCGGCGCGACTTATCAGGTGCCGGTGGAGATCAGTAAAAGTCGCGGTCAGGCGCAGGCGATAATCTGGCTGCGTGATGTTTGCGCCGATCGGACTGGCAAATCAATGGTAGAGAAATTGTCTGCTGAATTGATCGATGCTTATAATGGTGCGGGTGCGGCGATGAAGAAAAAAGAAGATTTGCATAAAACGGCAGAAGCCAATAAGGCCTTTGCCCATTTCCGTTGGTAAAAATAATATGGCAAGAGAATATTCATTAGAAAAATATCGTAACATGGGTTTTGCGGCGCATATTGATGCCGGCAAGACAACCACAACAGAGAGGGTGCTGTTCTACAGCGGCCAGCTTCATCGTATGGGCGAAGTTCACGACGGTACAACAACGATGGACTGGATGGAACAGGAGAGAGAACGCGGCATCACTATTACTTCCGCGGCGACGACAACTTTCTGGCGCGACCATCGTATCAATATTATTGATACCCCTGGCCACGTTGATTTTACCGTTGAGGTTGAGCGTTCATTGCGTGTCTTAGACGGCGTGGTCGTAATTTTCTGCGCGGTTGGCGGTTGTCAGCCGCAGTCAGAAACGGTTTGGCGCCAAGCCACGCGTTATAGCGTTCCTCGGATTGCTTTTATCAATAAGATGGACCGTGTTGGGGCGGATTTTTATCGAGTGGTGGAACAGATCAAAGATCGTTTATTAGCCAAACCGGTGGCTTTTCAATTGCCGATTGGCAATGAAGACCAGTTCAAAGGGATGGTTGATCTAGTCGAGATGGACGCGATTATTTATGAAGATGAGATGGGAATGAAAATAAGCCGTCAGCCGATCCCGGTTGATCTCCAAGAGAAAGCGGCTAAGTATCACGAGAAATTAGTGGAAGCGGCGGCGGAAGCCAACGATGCTTTATTGGAAAAATATCTTGGCGGGCAGAAATTAACCAAGGAAGAGATCAAAGCGGGCCTGCGCCAGGCAACTATTGACGCTAAAATTATTCCAGTCGTCTGCGGCACGGCATTTAAAAATAAAGGGGTCCAGACCCTTTTAGATGTGATTGTTGATTATCTTCCGTCACCGCTGGACAAAAAAGCGGTTAAAGGGTTGAATCCCAAAACCGGTGAGGAAGAAACAAGACAAGCTAAAGATAACGAGCCTTTTTCGGCACTGGCATTCAAAATTATGTCCGATCCTTATGTCGGGCGTTTAACCTTCTTTAGAGTTTATTCCGGCACACTGGCTTCCGGTTCCTATGTTCATAATTCCAGTAAAGATAAAAAAGAACGGATTGGCCGATTGTTGCAGATGCATGCCAACAAACGAGAAGAAATTGCCGAAATCTATGCCGGTGATATTGGGGCGGCGGTCGGTCTAAAATATACGACGACTGGAAATACTTTATGTGATGTTGATAAACAAATTATCCTGGAATCGATCCAATTTCCTGAACCGGTTATCTTTGTGGCGATTGAGCCCAAGACCAAAGCCGACCAGGAAAAATTGGGCATCTCGCTCGGCCGCTTGGCAGACGAAGATCCCACTTTTAGGATCAAAGGCGATCCGGAAACCGGTCAGACAATTATTTCTGGTATGGGGGAGCTCCACTTGGAAATTATTGTTGACCGCTTGCTGCGGGAATTCAAAGTGGACGCTAATGTCGGCAAACCGCAGGTTGCTTACAAAGAAACAATTCGCGGCTCGGCCGAAGTGGAAGGTAAATTTATTCGCCAAACCGGTGGCCGCGGCCAATATGGTCACGTCTATTTAAAATTGGAACCCATGGAAGCCGGTAAGGGTTTTGAATTCGTCAATAAGATTGTCGGCGGTTCCATTCCTCGTGAATATATACCGGCGGTGGAAGCGGGGATTAGAGAAGCGATGGTGACTGGCGTTTTGGCCGGTTATCCGGTCATTGATTTTCGCGTTTATTTGACTGACGGGTCTTATCATGATGTTGACTCTTCAGAAATCGCCTTTAAAATCGCCGGTTCGATGGCGTTTAAAGACGGCGTTATGAAAAGTAAGCCGGTTTTATTAGAGCCGATCATGAAAGTTGAAGTTGTAGTGCCGGAACAGTATATGGGCGATGTGATTGGCGACTTAAACAGCCGGCGCGGGCGCATTGAAGGGATGGAGTCCTTAATGGGGATTCAGACTATTAAGGCCAAAGTGCCTTTAGCGACGATGTTTGGCTATTCTACGGGTTTGCGCTCCTTGACACAAGGCCGCGGAACATATACTATGGAGTTCTGCGAATACGACGAAATGCCGAAGAACCTCGCGGAAGAAATCGTCGCCAAATCCAAAGGTTCAACAGACGCTAATGCGGAAAAGAGGAAATAGTTAATGTCCAAAAGACAAAGAATTAGGATCCGGTTAAAAAGTTATGATCATCGCGTGATTGACCAGTCAGCGGAAAAGATCGTTGATACGGCCAAACGCGCTGGAGCGGATGTCGCTGGCCCAATTCCTTTGCCGACAGATAAACAAATTTATTGCGTGCTTCGTTCGCCGCACGTCGACAAAAAGTCGCGCGAACATTTTGAGATCAGGACCCATAAACGTTTAATTGATATCCTGGACCCGCCGCCGCAAACAGTTGATGCTCTGATGCAGCTGGATTTGCCGTCGGGTGTTGATATCGAAATAAAGATGGGATGACAAAGGGTTAAGAATTAGGAAGAGGAATTAGGGAAATGACAAGTTTATTAGGCAAGAAAATAGGGATGACGCAAATATTTGATGAATCTGGCAATGTTGTGCCAGTTACCGTAATCGAAGCGGGACCATGTGTTGTTACGCAATTAAAAACTGCGGCTAAAGATGGTTATGACGCGGTCCAAGTTGGATTTGGGACGGCCAAACATATAAACAAGCCTTTGCAGGGACATTTAAAGACAGCCAAGGCTCGTTATATCAGAGAATTATCTTTTGACAAACCAGCTGAATATCAAGTGGGACAAGAAATTAAACTTGATATTTTTAAACCCAACGATATTGTTTCTGTAACCGGAATTTCAATCGGTAAAGGGTTTCAAGGGACGATCAAACGCCATCATCATCACCGCGGGCCGATGTCCCATGGTTCAAAGTCGCATCGTATCACTGGTTCCATCGGCGCCGGTACGACTCCAGGTCGCGTTTTCAAAGGCCGGGCAATGTCTGGTCATATGGGTGCGGTCCAGGTGACCCAACCAAGTTTACGAGTGGTCAGCCTGGATGCAACTAAAAACTTGTTGCTTCTGGATGGATCTGTGCCGGGCAAATACGGCAACTTGGTTTTTATCAAAAAAACAGGGGAATACAAACCGCCGGTTAAGGAAAAACAAGCGGATAAGAAAGCAGAAAAGGCTAAGAAATGACGATAAAATTACCTTTATATGATGCCAATGGGAAAACAGCGGGCGAGGTTGGTGCTGCCGCCAAGATCTTTGGGGTGAAACTCAATCCGCAGGTTATGCAGTCTGCTTTGGTCTGGTATCAGGCCAGCCAGCGGCGTGGCACCCACTCAACTTTGACCCGGGCCGAAGTCAGTGGTGGCGGTAAAAAACCTTGGAAACAAAAAGGGACCGGTCGCGCCCGTGCGGGGAGCAGTCGTTCTCCTTTGTGGCGCCATGGCGGCGTGATTTTTGGACCGAAGCCGCGTGATTACAATTTTGCCTTGCCTCGTAAGGTGCGCAAACTGGCGCTGGTCAATGGTTTAGCCAATTTAGCCCAGGCCGGTAAAGCAAAAGTGGTGGAGAATTTTAATCTAACCAGCCCTAAAACAAAATTAGCGGAGAAACTGCTAAAAGATTTAGGTGTTGAGGGGAAAATTTTGGTGGTTTTAAATCAAGCTAACGATGGGTTTGAAAAAGCCGCCCGCAATTTACCCAAGGTTACGGTTATGAATTACAAGGATTTAAATATTCATGATTTATTAAACGCCGAATGGCTGCTTTTGGAAAAGCCGGTTTTGGCGGGTTTGGAGGAGTTTTTAGTCTAATGGAACCAGAACAAATTATTATTGCGCCGGTGGTTACGGAAAAAGCGGTGGGTGTGCGGGCCCTTTCTTGCTACACTTTTCGGGTTAATATCGCGGCGACCAAAGTGGCGATTGCCCAGGCAGTAGCCAAGATGTTTAAAGTCAAAGTAAAATCGGTCAACACTAGTTTTGTCCGGGCCAAACGCCGTGTCATGGGGCGTTCCATTGGCCAGACGAGCTCTTGGAAAAAAGCTTATGTCACTCTTCTTGCGGGACAAAAAATTGAGGAGCTGGAAGCCTAATGGGATTAAAATATAAAAATCCGGTGACCCCCGGACAGCGGTTTCAAATTTCAGATGATTTCTCTGATGTTACTAAAGGTAAGCCAGAAAAATCACTTTTGATTCGTATTCGCAAAACTGGCGGTCGAGATTGGCTCGGTCGTGTTTCTGCTCGTTGCCGTGGTGGTGGTAGCCGGCGGATTTATCGCTTAATTGATTTTAAACGGAATAAAGAGATGACGGCCAAAGTTCTCGGTGTCGAATATGATCCCAATCGCAATGCCAGGATCGCTTTAATCCAGTATGAAGACGGCCTAAAGAGTTACATTTTAGCGCCTCTGGGATTAGAGGTTGGTGAGACCGTCAACGCGGGGCCAGATGTTGATGTGAAATTAGGCAATACTTTGCCTTTAAGGTCAATCCCTGTTGGTACTGTTATTCACAATATTGAGATGGAACCTGGAGCGGGCGGCAAAATAGCTCGCTCGGCTGGGGCCTCTGTGATGTTAGTGGCCAAAGACGGTAATTACGGGACGATCAAATTGCCTTCCGGTGAACAACGGATGGTCCATGTCAATTGCCGGGCGACTATCGGCCAGATCGGCAATCTTGATTCAAAGAATGTCCGCCTGGGCAAAGCTGGTAAGATGCGCCACTTGGGTTGGCGCCCGCATGTCCGTGGCGTGGCTATGAATCCTTGCGACCATCCGCATGGCGGTGGTGAAGGGCGAGCGCCCATCGGTCGCAAACAGCCAGTTACTCCTTGGGGTCGGCCAACTTTAGGCAAAAAGACTCGTAATCCTAGAAAGCGGAGCAGCCGCTTTATTTTGATGCGGAGGAAATAAATTATGGGGCGTTCGGTAAAAAAAGGACCGTTTGTTGACGAAAAATTACTGCGTAAGATCCAAAAAATGCAGCAATCAGGCGAGAAGAAAGTGATCAAGACCTGGGCGCGCAGTTCAACTGTGATTCCCGATATGATCGGGCTGACATTTGCGGTGCACAATGGAAGAAAACATATTCCAATCTATATCACGGAGAATATGGTTGGTCATAAGCTGGGCGAATTTGCCCACACGCGCTTGTTCCGCGGCCACAATGCGCCAACCGATAAAACGACAACACTGACATGATGAAAGTTAAAGCTCAAGCAAAATGGATCCGGATCGGCTCGCGCAAATTGGCGCGAGTGCTGGAGATTATCCGCGGGCAGAAAGCTCAAGACGCTCTCGATCTCTTGCGTTTCATGCCGCAAAAAGGGGCACGGATTTTGGAGAAGATAATTAAGTCGGCGGTGGCCAACGCAAAAAATAATTATAAATTAGACGAGTCAACTTTAATTATTGCCGAAGCGTATGTTAACAAAGGGATGGTCATGAAACGGATGCGGCCGAGGGCTCGTGGTCGTGGTTTCCCGATCAACAAGCGCACCTGTCACCTGACCATGTTTTTATCGGAAAAGAGTGTTCCTGTATCAAAGGCGAAAGCCGCTAAACAACCTAAGGAGGCAGCTTAATGGGCCAGAAGATTCATCCCAAAGGCTTACGTATCGGTATTATTGAAAACTGGGATAGTTTTTGGTATGCCAATGCCCAAGAATATAGTAAATTTCTTGCCGAGGATTTTGTTCTGCGTAAGCATTTAAAAAACAGCTTGTTCAAGGCAGGAATTTCCCGGATTTTTATTGGACGCAAGGCGAACCAAGTGGAAATTGATCTGCACACTGCCCGTCCGGGTTTGATCATTGGCCGCGGCGGCAAAGAAGTGGCGGCCATCCGTGAAGATTTAATGAAGCGGACCGGCAAGCAGGTCCAGCTCAACATTCACGAAGAGAGCAAGCCGGAAGCTTGCGCTGTTTTGATGGCGGAATATATTGCCGCCCAGCTGGAAAAACGGGTCTCTTACCGCCGGGCTATGCGCCAGGCTGTTTCCAAGGCACTGCGCGCCGGAGCCAAAGGGGTTAAAGTTCGCTGTGCCGGACGTCTAGGCGGCGCGGAAATTGCTCGCAAAGAATGGTATCGGGTCGGTCGTGTGCCCCTGCATACTTTACGGGCGAAGATTGATTATGGTACCGCTGAAGCGATGACTTTGTACGGTAAGATTGGCATTAAAGTCTGGTTGTTTAAGGGCGAAGTTTTAAAAGAGAAAGATAAAATTGTGGCTCCCGCTGTGCCGGCGGCCGCAAAAATTGACAGCGCCGCTGTGGCGCTGGAACAAGGGAAGGTTGAAGCCTAATGGTTTTATTTCCGGCGAGAACAAAGTTTCGTAAGCATCAGCGTCGCCGCTTGAGAGGAAAGGCAACACTTGGCGCCGCCATCAATTTTGGAGAGTTTGGTTTACAATCCATGGAGTGCGCTTATTTGACGACCAACCAAATTGAATCGGCCAGAAAAGCTTTGACCCATTATCTAAAGCGCGGCGGTAAAGTTTGGGTGCGTACCCTGGCTGACAAGGTCAAGACCGCGCGTGCCGCTGAGACCCGTATGGGCGGCGGTAAAGGGGCTCCGGTCGCTTTTGTCGCTCCGATCAAACGCGGTCATATTATATTTGAAATAGGCGGTACAACCGAAGAGGATGCTCGGGCGGCCCTGCGCCTGGCGGCTTTTAAATTGCCGGTCGAAACTAAATTTGTGGTGAAAGTATGAAAACAACAGAATTAAGGGATTTGCCTTTAAAAGATTTACAGAGGAAAGCGGCCGATTTGCGGCGCGAGCTGATGTTGGCCCGTTTTGCTTGGACCAACCAACAGCTTAAGAATCCCTTAAAATTGCGGGAGCTGCGTCGTGAGATTGCCAGGATATTGACCGTGATCCAAGAGAAAGGAGCCAAGTAATTTTGATGCAGGGCAAAAGAAAAATTCGCACTGGTGTGGTTGTTAGTGACAAGATGGATAAAACTGTGGTGGTGGAGGTTAAACGTTCATACCAGCACCCTGTGTACAAAAAAGTTATGCGGGCTTCCAAGAAATTCAAAGCTCATGATGAAAAAAATGAATGCGCGACCGGCGACCTGGTGATGATCCAGGAAACGAGACCCTTGTCTCGTGGTAAATGTTGGCGTGTTTTAAAGATTTTGGGCAAAGGCAAAGTCAGCCGCCACGAACTGCCCAAAAAGCGTGAGGCCAAGGAGGAGTTAAGCAGTGATACAGCCGCGTAGTATGCTCGATGTAGCCGATAATACCGGGGCGAAGCTAGTGATGTGCATCCGGGTGATGGGCGGTTCTAACCGTAAATATGCCGGTCTGGGAGATATTATTGTCGGCGTGGTTAAAGAAGCGGCCCCCAACATGACAGTTAAAAAGAGCGAAGTTGTTTATGGCGTGATTGTCCGTTTGCGCAAAAGAGAACGGCGAGAAGACGGCTCTTATGTTGCCTTCGATGATAATGCCATTGTGGTCATTTCCAAAGAGAAAAATCCCCGAGGAACCAGGGTCTTTGGCCCGGTGGCCAGGGAATTACGCGACAAGGATTTTATGAAAATAATTTCCCTGGCGCCAGAGGTGGTCTAAGTGGACAAGCAAAATAGAAAACACCTGAAATTAAAAATAAAAAAGGGCGATACAGTTATAGTTTTGTCTGGTAAAGACAAAGACAAAAAAGGTAAAGTCCTTGAAGTCCGGCCCAAAACAAGCGGCGCGATTGTGGAACGGGTCAATGTGGCCAAACGTCACGTTAAGCCATCTCGCAGTTTCCAGGGCGGGATCATTGAAAAAGCTCTGCCACTGTCTCTGTGTAAATTGATGGTCGTTTGTCCAAAATGCAATGAGCCGACGCGGGTGAAAAATGATAAAGAGGGCGGACGGACCTGCGGTCGCTGCGGCGAGATTGTTGATAAGGTGAAATAAAATGAGCGAATTAAAAGAAAAATTCCATAAACAAATTGTCCCACTGTTGATGAAAAACGGTAAATATGCCAACAAGATGCGTGTGCCGAGTTTGTCAAAAGTTGTAATTAACCGCGGTGTCGGTGAAGCGCGGGAAAATCCTAAAGCGATTGAGTCTTCGGCTCAAGAGCTGGCTTTGATAACCGGGCAAAAGCCTCTGGTGCGTAATGCCAAGAAAGCTATTGCGGTGTTTAAGATCCGGGCGGGAATGCCCATTGGTTTAAAAGTTACCCTGCGAGGAAAAAGGATGTATGACTTTGTTAATAAGTTGATCAATATTTGTTTGCCGAAGATCCGCGATTTCAAAGGGGTTAGCCCAAAGTCTTTTGACGGCCACGGCAATTACACTTTTGGCATCAAAGAACAGTTGATTTTTCCCGAAGTCGACTACGAAAAAGTTGACCGGGTCCGCGGCATGGACATCACTATCGTGACGACAAGCGATAAGGACGATGAAGCGCGCCAGTTGCTTGAGGCGTTGGGCATGCCATTTAGGAAGGAGTCATAGATGGCAAAGAAATCTTGGTTGGAGCGGCTAAAAAGAACACCGAAATTCAGCACCCGCCAGAAAAATCGTTGTTTTGTTTGCGGCCGGTCGCGTAGTTTTCTTAGAAAATTTAGGCTTTGCCGCTTGTGTTTCAGAAAAATGGCGCATCTGGGTGAATTACCCGGTGTGACGAAGTCGAGTTGGTAAATTGGTAATGGGCCCCTCGACAAGCTCGGGGCAGGGAGGCATTAATTAATGAACGATCCGATTGCAGATATG
>Ga0172379_10011152_pt1 | contig 10766 bp, 13 predicted proteins | sample GrowelOW334metaG_FD_119756 | JGI IMG/M metagenome (GOLD analysis project Ga0172379, IMG submission 119756) | Groundwater microbial communities from an aquifer near a municipal landfill in Southern Ontario, Canada - Groundwater well OW334 metaG | ecosystem: Environmental > Aquatic > Deep... | reverse complement strand
GTACTACGTGAGGCCCGGGCAGCAGATGCAGTTCAACGCGATCATCCTGCGCCCGCCGCCGTACGAGGCGACGCAGTTTTCGGTCGAGATCAGCGGCTACAACGTGGCCGAGGCGGTGCTGGAGAAGGTGCTTGGCCGCTTGTCGTCCGGATCGGAGTAAGCTCGGCCGGCGGTCGGGTGCGAGGGTGGTGCCGAGAATCGAACTCGGTCCACACAAGGAACGAGGGCGGTTCGCGGTGTGCCCTCCGTGCTGCAGCAGGCGCGGCACCAACCTCGCACCCGACTGCTGAACGAGAGCTACGATGAACGGCAGGTACAAGATCCTCAGCCGCATGAACGTCCGCAAGCACGTCGACCGTGCGGGCGTGATCACGCTGCGTTACGACGGCCCGCTCCCGTTCGTCGCGCATCTCTACGGCTACGACCAGGGTGTGTTTTTCGCGCTTGCTCCCAGCGAGATCCCCATCCCGCAGGAGATCGAGGTCGCTGCGGAGGCGGCAGGCATGATCGCCGCCGACCATCCGGACATGCCGACGTTCAGGCGGGCGGTCATCGATGCACTGCTCGCCCAAGCGACTGTCGGAGCGCCGAACCTCCTCGAAGAGTTGGTGGAGGTGCCGACTCGCTGGACCCAGGGCGATCAGCACGAGCTGGAGCGCCGGCACGCACGCGCTCGTGTTGCGTTCGAGACCGCGGCGAAGTGCGTGCTCGACGATCTGCGGAGGCGCGCTCTGCTGCGTCGTCCGATGGGTGCGCCGATCGCGCCGCAGCCCGCGCCACAAGCGGCGATGGTCGAGGTCATCGAGGTCGAGCCGATCGAGGTCGAGCCGGTCGTCGCAGTTCCGGCGCTTCTGGAGACGGCAGAGCCGGCATCCGAGGGTGAGTTCGTGCCGGTGTCCTCGGCGACGGTCGAGCGCGCTGCCGCGGCCATCGCGAAGGCGCGAGGGGCGGAGCTTCCTCAGCGACTGCCCGGAGGAGCGCGTCGGCAGCTCGCGAAGCTGCCGCCCGGCGTCTACGTGATCGCGAGTGACGTCTACGAGCCTCGCAAGGATCTCGCGAGCGCGATGACGGATGCTCAGGAGATCGCCCATCGCAAGGAGAGCGTTGTCGTCGACTGGGACGGCGAGTACCCCGTCGTCGTCCGTCGCTACGGCGTGGGCGGCCGAGTCGTGTATCGTGTCGAAGTCGCGCTTCGGCGCGCCGCGTCGGAGGAAGCCGCATGACTTGGTCCAAGGGATCGCAGTGGAAGACGTCGTGGAGCCGGAGAGGTCACCTCGGAATTCAGCGGATCTCGGGACAGATGTGGTTCTTCAACCTTCGCCAGTCGCCTGACGTCTGGCGGTACATCGCGCCCCTCGCGTCGCCGTTCCCCTTCGCCGACCCGCCGCCGTTCTGGTTCGGCTACGTCTGGCGTGGTGCCAACGCGGTCAACGGTGCCGGCATGCGGTTCGGCGAGTCCCCGCAAGCTGCGGATGGCGTCCGTGGCGAGGGCATCTCGGTCGTACCGGCCAACGATCCGTCGGTGGGTCGCATGGAAACCGGTGGCTACTTCGCGCCGTCGCTCTTCGTCGACACGCCGTCGCTGGAGTACCTGCCGGGCCAGGTGGTGGTCGTGCTCGGGACGGTCACGCAGCTCACGGTGCCGAACCAGGTGAACGTGAAGATGTTCGTCGATCGGACGTTCGCAGGACAGGCGACGTACGACGGCGTCTACGGTCCGCAGACCAGCCCGTTCTTCTTCGAACAGGTTGGTATCCCGAACTCGCCGTGCGTGCATGGGTTCGTGGCAGGCGCCGGGACACCGAGCGGCGAGCAGATCGCGCAGTGGTTCGACGACACGAAGGCGAACCTGGAGATCGCCGAGATCGCCGGCATGACCACCGATCGATGGAGCGCAACGTCTGCGCAGCCGGCCGTGCCCAATCCGCTGCCGAACCTCGCGACGGGTCAGGATCTGACCCTCGTCTCGATTGGCGTTCCGGCAGCGCCGACCAACTCTCAGATCAGCGCCTACTTCACGTACTGAGCGATGCGTCGGAACGCGCTTCTAGCGAAACCGCCGGATGCGGTGCATCGCCTGGATGCACGTGGGTCGGACTACGCGCGGCACGTGCTCGGTCGCCGCCCCACGGCAGCCGACTACGATGGCGTCCATACGACGACGAGCATGGTCGTCGCTGCCGCGTACGCGATGGGCGCGTGGTCGAAGCGTCGCGACGCCAGCGCGTATCCCGTGATCTTGACGCTCGACACGAGCGGCTTGCAGGCGCTGCCCGATATCGACGCGCTGGTGCAGGGCTACTCGGTGATGGGCGACATGCGCCGCGAGCTGCGCGACGCGCTTGCTGCGCACGACGATGACGTGGATGCGATCGTCGACGAGTTCAGCGACTGGGAGGGCGCGATCGAGGCTGACGGTGGCGTCGGCGATCACCCTTCGGTGTTCGTGTTCGAGCACGTTGCTGGAGAGCCGGTTACATCGTTCATCGAGGCGCTTCGTGAGCAGGGTCGTGACGACGACGAGGTGATCGCTGCGCTGCGCGCGTGGGCCGATCGCGGCGACATCGATCCCGCAGCACTCACGACCATCATGCAGCAGCGCCGCTACCTCGCGGACTTCGACCTCGACAGGATCGTCGCGATCGATGCAGTGCAGCCCTGGTGGCACGAGACGTTCGACGTGTACTGGGACACGGGGGACGAGGAGGCGGAGGAGCGGGCCGAGAAGATCGGCGCCGCTGGTTACAAGCTCTGGACGATGGAGGACGCGTTGAGCGGCGGCGGGATCGATGTCGGGAAGACACGCCGGCTCTACGAGCGTCCTGGCGGTGGCAGCGGCGAGTACCACGGCACCATCAGCTCGGCGGTGATGTCGGCGTTCCACGGCACGACGGTCATCCCTCACGAGCCTCCGTTCCCGGTGGGCGATCCTGATGAGCTGCAGAGCAACACGAGCGGCTGGAGGCACATCCCGGACGCTGTCAGGCTCTCGGTCGAGGGCTACGACTGGCTTCCGACGCCGTCGCAGATCGGCAAGCTCTTCGGAACGCGCGTCGTTCGTGCTCTCGGCTGCGGCGGAGGCGGGTGCGTGGTCGCCACTGCACGCGGGACCGCGGTGAAGATCACGAGCGACGCTGACGAAATCGCTTTCGTGAACGCTGTACGCACGATGCGTCAGCGTGGGCACGCGCTGGCTGGGATCGTTTCGTTCGAGGAGCCCATCGATCTCGGGGACGGGGTCTGGGCGTACGAGCGTCCGGCGCTCCAGTTCGAGTCGTACGAATCGGACGATGGCCTCAACGAAGCGGCGAACGTCGCGGTGGAGCTTCTGCAGGGCGTGCGATTCGGCAGGAAGAAGCTGACCGCGGCGCTTTTCGCCAAGATGGCGGCCCAGTACGGGCGCGCGCTCGATCGCGCGAATCCATCGCACCATCACGCGGTCGGCTCGGTGAAAGAGATGCTCGCTGAGGGGTACCTGCTCGCTGATGTCGTGGGCGGCAACATCGCCAGCGACGATCAGGGCCGTCGAGTGCTCTACGATGCGTCGCTCGTCGCCGTTCGTCCCGGTACGAAGTAGACTCGATTCACAGCGGAGGACTCGATGAGCTATCACCATGGCCGACTAGGTACGCTGCCCGCGTTCTCGCCGACGACGGCGTTCGCGCAGGCGGTCGATCCGTACTCGTGGCGCATGTCGCCGCCCGGCGCGGTCTACAGCCCGTACGGCTGGGGCCCCGACATGAACATCGGAATGCCGATGAACTACACCCACCACCTGGACTACGTCGCGGCGCCGATCCCCGGCGCGCGTCGGAACATCGGCCCGATGCGCGATCGGCTCCCCGGGTTCGGGAACTACAGCTACACGCCGCAGCGCACCCAGGTGCCGTTCACCAACCGTGGCGATGTCCGGTACGTGCTGGGCAACAGCGGCGATGGCCTCGGCGCACTCCTCGCGGTGCTGTGATGCTGACACGGGAGATTGCAAACCAGGTCGTCGTGGCATTCGGCGACATGCTCGTGATGACCAATCAGGCGCGAGCGCGGAGGCGTGAAGGCGGCGGCCGTGTCGCGATTGCCTTCGAGCCGGTCGGAGCCTCTGGTGGTCGCGGCGTGTCTCTGGCGGTCGACACGGTCTCCGGCGCCGCGTTCTCGGTTGCCGTGACGGAAGGCGACCACATCGTGGGCGACGTCGAGATGACGCGCGAGATCGACGAGCTACCGAAGCTGCTCTCGCGAGCCTTCTCGAAGGCCCGCGTACGCATGGCGGCGAACCGGCGCCGGACCAGCCGCCGTCGGTCGCGATGATCAACTGCTCGTGATAGAGTCGGCCCTCTCGCATGCCTCCTCGCCGAAATCCGCGCGCACCGAAGATCGAAGACGTCGTCGGCATGGGTGCCGAGTTCTTCGCTGAGCGACTATTCGATCGCGCCGCGGAGTTCCTGGAGAACAAGCGAGACCAGACGTTCCAGCAGCTTCCGCAAGAGGCTCGCGCTCAGGTCTACGACTGTGCGGCATGTACCAAGCAGTTCCCGCTCCAGGAGATGGAGATGGTGAACCCGCACGGGCAGGTGAACCCGGCGACCGGCAACACGTTCGGCACGTGCCGCAAGTGCTTCGCGTTCATGTGGAACACGGCCGAGGAGAAGCTGCTGGCGATCGCGCGCGCGAAGGCGGCGCAGGCGGCGCAGGCGGCGAGCCAGGGCCACTGGGGCAAGGGTCCGCCGCCCGGTGCAGCCAACCCTGGTCCGCGGCCTGGTCCGCGACCGGCGCCGCATGCTGCGGGTCCGGCGCTGCGCAAGCCGTGGGAGATCCTCGGCGTCGCTCAGGACGCGACGCTCGACGAGATCAAGAAGGCGTATCGCAAGCTCGCGGCGCAGCACCATCCCGACGTGTTCCCGCCGGGGACGCCGCATGAGACGGTCGCAGCGGGCCGCGACAAGTTCGAGGAGCTGACCCGCGCCTACAAGGCGATGGAGAAGGTCCGCCAGGTCGCGCGCGAGTGAACTCTGGATTGAGGAGAGATCGATGGCGAAGAAGAAGTCGAGCAAGGGCAGCCTCCTACGGGCCGACTCGTTCATCCAGAAGGCGATGACCGAGCTGAAGAAGGTGATCGAGTCCGCCGAGCTGCCTCCCAAGCGTCTGCGCGCGCTCCGCTCGAAGCGCAGCAAGCTGCTGGACGCTCGCGTGGGGATCGTGTCGAGCAGGTACTGGGGTGCCGCGGGAGGCAGCAGGAAGACGAGCCGCAAGAAGGGCTCGCGCAAGGCGGCTCGCAAGACGTCGCGGAAGGCGGCGCGGCGTACGTCGCGCAAGAAGAGCAGCCGCCGCACGTCGCGGCGTACGTCGCGCAAGAAGAGCAGCCGCCGTCGCACCAGCCGTCGCTGATGCCCGCGTCCGTACGCATCCCCGTCTCGGGCATCCCGGACCTCTACGGCTTCAAGCGCCATCTCTGGGGGTTCCGGGACGAGACGGGCGAGTCGCCGCTCTCGGCCCCGCCGTCGTGGATGTTCTACTACCTGGTGGAGGGCGACGAGGCCGAGCTGCGTCTGCTTCGGCCGTTCGTCGACACGCTTCGCGAGAGCTTCGACTACCGCGAGCGGCTCGTCATGGAGCAGTTCCACGACGACACGCACCTCGTGTACTTCGCGGACATCGAGGTGCTGCACGCGTGGTTGGTGATGCTGCTCTGCCGTGCGGACCGGTCGTTGCTGGCGGATGAGATCGTTCGCTTCGTGATGCAGCAGCTCGGCTTCGAGCCGTCGTGGAAGAGGTGAATCGTGTGGGGGCTGGTCGCTGGGCTGGCGATGATCGGCGGGGCCGCGTTGCTCGAACGGGCCGGTGTGCGGCCTGTCCGGCGTAACGCGCCGCGCCGGGCCGTTCGTGGTCCGCACGTCAAGTATCTCACCGACCAGCTTGCGAGCGGCTACTACCAGCGTGCGATCTTGCGCTGGGGCAAGCACGACACGAGCGCCGTCGATCGGGAGATCTCCGACGCGCGCCGCCGGCTTCGCGAGCAGGGCGTGACGCCGATCGAGCTGCGAGTCCTCGAAGCGCAGCTTGGCGAGGAGACGGATCGCTTCGCGCAGATCGCGGTCGCGAAGAACGGGAAGCGGCGCACGAGCCGTCGCCGTCGACCGCGGGCGCTGACGCGGAACGGGCTCTCGATCATCGATGAGCGATCGCCGCTGGAGTACGACCACAGCGCCGAGGTGCTGCGCCTGTCCGTGGTCGATCCGGATGCCGAGGGCCCCGGGCCCAACGACGTCTACTTCGCGCCCGACGTGAAGGTGGGCTCTACCAGGCGCAAGAAGCTGGTCATCCCCGGCGCGTCGCCGGGCGTCGTGGCGTGGGTCGACTACCACCTGATCCAGGGCTACGGCTCGACGGGCCGTGGCGTGTACATCGACTACATGCGCACGAGGCGCGATCAGACGCAGAGGGGGCACATGAAGCGCTTGGTCGAGGCGCTGATGGAGCGCTACCCCGGAGACGACATCGATTTCGGCGACATCGTATCGGACCACGTCGAGAAGATCTGGCGCCGGCTGAAGGACGACACGTCGCATGGCCGCCGGATCTACGGGAAGCTCCGCTGATGGATCCGATCGCGTCGATCACGTTCGAGCGCGGCCGAGGACAGCCCCGGCCAGCGTCCCAGGAGGACTGGTCCGGCGAGCTGCTCGGCATCGAGGTCGCGTGGGATCCGATCCGGAGTCCGCGATTCGTCGAGGCGGCGAAGGCGAACCCGGACCTCTTCCCGGCTTTCGAGCGCCGCGGGGCGACGATGGTGCGGTATTTCGTCGTCGCGTCGCTCCCGAGGGTGCTGCAGCTCCTCTCCGACGTGTTCGGCCCGGCGGCGCCGGTGCGGGGACCCGATGGCCAGGTCTTCGAGGCCGGCGCCCAGCCGCCCGTGCAGGCGGCCGAGCCGCCTCCGGCGAGCGAGCCGGCGCTTCGGGCTACGGACGAGCCTCCGGACGTTCTGCCGCGCACGGAGAACGCTCGGCGGGTCGGCGACGCCCTGTCCGACGGGCGCACCGAGGCCGTGGTCACCTGGGTCGACCCGTCGCGGGACTCGGTCCGTCTCGACGACGGCACGTTCGTCTCGGCTCGGGCTCCCCAGCCTACGGTGGGTAGGCGAGGGGCGGAAGCCATCGCGGCTCGGCTGGTCGAGGCGGCGGCCGAGGAGGGCCACCAAGCAGAGGTGGTCATCCGGCCGTCTGCTGTCGCGGCGCGGACGGAGCGTGTGCTCGCGGCCGTCACGCAGCTCCCGGTGCTGCCGTTCGACCAGCAGGGGCCGGTGTCTGCAGTGGGCCTGCCGACGGAGATCTTGTCCGATCGTCCGCTTCCCGAGGGTCTGAGCGACTATCAGCAGGAGGGCGCGCGTTGGATGGACGCACGTCAGCGCGCGATCCTCGCCGACGAAATGGGGCTCGGCAAGACGGTCACCACGAGTGCGGTGATCGATGCGCCTGCGGTGATCGTGTGCCCGAAGACGCTCAAGACGAACTGGCGTCGCGAGCTGGCCCGGTGGCGCCCCGACCTCACGGTGCTGATCGTCGAAGGCGCGTCGCCGCCGCCCGAGCGAGCGCGTTCGGCCGACGTCGTGATCATCAACTACGACATCCTCGGCTCGCACGCTGACTGGATCTTGCAGCGCCCGAACGCGACGCTCATCGCGGACGAGGCCCACATGCTGAAGAACCTGGCGCTCCGCCCGTCGCGCGAGAATCGCGATGTGCTGCAGGCGACCGGTGGCAGCAACCGCGCTCGGATCTTCTTCGAGATGGCGATGCGGACGCCGCGCCTGTTCTTCCTCAGCGGCACGCCGTTCGAGAATCGCCCGAGCGAGATGTTCCCGATGCTCCACATGGTCGAGCCTCGGGTGTTCATGGACCAGATCCGGTTCCGGGCCCGATACGAGTCTGGTTTCCGCAACGCTGAGCTGTTCGCGCGGATCAACTACACCTTCATGCTCCGCCGTCGGAAGGACGTCCTTCCGAACTTCCCCGAGAAGGTGCGGCGCACGATGGTCGTGTCGCTCTCTGACGAGGTCCGGCCGGTCTACCAGCGGGCTGCCAACGACTTCCTCCGCTGGGTCGCACAGACCGGCGGCGCGGAGGCCGCGATGCGCGCACAGCGAGCTGCTGCGCTCACGCGTCTCAATGCGCTGCGGAAGTGGTCGGCGCTCGGCAAGGTCGAAGCCGCGATGGAGTTCATCGTGGACTTCTTCGAGAGCACGCGTCGGCCGCTCGTGATCATGGCGCACCACAGCGATGTCTTCACGGCGCTCGACACGGCGCTGCGCGAGCTGAACGAAGCGGTGCGCACGGGTCGAGGCGGAGACCGGAACCTCCCGAGCCGTCCGCTGCGGTACGCGATCGTCACCGGCAAGACGCCTGGGGCGGCGCGGGATCGGGCGAAGGACGCGTTCCAGGACGGCCAGCTCGACATCGTCGTCTGGGCGATCGAGCTGGCGACCGGCGTCACGCTCACCCGCTCGAACGACATGCTCTTCATGGAGCGGGTCTGGGTGCCGTCGAAGCTCGTGCAGGCGGAGGATCGGATCCACCGCCGCGGCCAGCGCAACAACTGCACGATCACGTACCTCGACGCCGAGGGCACGGTGGACCGCTACATGGCGTTGCTGCTCGCGGAGAAGACGCGCACGTTCGCAGGCGTGATCGATGGCCGCAACCTCAGCGAGGCCGAGGCGTTCACCGAGGTGGTCGGCATGATGTTCGGCTCGGAGATGCAGCGGAACCCGCCCGGGTCGAGCGACGCGATCGTCGAGCTGGACGGCGACCTGCGCTCGGCGTGGGGGAGCTGGGACCAGCCTCTCTGACTCACCGGAGGTTGTAGATCGCGTTCGAAATCGCGTTGACGCACGTAGGGCATAGGGCCGTCTCGTCGTTGATGGGCCGTAGCGCAGCGTCTACGGAGACGATCACGCGCCGGTCCGCATCAGGCGCGAAGGACTCGCCGCACCAGGTTGTTATCACTCCGTGGCGTTCTATGTCGTCGCAGACGGAGCTGACCTCCAGCGCGGTCGCCGAGAAGACCAGCTCTGCTCTACGGATACACAGCGTCGTCACGTGCTGCTCGTCTTTCGAGGGATTCCGAGCCTCTTCGCCAGCTTCTTCCTGACCGGGTCCGTCGGGTCGCGCTCGATTAGGGTCTTTCGTCGCGTTGTTGTAGCAGAACTCGCAGGCGCCGAACGTGTCGGGGTGCCCGTGCATGGGATGGCCGGGAGGCGGGCAGATGCAGACCGGCTCAGGGTCCCACGGTCCGACCTTGTCGTACGACGGGCCGATCGGCATCGGCCCGGGCACGACTTCGACGGGCTCCTGCTGCATCTCGCCGTACATCTCCTCGGTGAGCTTGTCGACGTCGGCCCAGAACTCGTCAGCGGTCTTGCCGTGGAGCGCGCACGTTGCGACGATGAACGGCTTGGCCCATTCGGCGACCTCGTCGCGCCCGACGCCTGCGAGGCCGACGACGAGCGTGCCGTAGACCTCGCGGTTCGCGTTCAGGCACTCCTGGCAGTACGCGTGCGAGATGGGACCGAACGCCGACGACGCGACGCCCTTGGCGGGGTTCTTCCGGCAGACCTCGCAGGTCATACGCACGTGCTCGCGATGATGGTGCGCCGCATCTCGCGGCGGCACTCGTCTAGCACCGTGCCGTCCAGCTTGCCGTCTTCGTCGTGGAAGGGAGCCTGCGAGGCCCAGCCCAGCGACACCGGCTTGATCACGACGTCCTCGCGCTTCACGTCGTCTCCGTACTGATAGGTCTCGCAGTACACACGCCACGCGTCGTCCTCGTCGGCGGCGAGGATCCAGTGGGTCTCCTCGTCGAAGAGCGACCAGAGCCGCAGCTCACGCGAGTTCACGCTGTCGATCACCTTTGCCTGGTCCATTCTTCACCTCTCCATTGTTGCGATCTGATCTGTGCGTCGCGGACCGCCGCGGGGCAGAGCTGAAGGCCACGGAAGCAGACCCTGCGTGCCGAAGTTGTGCTCGACGTGGCTCCAGCGAAAGCTACGGAACCGGTCCGGCGCGACGATCTCCAGATCCCACTCTTGGAACTTGCGGCCGTTGAACCATCGCAGCTTCCGAGGATCTTTCACACCACGCGGCTTGCTGCGATCGTAGTACCGATCGTCGAGCAGGATGAGAGCGTGCGCGTCGTGGAGCGACGCGTCGTAGATCACGAGCTGCGCATCTGGATGCCCGAGCTTCGCGAGCCACGCCCACACGTAGCACCAGCCCTGGTCCATCACGTCCGGGTCATCGAAGTCGTTGAGGTAGATCCGGGTGACCCAGCTCAGGTCGCGGCTCATCGCCCGCCGCCCATGAAGAGCGCCTCGGTCGCGTAGAGCTTCCCCGCGCGTCGCTCTGCGAGGTTCGAGCCGACGATGTTCCCCAGGTAGGTCGTGAAGGTGCCGCTCAGCGCGTGCTGCGTGCGCTCGGCGAGTTCTTCCCGAGTCAGTCCCTTGGGGTAGGCATTCACCAGCTCTTCGAGCATCCGGCGCGCGCCCGCTCGCAGCCCCTTCGAGCCCCAGCTCTGGACCAGCTCTGCGCACGTCGGAAGCGTGCCGCAGTCGGGGATCGCTTCGCGGCCCTTCGCGGTGGCGTAGACCAGTCGCCCCTCGGAGTCGGTGACCATCCCAGCGCCACGCAGGTTGCCGAGGTAGGTCGTGAACGTGCCGCTCTCGTTCATCACCGACAGGACCGCCAGCTCGGCGCGCGAGATCGGGCGTCCTGCTG
>Ga0172379_10011151_pt1 | contig 10766 bp, 5 predicted proteins | sample GrowelOW334metaG_FD_119756 | JGI IMG/M metagenome (GOLD analysis project Ga0172379, IMG submission 119756) | Groundwater microbial communities from an aquifer near a municipal landfill in Southern Ontario, Canada - Groundwater well OW334 metaG | ecosystem: Environmental > Aquatic > Deep... | reverse complement strand
GTTTTTACACCAATTTTTTTATTGCTTCTTATTTATTTACGCAAGAACACTCTTTTTAAGTTAAATAAAAAAATACTAATGGCTTCATTTCTGGTTATATTTTTGGTGAGTATTCCAATAATTTACAAAATATTTTTTGGTTTTGCTGCAGAGAGATTTTCAAAGTTTAGCGTTTTTTCCGATGACAACATTGAGGCTGATATCAATAGACAAAGAAATGATTCATTAGATGGTAAGTTTGAGAAATTACTTCATAACAAACCTGTTTATTGGGCTAAAAAAGTAGCTTCAAATTATGCATCTTCGCTTTCTCCGCAATTTTTATTTATTGATGGCGATGTGACTTTCAGGCATTCTGTGCATAATTTAGGTGAGTTTTACTGGATATTACTCCCATTTTTGGTTGTTGGACTTTATTTCTTGGTTAGAAATGAAAAAGAAAAAACCTTCTTTGTTTTGTTATGGTTAATTATTGCGCCGATTCCTGCTGCACTAACAAAAGACGGTGCTGTACATGCTACCAGGCTTATTTTGACTTTACCTCCTTTAATTATTGTTATGGCTTATGGAATTAATCAATTTCTAAAAAGTAGTTTTTTTGGAAAGCGTTTACTAGGTTTATTGTGCGTTTTTGTTTTTATATTTGAACTGGCATTTTACTTAAACAGATATTGGATACATTATCCCAAAGAGTCCTGGAGGTGGTGGCAGACTGGTTACAAAGAAATAATGACGTATGCAAAGGTCCAAGATGCAAATTTTGAAGAGATATATTTTAATAATACTTATGAACCTGCATTAGTAAGATTTCTTTTTTGGTGGGGTTACTCACCGAATGAGTTTTTAAATAGTTTTTCTTCTGACCAAACTGTCGAGAATGTTGTGCCTGGTTTTGACGGATTTTCCTTTAGGAATAAATACTTTTTTGGAACAGCCAAAGACAAACCGGGTGGGGTTGGTGATTTTATTAGGGGAAAGTCAATACTTTATATAGTGTCACAGCGTGATGAAGTTGGAGGAGATTGGGACTGGGAGAAAAATCCACCTGAGGGAATTAAGGTATTAAAAACTGCTAGAAATTCTTACGGTGAACCAATTTTTTATGCCGTTACTTCAAAAGATTAGATATTACCACAAATTGGGATAGTCATCGGGGATGATACCGTCAGCAAACTTAGTTTCTCTTTCGACCATGTATTTAAGCATGCCATCAGGAAGCGTTTCTTTTCTGGTTTGAATTTCTGAAATAGGGAAGAACTCAATCAAAGTATATGCAGGAACTCCATCGGCAAATTTGATTAATTTTAGGACCTTTGCGTTTTGAGGTACCTCAGAACCTTTACATACATAAAGAACGTTAAGTTTTCCTCCGCGCGGACAGTCAAATGGCATCCCGAAATTTATATTTGACAACTTCTTGACTCTTTCCCATTGTGAACTCTGGGATTCTTTTGATATTTCTGAATCCTTCAAAAAATCATTGGGACTAATTTTTCCGTAAAAAAGAAAAAATATGTATGGATCTTCTTTCATGGCTACTGCTTTATAATTATCCTTTCTTGCAAGAACCTCAGAGATTAACTCTTTTTTGCCCTGGTCGCTTGCCCATGGTTCACGAACCGGTTTATGGATAAAAATTTGATGTAAGGCAAACGATGAGTCTAATAGAACAACCAAAACAGTTGCAGGAATTAATAATATTTTCCAACTGCTTTTTTTGATTCCTTGTAAAAAATAATACAGGCCATATCCGGAAAAAAGAGCAATAATGGGAAACATATTACTTCCACGCAAAAGATGTGGTCCGCCTTTTGTAATAGCTGCAGCAGTTGGTCCTGCAAGAAGTATCATATAGGCAATGTTTTTAAAACCATTTTCTTTAAGTTTCCAAATTCCCAATATTCCAAAAATGAAAAATACAAGCTCCACATGAAGTACAATTCCCAAATCTTGTGTGGTTTCTGGGCTTGTGTCACCGGAAAAAAATAAAAAGTTAGGATTAAAATGATTTACATATCTGACTGAGGTTTCAAGAAGTCCTTGGGTAATCTTGTTGTGATAAATTCTAGTTAATAAAAGTGGAGTATGAATTACATTTATTCCATCGTAAAAAATATTTTTATCAATTTCTTCCTGGGCTGGACCTTTCCAAACTACTCCGGAGGCTCTCCCTCTTGCTTGCCAGGGAATAAGCGAAATAAACGTAAAAACACTCAAAAATATAAATGCAAAAATTATCTGTTTTTTTATATTTTTTATTCGGGAATTTGTAAATATTGCAAAAAAAGCAAATCCAGCCATAACGGCCGGAATAAACACTCTTTGAGAGCCATATGTAAATAGTGAAATCGAGAAAAGAATAAGCGAGAAAAAAATAGTTTTATTTATCTTCCTTTGATTTTCTTTGGATTCTTTAAACTTAGACGCAAGTAGTAATAGTATTATCGCCGACATGGATAATACGTTACCTACTAATACCTCATGTCCTGTTCTGGAAAGTGTGATGCTCCAAGGTGCTACTGCTATAAAAAAAGCAGATAATAATGCTGCTTTTAAAGATCCAAAAAGGAGTATGGAAAGTATGTATGTTAGAACTATCAAAACCACTCCGGAAATTGCCGGCCAAAATCTAACAGTAATATCGGAAAGTCCGAATATACTGGCTGGGATAATATTTAAGTAAGAAAGAGTCGGATATTTATAATCTCCAATTGAAGAAAAATAGACAGGAAATCTGTTGCCGTATTCATCGGTTCCATAATTTGCGAGACTCCATCCGTAATAAGCATATGCCAGTTCGTCTCCGTTGGGCGGAAGCGGAAGTGATGTTAGTTTGAAAATTCTTATAAAGGATCCGAGTACGACTATCAAGATCAGAATTTTAAGTGCGTATCTTTTCTCTTTTAAAATAGACATATTTGATATTCTAGTATATTACTTTTTTTCCACAACCCTAGCTACAAAATCACCTCTTTCGTCATAAATATCCTTGAGGATTTTGGCGTCCTTAGTTGATAAAATGTCGCTTTCGGGAAGACTGTATGTTGAGCCGATAAAAAGTGTGTTACTTAGATCTCGATCGCTAGGCCAAAAAATACCTCTAAAATTATACTTGCCGAAGTTAAAATTCTTTCTTGGTTTTTCTACGCAATCAGGGCAAACAATATCTTCGTGATATTTTGCGGGATCGTATTTAGAATAAAAGAGTGTAAAAATGTGGGGTTGCCCTTGACCTGTTTCAAAAATTATCCTGTCGTATTTTGAACTAATGGGGTCTACATAACTTAGAATTTCCCTAAAGCCGTATTGCCAATTCCCTTTTTCTGCATATGGCATGTAAAGATAAAGTGTTGTTCCCAAATTAAGAATTGAATTTAGGTAAAAAACTACAAGGGCAAGAGTTATCAATGATTTTAAAATAAATCTTTGACGGTCTAAGAACTTGAAAAGTTCAACTAATCCCAAGGAAAAAATAATCGGTAAAAGTACAAACATAAGAAGGGTTCTGACAGGTGCAAACCAGTTCCAGGTAATTGTTGCGGGAAGTGGCGCTATGAGAATCAAGTAAAGAAGAATTTTAGGTTTAAATCCGTTTTTTGCAAAAAAGTAAAAACCTATTAAATAAAACAAAATATCTAAGGTATAAAAAATTCCAAAATCGTGGACTTTTTGATTAGGTTCATTTGTTCCTCTTACAAAGATATTTGCAGGAGAGAAATATGCAAAGTATCGGCCAACAATTTCCTTACCAAGGTTAAAAACGGGATTGTCTATGACAGAAAAAACAGATTGATCTTTTTGCCAGATCTTAATTATGCTTGTTGCCTCCAATCGTTTAAAACCTTCACCGCTTTTGAGAGTTGCAAAAAGCGGAATCAAAATAGCAACCAAAGTAAGTGCTAAATATATTTTCGTCTTTCCCTTTTTCAGAGTTTTAAAATTTTCCAAAACGAATAGAAAAACTATTGGTAAAAAAAGCAACTTATAGGCATGGTATGAATAAGCCGAAAGACCTAAGAAAAAAACGGAAGGAAAGATAAATTTACTATTTTCTTTGATTTTTAGTCCAAAAAATATTCCCGTCAAAATTAAAGCTAGTCCTAAATTTGCCTCGAAAGCTGCTCTGGAAAAATGAACTGCCCAAGGTTCAACTGAAATAAATAAAGCAGATATTAACCCTATTCTTTCGTCAAACAGTTTTCTGGCAATCAAAAACACTAGAAAAATTATGGAAACTCCTGACAAAACAGAAATAAGTCTGACAGAAAGTTCGTTCAGGCCAAAAACTGCAATAAAAGGAACAGTTAAATACGAATAAAGCGCAGGTTTGTAGTCGTCAAATGACCTAAGCACTAAAGGTAGTTTATGGCCATACTCATCTTTACCTGTTGTTAAAAGCGAATAAGCGTTGTATCCAAGTGCTGCTTCATCCCAATTAAGTGATGGCGGTGATTTGGTTATCCAAAACAATCTGCAAAAACTTCCGACTAGAATAATAAGCAGTAGAATTAATAAAGTATTTTTTTTCATTGGTAAATTATTACCCAAAGTTTGTTGCCAAATTGGTAAACAAGTTCATCGGAAAAATTAATTTCATCAATTAATTTTGCATCAAGAGGCCTTCCTGTTTCGTCCACTTTTCCTTTTACAAAAAACTCGCTCGGGAAACCTATGTACGCAGTTTTCGGAAACTTATCCTCGCCGGGTTGAATTGCTCTAAACTCCAGATTTTCAAAAACTACTTTTGATGAGTTATTTGAAAATTGGGGATTTAAATAGTTTGGCCAAAATTCATAAGGTGGAGTATTTAGGTAAAATGAACTGGCAAGATGAGTCGGTCCAAACCTGTCAGTCACAACTACTTTGTTGTAGAAACCTCTATTTGTGTTTAACCAATCCGAGATATTTCTGAACAGTTTCTCGTCAGATCTTTTATAGGAATCTTGGTTAAAGAAAAATAAATTATTAAAGTTCAGAACTGACGGTACTGCAATTAGTAAAAATAATAGAACCAATACTTGTTTTAATGTCCTATTAAATTTCATAAATATATTAACAAAAAATAACATAGCGGTCACTTCAGCAAAAAATATCAGTGGCAGCAAAAATATACTTGAGTAAGTTAAGTTTCTTTTTTCAAGTAATACGAAAGGAACAGCTGCAATAAAAAACAGAGAGAGGAGGTTCTTAATATTTAGGTTTTTAATTAGAAGGTAAATTCCGAATATTAGTACCGGGATTTCAAAAAAATATAAGAGCGGTAAGTTTCCTTTGGGTAATATTCCGCTTGAGCGAATTAAGTCATAAGATTCTCTGGGATAGGCAAATTGCTCAAAATCCAGCAGGCTGACACTTTGAGTAACAAGTTTATTTAACAAAAGTTGGGGTTTGTTGTAGGTTGCCTTTCGGACTATTTCTGGCAAGATAAATTTCTTATTCATCGAAAGGTAATCAACTTTTTGACGTTCATTTATTTCTTCCGTTAAAGTGCTGGGTTTTAATTTACCTATAAAATTGTTTTGAAATATTGAGGTTTTAATATAATTTTTGTTTATAAAAATTAATAAAACAAAAACTAAAAAAACAGGAACTGTAGAAATTAAACACTTTTTTAAATTACATTTAACTTTAAGAACTAATATATAAAGCGGTAAATAAATAATAAGTGCTGCAATAAAAAACAGTCCTGTCCAACTGGAAAAGGCGCTTAATATTACACAAAAATAAACTAATATAATTTTACGAATAGACTTCTTATCAGAGTTTTTAAATAGAACTATGGAAACCAGAAAAAACAGAAGCGACAGAGTTTCTGGTAGATAATTAAAAGACAGAATTGTCAGCCACGGAGATAGTGAAATAAGAATTGCTAATAGTATTTTTGACCTATTTCCTTTTGGTAGGAACTTTGTCAGCAAAGAGAAAACCAGAAAAGATAACACCAGTACTGCAACTAAATTCGGTATTTTTTGGATGAAGAGAGAGTTCCCAAATAAAGAAAAAGGAAAGAAATAAAGAATTGGCGTGAAGAAAAAAAGATGCCCATTCGCTTTCGCGTACTCCAAAAATGCTTCATCGGAAATCATTTGCGGTACCGATATTGTGAAGTAGGTCAGTTCAATTTCTTGTGTATTAAGTGTTTGTGGAGAGTGTGATGAAAGGAAAAACCGAATTAATACAGAGCAAAAAATAATTATGAAAACCAGCCAATTAGTAAAATTGATATTAAAACTAGCAACTTTCATCAAGTGTAATTATACATTCATTTGATATAAATGTATTTCGACAAACCTTTTGTTTAAACGTATAATTTAATTGCATTGAAAAAACATTTTTTAGTTCTCATACTTATTGCGGCGGCAGCCTTAAGGATTTTATGGCTCAAGGACTATCCTCCTGGTTTTACTCCGGATGAAGCCTCTTTTGGCTATGATGCCTATTCAATTTTAAAAACCGGTAAAGACCAATGGGGACACCCGTTTCCGCTTGTTTTTGAATCTTTTGGTGACTTTAAATCACCTCTTTATACTTACTTGGCTATTCCCACAGTTTTTATTTTTGGACTCAACGAGTTTTCAGTAAGATTGCCTAATGCTATTTTGGGCACAGCGGCAGTATATTTAGTATTTCTATTGACCAGGAAAATTAAAGAAATTTCCGGAATGAAAAATGATAACGGTATGTTGAAACCCGAAATCGTTGCAGCATTTCTATTAGCTTTTTCACCCTGGCACATTATGATGAGCCGTGGAGCTTTTGAGGCTAATCTTACAACTTTTTTACTACCCCTAGCTATTTATTTATTTTTAAAAGGATTAGAAAAACCTAAATTTCTGGCTTGGTCTGCGCTGGTTTTTGGTCTTAATATTTTTAGCTATCACGCTGCCAAATTGGTTACACCTTTGGTTTTAGCCACCTTGTTAGTGGTTTTTCAAGATAGTCTGAAGAAACTCAAGAATAAGCAAGTTCTAGTTCCTGCTGTTATACTCACATTTTTTGTAGTTGTTTTTGCAATAACCGTAGCTCAGGGGTCATCTACAAGGGCTGCAGACGTAAATATTTTTAAAGGAACAGTTGGATCTTCGTCGATGGAGAGACTGCATGCTGTCGATGAGGGTCTTCCAGATGAAATGTCCCGTATTTTTCATAACAAAGTAGTTGTTGGTATAAGAAGATTTTCCTCAAATTACATTCAGTACATGTCGACGTTGTTTTTGTTTGCGCAGGGACCTGCGGAAGGAACTTATGGGATGATGCCCGGAAGGGGAGTTTTTTATTGGCCCGAGGTGATCCTATTTATTGGTTCATTTATATTTATAGTAAAACGCAAACCAGGCAAGATCTTTTTGCCTTTATTTGTGTGGTTATTTACGGCTCCAATCCCGGCAGCTTTAGCAGTTGGTCCCGGATATTCAGCAAATCGATCAGTAATACTTCTTCCGGTCGTTCAGATTTTTTTAGCATTTGGATTGAATGAAGTGCTTTTGTTGCTAAATACGAATTTTATTGCAAGATATAAAAAATTGATCATGACTTCATTCGGATTAGTGTGGGCAGTACTGTTTGTCTTTTTCCTGGAAGATTACTTTTTACAATCACCTTATAAAATCGACAAAGCAATGAACTATGGAAATATCGAGGTGGCAAGGTGGGTCGTTGAAAACGATGATGGCTTTAAAGAATTCGTAATTACTAAAAAATTATCCGAACCTCATATTTATTTTGCATTTGCGGGTAAAATTGACCCCGAAGTTTATCAAAAATATTCTTCCAGCTGGGATTATAAAGGTGTAAATGTTGGATGGGTTGACCAAATACCTTCATATAGCCTGGAGAGGTATACGTTCAGGAATATAGATTGGAATTCTGACGGGTTAAGGTCGGCAATTTTAGTCGGCAGAGCGGAAGATTTTCCGGATGGCGTGGTTCCCATTAAGACTTTTTATTACCCCAATGGAAATATTTCACTATTAGTAGTAGATCCCCAGTCTCAAACGTATGCGGACAAGAATTAAAATTTTTTTAAAAAATCACTGGCAGATATTACTTATTTTACTTTTGGCATTTATTCTAAGAGTGTCCGGTATTAATATCTTGCCGCCATCACTTAATTGGGATGAGGTTTCCCATGGTTATAATGCATATTCAATTCTTAAATCCGGCAGAGACGAGTGGGGACAGATTCTTCCGATAATTTTCAGGGCATATGGTGATTATAAATTGCCTATTTATATATATTTGACTGCTTTTTCCGAATTTTTCTTCGGGTTAAACACATTTGCAGTCAGATTGCCATCAGTAGTTGCTGGGGTTGGTATGGTTATCTTAACCTATTTGTTGGTTTATAAATTGTTTTCTAAAGACAACCGCTTCGCAGCACATAAAAAATCACTGGCAATATTAGCAGCACTATTGGTTGCAGTTGAACCTTGGAGTCTATTTCTGTCACGCGGTGCATTTGAAGCAAATGTTGCTGCATCACTCTTTCTGGCTGGTATTTATTTGTTTATATTAGGCTTAGAAAAGCCAAAGAGACTTATTTTTTCATCAGTATTTTTTGGGTTAACAGTTTGGACATATAACTCGTATCGGATTTTTACTCCACTATTGTTGGTAACACTTCTTGCCATCTACAAAAAAGAGATTTTGGAGATTTGGAAAACTAAGAAACTAATTATTTTTTGTTCCCTGTTGGTTTTTATTATATTTTTCGTTCCGATGTTTAAACAGTTAATGGATGAAAGTGGGCAGGCAAGATATGGAAAAGTTGCGATAATTGACGAAGGTGCAGTTAACAAAATTAACGAACTAAGGGGAACGGATAAATATAGTCCAACTTTGGAAAAACTTTTATATAATAAACCGATTTATTTTGTAAAAACAGCAGCTGCAAATTGGAGTAAATATTTTAGTGCCAGCTTCCTTTTTTTAAAGGGAGGGGATCAGTACCAATACAATGTTCAGAAGGAAGGATTAATACATCTTATTAATTTACCCTTTATATTAATCGGACTTTTAGTTCTTGTTGTTAACGCTTTTAAAAGAAAACAATATGCACTAATTTTATTATTTTGGATTATCTTAGCCCCCATTCCTGCGAGTATTACCCGAGACTCGCCGCACACATTAAGAGCAGTTACACTTTTACCAATTCCGATGATAATTTCTTCCCTTGGAGTAATAAAGTTTTTTGAGTGGTTTAAAAAGCGTAAGTTTCCGTCTAAATATTTATATTTTACCTACCTTATATATTTTTTCTCTCTTTTAACTTTAAGTGTAAAATTTTTATATAAATACTATAGCGAATACAGGAATGAATTTTCAGAAGCCTGGCAGTATGGATATGAAGAGGCTGTTTCGTTTGTAAAAGAAAATTATGACTCGTACGATAAAATAATTTTTACTAAAAAATATGGTGAGCCCCATATTTTTATACTTTTCTATTGGCCATGGGAACCAAAAAACTATTTTGAAGATAGTAATTTAATTCGATATCAACAGAGCGATTGGTACTGGGTTGATAAATTTGATAAGTTTTATTTTGTTAATGATTGGGATATTCCGACTAGGTCTGATGCAGATTTTGTTCTTGAGAGCGGAATGGAATTTGACTGCGATTTTACAAAGTGTTTACTTGTTACTAGTCCCGGAAATGTCCATCAGGATTGGAAACTATTAAAGACCATAGATTTTTTGGATGGAAAAAGAGCCTTTGAAATATATGAAAACAAATAAAGTTGTAAACTTTCTAAAAAATAATTTTCTCTTGGTTTTAATTCTTTTATCGGCTTTCATTTTGCGAATTTATCAATTGGGGAGTATCCCTCCACACTTAACTCCTGATGAGGCATCTCTTGGTTATAATGCCTACTCGATTTTAAAAACCGGCCGAGATGAGTATGGAGAATTATTACCTCTAATATTTAAATCGTTTGGGGATTATAAACCCGGAGTTTATGTGTATTTAACGGTTCCTTTTGTTGCACTTTTTGGATTGAATGAATGGTCTGTGCGGTTACCGGGTGCTTTGGCGGGGGCTATGGCTGTTTTACTTTTTAGTTTAATAATTAAACAATTTAAGGAAAACAATTATTTAGGTGACGGGAGTCAAAAAGGTACTTCGAATTTACCACTGGACATTTTAGCACCTGCCCTTCTGGCAATTAATCCCTGGCATATCCATTTTTCAAGGGGTGCTTGGGAGGCAAATTTATCTTTGACATTAACTTTAGCGGGAATTTTATTTTTCTTAAAATCACTGCGTGAGCGAAAATATTTAATTCTTAGCTCTGTGTTTTTTTCTCTTACGCTTTTGACCTATCAGGGGGCTAAGCTTTCAACCTTAATTGTATTATTTGTTATTACGCTATCTTTTTGGAAAAATTTGAAGCTTTTTATTAGCTCTTGGAAACTCGTTGTTATTTCATTAATAATCGGTTTAGTAATTACATCACCGATCTTGTTTAGCTTTGCGTCAGGCAAAACCGGACGTTTGAACGTGTTTAGTGTCTTTTCTTATCCCAGAAAGCCTAGTGATATTTCAGAAATTCTAAGTCAAGGTGGTGAAAAAATTAACACACCGTCTTATTACCTATTCCACTCGGAAACTCTGAATTTAACAAAAGGTGTGATCGGAAGGTGGTTTAATCATTTCTCGGGGAGATATCTGTTTTTTGAGGGAGACTGGCAAAATCCCAGACATTCTTCTCCCAATCAGGGAATGATGCTTTACTCGGATTTGATCTTTCTTGTTTTGGGTTTAGTTT
>Ga0172379_10011150_pt1 | contig 10767 bp, 8 predicted proteins | sample GrowelOW334metaG_FD_119756 | JGI IMG/M metagenome (GOLD analysis project Ga0172379, IMG submission 119756) | Groundwater microbial communities from an aquifer near a municipal landfill in Southern Ontario, Canada - Groundwater well OW334 metaG | ecosystem: Environmental > Aquatic > Deep... | reverse complement strand
TCGTATTTTTCCTTTTCCATCTCCATTCGAATCCGCTCGGATTCCGCTTTCCGGCATTCTTCGTCGGCTTGGCGGACCCTCTGGTCCATTTCCAGAATCAAATTCTCAAGGCTCTTACGCTCACTTCCGGCCAGCGATTCCGCGTCGCGCAGGACCGATTCGGGCATCCCCATGCGCGCGGCTATCTCGAAAGCATAGGAAGATCCGGGAATCCCTGTGCGAAAAACAAAGGTAGGCCGAAGCTGGGTACTGTCGAACTGCATCGAGGCGTTTGCCACCCGCTCCGTTTCATGGGCAAAGACTTTCAATCCGCCATGATGGGTTGATGCGAGCGTTATCGCCCCAAGAGTGGTGAGCCGCCTGAGCACAGCGAGCGCAATCGCTTCGCCGTCTGCCGGATTGGTGCCTCCCCCGAGCTCGTCGAGAAGCACAAGCGACCCTCTCCCTGCTTCACGGAGGATGGTGACAATCTGTTTTATGTGGGAGGAAAAGGTGCTGAGATCGTCTTCGATGGACTGCTCATCCCCAATGTCGGCGTATATGCCAAACGGGAGAAACACCGTTGTTCCCTCTCCCGCCGGAACCGGCATCCCGGAAAGCGCCATTGCGGTGAGAAGCCCGACCGTTTTGAGCACCACCGTTTTCCCGCCTGCATTCGGTCCGGTGATGACCATGGTAACAACAGATTCTCCTATTTCCATATCCAGCGGCGTCACCCTGGAACCATCGTTTCTTTTACGGTATTTCCAATCCAAAAGGGGGTGACGGCCTTTCTTTATGGTCATGGTCAGGTTATCGCTGATCCGGGGAACGCTTCCTTCGGTAATGACCCCATACCGTGATTTTGCAAGAATCACATCCAGACGAACCAGAATTCCCTGATTGCGGCTGATATCTTCCGCAGCCCGTGAGATGAGGGCGCTCAGTTCCAAAAGAATCCGGTTGATTTCCTCCTGTTCCGCAAGTTCGAGTTCACGGACCTGGTTGTTCCCTTCGATAGAGGCGAGCGGCTCGATGAAAAGCGTCTGCCCTGTCTGGGAACGGTCATGGACAGCGCCCTGAACGCGGTTTTTCATGCTGTCGCGGACTGGAATGACAAACCTGCCGTTCCGTAGTGTAATCACCCGCTCGCCAACGATTTCATCGGAAAGAGAGTTCAGGGTTTTTTCCACAAGGCTTCGGAGCGATGCCTTTGCCCGTTCCAGTTTACGCCGTATGGAATGCAATTGGGGAGAAGCGTCATCCGAGATTGACAGATCAGGATTTATCACCTTTCTGATCGTTTTTACAATTTCCTGGTGAGGGACGATCCGGGCGGCAATTTCACCGACAAGGGGATATTTCTCCGCCCGGTCGGTGAAATAATCGCTCAAATCACCTGCTATGGAGAGATTTTCCGCAATGGCTACAATGGCCTCGATCTCAAGGCGGTATCCCTGAACGCCCATAAGCGGGAATACCTCCCGGATATCGTGCAGGGAAAGACCCGGCAATGGATCGTCGAACCTCAGCGCCTGAATGACCTCATCGACTTCTTTCAGAAGCATCGTTACCTGAGAAATATCCCCCAGAGGCAAAATGCCTGCGAGAATCGATTTCCCCTCAGGTGAATCGGCAAGGGAAGAAACGATCTCACGGATACGGTCGAACTCGATAGCCCGAAGGGCATGACTGTTATAGGGAGCTGGAAGCTGCATAGGGTTTATTCCTGGGTTCCGGAACACGAGGCTGTGGTGAAAACTGTCTGAAAAGTTTGATTCCCCCTGATGTTATCACCGGGATAGAACATGAAATGAATTTTGCAAGCGGAGCGCCGCAGTATGATGATTTATACTGTTTATTCAGATAACCGTTCGAAGATGTCATTGAGAAAATCAAAGCCAGCACACCTCCCAGAAAAACGGCTTTGATTATCCCGATTGTAATGCCCAGCCCGCTGTCAAGAATTCCCAGCGGGGTGAGATGAACAACCTTTTTTATGATATTTCCGAGGATGGCAAAAAGTATCGAAACAAGGATGAACACTGACATGAAAACCACGATGACAGCCGCTTTATGGGGAATGAGAGGAATAAACACAGCGAGTTTTCCGATTGGATCGGTAAAAACAGCCATCAAAATGACCGTAATGATGAATCCCGCAAGTTTAACCACACCCAGAATCAGACCCTCACGAAATCCGGCAATTCCGAACCATAAAACAATACCTATGATAACCATGTCCAGGGCATTCACCGACACGCCTTATTCCACTTTCCATAAAAAAAGCGGTAGTCACTTTGCAACAGACTACCGCCTGATCATCCGGCCGAGCATTCTTCACCTCGCCAAAAGCTAACCGAAGGTCTTTTCCAGCTTGATCCTTTTGCGTTTTGCCGCATTGATCTTGCGTTTTTTCCTTTCGCTGGGCTTTTCGAAATGCTGATGCTTTTTCATATCGGATATGATTCCAGCCTTTTCACAGGCTTTTTTGAATCTTTTCAGTGCTTTTTCGAATGGTTCCTGTTCACGAACGATAACACCGGGCATCCAGTAAGTACGACCCCCCTTCAAACTTGATTTTAAAAAAAATACTGCAAATTTTAATAAATTTCCACGATTATAGGTTTTAATTATAATAGAATGAATAATGGAGTGCAAGTATTATTTCTTGGCTTTCTCTAACCCGGATAATTCATAAAAAATATTCATCACAATCATTGAATCAGAAATCCCCCTGCCTGTCGGCATCTCCCCTTGTTAAGGGGAGAATTTTGTACGAGGCTGTCTTTTTCTTCTTTGTCCAACCCCCTTAGCAAGGGGGTCGCCGTAAAACGGCGGGGGGATTTTATCCTTGAGTTTATGAATAGATCGGGCTAACAGGCTTGTGAAAAAGTCGTTATACCAATATTTCCCGGCAGTTCCGGTAATACCGGACAAATGAATGCAAAGAGGCGGGCTACGTGGATTCTGAAACAAAACTCTTGATTTTTTCCATAAAACCCGATAATTTTCGAATCGTTGACAATTTTCGTATTTTCGTCCTTTTTTTACCCAATAAGCAGTTACGGAGGTCTGCTTTATTTTTTTATCTGTATTACGTTTTTTATCATTTCCTATCAAAACTCAAAAAGAGGGGGTTTTACCATGCGGAATTTTAAAGTTCCGGCGTTTCTCGGTTTTGTCATTCTGTCTGTTTTCCTGGCGGCATCGTGCAGCGATAACGAAGATTCATCTACCACCGGGCCAGGCACAAGCGGGAATTCAACCGCCGGCTCTCTCGCGACTCATGCCGGAACCAATTTTAAAGTGACCGAGGCAAATGTTGATTCCGTTTCGGAAACCGTTACAGAAACAACGTATGAAGTTTTCGGAAAAGCCCTTGCCGCTGCCGGTTCGGCTAAAACAGCAAAAACCGCAATCGATATTCCTTTGAGCGGCACGGCCAACGGTTCGGTTTCCGGTCATGCTTCGGTATCGGGCAAGTATGTTGTAAGCTCCGACTACAACACGATCACCTATAATTTCACATGCACCTTCTACGATTATTCTGACGACGGCAAACTTTATTATGGCGGAAGCATCGTCTACACCGGCACCTGGGTCATGAGTACCGAAGCGTACAACCTCACTTTCCGGGGCGGGCTCAAATTCAACGGAGCCTATGAAGGCACTCAGGATTTCACCACCACCTATGTTTATAACATGAGCGCCGGTTCCGTCAACATTCAATCAACAACCAGCACAACTTCCGGCGGGCAGACATTCACCTCGACATACAGATACCCGGAATAAGCTTTATCCCAGGCCAGACGGCCGCAAAATCGAAAAGGCAGGGAGCTCTCTTCGCTTCCTGCCTTTTTCTTTTTTTTCTGGATTCTGTCTTCTCAGTTGGCGGCTTCGACAAGTTCAGCCGCAGGTCTATCCCCTTGCTAAGAAGGTATAAGTTCTCCCGGCGATTGAGCTTGTCGAAGCCGCCGGAAGGACGAGGGAGAAAAATAATTTATAATTATTCTGACTCCTGTCTCCTGACTCCTGTCTTTTTTTACATCCCCGCCATAAGCACTGTATAGCTCCGCGCAGCTTCCACCAGATCGTTGAGCGGAACGTATTCATCCGCGGTGTGCGCCTGTGCGATGGAGCCGGGGCCGAAAATAATCGCGGGAATTCCCATTTCGATCAGCACCATGGCGATGGTAACAGCGGGACATCCGGAAATAACCGTTTTTTTTCCGGTAGCTTTTTCATATGCGGCGACAGCGCTCTGAGTCAGGGGGTGGTCTGCCGCAATTGCTTCGGCTTTGGCTTTGGGGCTCCGAAGCCGCCAGCCTTCCGGCTGTTTGGTTTCTCTGATGTTGATGCCCCGCTCACGGTTCAGACGGTCCATGAGTTCATCCACCTGTTTCTGTATCATTTCGGGCGGGGTTTCGGGTATGGTGCGCGAGTCCAGGCAGGCGACACAGTGGTCGGGTACCGCCGAGAGGTAAAGCCCTGCGTCGATTTTTTCGAAATTCACCGTGCATTTGCCGAACCAGGGATTTTCAACCTGCAAATAGGGGAGTTTCAGAAATTCAGTGATGAAATACGTCATGTTGTGAATCGCATTTACTCCGAGATAAGCCAGCCCCGAATGCGCCGATTTCCCTATGGTCTCGAACGCGGTAACAAAACATCCCCGATTGCCGATCTGCACCTGCAGTTCTGTCGGTTCGCAGGAGACAAGCCCCTCGTACCCCGTATACATACCCTGCTGTTTTGCCCAATAGTACCCGGCGGTTCCTCCGAACTCCTCCTCTATGTCGCTGTAAAAAGTGATGCCGCCGCGGGGTTTGAAACCGGCGCGTGTCAGCGCTTTGAAAGCGCAGAGCACTCCCGCGATCCCGCCTTTCATGTCGCAGGCGCCGCGTCCGTACATTCTGCCGTCACGGATTTCCGCGCCCCAGGGATCGATTGTCATCCCTTCCACCGGTTTTACATCCATGTGGCCGTTGAACATGTATCTTCCCGGCCCGCTTGTTGCCCCGAAATCCGCAAAGAAATTCGCGCGGTCGGCGCCGGAAGGATAGATTCGAACAGGAATCCCCAAGTCTTTGCACCACTTCTCCATATAATTCACCATGCCCAACCCCTCATACCGGGTCAGGGAGGGAATTCTCACCAGTTCCTGCGTTACCTGGATAACTTCGTTATCGTCAATCGTGTTCAGTATTTTGTCAACATCAGCCATTGTTTTTCCTTTCTATTTGTTGCAAAATAAGGAAAGAAAGCTAAATTATTTAGGAAATGCTTGAATTTCAGGGCTCTGCTTCATCGCACACTGCGAAATCCGCGAAAGCAGTTTGTTGTATTGGTCAGACGGTAATTTTAGAATAGTCCAGCGCTCCTGTCTGGAAAATGAATTTCCATTCTCCGTCGGGCATCTTCGTATACATCTTGCAGACACGACCCTTCCAATGGGAAGGTTCCCCGGTCTCTTTGTGACGCCAAAGTGTATCGATATCGACAATTGCGAATGCGGCATCCCGTTCTTTCGAAACCTCGATTTTCACCGTGTCGCGCAGATTATGAACCAAATCGTGGCTGTCGAAAAGATCCTGCCAGCTCTTACGCCATCGTTCTCTGTCAAAGCGGCCCAGCACAAACACCCATCGGATGGGATCGAAAGCATCATCCGCGGGCGGCCACGGCCAAACCATGTCGGGGTGAATCATCGAAAGGAAGATGTCCGGATTTTTCGTATTCCATCCTTCCGTTTCCAGATCGACCAGTTTTTGAATCTGTTGTTTCAGTGTGTCTGTCATTTTTCATTCATTATTTGTCTAACGGATAAGCTCAGCATCGGCCGGTGAGTTGGCTGTTGTGTCGATTGAATCCATGCCGGCAAGCATACGCTTACGCTCGGATGTGTACGCCCACCAGGGTCGTTCAGGCTCGCCTTCCATGAATCTGACGGCGGAAATAAAGACATCGATAACACAGGGATCCTGTCGTTTCCGTGTTTTACGGCACAATTCCCGGTACATATCATAGGGGTCTCGCCCTATCAGGTCTTGCGGATGGGAAACACCAATAAGCCGCAAATCGTTCGCCGAAGCATGACCGATGTTGGGGATTTGTTCCAATCTGATGAGTTGTTCACGATTCATAGTGAGTTTCCCCGTTAATCAGGCGGCGCCAAATAAAAGTGGACGGCCTTCCCCAAGTCATTAACTCCGAGAGTGACGATATTGAGACGCGGTTCCCATCTTTGCCTGCTTTAGCCCAACACGTAATTCTGTCCTTTTCTTCATACCGCCATGATACCCGTTATTTCTCTTGAACTGCAAAGAAAAACACCAGCCTGTCATAAAACGCTGTCGTTATAACCCCTCGAATCCTCTCTCACTTCTTTTCCCCGTAGTTCTCGTAGACCCATTCCACCGATTTTTCGTAATACGAATGCAGTTTGTATTTGATGATGTGCTGACGGTAATCGGGGCCGATAATCTTGACATTGCCGAGGTCGAAATTGCCCATGCCCGCATCGGAGCACCATTCAAGGTATTTCATGACAAAGGGATCGATGCCCATCAGTTCGGAACAGAGACGGTCTGCCGCGACAAAATCGGTGCTTGCGACCATCACGCCGTGTTCGACCTTCGTCCCGTTCCAGGGGCCGTCCCCCTCGGTGCTCTCGATGCCGTCGATGATTGAAAGGTCCGGCTGCACTCCCATCTGGGCCACAAGGAAAATATTGTAACTCAGCTCACGGCCTCCGCTCGCGCCGACACCGCCGTGCATCTTCGGCTTTTCGTTCCTTTTTTCCTTGTAATGGCAGACCGGCGAGCCCATCGCCACATTCTTGAGCGAACAGGTCGCCACCACGCTGTCGTGGGTTTTCATACGGGCTGCGGAGATGAGATAGACATTCGGGTCGGTATACAGGTCGATGATATTGATCGGCTCGGGATGATGTTTTGCCGCACGGATCCACCGAAGGGTGTACGATTGGTCATTGGCGTCGACAAGCTTGACCTTGTATTCTTTCTCCAGAAGCTTGTAGCCGTAGTTCTCGAATCCGATAAATGCGCTGCATTCCGCTCCGGCGGTGCCTTCGGAGATGATGATCTTCCGGTCGTGGATCGGTTTCAAAAAGTCCAGAATGCCTCTGATCTGGTCGGCATGAGTGGAATATTGGGCATATTCCGGTTTTGCGAGGCCGGCATTGACTTTGACAACCACCTGCTTCTTTCCGATGGCTTTTTCCACTTCCTTTTCGAACGGTTTCAGCGACTGGTAGACCATTTCACGGCGGTCTGTTCCGGTGAGGAACGATACCCTGCTTTTTTCCCCGAACTTCTGTTTCAGCGCCGCGCTTTCCGAAAAAGAGGAGCCGAGTGTCAGTCCCGCCGCGCCGAGTGTCATGACTTTGAAAAAACTCCGGCGGTCGAAAACACCTGAAGAAAATGTATCTTTTTCAATCATGGTAAAATTCGTCCTTTTCGTGTGGTTTTTAATTCTTTACTTCTTCTGCGACAATTCATACCTGACAAAATTCTTTCCCAAAATTTCCAACCTGAAATTATCGCATCATCCATCGAACAAGTCAAGGGAAAAAGGTCTTTTTCCGCGTTTCGGCGGTAGTATCCTTTCCTTTTTTAACCCTAATACTGTTCACTTAAGGCTGGTTTCGACAGGCTCAACCAGCGGGCACTGAGCTTGTCGAAGTGCAGTTTGGGTTAAATGAACAGTATTGTTTTTTCCCCGCATTTTTCAGAGGCTTTTGTAAAAAGAGTAAATGTTTCCGCCGGTTGAGCTTGTAGAAGCCGCTTGTCGAAGCCGTCGGTCGACCTTCTTGTTCCTATATGACGCTGAATATATTTGTGAATTTTCCGGGTTAATTGCTCTTGCTCTTTTTTCACCGGGCATGTATTTTTTTAAATGAATATTCAGAAGCAGACAAAACTCCTTACACCATAAAAAAGGATTGATATATGGACCGCAGGGAATTTATCAAGAAAGCTGCAGCCGGAACGGGAAGCCTGACTGCGCTGAGCATGTATGAGATGTTTTCCCCCGAACGGCTTCAGGCTGCCGCTTCGAGCGGTGGGATGAGCGTCGGGGAAGCGCTTGAAATCCTGGCAAAAGGGAAAGAAAAGAATGTGGCGCCGGCAATACGGCCGGAAATCCGTGACAACCCGCGCGCCGTTTTCCTTATAGAAACCCATGTTGACGCTCGTCGTGATGACAGCGGACATTTTACCGAGGCGGTACCGCAGCTTGCTGCGGAAGGGAAACGGGTAGCCGGAGAACTCTTTGTCAAAGGTTCCCGAAAGGGCGGCTCCACTTTTTTCAAACCGAATTTCACCTATGTCCCGGAACACTGCTACAACCGGACGACCGGGGTCTATTCCTCGCCGGATTTTATCGGCGGCATGGCTGACCATCTCCGTGATATCGGAAATACCAACATCATGGCAGGGGAAGGCCCCACCAATGCCGAAAATCACCGGCACGGCGGAGTGTACGAGGGATTCGATGCGCATGGGATTCCCATGATAGAAGCGGGCTATGCAAAGTTCGCCGATTTCAGGAAGAACGAAGTGAACTGGGCAAAGCCATACGGCTCGCTTATCTGGAAACGTATCCCCTATTTCCGTCCCATCCTCGACAAGGACACTTTCCTGGTCGATGTATCCTCGCTCAAATGCCATCTGACCGGGCTTACCACGCTGACCGTGAAAAACCTTCAGGGCTGTGTGCCTGTCGGTTACGGGCAGTTCTGCACTCCGTGGGATAGCCTTGAACACAACGCCCGACGGGCGGGAATCGATTTCGACCGTGATTTTCAGACTGATTTTCAGCCGCGCGTGGAGGCTTCCTTTCGGAAACACCTCGCCGCCGGATTCAAACGGTGGGATCATACCGGCAGCTATAAGCGCTATCAGGATAAAGGCGGCTGGGAAGCCTACCGCAAGATGAAAAAAGACCCCAAAGCCCTCGATGAATTCATGAAAGATGTCGGGGAGCTCATGCAGCACGAAATGTGGCTTCAGCGCGGGCTGGACAATGCAGCAGTTCTGATGCCGAAGATGAACATCATAGAGGGAATCATCGGCCTTGACGGGGAAGAGCTGAACCGTGACAAAATCGGCGCCGACCAGCTCTGCAACATGGTTATTGCGGGTATGTCGCCATTCGAGGTGGATGCTGTCGGCTGTTACTATATGGGCCAGGACCCCCGGGAAATCTGGTTTACACGGGTGGCAAAGGAGCGCGGCCTCGGCGAAAACGATCCGAGCAAAATAAAAATATACTGGATCAGAAACGGCGAGATCGTTCCTTTGAAAGACCTCTCCGAAATCAAACGTCATCCGCTGGGGCTGAACTGGGCGCGCCTCAAAGACCCGGACGAACGTCTGTTCTGGTAAAAAGGAAAAAAAGCACAAAGCAAAGCCTGCTCTAAATTATTACTGACATATTATTTTTTCATTCATGAATCAAAGTTCGGTTGTGGCCGGGTGAATAGTGATCATGGAGGCTGAATCATGGTGTCCGGAATTTTATCTGCGCTTCTTGTCATGCAATTCGCACTTCCTTCCGGTTCGGTTTCCGCTCAGACGGCGCTGAATCCTGTAACGAAGGAAAACCTTCCGAAGCGTATGGAAGCATGGGTTCCCATGCGGCCTATTACCCACGGTCCTTCGTATCACTGGTTCGGCTATTACGACAAGCTTCAGTTCGATCCAACGGGAAGATATGTTCTCGGCATGGAGGTGAACTTCGAGGACCGCTCGCCGAAACCGGACGACGTTATCAAAGTCGGCATGGTCGATCTCAAGGACAATAACCGGTGGATCGAACTCGGCGAAACCAGGGCATGGAACTGGCAGCAGGGGTGCATGCTCCAGTGGCGTCCCGGCTCGTCAAGCGAAGTTGTCTGGAACGACCGTGAGGGCGACCGGTTCATCTGCCGGATTCTCGACATCAAAACCGGAAAAAAAAGGACCATACCGTTCCCCATCTACACGATCAGCCCGGACGGCAAAACCGCAATGAGCACGGATTTCAGGCGCGTCAACGATATGCGCCCCGGCTACGGATACGCCGGCATACCGGACCCGAACAAGGATTCCCTTGCTCCGGAAAACTCGGGCATCTACCGTGTGAACCTCGAAACAGGCGAGGCAAAACTTGTCATCCCCCTCAAAAGTATGCTCTCGATTCCCTATCCGAAGGGAGATATTTCAAACAAGAAACACTGGTTCAACCACCTTCTGTTCAGTCCGGACGGCTCACGGTTCATCTTTCTGAACCGCTGGCGGATAAACGAATACCGCGCATCGAATCCCGATAATCCGTTCGATACAAGGATGCTGACCGCCGCGCCGGACGGCAGTGATATCAGGGTTGTCGATGATTCAGGTTATACTTCCCATTTTATCTGGCGCGATACCACCCATATTTTCGCATGGACAAAGCTGCCTTCCTTTAGCGACAGGTTCTACCTCTTTCCCGATGACGGCTCCCGCAACGGGCAGGTTGTCGGGGCCGATGTAATGACCGGCAACGGCCACGGCAGCTATCTCCCGCTATCCAACAATGAGTGGATTCTCAATGACAGCTATCCCGATGAGAACCGTCTTCAGCATATCTATCTCTACCATGTTCCCACAGGAACGCGGATTCCGCTCGCCAATGTCTACATGCACCCGAAATACCGGTTCGACTGGGAATGCCGTGTGGATACACACCCGCGGTTCAGCCCGGACGGCATGAGCGTTGTTGTCGACTCCGTTCATGACGGCG
>Ga0172379_10011149_pt1 | contig 10767 bp, 9 predicted proteins | sample GrowelOW334metaG_FD_119756 | JGI IMG/M metagenome (GOLD analysis project Ga0172379, IMG submission 119756) | Groundwater microbial communities from an aquifer near a municipal landfill in Southern Ontario, Canada - Groundwater well OW334 metaG | ecosystem: Environmental > Aquatic > Deep... | reverse complement strand
TAACCAGCCGTTTTCCCATCCGTTCAAAATAACCCATCGAACGTTTGCCCTGCGCTTCTTCGTCAAGTTCGGTTCCGATTTGCCTCATTCTTTGGCTTACTGCTTCCTTCCCCCCCTTTCCTTTGGATAGCCTCATACCTCCGCGTATTACGCTTCCTGCCAGTGCTTCGCCATACCTGTTGGTTATCCTTGCGCTTCGAAATGTTGCGTCTATGGACGTTCCAATGAATCCGCCTACAATTGGAAGGCGGCCTATGCCTGGAAATATTGTTTGGAGGCCATCAACTACTTTTTTCACGCCTTTGTTTCCCCCGTAGTAAGGAGCAAATACCTGGGGGCCGTTTATCAATACCCTGGCACTTCTGTATAAAAAGTCGCTTATGCTGCCTTTCCTGCCTTCGCCGCTAAGCCCAGTCAGCATATTCATCCGGTTTGCGTGAATATACGCCTGCACGTAGCCATCCATTGCATCTGCGATTGCCGCATCTCCCCGGGTTCCCTTGCTTTTTGCATCATCCCGCAATTCATTTATCATCTTGGCAAGTGACCTGTGCTCTTCTTCAATATATTTCAGAAGGCTTTTTTTGTTGCCTATCAACCTGTCAATGTCTGCCAAGTTTTTTCCCTGTTCTATCATTTTCAAGGCAAGTATTTTCAGGAGGCTTTTTGTCCTTGCGTCTGCATCGGATTCGGAAATTTTCCGTTTTCTCCTTTCATATTCGCCTTTTTGGCTTCCGCTCATGCGTTTCAGAACGTCATTTTCGTGCCTTAGGAAAGTTCCCCTCTCGCCGGGCTTGCGGGAATCCTTGTCCTTAAGGTTCATTATTTCATTGCTAATCTTCATCATTCTTCCGTAAACCATGTGGCCAAGCACTTGCCCGCTCGCCGCTACGGTCTTTGGGGATGGAAGGTTAGGGGTCGTAATATCCAAAAGCGACAGCGGGCTTTTTCCGCTGTAAAACATGGTTGCCAATAGCAATCCAAGAAGAATAAAACCAAGTATGCAAACAGAATAATTGCTGGAGGCGCTATCATTGATTTTTGTATAAAACGTGTCTTCAATATGCTTAATCAAATCCGAATTAAGGTCGCACACACTGGCATAGGCGCTTGTTCCGCAATATTTTATCGGCCCCGTGAGCCTTGCAGTTACATCTATGCACTTGCCGCTGAACAGGGTTGTCGGTATTTGGCATTCATAATAATATTTTTTGTTTTTTTCATCGCTTATTTCAGAATTTTCAAGTGCCTCTTTTACGGCTGGGAACTGGCAGCCTGGAATTGGCGTTGAGCCGGCAGAAAACATTATTTTTGCATCTTTGGCGGAATAGGTGCTAAAAATTCCATCCGGATGGGCTGCATCAACTATGGTCGTATCAACTAAGACATATCCCGTCAGTGTTACGACTCCGCCAGTTGACGTGCCTTTTTCAAGAAACAGCCTTGAGGCTGCGCATTCATCTGCCGCAAACACTACTGATAGCAAAAACAGCGCTAAGGCTATTTTTAACCAACCGCCCATATTCGTAAATTACGAATTTAGTATATATAAATGTGCTCTTTTGTTATAATTAGACCAATTATATGCTATTTACTGCCTATTCCTCTCTTTTCCTAGTTTTTCCCTCTATTTCAGCGCCCAGTCTGTTTCAAAAACCTTTTCGAACTCTTTAACTGGCTCCCCGGACAGGATTACGGACGCTTCCCTGTTCTTTTCCAGTGCATTGTTGCTGAGGTTGTGGGAACCTACAAGCACTAGCTTTCCATCTACAATTATGAATTTGGCATGGGTTAACGTATACTTGCCTGAAGCCCACTTTACAGAAATCCCGGCCGCACTCAATTTGTCATACGCCTTATAGTTTGGGGTTCCTTCCAAATCTCTTTCAAGTATTACTCTGACGTAGACGCCGCGGTCTTTTGCCGCCAAAAGCGCGTTTATTGCATCATCGGAACTGAGCAGGTACATTTCCATGTCAAGGCTGTCCTTTGCCGAGTTTATGAACGAGATTACGCCCTTCCCGTCTTCAGGGGAAAAAACCGGAGTAACCGAAAGTGCGGTGTGGCTGTTCGTCTGGTAAAAATTAAAAAGGAAAATTAGCAAAACAACTACGAGAATCCCAAGAACAAATCCGCCAACAAAATATTTCCTATACCTTTCCGTATTCATCAACCCGCTTGACTTCAATATCCTGCTCTTTTATCGTCTTTATCGCAGAAAACAGCGCGAGTGCGGTTCGCATATTAGTTATGCATGGGATTCCTTTTTCAATGCTTGCCCTTCTTATTCGGAATCCGTCCGTTTGGTTGTCCCCTCCTTTGCTCGGGGTATTCACTACTACGGAAACCTTTCCGCCTTCGAGCACTCCTAGTACGTCCGGTTCGCCCTTCCCGATTTTTTCGACAGAAATGGCATTTTTCATATAGGCTGCAGTTCCGGGGGTGGCAAATACTAAGAAACCTGCATCCTTGAGCAGGCGTTCGAGCTGCAATGCAAATGGCTTATCCTCGTCCCGCAAGCTTACCAAAGTTGCCAAAGTCCCTGATTTTTTTGGAAGGTTCAATCCGCTTGATAACAATGCCTTGAAATAGGCCATGTCAAAATTCTCGGAAATTCCCATTGTTTCCCCGGTGCTTTTCATTTCCGGGCCGAGTGCAATGTCCGCGCCTTTTATTTTTAAGAATGGGAAAACAACCCCCTTGACCGCGTAATAGTTCAATGTTTTTGCTTTTTCAAGTTCTTTTGATTCGAGTATCCCTTTTTCTCCTGCCAATACTTTTGTTGCAATCTTTGCGATTGGAATTCCGATAGTTTTGCTTACGAACGGGACGGTTCTTGATGCCCGCGGGTTTGCCTCAATTACATAGACCGTATCTCCTTTTACGGCATATTGGACATTAATCAGCCCTATCGTTCCAAGCGATTTTGCTATCTTTTCGGTATACTCCTCTATTTTCTTGTGAACCTTCTGGTAAAGATTAACCGAAGGCAGTGAAATATTCGCATCCCCGGAATGCACTCCTGCAAATTCAATATGCTCCATTATTCCCCCAATGAATATTTTTTCACCGTCGCATACTGCATCCACTTCGCATTCAATCGCATTATCCAGATATTTATCTATTAAAACCGGCTTTGATTCGCTTACACTCATCGCTTCTTCAATGAATTTTCTTAATCGTTCTTCATCATAAATAATTTGCATCCCCCTTCCGGCTATTACATAGCTAGGGCGTACTACTATTGGGTAACCAATTTTTCCAGCAACTTTTATCGCTTCCTCGCAGCTTGTAGCAGTTGCGTTTTCAGGCTGGGGAATCCCAAGCTTGTGGAGCAAAACTCTGAATTTTTCCCGGTCTTCTGCAATATCAATGCCTTCCATCTGTGTTCCAAGTATCTTTACCCCCGCTTTTGTCAGTTTTTCAGCAAGGTTTATGCTTGTCTGGCCTCCAAGCTGGACAATGACGCCTTCAGGCTTTTCATTCTCCACAATATTCATGACGTCTTCAAAAGTTAATGGTTCAAAATATAATCTGTCGCTGGAATCAAAATCAGTGCTGACCGTTTCCGGGTTGTTGTTTACCATTATGCTCTTTATTCCAAGTTCTTTAAGCGCAAATGCTGCGTGAGAGCAGCAGTAATCGAATTCAATCCCCTGTCCAATCCGTATCGGCCCCGCTCCGATGATTATTATTTTTCGCACGTTGTTCGTTTTGCCGTTTCTCCCTCCATTGGTTCCAGTTTCGCCTCCAATGGCAGTTGCTTCGTTCTCATGCTCGTAGGTTGAATAAAAGTAAGGAGTAACCGCTTCAAATTCCCCGGCGCAGCTGTCAACGATTTTGTAGGTTGGAATTATTCCGAACGATTTTCGGAGCTTACGTATTTCCAATTCTTTCATTCCGGTTAATTTGGAAATTTGCAGGTCGGAAAATCCGATTTGCTTTGCGGTTTTCAAAAGCGCTTCGTTCGGGTTTTTCCCGCCATTTTGCAATTCTTTTTCGATTTGGATTAGGTAATTCAGCCGTTCAAGGAACCAGGGATTTATGTTCGTAATTTTATTTATGTCCTCGAATTTCGTCCCTCTTCTTAGCAATTCCAATATCGCAAATATCCGCAAATCCGTTGCCTTTGCCAAATGTTCTTCGGGAATAATCTTTTCAGGAACTTTAACTTCAATGCTGCGCAGGCATTTCATGAACGACTCTTCAAATGTCCTTCCAATTGCCATCGCTTCCCCAGTGCTTTTCATCTGCGTTCCAATGCGCCTATCTGCGTTTGGGAATTTTTCAAACGGCCATTTCGGGATTTTTACAACACAATAGTCCAACGCAGGTTCAAACGCCGCAGTTGTTCCGGTTATTGCATTTTTTATCTCATATAAAGCATAACCCAAAGCTATTTTTGTTGCAACTCTTGCAATCGGATAGCCCGTTGCCTTTGAAGCCAGTGCAGAAGAACGGGATAATCTTGGGTTGACTTCTATTACTACGAAGTCTCCAGTTTTCTGGTTAAGTGCCAATTGTACGTTGCATCCGCCAACAATATTCAATTTTCGTACAATCCGCAACGACGCGTCTCTCAGCATCTGATGGTCTCTATCGGAAAGCGTTTGCGATGGTGCAATAACAATAGATTCGCCAGTATGGATGCCCATCGGGTCAAAGTTTTCCATGTTGCAGATAATTATTGCATTGTCATAGGCATCCCGGACAACTTCATATTCAAATTCTCCCCAACCTAGCACGGATTTTTCTATAAGCACTTCGTGGGTTGCAGACAATCTAAATCCAAAATCCAGCAATTTTTTCAATTCTTCTTTATTCTCGGCAACTCCCCCGCCAGTTCCTCCAAGTGTAAACGCAGGACGCAATATTACTGGGTAGCCATTCTTTTCCGCAAACGCGTAAGCATCATCATAATTCTTTGCTGGAACTCCCGGAAGTATTGGAACTCCTATCTCTCTCATATTGTTGTTGAATTTTTCCCTGCTTTCTGCGTTATCTATCGCTTCCGGCCCGGTTCCAATCAATTTCACATTATATTTTTCAAGCACTCCTGCCCGGTGCAATTCCATTGCAAGGTTCAATCCGGTCTGCCCTCCAACGGTTGCCATCATTGCATCCGGCTTCTCCCGTTTTATTATTTTTTCCAAAAATTCGAGCGTGAGTGGTTCAATGTAAATGATGTCTGCGGTTTCCTTGTCTGTCTGGATGGTTGCCGGATTGGAGTTGACTAATACGACTGAAATCCCTTCTTCACGGAGCGCCCTGCACGCTTGTGTTCCGGAATAATCAAATTCCGCAGATTGCCCAATTACTATTGGCCCGGAACCGATTACAAGGACTTTTTTCGGCTTTGCCCGCGTTTTCGCATTGCCGCAAGCATTTGCGCCGTTCGGATTCGTTTTTCCATCCATGGATTTTTCTCTCAGTTTTTGCCAATTCCCCAATACTGCTGATTCATTTGCGTTCAAAAACTAGAATCTTATATTGAATATGAAACTTTATATATCTAGCGTGTGGAAAAGGATCTATGACAGCAAAAAACACTATCTCGCTCGGAATTTTGCTTGGATTTTTGCTTTTGATTGGCGTTTCATTGTCTTTTTCCTATACCTGCGATGATCTAGTCAAGACCTATGGGGCCAGGCTTAAGCTTCCGTCAACCGTTTCGTCTTTTTTCAATGGTGAGACGGTGACAGTTACCGCTTACAATTCAACTGATTCGTTGACTGGCAATGGAAAAATCGGAAATTATGGGATCGAATCAATAAAATGCGGTGCGAACCCCTCTTCTGATTATACTATTAAAATAAGCGAAAGGGCGCTATGTTCGCTTTCCGGCACCAATTCCAAAACCGCGGTGAGCACGTTCGTTTCGTTCATGAAAAGAGGGGAAATCCAGATAACTGCAAAAGGATGGGTCCAGTCGTTCAAGCTAAGCATGGCTGAGACTGTGCTGAATACGCAAAAATAAAATTAAATAAAAATAGTTTATCGTTTTTGCCCTATTTTAAACTCCTTCCATTTCAGCTTCAATACGTCTCCAGTTTCCATTCAGGAACTGCCAAAGCTGTTTTGTTGTAGAGTCATAGACAAGGCTCGTCTTTGCTGCAACCTCTTTTGGCCTGTCGATTTCCACCAACGGAAACCTTCTAGCCCATTCAATTTCATCCTTGAACGGGTTGCGTTCGGTAATATAGATGCGATTGAGCTCTTTCTTGCGCTCCTCGCACCAGCCGATTACCCTGTCTATCTCTAATTTTGAAACCATTATTGTGAACCTCTAATTCACAACTTACCTTTTCTTTCCTTTTTTCTTTGCCTTCTTTGCAGTTTTTCTCCTTTTCGCTACTACTGGTTCGCAGCAGTTGCATGCTTCTTCTGCCCTTTCATCTTTGCAGCATTCATCTGCGCACTTTTCCTTTGAACCAAAAAACTTCTTTACTGCGTGTACAATACTCTTCACCATATCTATCACCATTAATTTGTTGATTTAACCTTTACAGGTTTATCTTCAACCCAAGCTCTTTCTTGAGCTCCCTGTACCTGTTCCTTATCGTAACTTCGGTTACTCCGGCAACATCTGCCACCTCTTTCTGCGTCCTCTTCTCCCCAAACATTGCGCTGGAGATATAGAGAGCTGCGGCAGCGACACCAGTCGGTCCTCTTCCGGAAATCAGCCCTTTCTTGAGCGATTTCTTGATGAGCTTTATTGCCTCTTCCTGCACCTGCCCGCCCAATTTGAGCGCGGTTGCGAATTTAGGAACATATTGTCCTGGGTCGGTAAGCGGGACATCTATTCCCAATTCTGTTTTCAAGAACCTGTATGCCCTTCCGATTTCCTTTTTCTCAATCCCAGACGCCTTGGATATTTCATCCAAGGTTCTTGGAATTCCTCTCATCCTGCAGATTGCGTAGATGACTGCAGCAACAACGCTCTCAATCAATCTTCCCCTAATCAATTCAGCTTTCACTGCTTTCCTGTAAAGCAATGCTGCGCTTTCCTTGATGTTCTCAGGCAATCCCAATGAGGATGCAACCCTGTCTAGTTCAGCAAGCGCAATAACTAGGTTTCTTTCCATTGATGTTGCAATGGAAACTCTCTTGTGCCATTTTCTCATTCTATATAATTGTGCCTGCTTCTTTGGCGAAATCTTTCCGCCTCTAATATCGCGGTTGTACTGGTCTATTTCAGTTACCAATCCCTTGTTCGGCCTCATATACTTAATTGGGGCTCCGCCTCGGGCGCGTTTCTCTTTCTGTTCAGCATCAAATGCCCTCCACTCAGGCCCTGCGTCCTGTATGTTTTCAGCTATTATAAGCCCGCATTGTGCGCAAAGCAATTCTCCCTTCTCGTAATCCCTTACGAGCCTCTTGCTGCCGCATTCTGGGCATTTCACATTCGTCTGGTTAGCCGTGGGTCCAGCTCCCGTGCTTTTTACTGTTGTGCTCATTTCAAAACCTCAAAAATCGTAATTAGTATTATAAATGTTTGCATAAAAATTGTGGATGGAAAGGTTTATAATGGTTTCTGCGGGTGACCATTCCTGGGCTTATAGAATGAATATCCTGAAAAGCAGCAATATCGTCGGAACGATTATTGCTCCCATTAACGTTGTTCTCGAAACTCCGAGGCGGATGGTTGCGTAACCTAGGCAGGAAGAAACCGCAAGAATGGCCAATCCTTCAATCCCGTCAAGAACAAAAATAATCGCAATCAGGTAAAGCGCAATGAGTATATTTATTTTCGAGAAATCCAATGTGGCTAGTTTTCCAATCCAGTTCCTTGCGAAAAAGACTATCGCCCCGCTGATTGTTACTGAAAGGAGGAAAAGCACGAGCACGTAAACCAAATTGTCCCCTATCGAGACGTAACTGCTCAGCCATGCAGTCGCCCCCATTCTTGATTTATCTATCGAAGCGCTTGTGGAAAACGAGAATATCGATTCGCTTGTTGAAATTGCGGCAATGGATGCTAAATATCCCGGCGTATTCAATGGAATTATGAAAGTTGCGAAGGTTGCAATCTGCGACGGCGCTCCAATTCCCGGAAGCAAATCCGCGAAAAATCCTAATAATATTCCGATGGCAATATATTTCATTATCGAACTATCCAGCGGTTCGTCCTTTTGTTTTGGAATTTTCGCGCCTTTCTGATAAGTAATAATCGAACCCATTGCGTAAAAACCCCCGAAAAGAGGAAGGAAAACATCATACATTTTTACATTCATAGTAAATGTTCCGAGAATCCCGGAAAGCAAAAATATTCCGAGCGTCAAAAACCAGTTTTTTGATTTCCAGATTAAAACTCCGGAAAATGCAATTAGTATATATCCGACGAACGGCTTTATCGTTGCATAAATTACTGGAAAAATAGTTAATGAACTGCTGAATGCAACTACGCAAACCATGGTCGAAATAAGAATTGAAACAAGAACTATTTTCAATGCCGTAATCCCTCTCCCTTCCTTTACCATCCGCTGGCCAGGAAGTACGGAAACTATTGACGGGTCGTTCGGTATCCCGAAAAATATTGATGGAACGAACGAAACTACCAGATGGGAAGAAAATAATGCAACGATTATTGCGCCCATCGCTTCGTCCGGTATTCCGAGCGTGGATAGGACTGCGATTGCAGTATTGGAATGGAGTCCGGGAATAAGCCCGCTTACCATCCCGATTAAAATTCCGAGAATAAAGGGGATTGCATCCACACAACCACTATCTTGGTTTTAGTGTGGTAAGTTTAAAAATAAAGCGGGTCATAATACTATTTTGATTATTATGACACACGCCAATCCAACTACTGAAAGAATGCAGCGCAGGAAGCAGCCAACCCCGGGAAAAACTCCATTGGAACGGGCTGAGGAAGCACAATCTAAAAGAAAAGGAGTATTTGCCGAACTAGAAAGACACAATAAAGGTTTTACTTCTGTTGTTCCAACAACAGTTATGCATCATGCAGACCTAGAAGCATTGACAACAGATACTCTTCTTATAAGGCGCGGTTTTTTTTCCACTTCCGGTGAACCTGGCGTTCGCTTGACTTCAGTGCAGGAAGCTGCATCAAAAAGAGTTCTTGCAATCGGAGTTCCCGGTGCTGAAAATACTCTCCTTCCAATTCCTACGGAACATCTTAAGATTGCAAGCAGGCTCTATCGCGAGCTTTGCAATCCTGGGCATCCATATCGGGAGCCGCAACCAGCAAACCTAAGGCCTGGCTAATGACTCATGCAACCCGGACTTCCGTCGAGCTAACTCCTAAACATACTAGATGGCAGAGGTTCAAGGATAGGGTTTCTGATTTTATTCCAATTCATCCATTCCGTTCTCTTCCAGTTCTTCTTTTTGCGGGATTTTTTGCATTCCAAGGTGCAAGGTTTGCAAGAGCCCAGCAATCGGAAAATCCAGAAGAGCAAACTTGCGTTCCATTCGCAGAAATTGTCCAGAATATAAAAAGGGCATGCCTGGCAGATTCTTCCATTGCTGATAGCACGAATGCCCAACTATCTATTTTCAATAGCGATAAGCTTGCCAGCTGGCTGGCCTATGAGAATCTGCCAAAAAGCGAAAGGCGTTCCATCCAAATAATGGGTTCTGGCTTTGAAGGTGATGGCCGTTTTGCAAAGCAGATCGAATCCACGCTTAGCGTTCTTGAATTCATTCCAACTTCAATTCCGGGAATTCCAAACTGGAGGGATTATGTCGAGCGAATTATCAGGAGAGTTGCGCAGGCAGGCCCAGATTTTGGCATGTGCAATCTTGGCCCGCAGGGATTTTTGGAGGATCATCCGGACGATGGCGGCGACCCAATCTTCTACGTTTGCAGAAACAGTTATTTGCTCGATTATTTTCCATTCCTGTTCGTTCACGAGTCGACCCACAATTTTCTTGAAACTTATGTTTCAAAAGGAAACAGCCAGCGGGAATACGCCGCATCTGAACTGTTGGCACTTGCGATTACCATCCGCTTTTTCAACGACCTAAGGAATTATGCTGCAGCCGTTAATGGCTATCTTCCGGAAGAAATATCTTCGGCAATGAGAAATCATGAATGGTTCGAAAATAAGCACAGGCTCCTTGTCTGCTTTGACATGAAATTATTTACTGGGGATAATGGGCTTTAAGTTTACCCAATCTTAACATTCCTTACTCTAATATGCGGCCCGCCATCGCTAACGGGCATCTGCTGCCCTCCTTTTCCGCAGAATCCCGGGCTTGTTCCGAAATCTTTTCCAACCGCCTCCACGTTCTTCAGAGTTTCCATTATGTTCCCGCTTATGGCCGTATCGCGATAAAGTTTTCCCAATTCCCCATTCTTCACTTCATAGGCTTCGTCCGCCTTGAACATGAAACCCCCAGCGAAAATATCAACGCTTCCTCCTTTCATCCCTTTCAAATATACTCCGTCCCGAACGTCAAAAACGTCTTCCCTGCTTGATTTTCCTGGCTTGAAAAAAGTATTTCCCATCCGAACAATCGGGACGCGTGAATAATCTTCTGCGCGCGCATGGCCGTTTGCTTTTACTTTGGTCTCATCGCAGGTTTCGAGCGAGCTCAGGTATCCAGTTAATATCCCTCGTTCAACAAGCGTAGTCCTTTTCGCTTCAACTCCTTCATCATCAAAAACATAATATCCAAAATCATTGGCGGTCGGGTCGTCAAAAATAGTTACCAGTTCGTTTCCAATTCTTTTTCCTAATTTTCCACATAGAATAGATTCTTTCTCGACAACTGCATCCGCTTCGCTTGCATGCCCCAGCG
>Ga0172379_10011148_pt1 | contig 10767 bp, 11 predicted proteins | sample GrowelOW334metaG_FD_119756 | JGI IMG/M metagenome (GOLD analysis project Ga0172379, IMG submission 119756) | Groundwater microbial communities from an aquifer near a municipal landfill in Southern Ontario, Canada - Groundwater well OW334 metaG | ecosystem: Environmental > Aquatic > Deep... | reverse complement strand
CTCATCTTTTACTGGTTGTTTGGCATATTTAGTTTTTGCTTTATCCCAAACTTCCCAAAACAAATCAAAATCCACTTCCTTGGAAGGAATTTTTTGACGATCAATATTTAATAAAGTAGTGCTCCAGTTTACAGTGCTATCAGCTTTTGAAATCAATTTATTAGATTCATAATATTTACCAGTCACTACACCCATACCAAACAAAAATACTGCCAAAATAGCTATAAAATATATACCAGCATATTTACGCGCACGAATTTTTACTGGTGTAAAATTATTTTCCATATATAATTATTCTTGAACAATTTGAATATCTGCTCCAACAGAATTTAAAATTGCATATAAATTTTCATAACCACGATCTATCATATAATTGTTGTGCAATATTGAACGACCCGGTGCTGCCAACATACAAATCAACACATTTACAGCTGGTCGCAACGCAGACGGGCAAGTTACTTCATTGGCTCTAAAAGTAGTCGGACCTTCCACCCACAAACGATGAGCATCTAAAGAAGTTATTTGGGCACCCAATTTTTGTAATTCCAATGCCAATACCGCCCGATTTTCATAAGCCCAATCATGTACCAAAGTACGGCCTTTGGCTTGGGTTAGAATAGGAATAAATAATGGTAAATTATCAATGTTTAAACCAGGAAAAGGTCGTCCATAAATTTTGTCGGCCAAAGCTTTCAATTCACTTGGAATTATTTCTATGTCCACCACCACAAATTTTCCGTTTTTAGATTTTCTTTCATTTTTTATTTTATATTTTTGTCCCATTACTTCTAATTTGGTTAATTCTAGTTCTAAAAATTCTAATGGACAGTTTTTGATAGTGAGGGAAGATTTGGTAGTGATCGCTATGGAAATAAAAGTCATAGCAACTATCGGATCAGGCATAATCGGATAATCTTTTACCGATTTTAATTCATTTACGCCTTCAATTTCCAAGGTGGTAGTACCTGCGCCTTTTATTTTCGCACCGGCTTTTATTAAAAAATAACATAGATCCTGCACCATATAATTGGCTGAGGCCATTTTGATAGTAGATTTCCCTTTTGCCAAAACAGCTGCCATAATAGCATTTTCAGTAGTAGTATCTCCGGATTCATACATAACAATCTTCGCCCCTTTTAATGGAGAATTTGTTACAAAATAATAACAATCACTAGATTCTACATTAACACCAAATTTTTCCAAAGCATACCAATGAGGACGAACAGTACGCTCACCCAAATGACAACCACCAGATTTTGGAATTTTGTATGATTTTACTCGAGTAGCCAATGCTCCCCATAAAAAAATAGAAGAGCGGGTTTTTTCAGCTGATAGACGATCAATTTTGTCCATCTTTAAATCACCAGAAGCATCTACTTCAATTTTACCTTGACTCAAATAACGAATTTTGATACCAATACTATTTAATAGCTCAATAATTCTTTTCACTTCTTCAATATCTGGTACATCTGTCAAAATAGTTTTACCCTTTATCATTGCACAGGCACACAGAATAGCCACAGCCGAGTTTTTGGCTGATTGATTTTGAATGTTACCTTGAAATTTTTTACCACCATTTATTATGAGATAAGACATACAGCACCTTTATTTATTTTTGCCGTTATACTATACTATAATCATTCAATTTTGGCAAACCACATATGGAGTATCCAGGTAGTAAATTTACCCGCCCTTGGCGAATAACATTATTAGCTATTTTTTGTCTTGCATTTTTTATAATTTCACCTATTTTAATCCTTTATACCTCTGGTTATCGTTACGATTTTCAAAACGGTATATTCCAAAAAATCGGCAACATTAGTATTGATATACTACCCAAAACCACTATCGCCTATCTAAACGACCTCAAATTAAAAAGCAAGATGCCTATTCGTTTAAAAAGTATCGCTCCTGGAAAATATAAGATCAAGCTAACTGCAGAAAATTATTTTGATTGGGAGAAAGAAATTACAGTTGAAAACAAACAGACGGTTTATATAAAAGAAATACAACTAATCAAAAAATCAAATCCAGAAAAATTACTCGCCGGCAATATTGGAAGAATTTTTATATCAAGTGATAATACCAATTTATTATATGAGAAAATAGATAACGAAAAAAAGGAATTTTGGTTTTACAATATTACTGATAAACAAAACAAAAAGGTATTATCTGAAACAACCAAAAAAGAATACGAAATCAAATGGTCAGATACCGGAAATTATGCTTTAATTAATGCTGCTGATTTATCGGAAATATACATTTTTGACACTACTAAACCCGAAGCTCTGTGGAATTTTTCCAAAGAAATAAAAAATAAACTCACTAAAATAATTTGGAATAATTCCAATCCTGCTGAATTTTATTTTTCTACTAAAAATGAAATTTTTGTTGCCAATGCAGCTACCAAAATCAAAACAATAGTTGGAAAAAATAACTTCTTAGATTGGCAAGTTGAGAATGGGCAAATATGGACTTTACAAAAAACCGAAACTACCAATCAATTATTTGTAGCCAGAGACACTTTTGGATTTTTAGAAAATTATACTAATTTAAACATTTCTCAAACAGCCACTGAAAAAAAATCCGATTGGAAATTTATTTACGCCAACAACAATAATCTGTTATTTAAAAAACAAACTGCTGCGGAAATGTTTATTGTTAATAAAGAAAAACAATTTACTTTTTATGGTGAAAACTTCTTACAATCAAAATATAATGATTGGTGGATAATGTGGATCCCTTGGGAAATTACAACTTATAATTTTGGTGATGATCCATTTCTTTTAAATCGTTCTGGTGAACAACTGCGCAAAGTTATTACTTTGGATCAATACAATACACTTGGTTTAATTTGGGCAGATAAAATGACAGTGCTATTCCCTTATTATTTTGTTAGTCACAATTTAATTCAACAAACAATTAACGATGCGGTAGCTGATAGTAAACAAAGGATTCTATATTTTTCAGGTACTATCGGTGACTGGACTGGCTTGTGGCAAATGCAATATTAAAATAATAAATCACTATTAATTATGAAATTATTTACTTTTACCGATGGTGGTGCACGCGGAAATCCAGGTCCAGCAGCAACAGGTATTGTTATCAAAGATGAAAACGGACACACTGTGGACGCTTATGGAGAATATTTGGGTGAACAAACAAATAATTTTGCTGAATATACTGCTCTCATTTCAGCTCTCAAAAGAGCCAAGGAATTAGGCGCCACCGAAGTGGAATGTGCTTTAGATAGCGAATTGGTGACCAAACAAATGTTGGGACAATACAAAGTAAAAGAACCTGGTTTACAAAAACTTTTTATCCAGGCATACAACGCCGCTACACAATTCAAAAAAATAAAATATCGCCATATTATGCGAGAAAAAAATAAAGAGGCAGACAAGTGGGTTAACGATACATTGGATAAAAATTAAACAAAAAATCTTCCTTAATTTAGGAAGATTTTTAAAATTTACAAATCTTTTTTTAATTCTTCAAGTTTTTTCCTAACATCACGTCCAATTTTTTTCGGCACACGAATTTTAATTTTCACAAAATGATCACCACGAGAAGTTCTACCTAAATGAGTAATACCATGATCTCTCATTTTGATCAACTGACCAGATTCAATACCTTCTGGGATAGTAAGAGTTACGAAACCATCAATAGTTTCTACTTCTATTTTATCACCCAACACAGCTTGAGAAAAATTAATTTCACTTTCAGTATATACATCAAATCCTTCACGGTGAAAATATTTATTTGGTTTAATATGCGCACGGACATACAAATCGCCTGATTGTCCACCGTGCGGAGCGGCTTCACCATAACCAGATAATCGTAAAGATTCTCCAGTGTCTATGCCAGCAGGAATTTTTACCTTAATATTTTCTGATTTTGCCAAAATACCATCACCCCCACAATTTTTACATTTTTTACTTGGTTTCTCTCCCCTGCCCTGACAATTTGGACAAGTGACAATAGTTTGCATAGTGCCCAAAAATGTTCGTTGGTTTTGAGCTACCTGACCTTGACCACCACAAGTGGTACATTTTTCCGTTTTACTATCTGGCTCACCGCCGCCACCTTTACAAATTTCACAAGTGCTTTGTTTGCGCAAATGAATTTCTTTTTCAATGCCAAAAGCGGCTTCTTTAAAATCCAATTCCACATCCACTTGAATATCACTGCCACGTTCGCGCTGTCTGCCTCCACGACGTCCGCCACCGCCAAACATATCACCAAAAATATCTCCCAAATCGACACCACCAAAATCAAATTGAAAATTGCCATTTTGACCGCCTTGACCACCTCGCGCCTGACGCATAAAATCTTCCCAACTAGCACCACCACCAAAACCGCCTTGCTGTTCAAAATCAGAACCAAACTGATCATATTTGGATCGTTTGTTGGCGTCGCTAAGCACTTGGTAGGCCTCATTGACTTCCTTAAACTTTTTCTCATCGCCACCCGGACGATCTGGATGATATTGCATTGCGGCCTTTTTAAAGGCCTTTTTAATTTCATCAACAGTGGCGTTCTTTTCCACCCCTAATATTTTGTAATAATCCTTTGACATAATTACTTCACTACTTCACCTTCGATTGGCTCATCACCTTTCTTCTCATCTGCACCTGGTTGGGCATCACTTTGGGTACCACCTTGTCCAGCTTGTGGACCTTGACCTGCCTGTCCGCCTTTGGCCTGTTCCTGTTGATACATCTTTTGGCCAACTGCTTGGGCGGCTTTGGACAATTCATCGGCGGCTTTTTTAATGGCTTCTACATCTTCTTTGTCTTTCACTTCTTTGACCGCCTTGACTGCTTCTTCCACTTTGGATTTTTCTTCCGCAGTAATTTCAATTTTCTTTTCTTCTACGTCTTTCATCATTTTTTCAGTGGTATAAACCATTGAATCAGCAATGTTGCGTGCCTCAATTAATTCTTGTTTTTGTTTGTCTTCAGTAGCGTGCAATTCAGCATCTTTTTTCATTTTTTCAATTTCATCTTTACTCAAACCAGAAGAGGCCTCAATACGAATACTTTGTTCTTTGTTGGTGCCTTTGTCCTTGGCTTTAACATTTAAAATACCATTGGCATCAATATCAAAAGTAACTTCAACTTGAGGAATACCGCGTGGGGCCATTGGAATACCATCCAAAATAAAGCGACCCAAAGATTTGTTATCGGCAGCCATCGGACGTTCACCTTGCAACACGTGAATTTCTACACTTGGTTGATTGTCAACAGCAGTAGAAAATACTTGTGATTTGGAAGTTGGGATAGTAGTATTGCGTTCAATCAATTTAGTCATCACACTACCCATGGTTTCAATACCAAAAGACAAAGGAGTGACGTCGAGCAACAATACATCTTTAACATCACCTTTGAGCACACCACCTTGCACAGCCGCGCCAACCGCGACTACTTCATCTGGGTTCACACTGATATTTGGTTTTTTGTTAAAGAATTTTTCTACAGCTTGAATTACCAAAGGCATACGAGTCATACCACCGACCATGACTACTTCGTGTAAATCGTTGACGGATAATTTGGCATCTTCCAAGGCCTTCTTGACCGGACCCATAGTTTTTTCTACCAAACTACCGACCAATTCTTCCAATTTGGAACGAGACAATTTGATTACCAAATGTCTTGGACCACTAGCATCGGAAGTAATAAATGGTTGATTGATTTCAGTTTCTTGCGCAGTGGACAGTTCAATCTTGGCTTTTTCAGCGGCTTCTTTGATACGCTGTAAAGCCAACGGATCTTTGCCCAAATCAATACCTTGATCCTTTTTAAATTCATCCAATATCCAACGAATAATCACTTGATCAAAATCATCACCACCTAAATGAGTATCGCCATTGGTGGACAAAACCTGTACATTATCTGGTGCCACTTCCAAAATAGAAATATCAAAAGTACCACCGCCCAAATCATAGACAGCGATCTTTTGTTCGGTCTTTTTATCAAAACCATAAGCCAAAGCGGCGGCAGTGGGTTCGTTCACAATGCGCAAAACTTTGAGACCAGCAATTTCACCGGCGTCTTTGGTGGCTTGGCGTTGAGAATCGTCAAAATAAGCTGGCACGGTAATCACCGCTTCAGTAATTTTTTCTCCCAAACGTTCTTCGGCATCAGCTTTCATTTTTCCCAAAATCATGGCCGAAATTTCTTGGGGACTATATTCTTTTCCTTGTAATACTACTTTTACGCCTTCGCCGGATTTCACCATCTTAAATGGCATAAGTTTCAAATCACGTTGCACTTCACTATCATTCCAGTTGCGGCCAATAAGACGCTTGATGGAATACAAAGTGTTTTCTGGATTAGTGACCGCTTGGCGTTTGGCCAATTGACCAACCAATCGTTCACCGCTTTTGGAAATAGCAACGATAGATGGGGTGGTGCGAGCACCTTCTTTATTTTCTAATACTTTTGGCTGACCACCTTCGATGATGGACATACAACTATTGGTTGTACCGAGATCGATTCCTAATACTTTTGACATATGTGTATATATTTTAATTATTAAATTATATATTTTTAATTATTTCTTTTTTAATTTTTTGTAAAATTTCCGCGGATAATTCTGGCATTCCTTTTAATTCTAACGGATCTGTTGGAACCATTCCATCTATCCATTCAATTTCTGCAAAATTACGTTTATCAGTATATCTTGGAAAAATGTGAAAATGCGTATGTTTATCTTTCATCATCAACATCAAATAATTTGTCTTCTCATGTTTAAATGCAATCTTGACAGCTTTATTAAAATCTTTTACCAAATCTAGAAACTCGGACATCTCTTCACTATTTAAATCCGCTAACGATTCATGATGTTCTTTAGTAATGGCCACACAATTACCAAGCGTTTTAGTGTTTTTGCGTAGTAACAAATTCCAATGTTTATACTCTTTAATTAATAAATTATCTCCATCAAATACTTCCCAAATGTCGCAACATGACATATAAATAAATTATTTATTTAGATTATTCTCCCCGATCAAACCCCCGAAAAAATCGGGAGCTTTGTCGGACAGACAAATTACTTTGTCTTTTTAGTTACTTTGATTTCTACTTTCTTTGGTTGTGCTGGTTGAGCTTTGGGACAAGTAATTTTCAACACTCCGTCATCAAAGCTGGCTTCCACTTTGTTTTCCTCCACCGCAGTTGGCAAAGGTAACTGGCGAAAAAATGCACCCGAACGCACCTCTTTGCGATAATAATTTTTTTCTTCAATCTCATGCTCTTTTTTACTTTCACCTTGCACAGTGAGCACACCTTTCTCTACACTTACCTTTACATCTTCTGGATTTACTCCCGCCAAAGCGGTTTCTACCACTACGTCATGATCTGTCTCATAAACATCCATAGCTGGCGTAAACGCCTTCATAGATGAATTAACAGATGGTAAACGATTGAAAACTTCGTCTACTTCATTAAATGGATCCCACATTGGAGACCAACGTATTAATGACATATTTTTCTCCCTTCCTCATTAAGGCCGTTTGGTTATAATGAGAATAAATAAATATATTATTTAGCAACAATTACTTTGGCTACCTTCACTACATTACTTCCCATTTTATATCCTCCTACCAATTCTTTGATAATTACCCCTGCTTCTTTATCCTCTATTTCTTCTTGACCCATGGCTTCGTGTAATGCTGGATCAAATTTTTCACCGACAGTTTTTATTTCTTCTAGACCATGCGCTTTCATTACATCACCAAATTGTTTCATAATAAACCCGATGCCATCAACCCAATTTTTTATTTGTTTATGTTCTTCGTTATCTGGTTGTAAAATTGGATGATGATAAAACGCGGTCTTAAAATTATCATAAACAGGAATAAAATCTTCCAAAATTTGCGCTTCGCTCATCTGTGCCCATTCACCGCGACGCGCGGATGTCTCTTTTTGTAAATTTTTATAATCCGCCAAAGCACGCTGCCAATTGTTTTTGTATTCCTCTGCTTCGACTTTATTTTTTTCACAATCTTTGCATTCTTTATTGTTAAAAAAACTTTTCTTTTCTTTTAAAAAATGTTTTTTAACGATTTCTTTAATTCTAGCTGGCACATCATTTCTTTCAATAATTTCTTGGGGTAATAACCAGGTAAATTCACTAGCTTCTCTCTCATCTAACTTGATTTCAAAATCATCATTCGCTATTTTAGCTCGGTAACTTAAACCAACAAAATGTTTTTTAGCGAGAGTAAAATCAGGATCTTCTATTAGCTCTATGTGTCCCAACAATTTAATATCAGTAATATCCAAATTTGTTTCTTCCTTTACCTCACGCTTAATTGCATCTTCACTTTTTTCACCATATTCCACATGACCTCCTGGGCCGATCAGGCGATTACCCCATTTAGGTGATCTAATCAAAAAAATCTTACCTTCTTTGTCTTGAATATAGGCACCAACCGTTACTCTCGGAAATTTTGTTTCGTTGTGTTGTAAATCACTCATATTGATTATTTAAAAGCTCCTTAACCATTTGTAAAAGCGAATAATTGCGTTTATACTCCATACGCATTGATCCAAGCAAAATCAACATACTACCCTTAAAACGGAAGGCAGATACAGATAGTAAATTTCCAAATGGATGTTCATTACCAATGAAATATCTTATATCTTCACTTACTAAATTAAAAAAAGACGGCAAACAATCTTCACAGCGATCAAATACTTGCGACACATCCGCCACTACACCCAGTTGTAAAAATTCTGGTTTTGAAAACAGATTAGCCAAACCAGTGTAATAAATAGAATCTGGAGAAAAAGCAATTATTACTGCTTCTTGTGAAACCGACGCCAAGGTCTTGGCAAGATTTTTTTTAGCTCTAATTTGATCATCCGAATTAACTACATTTTCAAAAGCAGAATAATCTTTTTTGTTTGGTTGAATTTTGTTCCAATCAATCATTTTTAAATAAGTACGATAACCTAATTCAGTTGGTAAACGACCAGCCGAAGTATAAGGATGGGTCAAATAACCCATCTCTTCCAATTCACGTAATTCATTACGCACTGTCGCTTCACTCCAATCCAATCCAGCTTCAGACACCAAAAACTTAGAGCCGACTGGCTGGGCGGTCTCAATATGGTTTTCTATCACCAATTGGAGAAGTTTTTCTTGGCGAGAATTCATGTAAATAAAATTATCACTCTAATAGGTCAAGTGATAATATAACAGAAGTTATCCACACTGTCAAGGGTTTATAATAAATTAAAAAACGCCCATTATAAATGGACGTTTTTGGCTAATATAAGCTTATTTTATCGTTTGAACTTCGTGCAAAAGAACATTTTCAACATAAATACCCCGAGCATAAAAAATTCTTTCTAATTCATTTTTTAACTCCATCTCTACGGCATCTCTTTTGGTACTAGTAATTTCAAGCAAAGTGAACTTGCTAAACACCATGCGTACACGACTACGAATAGTTGGACGTACAATTTTGGCTACAAAATCCTCACCAATCTGCTGCCAAATTGTAGGAATTTGATGAACATCTAAACGCAATAATACAGTGCCCTCTGTCCCTACTCTACTGCCATCTTGAGTAATGGCGGCAATTGGAATATCCCCTAAGGCCTTTTCATTTTCCGGAACAAACTGACGACTAATAGTATATTCTAATGTTTGTACATTAAACAATTTTGCTTTTTGCCAAAACGGAATTTTCAAATGTAAACCTGGCGTCAAAACCTTTTTCAAAACTCCTCGCCCCAAGTCATAAACGCATGCCACATAACCTGGTGGGACACTAATAAAAAAACCCTTTAAAACATCATCCAAAACGAATGAATACATTAATTTATCTAAAGAATCTCCAGCCATATATTTTATTATAATTATTCTTTTTTATTTTTAATTGGAAAAAACATCCTTCTGAGCAAACTAATAATATCAGAAAAAATCATAGAAGTCAAAATAAATAATGACTTAACCATTGGCAAAATCCAGAGGGCACTAAAGGTAAATAAAGGAAATAAAAAAAGAAAAACTACCTGACTAGATTGCCACAATTTTTGTTTACGATTTTCTAAATAGATGGAAACAAACAAATAAAATGCAGTAATACCAGCCCAAATTGAATCATGTACTTTACCGATCTCAAAACCATAAAAATTAGTATTTATTTTACCAGGAAAATTTATAAAGGAATAAAGTACCTTCACTAATTTTTCACCAGTAATACCACGAACAAATACTTGATATAACAAAACTAAAACTAACAACTGGATTAACAGTGTCAAAACTTTGGCCCAAGGAGAAATACGATTTTTCTTCATTATTTTACGAATTTCGTCTTGTTGGGCTACTTTATCAAAACGAAAAACCAAAGCGGCTTTTTCTGCATCAGCTTGGGCAATCTCTTGTCTTACTGCATTGCGTTCAGAAATAATAGTCAGCGGCAATAATAAAATACGTAAAAAAACGGTTAAAATAATAACCGCCCAACCCAAATTAAAATCGGCTAAATTACTATATAACCAAATTAATACATTTAACAGCGGAACAAAGAGATAATCATTCCAAATGAGAGTAAACATAGTTAAATAAATCATAACACAAAAACACACTTTGAGCAAATAATATTGGCAAACTAATAACTTTGTGCTAATATATACAAATTGCTAATAAAATTAAAATTATGCTTAAAATAATGAAAAATTATCTCCTCAGATCACTAGAAATAAAAAAATCATACAAAATCGCTTTACTAATAGTAGGTGTTATAGGATT
>Ga0172379_10011147_pt1 | contig 10768 bp, 5 predicted proteins | sample GrowelOW334metaG_FD_119756 | JGI IMG/M metagenome (GOLD analysis project Ga0172379, IMG submission 119756) | Groundwater microbial communities from an aquifer near a municipal landfill in Southern Ontario, Canada - Groundwater well OW334 metaG | ecosystem: Environmental > Aquatic > Deep... | reverse complement strand
GATTCCCGAGCCGGTGCCGATGTCCAAGAAAGACAGGGTGCGGCCCGGTAGGGCGAGACTCCGTCGAGCCCTGTTTGCCGACGCAGTCGGCGCGAGAGTAGCGAGCATCTTTGGAGAAACGCTCGCTGCGCTCACCTCGCTCCGCTCGGAATGGGGCTCGACGGAGTCTCGCCCTACCGGTGCCGCGGAATTGAACGAGCTTCGCACCGCCACGAGCTGCTTGAGGCAAAAACCCGTCGTCGCGTGATGTCCGGTGCCGAAGCTCAGGCCGGGATCGAGGATGACGACGGCCTGCCCCTTGCGGGCCTTCCGCTTCTCCCAGCTCGGCTTGATGAGCAATGCGTCGCCGATCTCCAGCGGCTTGAAATGCCGCTTCCACGACTCCGCCCAATCCTCGCGGCGCACCCTGCTCGCGGAGATTTCGCCGGGGCCGGTGTCCAGCCCGCACTCCGCGAGGATGCGCAAGCCCGCCTGCAATTCCGTGCGGGCGGCGGCGTTCCACTGCGTCGGCCGCTCCAGATACGTGGACACCGTCGTCTCGCCGGTCTCGGCATCGAAGTAGGTGGAAGGCGTCTGGCCGAGGCAGCGCAGGAGCAGCTCCGCAACGGCCTCCTCGGCCTCCGGCGAGGTGGCGATGGAAATCTTGGTGAGTGGTGCAGGTTTCATTTTGGTTCAGCCGCGAGGCGGCGCATCGGACGCGGGGATGGTGCTCCTCCCGGCGCGTTTGCGCCACCCTTCGCTCATTCGGGCGTCATCCCGGGCACCATGTCGCCGGCACAACAGGCCGCGTGCTGAGGGCAAAAAGCCTGATCAAAGAAGTTGACACCTCCTGTGCGAACAATACTTTGTTCAAACATTCCAAACATAGAGATGACTGCCGCTTCAAAATCCGGGAAAATTGCACCGCTGGATCACAAAAACCCCCTGCCGCTTCATGCGCAGGCCGAGCGGGTGCTGCGCGAGCTGATCCAGCGGCCGGAGTATCGCGCAGCCGGGCTGCTGCCGGACGAGGTCTCGCTCTCGCAGTCGCTGGGTGTGAGCCGGAACACGCTGCGGGCCGCGATCGGCAGGCTGGTGGCGGAGGGCCGGCTCGAGCGGAAGGCGGGAATTGGCACGCGCGTGACCGAGCCGAAGGTCCAGTCGGGCGTCGGCGCGTGGCACAGCTTCACGCGGGAAATGGACGCCAAGGGCATCAAGGTTGAAAGCTACTCCATCAAGGTCCAGGTGCTGGCCGCGCCTGCGGAGGCCGCCCGCGCGTTGCAGCTCAGGCCCGGCACCGAGGTGCTCTGCCTGGACCGCGTGCGCGGCTGGGATGGCCAGCCGGAGGTGCATTTCCGGTCGTATCTGCACCCGCGGCTCAAACTGTCGAAGGACGCCGATTTCCGGCAGCCGCTCTACGAATTGATCCAGGAGCATTCCAGTGTCATCGCGGATCAGTCCCAGGAGGAATTGACCGCCGTCGCGGCAGACCGGCGGATGGCGCTGCTGCTCGACGTGCCGGCGGGAACTCCGCTGCTGCGCCGCGACCGCGTGGTCCTGGACACGGGCCGCCGGCCGATGGAATTCGCCGTCGTGCATTACCGCTGCGACCGCTTCCGGCTCACGCTCAACCTCCGGCAGGAATGACGACCATGAATCACACGGGAGCATCCACCATCCGCTTCGTGCTCTTTGCCACGGGCGTCACCGCCATCGGCGGCTTTCTGTTCGGCTACGACACCGCCGTCATCAACGGCGCGAACTCGTATCTGAAGGCGCACCTGAACCTCAACCCCATGCAGGAAGGCCTGGCCGGCGCGAGCGCGATCCTGGGCTGCATTCCCGGCGCGATGTTCGCGGGCTTCCTGAGCGACCGCTTCGGCCGCAAGAAGATGCTCTTCCTCTGCGCGCTGCTCTACGCCGTGTCCGGCCTGCTCTCCGCCATCCCGGACACGTTCAACCAATTTCTCGTCGCGCGCATCATCAGCGGACTCGGCATCGGCGCGTCCTCGATGATCTGCCCGGTTTACATCGCCGAAATCGCTCCGGAGAAATGGCGCGGCCGCCTCGGCACACTGTTCCAGCTCGGCATCGTCACGGGAATTTTCATCACGCTCTTCATCAACAAGCTCATCCAGGGCATGGGCGACGAAGCTTGGAACACCGCCTCCGGCTGGCGCTGGATGCTCGGCATGGAAGTCGTTCCCGCCATCGCCTTCATCGCGCTGCTGTTCGCCGTGCCGGAAAGCCCGCGCTGGCTCGTCCAACGCGGTCGCGAAGACGAAGCCCGCGACATCCTCACCAGGGTGGACGGTGCGGAGCACGCCGCCTCGGAGATGGCCGCCATCCGCGAGGCCGCGAGCCACGAGGAAGGCCGCTTCTCCGAATTGTTCTCCGGCCCGTTCCGCAGGCCGCTGCTCATCGCCGTGGTGCTGATGGCCTGTTCGCAGTTCTGCGGCATCAACGCGATCATGTATTACTCGACCAAGATTTTCGCCGTCGCCGGCGGCAGCACGGCCACCGCGTTCAACGCGTCCGTCTGGGTCGGGCTCATCAACCTGCTCTTCACCTTTGTCGCCATCGGCTTCGTGGACCGGGCGGGGCGCCGGCCGCTGCTGCTCATCGGCACGGCGGTGCAGGCCGTCGCGCTCGGGCTGGTCGGCTGGATGTTTCGCACCGGCACGAGCGGCCTGCCGCTGCTGCTGTGCGTGATCGGGTTTATCGCAGCCTTTGCGATGGCCATGGGGCCGATCAGCTGGCTGTTCTGCTCGGAAATTTTCCCGAACAAGGTGCGCGGCCGCGCCATGTCCGTCGCGGCCTTCACCGTCTGGGTCTCCTGCTACATCGTCGCACAGACCTTCCCCATGATGAACGACAACCCCGCCATCGGCCCGGCGCTGACCTTCTGGATTTACGGCGGCGTCAGCCTGTTCTCGTTCTTCTTTGTCCTCGCGTTGATCCCCGAAACCAAGGGCCGCACGCTCGAGCAGATCGAGAAAATCTGGAGCGGCCAGAAATAAATTCTTTCCGGCCATGACCATCCTCGCCTGCGATCTCGGCGGCACGCGCATGAAAATCGGCGTCGTGCGCGACGGCAGCGTCCTCGCGCAAACCGTCGAGCCGGCGAATTCCAAGGCCGGCCTCGCGCCGCAACTGCCCGTGCTCAAGGCCGCGTGGCTGCGCCTGCTCGGCGATCTGAAACTCGCCCCGCGCGATTGCGCCGGCATCAGCATCGCGTTTCCCAGTTTGATTGATGCCGCCACGGGCCGCGTGTTGGCCGAGTATGGAAAATACGCCGACGCGATGGGCCTCGACCTCCGCGCGTGGGCGCAACGCGAACTCGGCCTGCCCCTCGCCATCGAGAATGACGCCCGCATGGCGCTCATCGGCGAATGGCGCGCCGGCGCGGGCCGCGGCGTGGACAACCTCGTGATGATGACGCTCGGCACGGGCCTCGGCACATGCGCCATCATCGAAGGCCGCGTGCTGCGCGGCAAACACGGCCAGGCCGGCGTGCTCGGCGGCCACATCTCCGTGCGCTACGACGGCGGCCGCGCGTGCAGTTGCGGCAACGTCGGCTGCGCCGAAGCCGAAGCCTCCACCGCGTTTCTCGCCGAACTGGCGAAGACGCGTTCCGATTTCGCCGCGAGCGCGCTGGCGCGCGAACCGGTGCTGGACTTTGCCGCCGTTTTCAAACACGCCGCCGCCGGCGACGCCTGCGCCGTGGCGCTGCGCGACCACAGCATTCAAGTATGGGCCACGCTCGCGGTGAATCTCATCCACGCCTACGACCCGGAGGTGGTCATTCTCGGCGGCGGCATCATGGCGAGCGCGGAGGTGATTCTGCCCGCCGTCCGCGCCCACGTCGCGCGCCACGCCCACACGCCGTGGGGCAAGGTGCAGGTCGTCGCGTCCCAACTTTCCGACAACGCCGCGTTGGTCGCCGGCGAATGGCTGGTGAAGGAACGATTTCCAAACCTGTGAGCGCGTCACCAAACCAAACCTCTGGCGATTTTGAAGTGCGTGGCAGTCGCGAAGCGTTTGGACTGCGGCCGCTTCAACGCCGCTTTGCCCGGACGTTTGCTCCGCGCCACCCGAAAAGCGGTGATGAATCACCGCAGTCCAAACGCTTCGCGTGGCACCAACCGTTGGCGGTGGTTGGCGACATTATCTGGCGGGGCGCGCTTAACCTGTTGCCTTTCGAAAATTGCCAAGGTGAATCCCAAAGGGATTCCGGCTCAAAGCCCAGGGTTGCGAGGAACGAGCTACCCTGGGAAATGTTCCCCAAGGCAGCCAACCCCAACGGGGTTGTGGCCCAGCGGCGGAATCTTGACACAACCCCGCTGGGGTTGAAAACCCTTCGGCCTTGCACCCAGGGTAGCTCGTCCCTCGCAACCCTGGGCTGCAAGACTCAATCCCTTTGGGATTGCAGCCCCAAAACTTTTTAACGTGCGAAAGCCGAACTACGACAAATTCCCGTATGTCGCCGTGCCCGGCGGCGAAAACGCCTGCGTGCAGGGCTGGGACGCGATTGCGACCCGGCTGCAACAGGCCATTGCCCAACGAAACCAAACCAAGCTCGTCCTCGTCGTCGAGTGCTACACCGGCGTGGATGAAACGCAGGTGCTGACGGAACTGAAGTCGCGCCTCAAGCCTACGCTTGTCGTGGACGCGCGCACCGCGCTGCTGCCGCCCGCGCAGGTGGACAAACTGGTCGAGCCGTTCCTTGGCGGCAACGATCCGGTGTTCGGCTTTCTCTCCGGCCTCAAGCTGCCGGAGTTTTTTGACGCGAAGAAAGTTACCCAGCTCCGCGAGAAAGTCGCGGCGGCGGGAAACGGTCTGGTTCTCATCGTCGGCTGCGGCGCGCGGCTCGTGGCGGATGGCGACATCCTTGTCTATGCCGACCTCGCACGCTGGGAGGCGCAGTTGCGCTATCGCCGCAACGAAATCAGCAATCTCGGCGCGGACAACAAAGCGCTCGCGGCGAACCTGCAATACAAGCGCGCGTTCTTCGTGGACTGGCGCGTGTGCGACCGCTGGAAACGTCCGCTCATCGCGCAGTGGGATTTCGTCCTCGACACCAACAACCCGCGCGAGCCGAAGCTGGCCGACGGCGAGGCGGTGCGGCGTGGTTTGCGTCATGCGGTGACCCGACCGTTCCGCGTCGTGCCGTTCTTCGATCCCGCGCCATGGGGTGGGCAGTGGATGAAAGAATTTTGCGACTTGGATTGCAGCGCGAAGAATTACGGCTGGTGCTTCGACGGCGTGCCGGAGGAAAACAGCCTGCTGCTCGGCTTCGGCGCGGCGCGAGTGGAGATTCCCTCGATTGATCTGGTGTTCGATCAGCCGCGCGCGTTGCTCGGCGAGAAGGTTCACGCGCGTTTCGGCGATGAGTTTCCCATCCGCTTCGACTTCCTCGACACGATGGGCGGCGGCAATTTGAGTTTTCAGGTGCATCCGCTGACGGAATACATCCAGCAGCATTTCGGCATGCACTACACGCAGGACGAGAGCTACTACATGCTCGACGCCGGCGAGGGCGCGAGCGTGTATCTCGGTCTGAAGACGGGCGTTGATCCGCAGGCGATGCTCCACGATCTGGAAATCGCGCAGGCGGGCGGCACGCCGTTCCCGGCGGAGAAGCACTCGAACAAGATTCCCGCGAAGAAGCACGACCACTTTCTCATCCCCGCCGGCACGGTGCATTGCAGCGGCGCGGAAAGCATGGTGCTGGAGATCAGCGCCACGCCTTACATCTTCACGTTCAAGCTGTGGGACTGGGCGCGGCTCGGTCTCGACGGCAAACCGCGCCCCATCTACCTCGAACATGGCGCGGCGAACATTGACTGGTCGCGCACGACGGAATGGACGCAGCGTAACCTCGTCAACTGCTTCGAGCCGGTCGCGAGCGGCGACGGCTGGCGCGAGGAACGCACCGGCCTGCACGAGCGCGAATTCATCGAGACGCGGCGGCATTGGTTCACCAAGACCGTGCCGCACGACACGCGCGGCGGCGTCCACATGCTGAACCTCGTCGAAGGCGAGGAGGCGATTGTCGAAAGCCCGGCCGACGCGTTCGAGCCGTTCCTCGTCCACTACGCGGAAACGTTCATCGTGCCGGCGGCGGTCGGCAAATACACCATTCGCCCGCACGGTGCGACGGTTGGCCGCGAGTGCGCGACGATGAAAGCCTACGTCCGCACCTGAACCGTAACCATGCAGAAGATTTTAACGCAAAGGCGCAAAGCCGCAACCAAGACGGAGCGCGGCTGTGTCGCAGACCAGCCGCAGCACGGCAAAAACATTTCAAGCCCTCGAATTTCTGTGGCTTGCTGCGGCTGGTCGGGGACGACACAGCCGCGCTCCGGGGTTTTTCATTTCTGGCAGGCCTGCAGGAGACTGCACTGTTTGGTGGTCGCGCAAGGCCAGCCAACGGTGTTCCTGCAAGACGGTCTTCACTTTGCGCCTTTGCGTCTTCGCGTTGAATTTCCACGGAATAATTCCGGCCAATTTTATGCTCAACGCTGAAAAACTTCTCTCTCAATTCAATCCTGTGACCGGCGAAATGCCCGGCGCGCCGATGGTCAAACGTCACCTGAGCGACCTGCGCGGCTGCTTCGCCGATACGGCGGCTTTCGAGAAAGCGGCGGCGGCGGGCAATCCGTTGCTCTACTCCGTCGGCGCGGTCGATCCGGCCAGCGGCGCGGGCGATTTGCATTACGGTGTCGGGCTGCTCATGCCGGGGAAAATCGGCGACGAGTATTTCATGACCAAGGGCCATCTGCATTCGTGGCGCGAGGCGGCGGAATTTTACATCGGCCTCACCGGCGAAGGCGTGATGCTACTCGAAGACGAGGCCACCGGCGAGAGCCGGATGCTGCCGCTGCGCCCGAACGGCGTGGTTTATGTGCCGGGCCACACGGCACACCGCACGATGAACGTCGGCACGACGCCGCTGACCTACATCGGCGTTTATCCCGCGAAAGCCGGGCACGATTACAGCACGATTGCGAAAAAGAATTTCCGCCACATCGTCGTCGAGCGCGATGGCAAACCGACGATGCTCGAAAGAAAATAATTGTGAACCGCTTCGTCGCTAAAACCATCGCTGTTCTGGGCTGTTCCCTGTCGTTGGCCACGGCAGCGGACACGAATCTGGAAACCAAGGTGCAAAACATCCTCGGTCAGTTGACGCTGGAGGAGAAGGTCGCCATGTGCGTGGGCGGCGGGATGATGGAGTTCAAGGGCGTGCCGCGCCTGAAGCTGCCCAACATGGCTTGCACCGACGGCCCGCGCGGCACGCACACGGGCACGGCGTTTCCGGTCGGCGTGGCGTTCGGCGCGACGTGGAATCCGCCGTTGCTCGAAGAGGCGTCGGTGGTGATGGGGCGGGAATGTCGCGCGGAAGGCGCGACGATGCTGTTGGGTTCGATGTTGAACATCCAGCGCGACCCGTTGGGCGGGCGTTTTTTTGAGCTTTATACCGAAGACCCGTTCCTGAACGCCGAGATCGCGGTCGCCTGCGTCAAGGGCGTGCAAAGCCAGAACGTGGCGGATTGCATCAAGGTGATGTCCTGCAACAATCGCGAGGAAAACCGGAACGAATACATGTCCATGGTCAGCCGCCGCGCGCTCCACGAGATTTATTTCCCCGGCTTCAAGGCGGGCGTCGAACGCGGTCACGCATGGGCGGTGATGACCGCCGCGAACGGCGTGAACGGCGAGTATTCCAGCGACAGCCATTTTCTGCTCACCGAAACGCTCAAGGAAAACTGGGGCTTCGACGGCATGACGCTGACCGACTGGCTGGGCACGCGCTCGACGGAAAAGGCGGCGTTCGCCGGGCTGGATGTTTCCATGCCGTATTCCGCCGGTTCTGGTTTCGGCAAGCCGCTGCTGGCTGCCGTGCAGGGCGGCCGAGTTCCCGAATCCGTGGTGGACGACAAGGCGCGGCGCGTGTTGCGGACGATGGGCCGCGTGGGTTTGCTCGACGGCGTTTCGCCCAAGCAAGGCGGCGTGCGGAGAACGTCGGAACACTACGCCGTTTCCCGGCGCGTGGCGGAAGAAAGCCTCGTGCTGCTGAAAAATGACAAACAAACTTTGCCGCTCGATCTTGCCAAGACGCGGAAACTGCTCGTCGTCGGGCCGAACGCGAACCAACGCTTCTGCATGATCGGCCTCGGCGGCAGTTCGTGGCAGGAATCCGCCTACGAAATCACCCCGCTGCAAGGCGTCCAGAAAGCCGTCGGCACGAATGCCGAGGTGCAGTTTTTCTCCACGGACGACCTCGGCGGCTTCGAGGTGATTCCCGCCGCCGTGATGAAGGAGCAGAACGGGCAGAAAGGTTTTTGCGCGAAGTATTATCAGGGGAGCGCGGCCAATCCGGCGGTGGAGCGCGTCGAGCCGGAGGTGAAATTCCTCTGGGAGATGAAGACGCCGGACGCGGAAAAGATTCCGGTGGGCAGATTTCGCGCGGAATTCACCGGCGAGATCATCCCGCCGATCAGCGGCACTTACACGTTGCGGGTCACGGCGGGCGGCGGCTCGGCGTGGTTGTTCGTGGACGCGGTCGGCGGCGCGCCATTGACGATCACCGACACGGGCAAGAAAATCCCCACCGCCACCGCCACCGTGCAGATGCAGGCGGGCAAGCCGTTTTACCTCCGCGTGGCTTACACCAAATCCACCGGCGACGCCGCCTGCCGCCTCGAATGGGCGCTGCCGACGGACGAAGAGAAAATGGCCGCCACCTACGCGAAGCTCGCCGAGGCCGCGCGCGCGGCGGACGCGGTTTTGGTTTTTGCCGGCATTGACCACAGCCTCGATTCCGAAGGCCGCGACCGGACGGATATGAATTTTCCCGAGGCGCAGACTTCGCTGATCAAGCACCTCGCCGCGGCGAATCCCAAGACCATCGTCACGCTCATCAACGGCTCGCCGCTCGAACTCGGCGGCTGGCTGGACCAAGTCCCCGCCGTGCTCGAAGCGTGGTATCCCGGCATGGAAGGCGGCACGGCCATCGCCGGCGTGCTGTTCGGCAAGATCAATCCCTCCGGCAAGCTGCCGTTCTCCTGGCCGAAGCGGCTGGCGGATTCGCCGTCGCACGCCATCGGCAAACAGAGTTTTGAGCGCGTGGAATATCTCGAAGATATTTTCGTCGGCTACCGCTACTTCGACACGAAGAACGTCGCGCCGCAATTCCCGTTCGGCTTCGGCTTGAGCTACACGACGTTCGGTTACGACGGCCTCGCGGTGAAAGTGGACGGCGACAAGGTGAAGGTCAGTTTCACCGTGAAGAACACCGGCAAAGTCGCGGGCGCGGAAGTTGCGCAGGCTTATGTCGCGCCGCCCGCCGGGAAAGTGGAGCGCCCGGCGCATGAGCTGAAAGGGTTCAAGAAAGTGTTGCTGCAACCCGGCGAGAAGCAGGTGGTGGAAGTGGAATTGGGTCGCGACGCCTTTGCCTATTTCGACGAGGCTGCCGACAATTGGGTTGTGCCGCCGGGCAACTACGGCATCGAGGTCGGCGGCAGTTCGCGGAGTCTCGCGGTGAAAAGCTCCGTGGCGCTTCAGGCCGGTTCGCCGCTCACCGCTCCCGCCAAGCCCCGCAAGCACAGTCAGCCGATGAAGGCCGTCGATAAACCCAATCTCGCTTCCGGTCGTCCAGCCAAGGCGTCTTCCGAGATTCGTAACGAGCAGGGTTTCTTCCCGGCGCAACTGGCGGTGGACGGCCTGGGTAACACCCGCTGGTCGTCGGATGTTCTGGATGACCAATGGCTGGCGGTGGATCTCGGTGAAGGCCAGGCCGTATCCGGTGTGACACTGGTTTGGGAGGCGGCCTGCGCATCGGAATACGTCATCGAAATCTCCGCCGACGGCGAGCAGTGGCGGGAAGTCGCCCGCAACTCAAACGGCCAAGGCAGAACGGAGAGCCTGCGATTTGAGCCGGTGACGACGCGCTGGATTCGGATGCGCGCCCTGAAGCGTGCCACCGTTTTCGGCGTCTCGCTCTGGGAATTCCGCGTGACCGCGGATACGGTTGTCGCCACACCGGCCCAGGCGCTGGAACAGGTGCCGCGAGCAGCACGATGGGTTGTGTGGGCGGAAAGACAGGCCAGGGTTTGGGAGGATTCTTTCGTCACCGGCAATGGACGACACGGGACGATGGTAGAGGGACGACCGGGCGATGAGCGCATCATTTGTGTTCATGAAGAGTTGTTTTTCCGATTGTGGGATCGGGAAAAGGTGGCGGTCGCCGATATCGCAAAGTTGTTGCCGGAGGTGCGGCGATTGACCGATGCGGGCCAGACGGCTGCGGCGGCAACATTGGCCGATAGTGAAGCGCGCCGGCAGTTGACGGAAATGGGCGCTCCACATGTCTGGCCGCTCAGCCCACACCCGGCGTTTGATTTGCGGATCACAACCGGCAACGCGACCAATTCCACCGATTACCGCCGGCAATTGGATATGGAAACGGGTGAGGCGTTGACCCGCTGGGACGGGGTTGAAATGCGGGTGTTTTCCTCCCGGACGCACGATGCAAATATCGTCCAAATCCGCGCGATCAACGGACAGAAACTCGATGTGGGCATCGGTCTCGAGGAAACTCCCGGCCGGCGGGCCAAAGTGTTTCGATCAGCGCGCGCTGATGCGACGCCGGGCTGGCTTGCGTATCACGCGGAGTATGCCGCCGATCGAGGCGGCTACGAAGGTCTGGCGCGTGTTACCACCAAGGGCGGACAGATGGAAACGGAAGGGAAACGTCTTCACGTGCGGGGCGCGGAGGAGATTT
>Ga0172379_10011146_pt1 | contig 10769 bp, 12 predicted proteins | sample GrowelOW334metaG_FD_119756 | JGI IMG/M metagenome (GOLD analysis project Ga0172379, IMG submission 119756) | Groundwater microbial communities from an aquifer near a municipal landfill in Southern Ontario, Canada - Groundwater well OW334 metaG | ecosystem: Environmental > Aquatic > Deep... | reverse complement strand
CGTCCCACACAGTAGCGTCTAGTAACTAAGTGCAGGACCCATATAGTTCTGTGAAAAATCGTTCAGCTCTTTCGGCGAACAAAAACCGCCTTTCGGCGGGTAACCAGGCGGACCGAAACTACGGTCACCGCTTAGGCACCCCCGCCCCGGTATGTTCGCAGCTCGTTCATTCGTATGGGGATTCTAGCGCGAGAAGGGCACTGCTGTCAACACCCCTCGGGACGCCTGTGGATAGCGAAAAAGGCCCGCTAGTCCTTCACGAGAGGCACGAAGCTGAACCCGAAATATTGCCTGATTTCGAAGGCGTCGTGGGCCGTTTTTGTGAGGACCATGATGCTCTCCCGTATCGGCGCCACAATGCGCCCGCCGATACGAAGTTCCTCTTTCCATGCCGGAGGAATCGTGTTTGCCGCCGCCGCCGCGATGATGCGATCGTACGGAGCGCCTTCGGAAAACCCCAGAGAGCCGTCGCCCAGCACCAAACGGATATTTTCGGGAGCGGGAACTTCTTCCGATGCCTCCCCCGCCGCTTTCGGGAGGGGCGCAACTTTTGCCTCGGCGATATTGCGCTCCGCAAGCGAGACGAGTTCCGGAAGCCGCTCCATCCCGATGACCGTTCCCTCGGAGCCGACGATATTCGAGAGAAGCGCGGTCTGCCATCCGGACCCCGCGCCGACCTCGAGCACTTTCTCTCCCGGTTTCGCATCGAGGAGCTCGAGCATGAAAGCTACCGTGAGCGGTTGCGAAATTGTCTGACCGTATCCAATGGGCAACGGATAATTCCCGTACGCTTCTTCCTTCCGTTCCACCGGAACGAATACGGCACGGTCAACGGCCGCGAATGCCCGCGTCACGGAGGGCGACTTCAAATACCCGTCTCGGACGAGTTCTGCGAGCAGAGCTTCCCGCGTTGTTGGTTCCATCCCAGTAACACTACTCCGATGATTCGCCGAAGGCGAATGAATCGGAAAATAATCTGATTTTTGTCCGACGTTTTGCATTGCGGTGATTCATGTATTGAAATACCGAGAGAGAAGTTTGTGTCGGAGTAGTGTTACTGGGCATATGCATGCTTATTGTATCTCAGTGTTCAAAAAATAAAAACGAGCCGGAAACGCTTTCGTCGAACATACTTAGGTTCGGCGCAGTGCGTTGGGCTCGTTGTATGCGGAGTGAGAACATGCGCTCATGGTGGTTTTCCTTATGGGCGGGTTGATGACGCAGAATATTACACGTTGAGTTCTCTCAAGAATACCGCCTTTCGTTCGACATCGACACCGTACTTGATGCGAAACGGACGCTCCCGGGTAACTATGAGAGAGTCCTGAATTTCCCCCTGTATCTTGCTCAAACGGAGCTCGATGCGCGTCTCGGCCGGAACCGCACCGTGATGCACGGCGACACCGAGTATCGCGGCGGTCTTTACGGGCGGAGAAGCATTTTCCAATACCACCAGAATCGGCGGCAGGTAGGTCTGGTTATCGATGCAACGCATGAGGGTATCCCACTCCTTGATTACTTCTTCCCAGTTATATGGCGTCATGTGTGCCTCCTTTCTGACGCGCTGTTGTGAAGGTTGCTTATGCCCAATTGTAGAAATCCCCATACCAAAAGCAATGCCCCGAAAAGGGGCGCTGGAAACTGTTTTCCCAACCTAGCGCGCGAGTGCGGCTTCGATAACCCGATTCAAGAGCTCCGAAAACGAAATACCGGAGACCGCCGCGGCCTTCGGAAGCAGGCTCTGTTCGGTGAGTCCCGGTATGGTGTTTATCTCGAGGACGTAGAGCTCCCCCTGAGGCGTCAGGAACATATCGGTCCGTGAAAAACCGCGCGCGCCAACGAGCCGGTGTGCCGTAACCGCTGTACGCCGAATGCTGTCCACGACAGCGTCCGGGAGATTCTCCGGCGGAGTGATTTCGAGCGACCCGCCCGGTTCGTATTTCGCACGGTAATCGAAGAACGAAGATACCTGCGGAACTATTTCGGTCGGGAGAAGCGGCGATGCGCTCGCGGGGAATCCATGGTCGAGCACCCCGCAGGTGAATTCGCGCCCCGTGATGAGCGGCTGGACGAGCGCCTCGCGCGAGAACGCAAAGATATTCAGGAGCGCCTGAACGAGCCCGCTCGAGTCGGTCACGATATGAACCCCGACGCTCGAGCCGTCCCGATTCGGTTTCACGACTGCCGGGAACTGGATGCGGTACCGGACCCGATCCAGTATCGCGTCCGGGTCGGCGTTCCACTCCCCCGTCGTAACGAGGAGCGAGAGGGGTACCCCGAGACCCTGCTCTTTGAAGAGCCGGAGCGTCAAAAACTTATTCATCGCGAGTGCCGATGCCGCGGACGCGGAACCGGTGTACGGTATTCCCGCTTCCTCAAGGTCGGCCTGCACCCCTCCATCCTCCCCGTATTCCCCGTGGAGCGCGATGAAGGCGACATCCGCGAATTTCCGGAGTTCCTTCGGTGAAACTTCCCATTTTCCTTTTTTCGAGATAAAGACGCTCCGCACGTCGTACTTCTCGGCGGCGAGATTTTTACAGACGTTCGCTGCGCTCTTCACCGAAACTTCGTGCTCGTGCGACGGCCCACCGCCCAAGACCGCGACCCGGAGTTTTTTCATCGCGTGATGCGACGCCGGTTTCATGTCCTTATTGTATCGCCCCCACACGAAATAAAAAAGGACGCTTCAGATCATGAAGCGTCCGGTGAAAGCGGCTCCCCGAACTGTAGTTCAGGACCCCGCCAATTGAAGCGTTCCCTTGCCATCGTTCACGGCCACGTAGCGAGCCCCGTTCTTCGCGAAATACTCGTTCCCCTTTCCTCTCGTGAGGAACAGCCGTACATTCTGCAGAGGTTCCCGCCGCACAACATTGTTACTGCTGTCCGTCAGGACCCTTTCCCGTGTTAGCGTCGCGACCGCATTGCCCTTCCGGTCGCATCGAAAGATGCGAATACTCCCTACGATGCTTTCGGATGGCTGCGTTTGCTTGCCGACGGGACTGCCGTTCCGCTTTCCTTCTTTCATCTCTGCCTCCGCTCGGTATGGTTATTTTGTGAATGTACAAAAACAATCAACCCCCGAAGTGCTCGGGGGCTGGTCTAGATGTTCCTTTGGTGAGTCCTAAGAAATACCTAAACGAACCTCCGAGCGGCCGGTAAGGCCAAGAAGGTTAATAAGCAAAATCCAAAAAATCGAGATGGTGAAACTCATGGGTTGTATAACATTATAAGTATAACAAACAACCGAAACGACGCAAGAATGGGCGGGGGCGGTAACGGGTACATTGCCGTCCCCCGCCTCGCTCAACAGAAAATACCCTCTCGGGTATTTTCTTTCTCGCTCTGCGGGGGCGGTAGGAATCGAACCCACGTTAGTGGTTTTGGAGACCACTGTCCTACCATTGAACGACGCCCCCGTGGAATCAGCATACTGCAAAAAGCCCCAGTATTTCAACTGGGACTTTTGCTTATTTCTTCGATTCTTTGTGCAAGGTGTGTTTCCGGCACCACCTGCAGTAGCGCTTGAATTCGAGCTTCCGCTCGACCACCTTTTTGTTTTTGCGGGTCATGTAGTTCACCCGCTTGCAGGCGCTGCAGCGGAGACGAACTATTTTCTCGGTAAATTTACCCTGTGCCATAGTGTTCGTATTCTACACGACAACACAAAAAATGCAATTCCTGAGCCGTTGGGACATCTTTTTAATCCCACTCCCCTTCAAATCCGAGCCGTTGGCGGAATTTCACTGCTCGGCCTCCGGCCTGCGCTCTCAAACCCCTCGGTTTGAGTAATTCCGCCACGGGAGACCACTGGTGTTCTCCCGATCCCTCTCCCCTTCAAATCCGAGCCGTTGGCCGGATTTGAACCGGCGACCTACTCCTTACCATGGAGTTGCTCTACCAGCTGAGCTACAACGGCAGTATTCGTAATATATACGATAATCTTTCCGGAGGCAACAAAAAGCCGCCCCGATGAATGGGGCGGTTGAGTATGATTCCTGCTTGCACCCGATACGGCGGACGCACGCCACGAGACAGTGTTTACCCTTTGATGGGTAGAAGTGGAGATGCCGCCTTCTCTAGGCTGATTCCCAGATACTTCGAGGCGGCGGGTAGGTCAGAGATTGAGACCGTATCACGCAGGGCGGTGCACATAACCCTTAGGCGTCTGTTCTAACGCTGCATTCTCGCTTCTCGTGCCACTGTTCGGAGGGCGCAGGTATCTAGCCCGAGCATATCACCCTCACGGTGCAGGTCAAATCGCTTGAGCCGCCTGAGTATTCTCGACAAGCAGGCATCCAATCTGTTACATTTTTGGTAGGCCACCTTAGCTCAGCGGTAGAGCAACGCTTTTGTAAAGCGTGGGTCCCCGGTCCGAATCCGGGAGGTGGCTCAATAAAAAATAATCGGCGGGCATTGAGGAATCGAACTACTCTCCGCCTTACGTGATTCGCTCCTCTGTGTTTGTGCGCCGCCAAATCTTTGATTTGGCGCGAAGGGTGGGTCGGAGGGAAAGCGAAAGGGTTCCCTCCGTGTAGGAGATTATTCAGAACCGTGGGTTCGGAAGCGCACAACTGAAAGACGCCCCACGGGGCGTCAAAGCTTCAGTTGTGCGCCGGGGAGGATTCGAACCTCCGTAGCCCGAAGGCGCTAGATTTACAGTCTAGTGCAATTGACCGCTCTGCCACCGACGCAACCTTCACTTACAATACCCTTTTCTATGCGTGATTTTCAAGCCGCAGGCGAGTGTCCGTTTCCATTCCCGTTGCCATTGCCATTGCCGTTCTTCTTTGGTTCCTCGGTGAAACCAGGCAATGGCGCGCTCTCCTTCTTGAATCGTTTCAACCGCAGGGAAAGTCCGTTGTCCACTTTCAATATCCAGAGCCGGAAGCGCCGGATGGTCTTTTCCGCGAGCGAAATCGTCCACTCGTCGGCGCGTTCGAGATACTTATGCGCCCACTGCGGGAGACCCTGCCTCGGCCTCGCTTCGAGGTCCGCGTCATCCACGCGCGGGAGTGCCCGGGCGAACAGATACAGAACGAGACCCAAGCTCGCCATGATAAGCACCTCGAGGATGTAATTGAGCATAAGGGTATAGGGTTCAGGGTTTCGGGTTTAGAAACTAAACCCTATACTCCATACCCTATTTAAATCTCGTACCGGCAGAACCGGGAAACACTGATATTCTCCCCAACCTTCGCTGTCGTCCGCTTTACGAGATCGTCCACCGTGAACGACTCGTCCTTGATGTACGGCTGTTTCAAAAGCGCAGGCACGTCTTCCGGCGCCATAGCCGCGATTTGCATAGCAAGCTCATGTCCAAGCGCCTGGAACGGTTCCGAGCGGACCACGAAATCGGTCTCCGCACGAACTTCGAGGAGGACGCCGACGCGGTCGTTGTGGACATACGACTTCAAGAGCCCCGCACCGAGCGCCCGGTTCTTTTTCGATTCCGCTTTCACGAGACCGCGTTCGTTGATGAGCGTGACGGCCCGGTCAAAATCCCCTTTTGCTTCGTCGAGCGCGCGCTTGCATTCCATCACGCCCGCTCCGGTCATCTCTCGCAATTTTTGAACATCCGTTATTGCCATATGACGATTTTCGCACATTCCGAACCAACTATCCAGCGTTCTTTCCCGTGTGGGGCTTCGGTCCCGTCGAGACGGTGGCGGAAACGGGCTTTACCGCAGGCGCCGGCGCGGTCTGTACGGCGACGGGTTTCGGCGCCTTCCGCATGGCGTTCCGAAGCCAATTCATAATCCACTCAATGCTTCCCTTCGTGTGGTCGCTCGCCATCACGGGGTATTCCACGGTCTGTGGATTGTCGTCGGTATCCATAAGCGCCACGACGGGAATTCCCATCCGCTTCGCTTCGCGGACCGCCGTCGCGTGCACCTCCGCATCCACAATGATGAGCGCATCCGGCAAACGTGTGAGCGCGTGGAGTCCGGAGAAAATCTTCGTCATCCTCCCGATTTCCTTGTCGAACTCAAGCTGTTCGCGCTTCGTGTACTTCAGGAGCTCGCCGCGTTCCCGCTTCACTTTCAAATCCTCGAAGTACTTCAAGCGAGCCGCTATCATTTTGAAATTCGTGAGCGTGCCGCCGAGCCACCGAACGGTGACGAACGGATAGTTGAACTCTTCCGAAAAATCCATGATGGCTTGCTTTGCAGGAAGTCCGGACCCGACAAGCAGCACGAGACCGCCTTTCGAGACAACGCCCGTGAGAAAGCCTACGGCCTGGTCCAGCGAGTCGGCGACCGCTTCGGGCGCCAAGAGCTCGATTTCATTGCGGTTCCCGCCGATGTACGGCTTCATCTTCGGGTGCGTCTTCGATTTCTTGTGACCAATAACAACACCCGCCTGTATCATTTCTGTGGCGAGTTCGGGGGTCACCTCGGTCGGAGTCGGTTGAATTTGGGGAACGGTACCGGGCATAAAGTGAAGATAAACCAGCGACAGTCACGCTGTCGTTCCATACATACTATGCAGGAGTGCCGAATTTGTCAATTGCGGCGCTCTTACCTGCTCTTTGTGCGCCACTCGGCCACTTTCTTATGGTCGCCCGAAATAAGGACCGGCGGCACCGCCCACCCCGTTCCCCGAGCCCCTTTCGGTTTCCAGGTCGGCGGGCGGGTGTATGACGGGAAAGAGCCGTTCGTTTCCTCGAGCGATTCCTGCTTTCCCAGGACGCCCGGGATATGCCGCGCAACCGCCTCCGCAACGACAAGAGCCGGCAATTCTCCTCCCGAGAGGATAAAGTCCCCGAGCGAGAGTTCTTCGTCCACGATGTGCTCCGCAACCCGCTCATCCACCCCCTCGTACCGCCCGCATATAAAAACGAGGTGTTGATACTTTGCGAGACGCCGCGCGTCGGCCTGCGCGAACACCTTCCCCCGGGTCGAGAATAGGATGACCCGCGCCTTCTGTTTTTTCCCCAGCTTTGCTACACGTCGCTTGATACTGTCCACGGCCCGGTATATCGGCTCGAGCATCATCACCATTCCGGGGCCGCCACCGAAAGGCCGGTCATCCACCTTCTTGTGCAGGCCGGTTGCGAACGTCCGCGGATTCACGAACGCGAATTTCACGAGCTTCTTTGCCTGCGCCCGTTTCAGAATCGACTCGCCGAGGTACGAGGTGAATGCCTCCGGAAATATGGATACAAAATGGAAGGTAATCATTGTTTTAGTATACCCCCGCATCGTGACGGCCACAAAAGACGCGAGGTGCGCCGCCTAAAAACACCCCAGCCCCTGCATGCAGGGGCTGGTCGTAATAACGAGAGAAAGGATTCTTAGGCACTCGGCTCGCGCCGCTCAAACCGCTCGCGCGGTACTCGGGTCGAACCTTCCGGCTCCTCAATCTTGAGGTTCACGCGAGCATTGTTCTTGATGCCCACGATGCGCAGAAGCGAACGAATCGCCTTTGCGGTTGAACCCTGCCGACCGACAACCTGGCCCATATCCTGCGAATTGACGCGGAGCGACAAAAGCACCCCCATCTCATCCACTTTGCGATCAACCTTCACTTCGTCCGGGTGATCCACGATGGACTTCACAAGATATTCTAGAAACTCCTGGTCAACGCCGTTTTTCATGAGATGCGTGGCAGACAATCGTTTCTTCTCGACCTTTCAGTTTCAGTGCCTAGAGTATAGCAGATATATAGCGAGATGTCAATCCTAGCACAGTTACTCGGTTTTTGGAGTTTCCTCGGCTGCGGGGGGTTCCGCGGCAACAGGAGCTTCGGCAACAGGAGCTTCGGGAGCCGCTGCTGCGGCCGGTGCGGGCGTGGGTGCCGCAGGGGCCTCCCCTCCCTTTTTCGGCTTCAAATGCATGGGAACCTTCTTCGCCCGCACGATGCCGCATTTCACAAGCAGATTGTGAACGCTATCGGTCGGCTGGGCGCCGACGGAAAGCCAGTGCTCTGCTTTTTTCTTGTCTATTTCATGAGCGTCCGTACGCGGCGAGTACCAGCCAAGGTCGTCGATAAACTTCCCGAGCACCTTGCTGCGCCGCTCCCCCACCACGACCCGAAAAGAGGCCTGGTGCTTTTTGCCGGTGCGCTTGAATTTGATAGCCAACATGGGTTCAAGAATACTGAAATCCCCCGAAAAACGCAAGCCCCCTGCCGTATATCGGGCTCAGGGTTACTCAGACAACCTCCGATTGATAGCACTTTTTGCAAAGAATGTACGGGGCTTCCTCCTCCGGGTAATTCGTCTCGAACGCGGCTCCGCACTTCGAGCAGGTGCGCGGGATGACCCGGAGATTCTTGACCCACTGCGTGAATTTCTCGTTGATGCGGCAGAACGGGCACTCCCTCGGGAGCGGGACATTCATTCTCCGGAGCAGGGCAAGTTCGGCGGGAATCAGCTTGAATCCGCGTCCGCATGCGGAACAACCGATGACTTCATTGAGGAGCACATCCGTGGCGTCTCTGATGTGGTCCGGGAGATCGGCTGCCGGAAGCGTTACGACATACTCTTTTGTTTCGGCCTCGCGCCAACGGTATTTTCTCTCTGTCGCCTCGCGTTGGGAAAGCGGGAAGAAATTCTGGGCTATTGTTTCGTTGTAGGCGAACATCGAAAGTTCGACGGGGAAAAACTCTCCGTAGCGGTATACCGATCCCTGCGCGTCCGTATACGGCATCGTGCGCATGTGCTCGCGAATCTTTTCCGTCAACGCCTCATAGTCCTCCTTCGAGTATTTTTTGTTCAGGATGAGGTATTCTCCTTTCCGCATCGAAATACACCCAAAATGGTGCGCGCCGCCGGTCGAAAGCAGGTTGTACTCGCCATCATGAAAGTTGATGCCCGACTGCGTGCAAAAACGGACATTCGAGAGATTCTCCCCGACATTTGAAGAGTCGTAAACGAGCGACATATTATTCCCCCACCCGGATACATCGTAACAGTCCTTGTTGGGACCGAGCTGCAGCATGGACAGGTATTTCGAATCTTCCACGCCGACCACCTCAAAGCAGTGCTGCGCATTCTTGGATTGGAACACGTTTCTGCCACTGCAATTCGTCGTGAATTCGTCCATCGTGGGCTTTGGCGGCAATGTCTTCCAGTGCGCCTCTGCCTGTTTCTGGACCTCTCGATATATTTTGTACGACCCGAGGTCCCACTTCTTCAATTCCTCGAAATACTGCTCTTTCGAATACGGTTTGTTGAAGATATGAAATTTCTTGTTGCGCAGGTTCGCGGAGGCGAAACAATTCTGACAGTTTGCCGAGTCGCGCAGGAAAGCGCAATCGAGCGATTCCGTGACCTGGCTCCGCAGTCCGATTCCGTTGTGCACCTTGAATGCGTGCATTGAGTCGTATACGAGCTCGGAATTCATCACGAGAGACGAGTCGAGCGTCATCTTGCTCTCGCCGATATAGGCGCCGTAGTAACATTCTTCGTTGAAGTCGCCCCAGAAAACCAGATAGCAATTTTTCAGGTGCCCGGAGTGGTTCGTGTACGGGGAAGACGCCACGGTCGGAATATCGATTGCGAGTCCCTCAAGAGGAACTACGTGCATCAGGTCGCGAAATTGTTCGAAGAATGGGCGCGTGAAATCGTAGTCCTGTCCGTATGCCGTCGAATCCCACTCGTCTCCCCACCAGCATTTCGGGCAATACACGATATACCCCGCATCAGGGGCGTACATTGAAATCATGTCCTTCTTGCATAGCGCGCAGGGATACTTATACAAGTTAACCCAGTTCTGGTACACGAGCCGGCGTTGGGAGCGACAGTCGGGACAAAATGTCGGCGGCGGCACTGCCATCTTCTCGTAGAACGCAAAATCGTCCGGTTCGATGGTGAACGGCTGGTGGCAGTTCTGACATTGTTTAGTCTCGGGGTTCATACGACTTCGGCGTTGTAGCAGGACTCGCAAAAGACGCGCTCAGGCCTTTCGGGAGCGTACGCCGTTTCGAATTGTACGGTACACGGCTCATTCCCGTGTGCGTGACCTCCTGCGCACATACAGGTTCGCTTCCAGAGGCGGTACGGATTGGCAACGGCGAAACGCTCGTAGTGGCGGCAGTTCGGACAAAGCCGCGGGAGTGCGATATTCTTCTTCCGATAGAACTGGAGTTCCTGCGCCGTGATACGGAACGCGCCCGGACACTGATGCCGTTCACATACACCTTCGTGCGCGCACCCGATGATCTGCTGCGTGATATCATCCGGAGCATCCTTGATGTGATCCGGAAGGTCCTTCGCTGCGAGCGTCACCGTGTACTGCGCGTGTGCTTCATCCCGCCACGTGAATCCCATCGCCTCGACCTCGAGCTTCGTCTTCGGGAAATAATCCTGCGCTGGCGTCTCGTTATATGCATAGAGCGATAGCTCCGGCGGGAAAAACTCACCGTATTTGTATTCCCTGCCCCTCGCGTCGGTGTAGGGCATCTCGTCCATATGCTTCTTGATGCGAGGAACGAGAGATTCGTACTCCTCCTTGGAATACTGCTTGTTCAGGATGCAGTATTGCTTCTTACGAACTGACACGCAGCCGAAGAGATGATTCGCATCGTTCCGGCACGACTGTGAGTAGGTTGTGTTGCGAACCTCGGGCCAAACGTCGGCGGAAAGTTTCGTGTTATAGGTATTAACGCCCGCGGTGGAGCACTCGTATGCCAGCTCCATCGTGCAACATCCATTATTGACGTCGTACGCATCATTGGCGTGCGAGAGCATCAGCGCATACTTGCAGTCTCGTAGGTTGCCGGACACGAAACAGTGCTTCGCGTTCATCGAATCCGCCACCGCATTG
>Ga0172379_10011145_pt1 | contig 10770 bp, 6 predicted proteins | sample GrowelOW334metaG_FD_119756 | JGI IMG/M metagenome (GOLD analysis project Ga0172379, IMG submission 119756) | Groundwater microbial communities from an aquifer near a municipal landfill in Southern Ontario, Canada - Groundwater well OW334 metaG | ecosystem: Environmental > Aquatic > Deep... | reverse complement strand
TAGGCGCCCAAATTTATTGAAGTGGTAGTTTTTCCAACTCCACCTTTGGCATTACATATAGCTATAATTCTGGCCATATTAAATTAAACTATACTTTCTTATAACTCTATCTATTGTCTTATCTAAACCATTATTTTTAATTTCATAATCCCAAATTTCTTCAACGCGATAACCGCATTTTTCAAGATATTTTTTCTTAGAAATGTCTTTATTAACTATTTTAGGCATAGTATGCCAATATCTTCCAAAAATTTCTAACACAACGTTGTTTTTAGGAAAAAGAACATCAACTACAAATTTATTGAAAAGAGGAACTTGTTTCTTATAAAAAATATTGTTCCTGTCTAAGTAATCATAAACAGTTTTTTCAAGTTTATTTGGAGAATCAATTTTTTTATCAGAAGATAAAAATGAGATTCTTATTCTTCTCATTTTATCCTTAAAATTCTGCTCCGAACAAGTTTCTTTTGTGGTTCTACTCCAACCAAAGTTTCTCAATCTATTTTTTACTGAATCGTAGGAGATGTTTAAAATTTTAGACACTTCTCTGGCGGATTTTTTATCAGAGACATAAAACCTAAATAGTTTGTCGGAATCTATAAATTCCTTATTGGCGGGCTCTTTTCCTAATCTGGCCAAACTCATTCTTTTTTTAGATGCTTCAGAAAAAGATCCGTTTTTGTTCCAAGGAATTCTACCAATATTCTCATGCCCTTTTATAAATTTATTAAAACGTCCTCTGAACTTATTAGTATATTTGCCACATCCACACTCACATAAATGTGGTTCATGGATGTTGGGATTAAAACCATCAACGCCTCTTTTTTGATGACCTTTTATGAAATCAGAAACCAGATATGAAAATCCACTTTTGCCTTCATAATGATACTTATGAAGAGCGACTAAATTACCACATCCACAAAGACATGGTTTTTGTCTAAATTTTGTTCTTCCTTTATTCCAAGCAATTCTATTCACTCATTAATTATAAGGTTTTTTCTTGCTTTTAACAATAAATTTGGCTATATTTTAGATATAATTTGCCCGGGTGGGTTAAAAAGTGGACGAACTTTTTAACGGGAGCAAAAGCTCACAGGGCCGCTACCCGGAACATTTTTTTGATTGAGGCTTTGCCGAGAATACTTTATGCCCGGGTGGCGGAACTGGTAGACGCGCAGGACTCAAAATCCTGTGATCGCAAGATCATGAGAGTTCGAGTCTCTCCCCGGGCACATAGTAGAATACTATGTGATTAGGATAGAGAATCGAATAGAGGTGGGTCGGAGGACGCTTAGTCCTTCGTGTAGGAAATTATTCAAAACCGAGGGTTTTGAAAGAGTCCGCCAGTTGACGGATGATGTGAGATTCTCTCCCCGGGCACAAAAAAATCAACTCCCGTTAGGAGTTGATTTTTATTTCTTCTTCAACTTGTAAATATTTTTTATCAGGTAAAACAAATTTATAAACTATATAAAATCCTACAAAAGCCACTATAATTCCTCCCAAAATATCAACTGGCCAATGAACGCCGGCCATCACTCTTCCAATGACCGATACTAGCGACAATACACCAAAAGTCCATCCCCATTTCTTGTTTAATAGAAACACCACAAAAACCAAAGCAAAAAGAAAAACAGTATGCCCGGAAGGAAACGCCCCTCCGGCAGGATGAGAAATTAAAGAATCTATAGAAAGTGTTTCAAAGGGTCTTGGTCTATTATAAAAAAATCTTATAACCTGGGTAATTATTCCCCTGGAAAGAATTTCTGAAAGAATGGTTATATTTATAATATAAATGCGTTTTCTTAAATCTTTTTCCTTAAATATTAAAAAAATAAAAAGTACGACTAATATATAGAGAATGTAGCTTGAAAAAAAAGAAATTAGCCAATCAATATTGAATCTTTGGCCAAGATTATAAAAAAAATAGAAAAGTGAAACGTTCATTTATTTCTTAACAAACGAAAGGAGTCCCATAAATCTGGCTCTCTTTATGGATTGCGCCAAACCCCTTTGGTGTTTAGCACAAACAGCAGTATGTTTAGGATCAACAATTTTACCCTGAGAAGAAATAAATCTTCTTAAAAGTCCAATTTCTTTGTAGTCCACTTCTTTTATGTTCTGCGAACAGAAAAAACATTGTTTATTTTTCTTCATATCAAAATAATTTATTAGAACGGTAAATCTTCCGGTTTTATATCTTCTCCCCCATCAACGGAAATTTGTGGTAAATCCTCTATGGGATCTGAAAAGTTATCGCCAATCGGAGCAGTTGGAGCGGATGATTTGGCTTTGGGGGTATAATTACTCTGTCCCGCAGAATTAGCGCTTCTTGGACCAAATTGAATCCTTTCGCTTATAATTTCAGTTACTTTGTGATTGACATTATTGTTGTCCTTCCAAGATCTGGTTCTAAGACGCCCTTCTATCATTACTAAACTTCCTTTAGAAAGAAATTGACTGGCCAGTTCCGCTTGTTTTGCCCAGACAACAACAGAATGAAACTCGGCTTCCTCTTGTTTAGCCCCCGCTTTATCAGTCCAAACTCTATTGGTAGCCACATTAAAAGAGGTTACTGGCTGTCCTGATGGAGTAGCCCTAAGCTCAATATCATTTGTAATTCTTCCTATGATAAATACTTTGTTTAGATTCATAATTACATTCTATCAATAAATTTTGGATTTATCCAAGTATCTCTTCTAATTTCTTTTCCAACTCTTCGTTACTTAAAGTTTCTGTTTTTTCCTTTTCTTGAGGAACAATTTTACTTTTGACTATTGGCCTTCTTTCCGAAGCATCTTCCATTCTCGCCTCTGTCTTCTTTATTGGGTTAGTAACAACCAAAAATCTTAAGCAATTCTTTTCTAAATTCAACTCCTTGGATAAAGATTCCAGCAAGTCCGGATTTCCGTAAAAATAAAAATAAGAAAAGACCGCCGATATTTCTTTTTTTATCGGATAAGCCAAAGGTATTCTTTTTGCCTCTGATTCATAAGATATCTCTAGTCCTAAAGAACTGACGATCTTTTTTATCTTTTCCACGTCTTGTTCCTCTTTAACCAAGAAGGATACTTCGTATTCTCTTTTGTCTTTATCTTTATCCATTTTTTAAATCAAGTAAAAATGATGCTATCACAAATAAATTAATAAGGCAAATTGTTCTTCCTCGGACGGATTTTTCTCTTCTTGGATTTCTTCGCTCTTATCAAAGCGAGATTCGTATCCGGTTCCGGCAGGAATCAATCTTCCTATGATTACATTCTCTTTTAAACCTCTTAATCTGTCTATTTTACCCTCCGAAGCGGCATTAACTAAAACTCTGGCAGTTTCCTGGAAAGATGCGGCGGAAAGAAAACTTTCGGTGCTGAGCGCCGAGCGAGTTATTCCCAAAAGAAGTTGTTTTGCTTTGGCAGAATTTTTCCCTTTAGATCTAAGTTTTCTATTGGCCTCTAAGAACCTGGATTTGTCCAAAACTTGTCCGGTAATAAGACCGCTGTCCCCAGATTCTTTTATTGAGACCCTGGAGAACATTTGTCTGACTATAATTTCTATATGCTTGTCGCTAATGACATTACCGTTGGAAACGTAAATTTTTTGGACTTCGTTGATTATATATTTCTGAGTTTCTTCTTTGCCTCTTAACTGGAATAATTCTTTTATGTCCAAACTGCCCTCAAACAACTGCTGACCTTTTTCAACTTTATCTCCTATGGAAACAAAAATAGCAGCATTTTTTGGAGCAGAATATTCTTCAATTTTTGATTTTTTAGAAGAGCTCTTAACTTTAGATTTTTTGGATGGTTTGACTTTGATTATTTTTAAAGACCCCTCTTCTTCTATGTCTTCAACAATTCCATCTTCTTTAGCCAAAGCAGCCCTTCCTTTTGGAGGCCTGGCTTCAAAAACTTCTTCAATTCTTGGAAGTCCCGAAGTGATATCTTTTTCGGCAACACCTCCAGTGTGAAAAGTTCTTAGAGTAAGCTGAGTTCCAGGTTCACCAATTGATTGAGCAGCTATTACTCCAACACTTTCTCCTCTTTTTATCGGTTCCAATCGTCCCAAATCCATACCATAACACTTGGAACAGATGCCATAGAGTGATTTGCAATTAATTGGAGATCTAACCATAACCGATTCAACTTTGGATTTTAATATTTCAACAGCTGTTTTTCTGTTAATAATTGAATCAGCTTTAGCTATAATTTTTCCTTGGTCTTTGACGTCATTAATAACCGTTCTTCCGAAAAGTCGGTTAGCAAGAGAAAATCCGTATTCATCTCCGACAGCTCTCTCTATTTTTATTCCCTCGCTGGTTTTGCAATCATCGCTGTTAATAATTATATCCTGACAAACATCTACCATTCTTCTGGTTAAATATCCGGCTGAAGCCGTTTTTAGAGCCGTATCGGTTAAACCTTTTCTGGCTCCATGAGTGTTAATGAAAAATTCCAAAACCGAAAGTCCTTCTTTGTAGGAAGAAACAACAGGAAGTTCAATGGTATCCCCTTGAGGGTTGGTAACCAACCCTTTCATTCCGGTCATCTGAACGGCCTGACCCCAAGTTCCTCTGGCCCCAGAATCAATAATATTAAAGATAGGGCTGTTTCCCGTAAGAGCTTTGGGAACGGTGTCGGCAACCTGTTTTTTGACTTTTTCCCATATCTGAATGGAACGGCTCTTTTTTTCATCTTCACCAAAAAATCCACCCTCATATTGACTGACCACGTTTGCAATTTCCTTTCGGGCTTGTTCTACCATTTTAGGTTTTTCTTCGGGAACCTTAAGATCAAAGATGTTCCAGGTGGTTCCTGATATGGCTCCATATTCAAATCCCAATTTTTTAATGGCATCCAAAAAATTCCATGTTGATTCTATTCCAAAAGCGTCTATGTACTTGGCTATCAATTCTTTGAGTGTCTTTTTATTCATCACTTCGTTGATAAATCCAAGACCTTGAGGAATATTTTTGTTGAATATGATTCTCCCACAGCTGGTAATTTGTGAATTTAAGGATCCTATTTTAATAGGTTGGTTTATTTTGATATATTCAAACTCCAAAGCCAATAAAACATCTTCTTCGTTGGCAAATCTTTTTATTTTGCTTTCGTCAGAAACATCACCAACTATTTTGGTTAAGTAATAACACCCCAAAACCATGTCTTGTGAAGGCGTAGCGATTGGCTCCCCATCAGCCGGTTTTATTATATTTTTTGAAGAAATCATTTTGGTCCAGGCCTCATTTTGAGCTTCTTTGGATAAAGGCAAATGAACAGCCATTTGATCTCCGTCAAAGTCAGCGTTAAAGGCGCTACAAACCATAGGAGGAATTCTAATAGCCAAGTCCTCAATTAATATTGGCTTAAAGGCCTGAATACCTAATCTGTGCAGAGTAGGAGCGCGGTTTAGAAGAACGGCTTTATCTTTAATAACTTCTTCTAAAATTTCCCAAACTTCAGGAATTCCCTGCTCAATTAAACGTCCGGCATTTTTTATGTTATGAGCCATTCCCCTTTCAATTATCTGGCCGATAACAAAAGGTTTAAAAAGTTCTAATGCCATTTTCTTTGGGATTCCACATTCATTTAAACGAAGATCCGGGCCAACCACAATAACCGAACGAGCCGAATAATCAACTCTTTTCCCCAAAAGATTTTGTCTGAATCTTCCTTGTTTTCCCTTGAGAATATCAGCTAAAGATTTAAGCGGTCTGTTTTGATTGGATGACATCTGCTGTCTTCCTACTCTAGTGGCATTGTCAATCAAGGCGTCAACTGCTTCCTGTAACATTCTTTTTTCGTTGGTAACAATAATTTCAGGAGCTTTAAGTTCAACCAATTTTTGTAATCGATTGTTTCTATTAATAACTCTTCTATATAGATCATTTAAATCTGAGCTGGCATAACGTCCACCGTCTAGAGCCACCATCGGTCTAAGATCCGGAGGAATAACCGGCAAAACCGTCATAATCATCCATTCCGGGCGCATACCGTTTTTAACAAAAGAGTAAAGGATTCTCAATTTTTGATAAAGTTTCTTTTCTAAAAGAGCATTCCTTCTTTTTCCTAAATTGTTAATATGCTTTTCAACTTCGGTAATTTCTTTTTTGAGATTTATTTTTTCTAAAATTTTTCTGATTGATTCGGCTCCGCTTCCAGCTTCAAAGACCTCTCCAAATTTTCTTCCAAATTCAAAGTATTCGGGTTCTGAAATTATGGAGCCAACTTTCAAAGAAGCCAAAAAATCTTTTGACTTGGAATATGAGGCCTCAACAACTTTGATTTGTTCAATGTCTTTAATTTCTTTCTTTTTTGATTTAAATTCATCAGTTAAACTGTCCAAGGATTCTTTTCTTTTGGCTTCATTAACCGAAGTGACGATATAAGATGTATAATAAATAACTTTTTCCAATCTGCTTATGGGAGCGTCAAAAAACAATCCAATTTTTGAATTGCCGGTTCTTAAAAACCAAATATGAGCCACTGGAGCGGCTAATTTTATATGACCCATTCTTTCCCTTCTAACTATGGACCTTGTCACTTCAACTCCGCATTTATCACAGATAGTTCCCTTGTATCTTAATCCCTTAAATTTTCCACAGTAACATTTATAGTCCTTAGTTGGGCCAAATATTCTTTCGGAAAATAATCCGTCTTTTTCGGGTCTTTGAGTTCTGTAATTTATCGTTTCTGGCTTGGTCACCTCTCCATAAGAAGAAGTCGCGATTTCTTCGGGGGAAGGAATTCTTAATCTGAGATAATCAAAATCGGTATTCATAAAAATTAATATTATTGGTTATTTATTCTTCTCCTATATCTTCCTTTTTTATTGGCTCGACTTTAATTCCAAGAGCGTTGATTTCGTTAACCAAAACATTGAAAGCAGACGGTGAATTTGAAAGTTTCACATCCTCTCCTTTAACAATCGCCTCAAAAGCGGCCGCTATCCCTAAAACATCATCTGACTTTATGGTCAGCATCTCTTGCAACGTATAAGCTGCTCCATGTCCTTCAAGAGCCCACACTTCCATTTCTCCAAATCTCTGACCTCCAAATTGAGCTTTTCCACCAAGCGGTTGTTGGGTAACCAAAGAGTAGGGTCCAATAGATCTCATATGAATTTTATCTTCAACTAAATGGTTGAGTTTTAACATATAGATGTAGCCAACTGTAATTTCATTATCATATTTCTTTCCGGTTTTCCCGTCATAAAGAACAGCTTTTCCATTTTCCGGCAAATTGGCTTTTCTAAGTTCGTCTTTTATGTCTTGTTCATCAGCTCCCGTGAAAACCGGGGTAACGGCTCTGTAACCCAAGGCATTAGCCGCCCATCCTAAATGGGTTTCCAATATTTGCCCCAAATTCATTCTGGAAGCGACACCTAAAGGATTTAAAACTATGTCCACCGAGCGTCCATCTTCAAGGTACGGCATATCTTCAACCGGTCTAATCTGTGAAATGACTCCTTTGTTGCCGTGTCGTCCGGCTAATTTATCTCCAGCTCTGACTTTTCTTAATTGAGCCACTTCAATTTGAATTCTTTTTATAATACCCGGTTCAAGCTTGTCGCCTCTTTCTCTGGAAAATATTTTTATACCAATAACTCTTCCTGATTTTCCGTGAGGTATATATAAGGAAGAATCTTTAACGTCTCTGGCTTTTTCTCCAAAGATTGATCTTAAAAGTTTTTCTTCGGCTGTAAGTTCCGTCTCGCCTTTTGGAGAAATTTTCCCCACCAAAATATCACCAGCTCTAACCTCAGCTCCAATTCTTATAATTCCTTCCTCGTCAAGATTTCTAAGTTTTTCTTCCGAAACATTTGGAATGTCTGAAGTAGTAATTTCAGGTCCAAGTTTAGTGTCTCTTACGTCGCAAGAAAAATCTTCTATATATATGGAAGTAAATCTGTCTTGCTGGGCAACTCTTTCTGAAAGAACAATAGCGTCTTCAAAATTTCCTCCAGCCGCCGGAACAAAAGCCACTAAAAGGTTTTGTCCAAGAGCTAGGACTCCGTGATCAGTTGAAGGTCCGTCAACTAAAACATCTCCCTTTTTAATTTTTTGACCAATATTAACAACTGGTTTTTGATTAAGAGTTGTATATTGGTTTGATCTTCTAAATTTATTTAAATTGTAAGTTATATTGCCGTCTTTGGTTTTTAAAACAACCACGGAGGCGTCAACTTTGACAATTTCTCCATCATTTGGGGCAACAACTATTCTTCCAGAATCACTAGCAATTTTTTCTTCAATTCCTGTCCCCACCAAAGGTATCTGCGGTTTTATAGAAGGAACCGCTTGTCTTTGCATGTTTGATCCCATCAACGCTCTGTTGGCGTCGTCATGTTCCAAAAAAGGAATGAGATTGGTAGCCGGACTGATAACTTGAGCCGGAGAAACGTCAATAAAATCAACATCATTGGTGTGACAATTTTCCGGTTCTCCATTGATTCTGGCTTCAACAAATTCATCAACTATTTTATTGTTTTTATCAAGATTGGTACTGCCTTGAGCAATTTTATGTTTCTTTTCTTCGTTGGCATCCATCCAAACGATTTCATCAGTAACTTTTCCATTTTTTACTTTGGCGTAAGGAGTTTCCAAAAAACCAAAACGATTAACTTTGGCAAAATTAGCGAGGTGATTTATAAGACCAATGTTTGAACCTTCAGGAGTTTCTATAGGACAAACTCTTCCGTAGTGAGAGGTATGGACATCACGCACCTCAAAACCGGCTCTCTCTCTGGAAAGTCCCCCGGGGCCCATAGCTGAAAGACGTCTTCTGTGTTCCAACTCAGCCAAAGGATTGGCCTGATCCATGAATTGAGAAAGTTGTGAAGAAATAAGAAAATCTCTAACCACCGAGGCCAAAGGTTTTGGATTAACTAATTGCAAAGGAGTGGCCAAAGAAGGATCAGAGGTGGACATTCTGTCTTGAATAATTCTTCTCATTCTGGCAAAACCAACTCTCATTCTTGATTGTAAAAGTTCTCCTACCGAACGGATTCTTCTGTTAGAAAGATTATCAATGTCGTCGGGGACAGAATTTTCATTATTATTGAGATTAATTATCTCTTTTACTATTAAAACCAAATCTTCCAAACGGACTAATTGGGTTTTTTCGTTTTCTTTAACGTTTAATCTTTGATTGAACTTGAATCTTCCCACTTCAGAGAGAGAAAATCTATCCAGTCGTTTAAACATCCCGTCAATCAAGCTCTTGGCGTTATCCGGGGTGGCTAAATCTCCCGGTCTTAGGCGTTTATAAATTTCTATATAAGCCCCAGAAGCGTCTGTGGCAACATCCTTTTTAAAAGTGGCTTGAACAAATTTAGTTGAGCCATTGTCGGTATCTGAAAAGGCCTTAATAATGGAATCATTGGTTTCTAATCCAAAAATTCTCAAGATATCCGTGACCGGGACTTTTCTGTGTTTGTCTATTTTGACACTAATAGAGCCATCTAAATCGGTTTCAAACTCCATCCAGCTTCCCCTGTCAGGAATTATCTTGGCTCCAAAATATTTTTTCCCTTTGACCATGCGAGCGGTAAAATAAACGCCCGAGGACCTGATAAATTGAGAGACCACCACTCTTTCAACTCCATTGATAATAAAAGTTCCCCTGGCTGTCATTAGAGGGTAATCACCGATGTAAACTTCCTGTTCTATTTCTTTTCCAGTCCTTTGATTGACTAATTTTATCTTGGCTCTTAGAGCCGCTTCATAAGTTGAGCTTCTTTGCCAAGATTCTTCCTCCGAAAATTTTGGCTCGTCAAAATAATAATCTACGAAATGAAGTTCTAATTCTTTACCTGTATAGTCCTTTATCGGAGAAACTTCTTTAAAAATTTCCTTGATTCCTTCCTTGGTAAACCATTTCCAAGAATTAAGTTGAATTTCTCCCAAGAATGGTTTGTCTATAAAATCCCCGGGGTGTTTGGAAAACGACTTAACAGATAATTTATGTATCATATTTTTTGTAAAAAAGAATCGGGCAAAAAATACACGACCTCTTATCAAAAAAGAGGTTTTAAAAATTTTTTGTCTGGTTAATTAATACTAGTCACTTTTTTTACAGAGATGTTCCGCTTATTCTTGCTTATTTAATTTTGCAAAAGCGGATAAACCCGTAAGCCAATTCAGCAACGGCATTAAGAGATATAATAAATTATGTTAAGAATATCCCCTTGGTAAAAGAATGTCAAGGGCTTTACAACCCTAAATATTTCCACCGATTATTGTTGTGTTCTTCAAGAGTAACGCTAAAAATTGTTTTTTTGGTTTTAGAATCAGAAAGATAATATAAATAATTTGTCGGCGACGGACTAACGGATGCCTCAATGGATTCCAACGAGGGGTTAGATATTGGAGTTGGCGGAAGTCCTTGCCTGGTATAAGTATTATATTCAAAATCATCTTTGAAATCGGAAGATGCTAATTTGGAACAATCCAAAAATCTACCTTGGCAAATTCCATATATTAAGGAGGCATCTATTTGGATGGCCATTCCCAATGAAAGGCGCTTGTCTATTATTCCGGAAACAATTTTTTTATCTTCCTTGAAAACAACTTCTTTTTCTATAAGAGAGGCCTTTGTTACTATTTTGAGTATATCTTTGCCGGTTAAAACATTCTTGGTTTTCTTTTCAAAATTATCAAGAAAAACTTTGACAACATCTTTGGAATCAGAGAATGAGTGAAAGTCATAGGTGTCGGGCATTAAAAATCCTTCCAAAGTTTTTGCGTCGGATAAAAATGGATATTCTTTGGTTAAC
>Ga0172379_10011144_pt1 | contig 10771 bp, 16 predicted proteins | sample GrowelOW334metaG_FD_119756 | JGI IMG/M metagenome (GOLD analysis project Ga0172379, IMG submission 119756) | Groundwater microbial communities from an aquifer near a municipal landfill in Southern Ontario, Canada - Groundwater well OW334 metaG | ecosystem: Environmental > Aquatic > Deep... | reverse complement strand
TCTCGCCTTGGCGTCTTGGGCGCAAATGCTTAATAAGCAAATTAATGCCTTCGATGCTGGCGCGATTTTTGGGCGGAAAAACCTGTAAAACTTTTCCGGTTTTACCCTTGTCTTTTCCTGCTAGAATTTTCACCTTGTCGCCTTTTTTTATATTCATATTCTTAAAAAAGTTTTCAAATTCTCTACAAAACTTCTGGAGCCAAGGACGCGATTTTAATGTATCCGGCTTTTCTTATCTCTCTTGCTACCGGCCCGAATACGCGGGTGCCTTTCGGCTCTTTTTTGGCCTTATCAATTACGACGCAGGCATTCTCGCCAAAGCGAAGGTAAGTCCCGTCGGCTCTGCGGATTTCTTTTTTAGTCCGGACAATGACGCAGTGCACCACGTCGCCTTTTTTTATCGGCGCGTGCGGAACCGCTTCTTTGACCGCGGCGGTAATCATATCGCCTACTCCGGCATACCGCCGTTTGTAGCCGGCCAAAACCCGGATGCACATTACGGTCTTTGCTCCTGAATTATCGGCAACTTTTAATCTCGATTGGACTTGAATCATAAATATTTAATCTTTTTGCCTTCAAATTAATATACAACTTTCCATCTTTTATCTTTGGACAAGGGGCGGCATTCAACGAACTGGACCTTGTCGCCTTCTTTGTATTGGTCCTTTTCATCATGGACTTTATACCTTTCGGAAACGACATATCTTTTTTTATAGCGGGGATGCATTTTTGTCCGGTTAACCCGGACTACAATAGTCTTCTGCATCTTATCAGAAACCACCACTCCTAAAAATTTTCTTGACTTTGCTGTTTTTTTGGATTTATTGTTCTCCATATAATAATATTTCGCTTCAAATTTATTTCTCTCCCTTCCGGCGGGCCGGTTGTTTTTTATTATTCAATACGGTCATGATTCTTGCGATGTCTTCCCGGAGCTTGCGGATGTCTCGGACATTTTTTAACTGCTTGGACGCGTCCTTAAACCTCGAATCCCGGAGCTTATCGCGCAACTCGGCGAGCATTCTTTGCAGTTCGCTTTCGGATTTGTTTATTATTTCTTTCATTTCCATATGCTATATTTTCATCTTTTAAAACCTGCCTGCCGGCAGACAGGAAGTTTTCAAATTTACTTGGCGATAAACTTGCACTTAACCGGCAGTTTATAAGCGGCCATTTCCATAGCTTCGCGGGCCTGCTCGCTTGTTATTCCTTCCATCTCAAACATAATCATCCCGGGTTTGACTACGGCGACGTAATGGTCAACCGCTCCTTTGCCTTTTCCCATCGGTATTTCCCCGCCTTTGGACGTAACCGGCTTATCGGGAAAAATCCTGATCCAAATTTTTCCGCCTTTTCTCGTATAGCGGGTCATAACGCGCCGGGCGGCTTCAATTTGTTTTGAAGAGACCCAGCAATTTTCCATGCTTTTCAATCCGAAGCTTCCGTAGCTAACCTTAACGAGGCGAGTGGCTTTTCCTCCCCGCTTGCCTTTCATCATTTTTCTGAACTTTGTCCTTTTTGGCATTAACATATTTAAATCTGTTGGCTATTAACTTTATTTTCTTTAATTTATTTTTGCATTCCGCGCTTCAGGCTTTATGATTTTCTTCTTCCAACCACTTCGCCTTTGCCGTTATCGGCTTTTTTAAAAACTTCTCCGCGGTAAATCCAGACTTTTATGCCGATGGCTCCGTAGGTGGTAAAAGCCGTTCCGCGGGCGTAATTAATATCGGCTCTCAAGGTATGCAAAGGAATACTGCCGGAAGCTAATTTTTCTTCTCTCGCGATTTCGGCTCCGTTTAATCTTCCTTTAACCAGCACTTTTACTCCCAAAGCTCCGGCCCGCTCCACTCTTTGGACGGCCTGCTTCATCGTCCTCCGGAAAGCGATTCTTTTTTCAAGGTCGGCCGCGATTTGCTGAACTACAATTTGGGCGGATAAACTCGGGCGGTCAACTTCGGAAACGTTAATGTTGATGTCTGACGGCCGGTAGTGACATAAAAATTTCTTATGGATTTTTATTTTTAAATCTTCAATTCCTTTTCCGCTTCGCCCGATTATGAAACCCGGCTTGCCGGTATGGATATTTATCGTAATCTTATTGGCGTTTCTTTCGATTTCCACCCGGTCGATGCCGGCTTCGCGAAGCTCCCGGGTTAAAAATTTACTTACTTTAACATCTTCTTCCAGATTTTTTATATATTGCTTTTTGTCATCAGAAAACCACCGAGACGACCAGGTCTTGATTACTCCCACTCTGAATCCTTTTGGATTTACTTTCTGTCCCATATTATATTCAATTTACAATTGTCAGTTAATCAATTTTCAATGGCTTAATTCTTCTTCATTTTAATTGATAATTGCTCATTGTTATCTGATAATTGATTTAACCGCTTTTTCTTCTAAAAACTTTTCCGATGAATCCTTTTTCCGACGCTCCTTCTATTTTTGTATGTTTTCCCTTTCCTTCGGCCCTCGGGTCAACAATCTTTTTTCCCTTTTCATCTTTAGCTTTCACCAAAGGCTTATCTTCTTTTTTATGCTTGATTTTTACGCCATCATCTTCTTTTGGAGCTTTGCCTCGGGCGAGATCTCCCAGTTTTACCGGCGCTTCAACTTTCTGCATCTTCGGCCCTTTTTTTCCGCTGGCTACGATTTCGCCCAAAGTAAGACTGATGTGCGAGGTTCTTTTTCTTATCGGGGTGGCCCGGCCGTGGGCTTTCGGCATCCAGCGCTTCAGCATCGCTCCGCCGTCAACCTTAACTTCTTTAATAAATAAATTATTTTTGTCTAAGTCAAAATTATGTTCGGCGTTGGCTATGGCGGAACTTATCAATTTAGCCACCGGCCGGCTCGCCTCTTTTTTAATAAAATTCAGCTGGGTCAGGGCCTTGTTAGCTTCCATTCCCCGCACTAAAGATGCTACGAGGCGGACTTTCCTCGGCGATATCCTTAAATTGTTTAATTGGGCTTTTACTTCCATATATGAAAACAAAAAATTTATTTCGGCACTACGGCTCCCCTGGCCTGTTCTTTGGCAATCTTTCCGCCGTGGGAAACGAATTTCCGGGTCATAGCGAATTCGCCTAAACGGTGTCCAACCATATTTTCCGTAACAAAAACGGGGACATGCTGCTTTCCGTTATGCACCCCGATAGTAAACCCTACCATTTCCGGGGAAATTGTGCAAGCCCGATCCCAAACGCGAATAACGGTCTTATCGCCTTGGCGCAGATTCATTATTTTCTTTAATATTCGCTGATTTATGTAGGGTCCTTTTTTTAGTGATCTGGACATATTTATTGATTATTTAGCTTCTTTACTGGCTTCTTCTCTTTATAATTAACCTGTTGGATCTTCTTCTTTTATTCCGGGTCCGGACGCCCAAAGCTGGTTTGCCCCACGGAGTTTTCGGGTGCTTAAGGCCGATTGATTGCTTTCCTTCTCCGCCTCCGTGCGGGTGGTCAACCGGATTCATGGCCGTTCCGCGGACAGTCGGGCGGATGCCTAAATTCCTTTTTCTTCCGGCTTTTCCGTAAGAAATATTTTTAAATTCCGGGTTGGAAACTTGTCCGATAGTTGAAAGGCATTCTTTTTTTACCAGCCGGATTTCCTTTGATGGCATCCGAAGCTGGGCGAATTTTCCTTCAATGCCCATGACCGAAATCGCGTTTCCGGCTCCACGGGCCAATTTACCGCCTTGCCCGGGTTCTAACTCGACATTGTGGACAAAAACGCCGGCCGGGATAAATTCCAAGGGCATAGTATTTCCCGGCTTAACCGGAGCTTCTTTCTTTGAACTCACTACCGTGTCGCCGACATTCATTCCCACCGGGGCGATAATATATCTCTTTTCTCCGTCCCGATAATGAAGCAAGGCCAGCCGCGCTCCGCGGTTCGGATCATATTCAATTGAAGCGACTCGAGCCGGCACTTCGAACTTATCGCGCTTAAAATCAACGATTCGAATAAAGCGCCGGGCGCCGCCGCCTCTGTGGCGGATGGTAATTTTTCCCTGGGAATTTCTTCCGGCCTGCTGTTTTCTGAAAATTATAAGCCGCTTTTCCGGTTCGGTTTTGGTAATATCGTTAAAATCGTCAAAAGTCATTTGACGCCGTCCCGGGGTTGTTGGTTTTACTTTTTTTACTGCCATAGATATTTGAAAACTTTTTTAAAAAAAGTTTTCAACGCTTTCAAAAAATATAATGTATCGAATAAAATTTTTATAGCGGGCAAAGCCCTAGGGCCATAAAAATTTTATTCGATGGATTATACTCCCTCGTAAACATTAATGCTTTTTCCTTCGGGCAAAGTAACAATGGCTTTCTTCCAGCTTTTTCTTTCTCCGGATATGCGCCCGTATCGGACTTTCTTTCCCATATTATTAATCATGTTTACTTTTATCGGTTTAATTCCGTAAACTTCAAAAATCGCTTTAGCCACTTCAATCTTATTGGTGTGTCGGGCGACGGAAAAAAGATATTTGTTCCCCGAACCTAAAATCGAGGCTTTTTCCGTTACTAAAGGCTTAACTAAAACCCGGTAAGCTTGGCCGAGTTTTCTTTTTTCCCCGGGCTTCGCTCCTTGGCTTTCTTTCGCGGCCGCTCCCGAATACAAATCTTTCATGCTGGTTTTTTCCTTCTCATCCTTAGCCGGCGCATTGGAAACACTAGCCGGTTTTTTGTCAGCTTTTTTTACCGCCTTTTTTTCCTTGTCCGCCGCTTCTTTGGCGGAGGCGGGTTCTTGTTTTCCGAATAATGCGCTTGCCATATATAATCTCAATTTCTAATTTATTATTTTTGTTTGCTTTTTCTGGCGGACGGCTGGCTATGCTTAACGCCGGACGAGCCGTATTTTTCTTCCAATTTTTTTACTGCCGGTTCCGTAATTATCATTTCCCGGTATTTTAATAAATCCAAAACATTAATATTGTCCAAATTAATCACCCGGACTCCTTCTAAATTTTTTCCCGATCTCGCCGCCTTGTCGTCCTTTTTATCCAAAACGACAATGGCGCTTCTTTTCTTTTCTTTCTTTTTGGCGGCTTTGGCGCCTGCTTTGTCTCCCTGTCCGCCTACAGGCTTAACTTCCTGGGCAGAAATTTTCCCGCTTCCTAAAATTTTATTTAACACCTCTTCGAATTTTTTGGTTTTATATTCTTCCAATTTCAATTCGTTCAAAACAAAAAACTTTTCATCTTTTACCCGGTCAGACATTACCATGCAGATCGCTTTCCGGTTCGTCTTCTTATTGATTTTCAATTTGAAATTGCGCTCTTTTAACGGCCCGAAAGTGATTCCTCCGCCTTTCCATAAGGGGGAACGGATTGTTCCGGCTCTGGCCCGTCCGGTCCCTTTTTGTTTCCAGGGCTTTTTTCCTCCGCCGCGGACGTTTGACCGGGTTTTGGTGTGGGCTAAAACTTTTCTTTTATTGGCCATCATGGCGGTTACCACCTGGCGCAAAACTTCGTTATTAGCTTCCACGCCGAAAACTTTATCGGATAAATTCATTTCTCCGACTTCCGCGCCTTCTTGGTTTTGAACTTTTATTTTAATTGACATATTTATTTAGCTTTTTCTTCGGTTTTATTTTCCGCCTTAACCTCTTCAGCCGGCTTCACATCCACAGTCTTTGCTTCTTCCGCGGCTGGTTCAGCTTTTACTTCTGCGTTAACTGTTTCGGATTCAGTCTTCACCTTTTCAACCGGCTTAACATCCTCGTCTTTCACCACTTCCACGGCAGGCTCAACGACCGGTTCAGCTTTAACTTCCGGAACGGCAACTTTCAGTTCTCCCGGACCCTGGACCATAACCAGGCTGTTTCTCGCTCCCGGGACTGAACCTCTAATATACAAAATATTATTTTCTTCGTCGATTTGGATAACTTCCAGATTAGTGGTCGTGGACTTGGCGTTGCCCATATGGCCCGGCATGCGCATCCCTTTAAAAACGTGGGCCGGTTCGGTAGCGCCGATCGAACCCGGCATGCGCAGCTGGTCTTTATTTCCATGAGTAGCCTTTTGTCCGGAAAATCCGTGCCGTTTTACCACTCCCTGAAAACCTTTGCCTTTGGAAGTGCCGGTTACTTTTATAACATCACCGACTTTAAAAGTAGTTACGTCAATGATGTCGCCCATTTTTACCTCGGCTTTTTCGCTTCTTCCGTTCTTATCCAATCTGAATTCGCGCACGTATCTTAAATCGGTTTTTTCTTTTTGCCCGGCTAGCTTTCCGGCTTTTTTCAAATGTCCTTTCACCGGCTTGGTCATGTTCTTTTCTTTCTTCGCGCCGTAGCCCACCTGCACGGCCTGGTAACCATCCTTATCGGAATTTTTCACCTGGGTTACGAGACAAGGTCCGGCCTGAACCCGGGTCACCGGTATTACGGCGTCCCCTTTCCAAACCTGGGTCATATCTAATTTTTTTCCTAATATGAATTTCATACGCTTAACTGGATTGTTCTTTAAACAAAAAAACTGGTCTTAACACAAAAACCAGCATAACAATTTATCGCCGTTTCTTTGTTGTGTTTTAGACTTTTTTAGAGAAAATATTCTCCTCTTCTTTGGTGCTAATTATTATAGGACTTTCCCTCGCGTTTTGCAACCCCCCTGGGAGTACCTATAATTATCGGCTCCAAATTTTAAATAACCGCGCCTTTTCCGCCTCTTCTGCCTCTTTAGGCAACAAGTTCAGCGGACAAGCTACATCTTTATTTCCACATCCACGCCGGCCGGAAGCGTCAAAGAGGACAGAGCCTCAATCGTTTGGGCCGTCGGGTCGATAATATCAATTAATCTTTTGTGGATTCGCATTTCGAACTGGTCTCGGGCGTCTTTATGGACAAAAGTCGATCGGTTAACCGTATATTTCTTCTTTTCCACCGGCAGGGGAATCGGTCCAAAAGTTTTGGCGCCGCTTCGCTCGGCGGTTTCAATAATCGTCCGGGCTGATTCGTCGATAATTTTATGATCAAAAGCTTTTACCTTAATCCGAATTTTCGGCTTTTCGTCCCCGCCTGACGGTCGAGCAGGTGTTTTCGGTGCGGCTTTCTTTTCTTCTTGCCTGACTGCCGTTGAGGCAGGTTTGGTTTTTACTGCTGGCATGATTCTTGCTTTACAATTTACTGTTTAAATTTTTCAATCAAATAAACACTTAAATCCGCACACTGGCAGTGTGCGGACAAAAAGTTCCTACTTGAAAATCTTAGTTACTACTCCGGCACCGACGGTTCTTCCGCCTTCGCGGATGGCGAATCTTTGCTTTTCTTCCAAAGCGACCGCCGCGATCAGCTTCACTTTTAAATTAACGGTATCGCCAGGCATAACCATCTCGGTTCCTTCCGGCAATTCAATTTCTCCGGTTACGTCAGTGGTCCGAATATAGAATTGGGGCTTATAGCCTTTGAAAAACGGTTTGTGGCGTCCGCCTTCTTCTTTAGACAAAACGTAAATTTCGCCTTCAAAATCAGTGTGCGGAGTTACGGTTCCAGTCTTAGCCAAAACCTGGCCTCTTTCGACGTCATCCTTTTTGGTTCCGCGCAAAAGCAGTCCGGCGTTATCTCCGGCCCGGCCTTCGTCCAATTGTTTATTGAACATTTCTACGCCGGTAACCACAGTCTTCGAAGTCGGACCCAGTCCGACGATTTCCACTTCTTCATTGACTTTAATTACTCCTCTTTCAATTCTTCCGGTAACGACGGTTCCGCGGCCTTCAATTGAGAAGATATCTTCAATCGGCATGAGGAATGGCTTATCGGTTTGCCTTACCGGTTCCGGGATGGATTCGTCTAAAGCTTTTAAGAGGTCGAGCACCGGCTTGGCGTCTTCGCCAGACGGGTTATTCAAGGCCTTTAAGGCTGAACCTCTTATCACCGGGATGGTGTCGCCGGGGAATTCATATTTTTTCAATAGATCGCGGATTTCTTCTTCGACCAAGTCAATCAAATCTTTATCTTCAACCATGTCGCATTTGTTTAGAAAGACGACGATTGAAGGCACGCCGACTTGGCGGGCTAAAATGATGTGCTCCCGAGTTTGGGGCATCGGTCCGTCAGTCGCGGCAACGACTAAAATTGCTCCGTCCATCTGGGCGGCTCCGGTAATCATGTTTTTTACGTAGTCAGCGTGTCCCGGACAGTCTACGTGGGCGTAGTGGCGGGCCTCCGACTCGTACTCGACGTGGGCGGTAGCGATGGTAATTCCTCGGGCCTTTTCTTCAGGAGCCGAGTCAATTTGATCTACCGATTTTTTTGTTGCTCTCATCCCCTTGGCATCCACAACATTAAGGATGGCGGCCGTCAACGTGGTCTTACCATGGTCTACGTGGCCAATGGTCCCTACATTGACATGGGGCTTGGTGCGTTCAAATTTCTCTGCCATAGTTTAATTGGTTCGGCCCCCATGCCAGGCATCGGGGTTTTTTCTCCCGAGAACTCGGGAGAACCAGCCGGAAAAATATTAAAATTTATAAATTATTTATAAAAAATGTCTTCTTTTTAATAGGGCAATTCATCAATCTCTTCCAAATAATTCTTTCCTTCTTCAACTACTTCGTCCGCCGCTTTTTTTCGGTCAGTCGGTATAGACCATCTGCGCGGCTTGTTTTCCATCGCTTCGGCCAAAGAAACATCGTCTCTAACTTCTTCTTCGGTAAACGGGCCGTAATAATATTTTTTGTCCGCTACAGCCTTAATTAAGTCTGATTCATCTCTTAAAGCATCATGCCGGCCGGGCCTCTCTTCGGCTTTAAATTCCGCCTGTTCAAACTGGACGCCCATTTTCGGCGAAAATTGTTTATATTCTTCCGGCTCAAAATAGAATTCTTCTTCTAGCTCATCCTCCAGCTCTTCATGCAAGCTTTCTATTTCATCCTCATCCGCGATTTCTTCACCACAGCCATTTTCATAGTCCTTATCCAGATACTCATTAAAAAAAACCTGATCACTTTTCCAAATAGCAATATCGCGATTTATTTTATCAAGTAATTCATCTTCTGTCAACCCCCGAACCCCGCTCTTTTTAACCATCAATCTTTCATACTCATCCAGGGCCAAAACCACATACGGGGCATCAGATTTTACGTTATCAAAAACAATCAGCCGGTCGCCGGTCTTTTTCGCCAATTCCATCGCCCGCTTGAGTTGGTTTTGCATAATTTAAAGACAATTAATGTCAATATTAGTGATTTTTATAATATTGCCAAGCGTGCCTTTTCGCAACTCCTTGTGGTTGGGGACAATAACAATTATCTTATTCTTCTTCAGCTTTATGTGGCTTCCTTTTTGGGATGCTAATTCAAATCCCTCTTTTATCAGGGTTTTTACCAACTGTTCTCCCGAAATTTAGGGCAATTTAGGCATAACTGCATTTTACTTCTACCGGAACCATAAATTCATTCTCGCTCTCGATTTCGCAGAATTTTTTTTCATTTCCTTCCAGATATAATTCAATAGCTTCTTTAATATTTTTAATAGCCTCTTCAAAAGTATCACCCTGGGAAAAACAGCCCGGCAACGAAGGAACGCTTACGCTATAGCCCCCATCCGCCTCTTCGGAAAAAATTACGTTGTACTTTTTTAGTTCCATATTTTTAAAAGTCCGAAAAATCGCTCTCCCTAGAGCTTTTCAAATCTTCTTTAATATTATATGAATTTAAAAAAAGCGTCAAGAGTCCCGAAAGAAGTTAAAAACGGGTGGCAGCCCGTCTTTATGCTTGTTATATTCGTTAAATATTAAACTCACGCCTCTAAAATTTTATTGGCTTCCGCCGCTATCTTTTTTTTCACCGCTTCCCAGTCCGTTTTTTTTATCATAATCGGCATCGGCTCATCTTCGGCATCTTCAAAAAAAACCAAACTTTTCAGTATGTGCAGCTTATTGTATTTTATATTTTGAAATTTTTTTTCAAAAAACCCGATTAATTCCGGCAACCGGTATTTTAGAAGCAAATAATAAATATCAATAAAATCTTTTTTACTGCCTCGGGAAGAGGCGGCGTCAATTTTCATAGCCGCGATATCTCTTTCATCGGCCAGCTTTATTCCCTCCCAACCGATTAACGGATAAAGCAGGCTATAGTCGTAGCGTAAAAAACTGACTTTCACGCCGTCTAGCGCTCCATGCAGAGTCCATTCTTCTTCGCCGGACAATTTAAACTCGCCAAGGACGGATATTTTTTTCTTTACGGCTTCCAAAGAAAAACTATCGGCCGTAAACCAGTCAAGATCGATAGATATTCTATGCCCAAGCTGGAGCGCTAAAGCCGTACCTCCAGCCAGATAAAAACTATCGGCTATACCGCTCCCGGCAATCTTTTCCAAAACGCGCCTTGTTTCCTGGCTGACTGTTTTTTCAAACATTTATTTTTATCTATGTTAAAATACTGGCACCAAAAAGAAAATGATTTTTTATTCAAAACCGCCCCGCTCCCCGGCACCAAACTTTTTATCGCTTCCAAACCGTAAAACTTCCTCGCCCACCGGAAGTCGTCTAAATCTCCGGCGTCCAATATCCGGCGGATTACAAACACCTTGTTTTTTACCGCATTAATTTTGTCCGTATCCCAAAAAAGCGCTTTTTTTTCGGTTGGTTTCATACTAATATTATACACTATTTGGCGTTTTTTGCAAAGATTTTAAGGTGGCCAAATTTTCCCAAAAACAAAAGCAGAGCCAACAAATGCTCTGCTTCAAACAATGTTTTATTTTAAGCTTATTTCTTCCTCTTCTCAATAATTTCCAGCGCGACATTATTCGGGACTTCAGCGTAATG
>Ga0172379_10011143_pt1 | contig 10771 bp, 8 predicted proteins | sample GrowelOW334metaG_FD_119756 | JGI IMG/M metagenome (GOLD analysis project Ga0172379, IMG submission 119756) | Groundwater microbial communities from an aquifer near a municipal landfill in Southern Ontario, Canada - Groundwater well OW334 metaG | ecosystem: Environmental > Aquatic > Deep... | reverse complement strand
GTTAAGGATGTGGTTGCACACGAACTGGCCGAAAGCATTGAGACCGGCCCAGTCCTGCAGACTTTGGAGCGGATACTTAAAGAGTGCAAAGACGCCGTGCAAAAGCTTGCGCCCGACACCAAGTTTAACGCTGTAGCAGTAGTGTTTAAGGGCGATCACGCCTACACCTCCACGTACGGTACCGCTAAGGCTCTTTACCTAGATGGCACACAGGTGATGCACGTAGATACGGGCAAAGAGGGTAATTACGCCAGCGGCTCACAGAAAATCGAGGAAGGTAAGGTGATGATTTTGTGCACCGAAGGCTTTTTTAGCAAATTCCCGCCCAAATCGCTGGTGTCGCTTACCAAACCTATTTTGGCTGACGATTTGGACGAACTTAGCGCTGCAGTCATTCTCAAGGTAGATGCTCCTGTTGTTCCGGCTTTTGCGGCCAACTACACAGCCGTTAGCCCCACTAAGGTTACAGTCGGCAAGCCCAAGCGGTTTAGTAAGTTAGTGCTGGCCATACCGGCACTCGTGCTTGTAGCGGTAGGTGCGTACCTTGTGGTAAGCCGGGCGGTGTTAAAACCCCGGGTGTCTGAGGCCCCGCCGCAAAATACAAATACGGTACTAGATACTACACCCGACTCCCCGGAAGTTAGGGGTGAACTCACCAAACAGCTTGATGAAGCCAACAAAGTTAATCGGGTACCGGCACAGGTGTTCTATGACATCTCGATTACGGACGCTAAAGCCGCACCCACTGAACTGGCTTTAGGGTCACGGTACATTGCGGTGTGCGACACAGTGCAGGGCAAAATTTATGTGTCTGGCACAGACGTGGCAAAGTTTGACGAGTTACCTCAGTTGTTTCCCGGTGTAAAAAACCTGCTTTTTAATGGCGACACACTAATCTTTACCGATAACGAAGGAGTAAAAGTGTATGCGCTTAGTACTAAGTCCGTAACCAAAAGCTATCTTATGGATGCAGCCTACACCTCACTTGGTCCAGCCAGCGAATACTTAGGCTTTACCTACGCGCTTTCCGGAGATAGGTTGGTAAAGTTTACAAAGACGGGTAACACACTAGTGGGAGCTGTGTGGTTGCAAAAACCTGAATTTGCGAGCGGGGTTTCCGTGGACATCGACGGCAGTATTTACGTTTTGTTTGCTAACGGCAATCTGGAAAAGTATACTGCTGGAGTTAAAGACGATTTTTCTATTGTTGGGCTTGATAAACCTATTCAGAAGCCGCTAAAGGTAGTTACTAACTCGGATTATAAGCAACTATATGTGGGCGATGGCGCAGAGGGCCGTCTTATAGCTTTTGATGCAGATGGCGTTCTGGCCTTTCAGCTTAAGCCGGAGCTTGGAAGTGAGTGGTTACGCCTTGCTAGTTTTGACATCTCTGCGGACGAGAAAACCTTCTATGTTCTTGCCGGCACCAAGGTTTACGAATTTAGTTTATAGCCTAAAGCCTCTTTTAATAAGTCCAGCTGCGTATCTGCGAGCCGTGTTGTAGTAACGGTTGTGGTATCGGTGGTTCCGTCTCTGGCGTAGTGGGTTGCCGACTGGGCTTTAGTAGCGGCTTGAGAGTAAAACGACGCATCTGGTGAGTCATCAGGAGCAGTAACATCGTTTATAACGTTTAGGGCGGAGATGCCCTGAGCCTCCAGAGTGGCGTACGTTAGTGCCAGTAATAGGTGGCCAAGCTCCTCAGATCTTTTATCTGGTCGAACGGCAAAGCCATACAGTGGGTTACTAACTCCAACCAAATTGCCTAACTCAAGTGGTACATGGGGCGACCTTTCGTCGCAGACAGCTACCCTCCGTCCCGGGGATACTGCCATATCTGCATACGCCACCGGACTACCGTCCATAGAGTCAGACAAGACGAGTAACAGGCGCTCTTGCATAGCACCTACCCTATATTTGCTGGGCGCGGTGTAGGCAAGTGCCTGCGCTACTATAGGACTGCCTTGCCATACCAAGTCGACCTTCCGACCCTCAGCCTGCGCTAAGGCTGTAAGCTCGGGAAACAGTTTAAAAGCGGGCACGTAGTACTCATCTGCGCTGAGTGAGTCGACCTGTTCGCGGTAAAGAGTATGTCCGATCATAATAGCTTATGTCACTTGCCGCTATTTTACACCATAGAGTACTGCAAATTGCTATACTTACGGCATGGTACTGGCAAAAAACAAAAAGGCCACCTTCGACTACGACATCTTGGCTAACTACACCGCTGGACTTGTACTTTGGGGCTACGAGGTAAAGTCGGTGCGGGAAGGTAATGTTAATTTTGAGGGGTCGTTGGTTACGGTAATGGGTGGGGAACCCTGTGTGGTCAATTTACACATTGGCCGGTATTCCCATCAGAGTCAACAGTATAACGACAAAGAAGCCCGACGAACCCGCAAGCTGCTGTTGGCCAAGCGTGAAGTCCTAAAATTGGCGCAGGCTATTAGTTTAAAAGGGCACTTTGCCGTGCCTTTAGCCTTGATTTTACAGCATAATCTGGTAAAATTAGAGTTCGGCGTGGTCAGAACTAAGAAACAGCATGAAAAGAAGCAGGTTTTGGTAGAACGCCAGATAGCGCGCGACCTGGACAGGGTACGCAAAGCACTTTAGCAGCCCGTAGTTACGGGATGCAGAACCTTAACAATGGGGATGATCGGTTTTGACTAGCTTTTCTCTTTTACGTAGGCAAGCCAAAGGTGTTGGTATTTTGTAAAGCCCAACAAACCAAAAATGCAGACAAAAATGCATACGAGTATGCTGATGCAGAGCCAGCAATGGCTTATGCCTATGCATAATCTGTCCGCCTAGCGTGGACCTCGGATCCTGAGAAGCTGCTTCCGGAAGGCTTCTTGTGGGTCTTATTAAACCGGAATGCGGATTTTTGGAGCGGTCACCTAAAAGTCCAAGAGGGTAAACCTTAAACACTCGACCTTAGAAAGGATCTGTGTGTGCTAGAGCACCTCCTTTTGACATTAACTCTGGATAAGCTTGTAACACTTGCGCATTAAAGAAAGTTAGAACAGGGGTTCGATTCCCCTCATCTCCACCAGATTACTTTTCTGCTTCGCTAAATCCCTGATTAGGCTGATACTAGGCTCTAGAATAGCGGTTCCAAACCCAAGTTTAGGGCTGTAGTCCAGTTTTTGATCAAAGTACATATAAAGAACGGTTCTTTTATCCTCTATATTGTCGCTTTTCCACATACCCAAAGGGTTTTCCAGTGTTTTAAATACTTTTTCGACTGCGGTTCCAAAGTTAGTTTGGGTGAATTGGCTAGGTACTAAAGTTTTCTCAAGTTCTGCTTTGTCCCTAGACAGCTTTTCCAGCTGACTTTCGTAGGTTTTAATTACCAGCTCGTTTTCTGTTTTGCTGATCCTTTTAACCAAGGCTTCCAGTTGGTTCTCTACTTCCTGTGCTCGTCTACTTGCCGAGAACCTGTTTTCGTTAGCCTCATTTTTACGCTCATCCCATGCGTCAAGTAATACCGCCTTAGCTAAGTGTAAACAATCTGCACCCAGTTTCACTTTCTTTAAGAACTCATGGAAATCATCGTCAATAACCTTTTTCTTTATCGTTTTATACCTTAGACTGCAATTCTTGGTCTTACACCAGTAGTGGGCGTACTTTTTGCCACGTCTACCAGTGCTCCAGCTTCCCGTGTACGGTTCTTGACACTCTGGACACACTACAAAGCCTCTTAAGGAGAAATCTACGTTGTAGTCCTTGCGTAGATGCTTTTTAGTTTTGCCCTGTATCTTGTTTTGCACATTAATGAAGGTTTGCATGGAGACAAAGCCCTCATGGTGGCCTTTACGTAGTTCTACACCCCAAGGTTTATATTCCACATAACCTGTGTAAAGGATCTCCGACAATATCTCATTTACGCCTCTAATGGAGAGTTTTCTATCTATACCGTTTAGTCGATACCTGGATAAGATAAACTCCCGTACCTGATCGTATGTATTCAACTGGTCACATCCATATTTTTCGATTGCTTCCTTGTAAATTGACGCCAGAGGCTCCTCTGGTCTAAGTAGCCGTCCATGGGTGGCATCTTTGAAGTATTTTAAAGCAGGTGGATTACAGAAACACCAATAACCTAGCTCTAGACGTGCCTTCTGCTTTTGAATTACCTGTCTGCGGTTCTGTTGTCTGTCCAATTCATTTTTGGAAGCCAGAACGTTTTCTATGAACATGCCTTCTGGACTTTCATCAAAGTTGTAGTTTAGGCACTCTAGTGTTGCTCCTCTAGCCATTAGCTCTGACCTTAATTTAAGGTGTACCTGTAGGCCTCTAGCGAATCTGCTAAGGTCATCAAAAACAACTACATAGTTCTCTGTAGGTCGTTTGTCTAGGTACTGGATTAGTTCGGTCATAGCTGGCCTGTCGAATAGCCCGCCAGATACACCGTCATCAGGGAATACTTTTTCCACCACATACCCTTTAGCTTTTGCCCAATCGTGGCAACGCTGCTCCTGACTGTCTAGGCCGTGCCCCTCGTTAACCTGACGCTGAGAAGATACTCGGCAATAGATCAAACACCTCTTCTGCTTTGGGCTAGATTTACTCTCCATTTTCTCCTGCCTCATTTTGCGAAACGAACCCAATTCCGTCTTTGCGTAAGTTTACCAACGCAAACAATGCCCGATAGAGCTTATTTTCAATAGCAGTTTCGTACCTTGAGTAGATAAGGTGCAGACTTGCAACATTCTCCATACTTAAGACGGGGGTATAGCCCTCACGCACCACTTCAGTTTTTTCTAGGGATTCCCAGCTGTTAACTTCTCGTGTTAAATGTGGATTGAGTACCGATTGCATGTACTCGCTCTCGGCTTTTGATAGACGATGAAGACGTAAATAGTTCACTGCTACTCGCTCAACAAGCATGTGCTCAAGCGTGTTTGTGGGTTTTAGTTCTATTGTTAGATCTTGCAGGATGTCCTGGTAAAAGTCTTTATCGTAGTCTGTTATCAGCCTTCCAAGTATCCCGTGCTTTAATGCATTAAAGCGTGTCCTCGTTTTTCCATCTTCCGTTTTTACTCCCCCTAGTAACGAGTTTTCCCTATTTGCTGCTATCTGTAGTTCTGTTGTCATTTTCTGTTTACAACGCCATCAATAGCATTGTGGGCAAGTTTATAAAGGCATTTCCTTATCGTTATTACCTGTTCGTCCGACAAGTTTTTTGCCTTTAGGTACTTCCTGCACTCTTCTACTGACAGCACTGCACAAACCTTTCCAAATAAAGCCGAGCTTTGTGCAGTAGCTCTTTAATTTATATTTATGCGCCAATCTCTGGCGACTTTATATCTTCTTTTTTACCACTCGTTCAAACTTAACGACCTTACCTTGCTCTGTCTTGACTTCAACCGTTTGGTAATCTTGATCCCGTAAGATTTCCCCCAGCCTGCTATCGTTTTTTAGTTTCTCCCTGCCTTCAAATAGTAAAGGCTCTTTATCCCTAAAAACTATTTTTACCTCCTCGTATTCACGTTGTCGTAGCAGTGCTAATATGCTGCTCTCTTTATCAGTGAGACTTGGAATATCTGGGAATCGTGGGCTGTTATCTGTTCGTTTGAACAGTTTATTAACTATGCTGTTCAGGTTGATCATTACGTAAGATTGCTTCTCTATAAACTCGCCCATCTTCCATAATGTTTCCAGTGAATCACTTGCTCCCACCGTAGTTGCAAAACCACTCTCATATACGACTACAAAAACAGGGTTTCCTGCCAAAGCTAGAAAAACCGAGTACTCAAACCTAGGCTCTGGGTTGTGTGGGGGATATGGACTTTTATAAAATCCGTCATAAAATTTCTTAAGTTTTTCTAGAGACATGCCGTACTTTCGCAACTCTCCGATAGTATCTAGCCAAACCATGTCCACTATGCTGAATTTCCTCCAGCCACTGGGTTCAGTTTGAGCGGATTCTATAATTCCCAGCTTTGCCCAGTGATTTACCATCCTGTAGGTGGATTCTATATTTTTAGCAGTATACTTTCTCTCGGTAATACGCTTCCTGAAAGGTATAAGACGCTCGTCTAGATTCAATAGGTACATGTCTCGGTCGATGTAATTTCCCATCGCCTATATTATACATGTATGTATAATTTAGTAAATACGCCTTTAACCTATAAACAGGGCTGCGGTATTTTGTAGGAGATCTAAATTACTAGATAGCTGCGATAGCGCTGACTTCTGTTGGCTGATAACTGCTCATACCCAACTCTTTGTATCCGTATCTTGATGAGGCCGCATTTATTATATTATCCATATCTATAGAGCCGCTTTGCATCGGGATATGTAGATCCAGCTTTCCTAACTTATCTCTAGTTACCTTCCTAGCATAATTGAACTTCCACCCTTCTGCCTTGATAAGTGAAGAGATATAGAACAAAAACTCGTTAGGCATCTCCATTTTAGGTATTAGGACAAACATGTCATCTGGCACGGTTGCGAAGTCGACAAGCTGGACATTGGGATTACACATGATTCTGCCAATTGTTATTGCTGGTGCCTTGAAAGTAGGCTCTATATCGTAAAAACCACACGCTCCGTTATCCGAAGCTGTCGGTGATATTACAGGTGTAGATCCCCCACCTAATTCTTCAAGATAGGCTCCTTCACCCCTTGCTATATCAAATAAATCGTACACCCTAAATATTTTTCTTTCCTTTAAACTCAAAGACTTCTCATTCTTGATGGGGGATGGGGTAATCCTGGCTTCAAAATCGTCCCAGTTTACCTTGCTCCTGGACAAGCTAACTCGTTCTGTCCTTAACCTGTCTGGGGTTATCCCTCTGCCGTATTTATATTTCCATTTAGTTAAACGTATTTGGAAGGCTACCTGATAGAGTTCTTCTCTAGTTATTTCAACTTTTGGTATTAGTACAAGCAGATGGTCATCTACCGAGCAATCGTATTCCTGTACAAAAGCGTGTCCTATGGTACCGTAACCTTGTACTGTTATGACAGGTGCTATAAATTTATCGGTAATATTGTAAAATCCATACACACCGTTATCCAAACCTTTTGAGGATACAAGTATTTTATTACCCTCCTCTCCCCCCAACCATTCCTTATTATGGTATTCTCGCTGTCCATATTTAATATTGAACAAGCTGTCGATAGTGGTGATCATTTCTTATTGTCTAGCTGAATTAATTTATTGTGAAACCTTATTTTAAAAGCTACAGACTCCCTAATTAATTCTTCGACACCGCTCATTATCTCTTCCTCTGTGGGTACTTTGCTATCGAGGTAAGCCTCGGGTACGAGTTCGCAATTCACGTCATTTTTATCTAGTAATGTCAACTTTTTATATTCAGGAATACAATCAACCTCCACGTTGCGATTCTTAATAAACGTACTTAGTTCGTCTCTAATCTCGTTTAGCATGTTCCTAACCTTCGGATTTTCCTTTCTGACTCCCTTCTTCTTTGTAAAACCGTCTTGTACGCAACGTGCAAAATATACTTTATCCTTGTCAAAATCATGAGCTACACCCTTTTCAATAAATATTCCTACAGCGCCAACACTAACAGGGTAAAAGAGATCGTCTGGGAATGTTATTACAGACAAAAGGCGGTTGTTACGTAAGAGTACGTTCCTCCTCCAGCTGCAGATAGATTTCTCAATCAATACTGATATAGGTAATACAGAAAACATCAGCCCCCCATCAACCATTTGTCTAAGTGCTTGCTCTATGAATTTATACTCTTTTTCATCCCCCTTCTTTAGAGCAAATGGTGGGTTCATCATTACCTTTGTAATGGGTGGTATCCTACCTGGACTATCTGTGGTGAGGTACTCGGCGTAGTACTTATTTTCCTGTGTCCTTGCTGAAAGCCATTTGTTAAAACAGTTACCCTCTATCATATTGTTCTTGCCGTCACCACGGAATATCATATTTACGATAGCCAAGGAAATTATGGCGTCTTGCTCCTCAATTCCGTACATTCCATTCAGTCTAAAATTCTCAAAATCTGTTTTATTACTTGTTTTCTTCCTCACTTCGTCAAAAGCAGACACTAAGAACCCTCCTGTACCACAAGCTGGATCTAATACTAAATCCTTGCAGTTTATATCCAATACTCCTGAAACAAACTTTGTGATATGTCTTGGGGTTAAAACAATCCCGATGTCTTTTGCTCCATTACCATATTTTAAGAATACTTCGTAGAATTTACCTAGCACATCCTTACCAGAATTCATTGCGGAACGTATATTCAGATTAAGGAGCTCTTGATAGGTCTTCTTAATCGCTTCTTTAACCTTCACATGGTTATCAGAGCTAGATGGTTCATCTATTTTGATAAAGCTGGAGAAATTAAGTTTATCGTGTGTTTTCAATATGTGGCGGACTCTTGCATTTAGATTGTCTATTAGGACTGAACAGTCTTGACTGAGATCAACATCTTTACCGTCTGACATAGCGAGCAGTAAAGCGGAGATAAACCTCGCTCGGTAGTCTTTGTTAATGGAATTCTCATGGAGAATTTCATTAATACTTTCTGCAGTTTCTAAAAACTCGTCCTCCGTTATTTCAACATCTTTTATCTCTCCACTTTTTTGACTCAGTATCACCTCAGTCTGTGTCACTGACAGTAGCCCTGTAACCGCAATACCGTTTTCCTTTATCGGACTCCAGACACCGTCTTGATAGTATTCACTCTTTGCTACAAAACCCTCCTCATCATTCCCAGCAATACCTGTAATGAACAAACATTTAATGATGGTGCTCTTATTTATATTGTCGGCGTAACATTCTTTAGCTTCCTGTAGTGCCTGATCAAGCTTATTTCTCTCATTCTTTGCCTCTATGACATAGAAGATACTCGGGGTAACTTCAATAATGTTTTCGGGTTTTGACTGATCGAGGTATTTCTTTATTTCGGGATGTTTCAGGCATTCTCCTTGCGTCATAATTTGCCTTCTTTCCCAGCCCTTCTTTCCTTGTAATTCGGACATTATGTGGAGATACGCATGAACTTCGGAAGTACTTATCCTGCGTGAGTTTGTGGGCATAAGTTTAGTATAGCAACTTATACATATTAATTTTAGACTGCTCCTCTATCTTAAATAGAATTCTTTGTATTGACGCCTTACAATTCACGCTGTCCGAATAAATCACAGCAGTTCTAATACCTAGATGTGAGTAAAGGCCCAAGCTTTATGTTGTACGGCGGGGATTATTGTAACCCTGTCTAGAACATTCGTCCACTTCAGAATGTACTCATATAGCTGGTTCCAAGTATTTGACGGGATGTCCACCAAGGTTGCCTGACAACAGCTTTAGAGAGCAAGTTCTGTGGAGCCTAGATATGAGATAACCTCCAACGCTTGTTCCGCTCCGTGCATCAGGGCTTTTGATACATTGCGATCGTTGAGAAAAGACGTTGTAAAAGCGGATTGGAATGCATCCCCGCATCCTGTGGTATCAACAATACGTTTAGCCGGTTTAGCTTTTTGAAAGTACTTTGTGTTTTGATAAAAAGCGTAACTCCCAGCAGCTCCAAGCGTAATTACAAACACCTTGGCAGGATATAAAGCGCTTAGCTTTTTTACACAAGGCACTAATGCCTGGTTACCACCCACGAAAATAATATCGAAGTCCGGGGCATACCGTGTGACCAGATTATTAGCAGAGTTAAAATCAGCGTGGTTATAGTCTTGAGAAAAATCCACCACCTTAGTACATGCTCCCTTTAGCTTGGCCACGGAATTAAAAATGTTTTCCAGCCCGTCGGAAAGTGGCACAAAAACAGCATCGTGACCAACTATAACATCTAGATCGTTATCGGTTAGTTTCCACTTTGCAAGCACACCGATCTTATAGCCCACAAACTGCTTTTCTCCATCTGGGTTAAGCTTTATTTTTTGATTAGCGGTTTCACCTTCTATCTGTCTGAGGTGCGAACTATCAAGAACTGTTTTTGGCAGTAAGCCCCTGAGTTTTCTGCCTGCGTTATCCGTACCTACCGCACTTATCAGCGAGCACTCCCAGTTGTTTTTGGCCGCACCGATAGCAAAGTTAAAAGCTATTCCTCCAGGTTTTTCGATACCTTGGTCTACATAACTATCGGTACCTATATCTCCTACACTGGCAAGTCTCACAAGCTCTTTCTTAACTTAACAACCTCACCCATTAACCCCTTTGCTTTTATAAGGTCGACACTATTTCCCGTTTTTATTGAAGTTCCCACAATAGCGCCGTCGGCAACTTGAAGCTGTTCCTGCACATTTTCTGCGTGTATTCCCGAACCTATAAACAACGGAAAGTTTGGATAAGTTTTCTTTATCAGCTTTATTTTTTCTATAGGGGTTTCTTTGCCTGTAGCTTCGCCGGTTACAATGAGCGCGTTAGCTCCTGCTTCAATCGCTTGTTTGGCAGATGTAGCCAGGCTCTTATCTTCAAGCATTGTCTTGTACTTTACCTGAATATCCGCAAATAACAGCAGTTCGGGATACATGCTGGTTTTATAGTCCATTATTTCACTGGGATTGGGATGCATCTCACCCCATTGGCAGGTGACATGGTCGATAAAAACGTCCAATCGCGTAAACTTAGCACCTACGACTTTGGCAATAGCAAAACTGGATTTCCAATCATTTAGCATCATCTGGACGCCAACAGGAATTTTTGCTCGCTTACACACTTCCCAAGCGATTGCAGTAAAAGCACTTATTTGTGCCGGATTGGCAAATTCCGTGTGCGGTTGATCGTAATCGTTTTCAATCAAGACCCCGTCAAAACCGGCTTCCTGTAAATTCT
>Ga0172379_10011142_pt1 | contig 10772 bp, 11 predicted proteins | sample GrowelOW334metaG_FD_119756 | JGI IMG/M metagenome (GOLD analysis project Ga0172379, IMG submission 119756) | Groundwater microbial communities from an aquifer near a municipal landfill in Southern Ontario, Canada - Groundwater well OW334 metaG | ecosystem: Environmental > Aquatic > Deep... | reverse complement strand
TTTCAAAGTTATAGGGATGAACTCCATCACCATCTACCTGGCAACCAGGATTTTTGATTTTCGCGATGCCTCCTCATTCTTCCTTGGATTCCTTGAGCCTGCCTTAGGCAACTGGATCGTTATCCTCGGCGCAATCGCCCTCGAATGGATGTTCCTACACTTCCTTTTCAAGAATAAGGTTTTCCTGAAAGTGTAAGAGGAAGATATGAGTTATAACAAAAAGTGCTGATATTTAGACTGTCAGCACTTTTTTCATTTTCACATTTCCACATTTCCCAATTTTCACATTTACATTTGGTAACTTTGCCTATAAAACCACAAATTCGGAACCTATGTCAGTGCACAAAGAGATCAAAAGGGTAACTACCCATGTACTTTCGGAGATGAAACTGCAAGGGGAGAAAATTTCCATGCTTACCTCCTACGACTACAGCATGGCTAAACTGGTCGACCAGGCCGGGATAGATGTTATCCTTGTCGGGGATTCGGCCGCCAATGTAATGGCAGGTCACGAAACAACCCTCCCGATCACCCTTGATCAGATGATTTACCATGGAAAGTCTGTTGTCAAAGCAGTGACTCGCTGTCTGGTAGTAGTCGATATGCCATTCGGTACCTACCAGGGAAACTCGCTCGAAGCTTTGAACTCTGCCATTAAAATCATGAAAATCACCCATGCCGACGCAGTTAAACTGGAAGGCGGTAGCGAAGTGATCGAATCGGTGCAACGCATTTTGTCGGCAGGTATTCCCGTGATGGGGCATCTTGGCTTGATGCCGCAGTCGATCAACCGTTATGGCACCTATGTTGTAAGGGCAAAAGAGGAGGATGAGGCCAAAAAGCTGCTGAAGGATGCCAAATTGCTTGAAGAGGCCGGATGCTTTGCCATCGTACTGGAGAAGATTCCGGCATCGCTTGGTACAAAGGTCGCGAAAGAGTTGAAAATCCCAATTATAGGCATTGGCGCCGGCGGCGGTGTTGATGGGCAAGTACTTGTGATCCATGACATGTTGGGCATTACCCAGGAATTCTCACCAAGGTTTCTGCGCCGTTACCACAATTTAGCTGCCGAAATCAAAGGGGCAGTCGGCCATTATATCAAAGATGTGAAATCGAAGGATTTTCCGAATGAAAAGGAGCAGTACGAATGAAGCTAGAGATTCTCTTTGAGGATAATCACCTGATCGCCATCAACAAGCATTGTGGGGACATCGTGCAGGGTGATAAGACTGGAGACAGCCCCATCGGTGATGTGATAAAAGCCTACCTGAAAGAGAAGTACCACAAACCTGGAAATGTCTTTTTGGGGGTGACCCATCGGTTGGATCGGCCAACGAGCGGAGTTCTTCTTTTTGCCAGAACCTCCAAGTCACTTACCAGGATGAATGAACTCTTCAAAAAAGAGGGGGAGATCAGAAAAACTTATTGGGCAGTGGTCGACGTCAAACCGGATCCGCCTGAGGCTATCCTTGAGCACTGGCTGGTTCGAAACGAAAAACAGAACAAGTCCTTCGCATATCCAAGGGAGCAGAAAGAGTCTAAAAAAGCATCCCTCACGTACCGCTACATTGCCTCCTCTGATCGTTTTCACCTGCTGGAGATTGAACTTCATACCGGCAGGCATCACCAGATCAGGGCGCAACTGGCAGCCATCGGGCTTCACATCAAAGGCGATCTGAAATATGGATTCCCAAGATCCAACAAGGATGGCGGCATACACTTGCATGCCCGTACCATCCGTTTTGTTCATCCTGTCACCCTCGAACCTGTTACCATCACCGCTTCAGTTCCGAACGATCCGGTGTGGCAATTTTTCGAAAACAGGTAAGATTTATAGGAAATTAGCGGGGGCTAATTTTCTATAAATCTTACCGCTACAAAGCAATACCAACAGTAAAGCTCAATGCTTTCGTATGGTAATCGGAAGGCTGGTTGGCAATTGATGAGAGTCCCATATCATACCTGAGGTCGAAACGGATGTTCTTCGTGAAAATTGGTGTCTGGTAACCGATCCCAAATGTGGCGCCCCAGTCGGTTTTGCTGCTCTCCGGAACCAGTGCGGAGTTGGATGGACGAGTCTGGTCACCGACTACAAAAGCAGCATATGGACCCGCGTTGATGTAAAAACAAGATCCTGATTGCGCCAGTGTTTTTGCATCGCGGAACTGAAGAAGTACCGGAACCTGCACATAATGAAGCATAAAATCGGTCGGATTGGAAATATTCAGCTGAGTGGTTTCGTTGTAACGGCCCTTTCGGATATAGTTGATTTCGGGCTGAATAGCAAATGATTTGTTCAATTGAAGGTCATAGAAAGCGGAAGCAACATAGGAAAATGTCACATTGCTGTTGTCGAGCAGGTCGCCTTTCATGGAGAGGGTCGTAACCGACGCACCCTGGCGAATACCAAATTGGTTTTGAGCGTACAGCCCGGTTGTCAGTGAAATAAGCACGAATGCTAAAAGAATGGAACGAATTGATTTCATGATTTTAAATTTTAAGAGATTTGTAAATGAATTTTATTTGAATGGATGCCCAAAAAATTGAGCCTTTCAGCAACTTTTTCAGCAAGTTCTGCCTCGCCCATGATCTGGAATTGCATACTCTTCCTGACATTGCTGTTGATAACGATCTCCAGAATTTGATGATTCATCCCTGCATTAACAAGGGGATTCAGGCTTCTGTCAGAGACATAATAGGTAATCAATTGGGTGGGGAACCGCTTTCCAATACCATCAAGTTCAGCCTTGAAAAGCGATTGGGATGGATTTTCTGAAACGAAATAAATCAATGTCAAACAGCTGTTTGGTTCACTGCTCAACCTCGATTTTATGTTCTCGAAAGTACAGGCTATGCCCGAATCATCCGAGATAAATACCACATGCGAGTCGTTAGCCGATCCCTCTGGCTTAATTCCGGAAGTCGCCGTTGTGTATTGCTTTTGATTTTTTTGAACTTGCATTGCATCACGATTGATGCTGCAAAGAAACTGAGCCGCTCAGAATTAATTTTTGATCTATATCAAAAAATGAAGCTTCCAGGAAAATTTTATGGTATTAGAATGGAGCTATTTTCTCAATTCTCTTCTCTCTGAATCTGAAACATTCCGTCCGAAATGACAAGTGCTACATTTCTAAAATGCTACCGCGGACGGTGATCCATCATCATTCCCTTACCCCGGGTTCCGCTTCGCTCCACCCGGGGTTATTCAAATTTAACCCTCTTCGGGTTTGGATTTGCGCAAGTTTGCATAGTGGTCAGGGAAGCATCACTCTTTAAATTTTCACATTCGCCAAATCACACATCAGTGTATTCTCAGATCTTTCCGGATCAACACTGGAACTCAAAACACTGAAAATCCATTTTTATCAATTGCCGCCTGCTTCTGCCAGCGGATCAGAATGCTAGTAATTAAAGGGCTTTAGCCCAAAAATCGCCTTTCTGTAGGGAGTTCCTTTCCCTTAGTCTCCCAGTCCATAAGTCCCTCCGTCATTTTCCGTCATCCTGGTCGTCCTAGTCCTCCCCGTCGTCCCCTTCATTTTCTCACCTTCCCGCCCTGATCCTACTCAGCGTCTCCTGTGTGATCCCCAAAAAGGAGGCTATATGACCTAGCTTGGCCCGTTGGAAAATATTGGGATAATTGTGCATCAACGCGTTGTAGCGCTCTTCTGCACTCTGAAATTTGATGCCATTGATGAACTCTGTCAACTTCTTGGCAAGTTCAAACACCGCGTGAAAGGCGAATTTGGCTAGCTCATGGTTTTCGTTCAGCATGGCCTCCACATCAGTGTATTTGAGCGAATAGACCACCGAATCCTCCAGTAATTCGCAGTAAGTCGGCGAAGCTTTGCGCTGATAAAAACTGTCGTGCGCGGTTAGAAAACTGTTTTCAGCGAAAAACCAGGCGGTAATCTCCTTCCCGTTACTGGAATTGTAATAGATACGCGCCAATCCCTTTTCGATATAGAAAATGTGCCGACACACCTCGCCCTGTCTGAAGAGCAAGTGCCCTTTGGGAAATTCATCCCTTTGAAAAACGGCGCTCAGATTTTCCTCTGTTTGTGGTGAAAGGTTTGCGATGCTTTTGATATTTGGAGGTAGATGCATACGTTTATATCTTTGTTAGAAAATTGGATGTCAAATCGCACGTATGGAACTCGCAAAAAGCATTTACATCGTCGTTTTGTGGGCTAAGCTCATGCTCGTTTCATTGCAAAATATCTAGACTAAACATATCAATATTTTGCCGAAAACTCTAGTTATAGATAGTAAAATTTAGTGTGGAAGATCACAATTCAACTGAATGGATCTTCAGGTTTTCAAAAATCAATATCTGAGCCATATTTTCTCTGCATAACGATTGTCGATCTATTAATTATTTCATCAACAAAATCCTGGACTTCTTTCTCTGAAGGCTTGTCCGATAAGAACTCAATTGCCTGGGATCCATAACCAAGGAGCAACTTATTATTCAGTGGAGACAGATAGACAACGGTAGCAAACCATGCATAAATGCTACTTAATAAAATCCAAACCCAGGTCTTCATATGGTTTGAATGGTCTGCAACATTTGCGATCACAAACAATATGGAAAACAAACCCATAGAAATGAGAAGTCCTTTCCTCATATAACTCGTATCCTTTTCCAAAACCTTTTTATGACCAAGGTCTTCTAACCTCACAATCCATTCTTTGTTCTCTGATATGGTAAATTGTTTAACTGATAAAGTATCCTCTGATAAAATAAATTCATTGCGCGTAAAGCCCTGCATCTGAATTAATTTCAAAGTATTCATTGCTATTAGGTAATTATTCTTTGGCGAATTGATATTGCTATATGTCTTAATACTCCAGAGGGAAAGAAATCAATAATCTTTAATTAGCCTCTGGGTTTTGTACGTACTCTTTAGGTCGAGATATTCTTCTTCAGTAATCAGATCCCTGTTTTTCAACCAGTTTAATTGACTAAACATCGTTTCCTCAGGTAATTCGGGGTCAATTTTAGCATACGTATTCAATAACTGCTGCCTGGATAATCTGATAATTTCATTTATAAACACATTTACCTCCCCTGTTGAAGGGCTATCCTGAAAAAAAGTCAGATTAGTCCCACCACCGACCAAATATATTTCCTTCTTCAGAGGCAAAAACAACGAAAGACCAATGAGTAACCCAAATATTACATAGGCGGTAATAACGACCGGAAGATTACCATAAAAATCATCGCTCAAAAAGAGTGCAATGGTAATGAACACAAGAAAGGCCGCCATGACTGAAGCCATTATGTAAGAACGCTTTCTTGTTGACGACTGGTAGATCAAACTGTACCCGATCGTTTCAAGATTGACCGTCCATTCTTTCAATTCGCCCGATTGCTTTTCCCTTACCCGTAATGCTGTATTATTAAGAATTTCAAACTCTTTTCGCTTTCCGCCCTGTTTTTGTTTTAAGATCATATTGGGTTTCAAATATTTTTAGGTAATGTTTCAAAAGTAGAATAAAATAGAGAGCTCTTCAATATTTTTCGGACTGAAACACTAAATTAATACCAAATTATATTCCATAAGTCCTTTTGAAAAAGTCCTGATCAAATGGGTTCATCCAGAGAAATTGTAATGGAATCTCAGGATAGGTTTCCGAAAATATCTTGTATTTATTCCTGTTCACCTGAATACTATCAAATTTTACCTCGATAGCCTTTAAACGGCCACCATCAGATAATACAAAATCGACTTCATTCCCTCCGCTTGTTCGCCAGTATTGGATAGCATCAGCGCCAATTTGATCGGCAAGAATCCTATAAATGGTATTTTCCCACAATTCCCCTTTATCTGTTCTGACAGCTATTGGCTGGAAATTATCTAACAAGCAATTTCTTAATCCGGTATCAAGCAGAAAAACCTTTGGCATTTTAACCAATTCTTTTCTTAGATTTCTATAAAACGGCTTTACAAGTGCAATGTGAAAACACTTTTGCATGATGGTGAGATAGTTATCCACTGTTTCATTCTTGATGCGCAAAGTAGATGAAAGTTCATTTACATTGACAATTCCTCCGGTCTGACCGGCCAGAATCCTGAACAGGTTGTAAAAGGCTGTTTCGTTTACGACACCAGACTCCAAAATATCCCGTTTCACAAAGGAATCCCTGATATCTTTCAGCCGATTTACCTTTTCCTGAGAATCAGGTTCGGTGATAATTGACGGATAACCGCCATATTTCAAATAGGATTCCCACTCCAACCGAAGATAATCTATGAGGGTACTTTTGAAACCACTGGGTTGAAGAAGATGGTCCTTTTCCTCGCGCAGGTGAGATTTTCCACTTAACTCAAGGTATTCATCAAATGAACAAGTGTACAATTGAAATATTTTCTTTCTGCCTGCCAACGAGTCCCCGAATTTTTTGTCGAGATAAAAGGCACTGCTCCCGGTTGCCACTACTTTGATTTGGTCTGCAAATTCATCGTACAGCAGTTTCAGAAAATTGGAAGGATCATCCAGGTATTGTATCTCATCGATAAGAACCACAGCTCTTTGGGTTGGTTGCGGCACAAATTTCAATACGTTCAGGGGATGCTCGTTCAATTCTGCCAATATTGTCTTGTTTTCAAGATTCAGAAAAACTACCTGAATATCTTCATCCTTACAATAGGCCTCCAACTGTTTCAACAAGGTTGATTTTCCGGTTTGCCGTGCTCCCGCGATAATGGAGAATTCCTTTTTTAAAAGATGTGACTGTAAATCACCGAAAAGCTTTCTGCGTATCATAGCCGCTATATTTGCACCAAATATAGGGAGATTTGAATCTAAATCCAAATGAATGGGGTATTTTATCCGATAATATATCCTACATATAGTATAAAATATTGATTTTTATACCTACTGCCCAAGGTATATTACCTAATTGATCCGAATTTGGTCAAAAGGTAGGCGAGTTTAGGGCAAGAAAAAAGGAGTTAAGAAATTTTACTTTCCTAACTCCTTGTCATTCTGTGTAGCGAGGGCGGGGCATGATCCCGCGACCTCATGATTATGAATCATGCGCTCTAACCAACTGAGCTACCTCGCCAAAATATCAATAAACTCCAATTGTTGAACTCCCTTAGACCTAATGATTATGAATCATGCGCTCTAATCCCGATCCTTCGGGAAGCTACCTCGCCAATTCTCAAAACTTTGAGCCTGCAAATATAATACCTTTCTCTTTTCGGACAAGACAGATTTAAAAAAATAGTAAATTAAATGAGCGCTATCGATTTTTTTTGTTTTACATGAAAAAAATGGTACTTTGCAGAAGAAATAGCCATGATTTGATAATCACCGACAATTAAGTAAACAAGATCAGGGCTATTCCATTTGGCCTATGAGAGACTAACTATACCAAATGAAACTAATCAGATTATTCTCATTTACGGTACCTGCATCAAATGAAAAGAATTGAACTTGAATATCAAATTAGGTCATCATCCTCCGTTTTGTTCAGTCGGCTAAGTACCGCCTCCGGTCTGGCCGAATGGTTTTCGGACAATGTCCATGTTGATGGTTCCAAGTATACCTTCATTTGGGGGAAAACCAGTCAGACTGCTGAATTACTCTCCATCCGCCCCCTTGAATCAGTCAAATTCAAGTGGATTGACAGCGATGAACCTTATGAATTTGAATTCTATATCGTTCTTGGCGAGATCATTGAGGCACTTTCACTGATGGTAGTCGACCATGTCGATGAAGCAGATGAAGCAGATGTTATCAAAATGTGGGATGCTGCCATTAACCGCCTCAGGAAAGCCATTGGTTCCTGAAATTCCCCTAAAAATCATAAAAAAGCATTAGCTTTGCCGGTGAATCTTCATCCAATTCATGAAGCGATTACATCTATATATTATTAAGCGTTTTATCGGTCCGCTGATCGTTACCCTGCTCATCAGTTTGTTTGTGCTTCTGATGCAATTCTTATGGGTCTACCTCGACGATCTTGTTGGCAAAGGACTGGAAATGAATATCATAGTTGAATTTCTGATCTATACCCTAGCCATGCTGATGCCAATGGCATTGCCACTGTCCATGCTGTTGGCTTCCATCATGACCTTTGGTGACATGGGTGAAAACAATGAATTGCTGGCCATGAAAGCGGCCGGGATTTCCCTTTTCAGGATCATGAAACCAGTTATCGTGGTAAGCATCCTCCTGAGTTTCGGCGCCTTCCAATTCTCGAACCGCGTTATTCCGGTCTCCTACAAAAAACTGATTGCCCTGATGGCGAGTATCCGCCAGATGCGACCTGAAATTGTGATCAAAGAGGGAGTCTTCTCCAACGATATCGACAATTTCTCCATCAAAGTAGGACGTAAAGCGAAGGAGGGATCGATGTTGTACGACATCATGATTTACGATCACCGCTACGACCAGGGGAATGAGACAGTCACGGTAGCCGATTCGGGAACGATGAAAATCACCTCGGACAAACGCTACATGATCCTCAACCTTTACTCAGGTGAGACACATGCAGAGGTTCAGACTACAAACAGGGAGTCGGCCGGATATCCCGTCAGGACTGATAAATTCAAGAAAGAAACCATTTACTCCAAACTGGCGGGAATGGAACTGGAAAGAAAGGATGAAAGTATCTTCCGCAATCAAAACAGGGCCCTTAACAACAGACAACTTCGATATGTTGCAGATTCACTTTCGAAACAATTCGATATGCTGGCTTCGGAACAGGCCCTGAGTATTGCCTATCAACTACCTGTAGCTACTGCCTTAAATACATTGGCACGCAGGGATCCTACAAAAAAGCCGGAATACAAGTTGAAAAAATATATTGACATCGACAGCGTGCTGCGAAGTGCCATTCAACCTGTTCGCAAACAGCTGATTGAAGGTGCTCTGACCAATGCAAGAAATAATATTCGTGTCATCAAGCAGATAGATGAAATGAATGTCGCCAACATCCGTAACCTGAACAGGTTTGATACCGAATGGCACAAAAAATACACCTATTCCATAGCCTGCCTGATCTTCTTTTTTATCGGAGCACCGCTGGGCGCCATCATCCGTAAGGGCGGTCTTGGCATGCCGCTTGTAGTCTCCGTAGTGCTGTTCATCTTCTACTGGATCCTCTCAACCACCGGCGAGAAATATGTACGTGAGGCTACTTCCGGTTTATGGTTTGGTATCTGGTTTTCAACCTTCATTTTTTTGCCTGCCGGGATTTTTCTCACCTACAAAGCTGTAACGGATTCTACTGTGCTGAACATCGATTCGTACCTCGAATTCTTTAAAAAATTTCGTTTCAGGGATAAGTCCAGCTCCGATGAACCAGAGTGATTTCTCCTGTAGTAATTATAGAAATGAATTATTGTCTTAATTAAAATTATGAGTGACATCAAATTAAATACTATTGAAGAGGCCATTGCCGACATTCGCGATGGAAAATTTATCATCGTTGTCGATGATGAGGATCGCGAAAACGAAGGAGATTTTATTGCTGCAGCCGAAATGATTACTCCTGAGATGGTCAACTTCATGGCCACAGAAGGGCGGGGACTGATCTGCGTGGCCCTTACGGAGGAGCGTTGTGAAGAGCTGGAACTGGAGATGATGGTCGGACGAAATACCTCCATCCATGACACTCCTTTTACCGTATCCGTTGATGCTGTAGGAGAGAATGTCTCGACTGGAATTTCAGCCCACGACAGGGCCATCACAATTCAGAAACTTGCCTCTCCCGACACAAAACCAAGCGAACTCGGACGTCCGGGTCATATTTTCCCGTTGCGTGCCAAAAGCCGGGGAGTACTCAGACGCGCCGGACATACTGAAGCGACAGTCGATCTGGTGCGACTGGCAGGGCTGCAACCAGCCGGTGTGCTGGTCGAAATTATGAATCCCGACGGTACCATGGCCAGATTACTCCAACTGTATGAGATCGCCCAGAAGCTGGACCTTAAACTGGTCTCAATTGCCGATCTGATTGCATACAAACTTGACAAAGAGACCCTTATCGAAAGAGGTGAAGAGGTTAAATTACCTACCGAACATGGTCATTTCAGGCTGATTCCTTTCCTTCAAAAATCCAATGGAGTCGAGCACATCTCTTTGATTAAAGGCAGCTGGGAACCCGACGAGGCCATCCTGGTAAGAGTACACTCCTCGTGTGCAACTGGTGATATCTTCGGTTCACTTCGCTGCGAATGCGGGGAACAGCTTCACAAAGCGATGGAACTGATCGAGAAAGAAGGGAAAGGTGTCATTGTTTACATGCAGCAGGAGGGACGCGGAATCGGACTCATGAACAAAATCAAAGCCTACAAACTTCAGGAACAGGGTCTCGATACAGTTGATGCCAACATTCACCTTGGTTTCGATCCCGATCAACGTGAATATGGCGTAGGTGCACAGATTCTTTGCAGTTTGGGAGTAAGCAAGATGAAACTAATTACCAATAATCCTGTAAAAAGGGTAGGTCTCGAATCCTATGGCCTCACCGTTGTTGAAACAATTCCGATTGAAGTCAAATCAAACCCTTTCAACGCTTTCTATTTGCAAACAAAAAGGGACAGAATGGGCCATTCGCTGGATAGCTCACTTTAAAAGGATTTAAAAATTGTTTGAAGGGTATAAAAAGTTTATTTGGTTTATAGGGTTTAACATTTCAAACATTTCCCTTCGACAGGCTCAGGGACCGGTAACATTTCAAACATTTCAAACGTAATAAACATTTCAAACAATTTTTTTGAGTGGAAGAGAATATCAAATATGGCGATGAGGTG
>Ga0172379_10011141_pt1 | contig 10772 bp, 10 predicted proteins | sample GrowelOW334metaG_FD_119756 | JGI IMG/M metagenome (GOLD analysis project Ga0172379, IMG submission 119756) | Groundwater microbial communities from an aquifer near a municipal landfill in Southern Ontario, Canada - Groundwater well OW334 metaG | ecosystem: Environmental > Aquatic > Deep... | reverse complement strand
CTACCTAAGACACTTTAACAAAGAACTGTTTCGCGACGTTTTATAGGTTATCGTAATGTTTATATGTTGTCAACTATTTTAAAAACCGTTTTATTACACTCTCCACTTCCCTAGCATTCTTTGTATTCATCAGTTCTATACGCAAATCTTTTGCATTATCAAAACCATGAACATAGGATTTGAAATGTTTTTTCATATGAGCAAAGCTTTTTACGCCACCTAAAATTTTTTCATACAATTTTGCGTGCTCCATTAGTGCTTTTAATTTTTCTTCTAACGTCGGAACATGATCTGAAAAAAACCACGGGTTACCGAAAATACCGCGACCAATCATGACTCCATCGACACCAAATTCGCGAGCTTTGTCTTTTGCATCTTTCAAATCTTTTACATCACCATTTCCTATAATTAAAGTTTTTGGAGAAATTTTATTTCTCAAAGCAATTACTTCGCGAATATGTTCCCATCGTGCCGGAACCAGAGACATTTCTTTTCTAGTTCGACAATGTATGGTCAGAGCAATTACACCTTCTTTCAAAATTTCAGAAATCCAACTGTCTATTTCATTCTTTGAATAACCAATTCTCGTTTTTACAGAAATTGGAAGCTTTGGGGCACCTTCCTTTGCTGCACGAATCATCTCCCTAGCTTTCTGCGGATCCTTTATCATCGCCGCACCTGCCCCCTGTTTTTCTATAGAACGATCGGGACAACCCATATTTATATCTATTCCATCAAAACCAAGCTTTTGGCATAGAGCTGCAGCTTCTTTCATTTTATCTGGATTAGATGAAAAAAGTTGTGCTACTATCGGTTTTTCTGATTTTGAAAATTTTAAATTATGTAAAAGTATTTTTCGTCCGGGAGAACAGAGTCCATCGGCCGAAACAAATTCAGTCCAAAAAATATCCGGTTTTCCATATTTCGCAATGATTTTACGAAAAGACGCATCTGTCACATCCGCCATAGGCGCGAGTACAAAAAAAGGTTTCTTTAATTTTTTCCAGAATCCGTAATTCATATAATAGAGGCACAAAGAATACTATTACTTCAGTTTATACACAACCTTGTTCCCCGAATCTAATTTAATATAGTCTAATTTCTCCAAAAAGCTGGGGATCGACGGTGCGACAGTTCTATCGGCGAGTATTGATGAAATGTTTGATAAAACCTGAGATAGATCATCGTTTGTGTTTATTATGAGTTTACCACCGGCCAAAAGAAAAATAGTCATGTAACCAGATTCACCAAATTCTGCTTTTACAGGAGAAACTCCGAGACGTCCTAATTCACGAACAAAAAATTGAATCTCTTTGAATTTGCTGGCTGAGAGAATTTGCTGGCCCAAAGCTTCACCAGAAATCAATCCTCTGTAAACAAAAGCTGTGGAAGTTGCTACCGTACCAAATATATAACCATTTTCATCAACAGAAAAACATCTCGGTAATTCGGTAATAGTACTTTCACACCATCTAGCTGATTCTTCCCTGCCCTCTATTGTGATTTCAACTTCGGTTAAATTTTTTCTATTTATTTCTACACTTTGAACAAAAGGCAATTCCAGAATCTTTTGTTCTATAACATCTTTTGGATATAGAAAAATATTTCTTTTTGAAAAAAAGGAAATATAATTTCCAGAAACCTCATTCATGGCTACCGAACTTGCTGCCAGAGTCTCTCGATTACTGATACCTAAAATAGAAAAATTCTGTATAGATAAAAAATCAGCATGCGAAAACCAAGAAAGACTGGAAAATATAATTCCCAAACCCAACAAAGAATATAGGGAAATAAACAGCGCATGTTTGCGTCGTTTTAAAATTAATTTTTTTTGATATGGAAACGGCTTGGCCATATCCTATTTTTTGATGATAACTTTCCCTATATATGGCTGTAATACTTCTGGAATTTTGATTGTGCCATCTGCTTGTTGGTAGTTTTCCAAAATTGGAACGAGAATACGTGGACTTGCCAGGGCTGTGTTGTTTAGCGAATGAACAAACTTTAATTTTCCATCAGAATCACGATAGCGAATATTCAATCTGCGTGTCTGAAAATCATGGAAATAAGAACAAGAATGAGTTTCTCTATATGTATTTTGTGACGGTACCCATGCCTCTAGATCATATTTTTTAACTTGTCCCAAACCAATATCAGCACCACAATTCACTACGGTATGATAAGGAATTTTTAGGGCTTCTAATATCTCTTCTGAATTTCTGCGCAAATCTTCGTGATGTTTTACAGACTCTTCGTGATTAGCTTCACATAATATAACCTGTTCGAGTTTATAGAATTCGTGAACTCTGATTAGTCCTTTTGTGTCTTTACTGTGACTTCCGGCTTCTCGTCTGAAACAAGTAGAGAAAGCAATTATCTTTATTGGTAATTCTGATTTATCTATTATTTTGTCAGCAAAATAACTCATAGTTGGAACTTCTGCTGTACCTGACAGATAATCGAAATCTTGGGTGTGATATAGATCGTCTTCACCTTGTGGTAAATAACCTGTGCCATAGAGAGTTTGTTTTCTAACTAGAGACGGAGCAATCATTGGTTTGAAACCTTTTTTTATAAAATGGTTCAAAACAAACTGCCATAGAGCAAAATTCATAGTCACAGCATCGTTTTTCAAAAAATATCCACGAAAACCAGCTACTTCTGCACCCGTTTGAAAATCTACTAGGTCAAGACTTTCCATGAGATCTATATGATTCTTTGGTGTGAAATCAAATTTTGTTTTTTCTCCCCAAGAAGAAAACTCTTTGTTGTCCGCGTCACTTTCTCCATCTGGTACTGACACGTCTGGAATGTTGGGTATACGCAACATGAGAGACTGCCATTCTTTCATTATATTTTTTAAGTTTTCTTCCTCCGTTTGAAGTTCGGTTTTTACTTTTTTCATCGATTCTAGAAGAGATGCTTTTGAAGCAGCATCAGCCGAAGGTAATTTGAAAGAGACGGCATTTTGCTCTGCCCTTTTGGCTTCTATAGAAGTTTGGAGTGTCTTTCTCTGATCATCCAAGGCAATCAAAGCTTCAATATCCACATTTATATGCTTTTTTCTAGCCCCCATTTTGACCAAATCCTTATTTTCTCTGATGAATTTTATGTCTAACATTTTAGATTTTCTTTATTTTTTCTTCATTTTTTCTTTATCTCGGAATTGTACACTAATAGAGCTATGAATTCCATTAAAAACATTCGAAAGTTAAAACCGGAAGAATATCCCGTATTACTGCAACAATTACCGAAAATTCCAAAAAATTTGTATATTATTGGCGATTTACCACCAGCTAATTATATATATTTGACTGTAGTGGGAGCGCGTAAATATAGCGATTATGGTCAGAAAGTTTGTGAAAAACTCATAGAAGGATTGCGAGGATTACCTGTGGTAATAGTTTCCGGTTTGGCATTTGGTATAGACATAATTGCACACAAGGCTGCTTTGAAAAACCATTTGAAAACCATAGCTATTCCCGGGTCAGGATTAAATGAAGATGTCATAGTACCTTTTGCACACATAAATATTGCGCGTGAGATTGTAAAATCTGGTGGGGCTTTAATTTCGCCGTTTTCTCCAGAAACACCTGGGGCTAGTTGGACTTTTCCTGCAAGGAACGAAATTATGGCTGGTATTTCTCACGTAACTTTAGTTATAGAGGCAGAAGAAAAATCCGGCACATTAATCACATCGAAACATGCTACTGAATTAAATCGAATCGTTTGTGTAGTACCTGGTTCAATTTTTTCTAGTTTATCCACAGGACCACATAAATTAATACGTTTGGGTGCTACACCGATAACAAATGCAGGAGAATTAATAGAAGCTTTAGGTTTCAAAGCCGAAGCAAAACATGAAGAAATAAATTATTCTGACTTATCACCAGATGAAATAAAAGTCATAGAGGCTTTGGCTGAACCGTTGTCACGTGATGACTTGTTAGAAAAATTAGGAATGGAGGTAAACAAGCTAAATACTCTGATTTCTCTATTGGAAATAAAGGGTCTGGTTGAAGAGACTTTAGGTGAAATGCATAGAGTCTAATTTGCCAAATTTTTATTATTCATGTAATACTGGCGACAATATATGACAAAGTTATTAATAGTCGAATCTCCAGCTAAAGCAAAAACTATAGGTAAATACCTCGGAAGCGAATACCAAGTTGTCGCGTCTGTTGGACATGTACGTGATTTGCCAAAGTCTAATAAAAAGGCAATCGATATGGACCATTTCACACCTCATTATGAAGTGTCAGCTGGTAAAGAAAAAGTTCTACATGAAATAGAGAGACTGGCAAAAAAATCAGATGAAGTTTTGCTTGCTACCGACCCTGATCGTGAAGGAGAAGCAATTGCTTGGCATATAGCTGAAGCTGTGAATTTCGGCGATAAACCAGTTCACCGCGTTGTTTTCCATGAAATTACAAAAGATGCGATTGTGGAAGCTTTGGGACATTCGAGAAATATAGATGAAAACCTGCGCCGCGCCCAGGAGGCGCGGCGCGTCTTGGACCGCTTGGTGGGATATGATCTATCCGGCATCATATGGAAAAAAGTTCGTTACGGTCTATCTGCCGGTCGTGTACAATCCCCCGCTTTGCGCATACTGGTAGAACGTGAGAGAGAAATAAAAGCTTTTAAACCCGAGCAATATTTCACAATTATAGCCAATACAAAAACATCCGAGAAAGCTAAACTACCTCTAATATGTTCTGTAGAACCAAAAGAACAAAAGGAAGCTGAAAGAATTGTTTCTGTGGGCAAAAATAAATTATGGCAAGTGGTTTCTATCGAAGAATCTGAAGTTAAACGTTCTCCTAGAGCACCATTTACTACTTCCACTCTCCAACAGGCCGCTTCGACCCGCCTCGGTTTTTCTCCTAGTCGCACCATGCGCACTGCCCAGAAATTATATGAAGCCGGTCTCATCACTTATATGCGCACCGATTCGACAACTCTCTCCAAACAGGCTATCGGCCAAATTGCCGGAACTATAGAAAAAACATTTGGCAAAGATTTGATTGAAATTCGTGTCTTTACGACAAAATCAAAAAACGCGCAAGAAGCCCACGAAGCTGTACGTCCGACAAACGCAAATTTGAAAACCGCCGGTCACAGTGTGGAAGAAAAAAATCTTTATTCTCTAATTTGGGCACGTACGATTGCTTCTCAAATGAAAGATGCTCGTACAATGCGCACAAAAATACTCGCAAATATTATTTCTAATGATAAAAAAGATATTATTCCGGATTTTCAAGCTAATGGTTCTCGTACAATTTTTGCTGGTTGGTTAAACGCTGATCCTGGCGCTAAAGGCGAAGACATAGAACTTCCAAAAGTTTCCCGAGAAGATAAACTCGATCTCATTGACATTTCAGCATTGGAAAAATTCACAGAGCCACCTTCTAGATATTCTGAGGCCGGCTTGGTCAAGGAACTCGAAGCGCGAGGTATTGGTCGACCTTCGACATATGCTTCTATTATAAAAACACTCGAGGATCGCGAATATGTCACAAAAGAAGGACGATCTCTCAAACCCACAGACACCGGTGAGGTTGTTTCGACTTTTCTAGAAGACAATTTCAACGAATATATCAGTGATACATTTACAGCCGATATGGAGGACAAACTCGACCTCATAGCAGAAGGCAAAATTGGTTATGAAAAAACTCTTTCTGATTTTTATAAACCTTTCGCAAAAGATGTAAAAGCAAAAGAAAAGTTGGCTAAAGCCACAAACTTGGGTGATGCCAATCCGAATCTCAAATGTCCAAAGTGTGGATCTCTGATGATTATAAAACTCGGCCGTTCTGGAAAATTCTTGTCGTGTTCCAAATATCCTGATTGTGATGGCGCTCTACTTATAGATGGAACAGAAATGCCAAAAGATAAAATTATAGGAACACACCCAAAAACAAACAAAGAAATTACCCTCAAAAATGGTAAATACGGACCGTATGTAGAAATGCCAACGGATGAAACCATAGGTAAAAAAATTAAAAAACCTAAATTACGTCGCGCATCTGTACCAAAAGAAATAAAACCAGAAGAGGTCACCTTGGATCAAGCTGTACATTTTCTATCGTTACCTCGTGAACTTGGTAACCATCCTGAGACAGGCAAAATGATCAGTGCAAATATTGGCAGATTCGGACCATATATTGTCCACGACACTGATTTTCGTTCAATAAAAAAACCCGAGGATGTTTATAAAATAGAACTTTCCCGCGCTCTCGAAATTTTGAAAGAACCAAAGAAAAAGCGTGGATTTACGAAAAAAAAGAAATCTGTTGAGTAGATTCCTTGACTTGTAATGATAAAAATGGAAGATAGAGATTAGTATGATCTCTATAACTCGCCTACCTCGTGCCATGGGATTGCAAGAATTGGAAAATTGGCTCGCCGATCAGGATTTTACCATCGCATTGAATACAAAAATACCCAAAGATTTTCCGGTGGATGTGTTTCATAGACTGACGAGTCAGACCGGTGGCTGCATCCTCATGTTTAAATCAGTCAGAAGTGAAAGACCTCGACTCAGCCGATTTACAGTCGCCGTCTGCAGTCCATTTTCTCCTGAAATCGAAGGAAAAATGCCTGCGGGACAAGACGTTTTGGTAGAAATCGAAACGGGTCAATAAAGTAAACAGACTCGCAAAGCCGCTCATTTGAGTGGCTTTTTATAGAGAAAAATTCTTTATAGAATATAAATCTTCTGTATTCTCGTTTTCTTTCTTTTCTTCTTTTGACCGGTCATCTATAGGAGCATCGGTAATCGGAGGAATGCCAACAATTTCGTTTGAAATGTTCTTTTCCAGAACTTCTTTCGGGTTGATTTTTCTGTTTGATTGAATAATGTTCAAAATAGTTTTCAGATCATCAGGTGAAAAGAAATCAATAGTGATTTTGCCGCCTTTTTGTTTTTGTTCAATAGAAACACGTGTACCAAAAGTTTCCGACAGTTTTTGTTCCATTTCAATAATTCCAGGATCAAAAGCACGTTCTTTTTTACGTGCTTTCTCCACAGCAATTTTGCGTGCAATCATTTCTGTCTCACGAACGGTGAGTCTCTTGAATAGAATTTCTTTGAATAGAGTTGATTGCTCCTCTGGTCTATCAGTGAGCATCATCAGTGGTCTGGCATGACCTTCAGAAATTTTACCAGCAGATAATGAATCTAAAATATCAGACGGCAGCATCAACAAGCGAATACAATTTGAGACATATTCTCGCGACTTGCCAATTTTTTGCGCGATTTGAACGTGCTTCATATTAAATTCTGTGACCAATTGGTTAAAAGAACGGGCACGCTCCACAGGATTTAAATCCTCACGTTGCAGGTTTTCTATAATAGCAAGTTCGAGTTTAACCCGTGCATCGTCTGTATTAGCACGTATAATAGCTGGCACTTGTGGTAAACCGAGTAGTTTGCAAGCCCTCAAACGACGTTCTCCAGAAATTAATTCATATTCAACAGCTAATCCACCATCTTCTTTTTGAAGCTCTGTACGCGTCACGGTAAGTGGTTGTAAGAGACCGTACATGCGTATAGACTCAGCTAAATCACGAAGTGCCGCTTCATCAAATTCACGACGTGGTTGATATGGATTAGGTTTTATTTTATCTGTTTCAATCCAAAAGATTGAGTCACCAAAAAATTGTGATGCCATAGATATGATTATTTTATCATAAATGATTGAGAAAAGAGCGGTTTTGGTGTAAGTTATGTTGTAAATGCCGAGGTGGCGAAATGGCAACCGCAATCGACTCAAAATCGATCGTCGCAAGACTTGAGGGTTCGAGTCCCTCCCTCGGCACCACAAACACAAATAATGAGTTTGCATGAAAAAGCAACTACCAAAAATAATAGTTATCTTGGGCCCTACGTCCACCGGAAAGAGTGATTTAGCCGTCTATTTAGCCAAAAAATTTAAAGGTGAAGTGATTTCTGCTGATTCCAGACAGGTTTACAAGGGTATGAACATAGGATCGGGTAAAATAACAAAAAAAGAAATGATGGGTGTTCCCCATTATTTGCTTGATATTGTTGATCCAAAGAAAGTTTATAACGTTGAAAAGTTCCAAAGAGATGGAGCCAAAGCCATACAAGATATTTTGAATCACGAGAAATTGCCAATTATATGCGGTGGCACGGGGTTTTATATAGACGCTCTTGTTTTTGACGAACGTTTTCCTGATGTGCCACCAAACAAAAAACTCAGAAAAATGCTTGAAAAAAAATCCTTGAGAGCGTTGATGAAAGAAATTTCGAAACTTGATCCAGATCGTGCAAAAGTTTTGGATCCATATAATAAAGTGAGAATCATACGCGCCATTGAAATTGCACGAACACTGGGCAAAGTGCCGAGAGTAAAACGTACAAAACATTATGAAACGCTTTTTGTTGGTCTCACATTAGATCGTGCGAAACTCCGAGAAAGAATTCATACACGGCTTTTGAAACGCATAAAAGCTGGAATGTTTAGAGAAATTTTAAATTTGCACAAAAGGGGTGTTTCTTGGAAACGTCTCTATGATTTTGGTCTTGAATACAGATATGTTTCTCTGTATTTACAAAAGAAATTAACCAAAGAAGAAATGCTCATCAAGCTCGAAAATGAAATTTGTCAGTTTGCCAAGCGCCAAATGCAGTGGTTTAAAAGAAACCAAAAAATAAAATGGTTTGCTCCCGGAGAAAATGTAAAAATTGTGAAAAAAATAAAAAGATTTATCTAATTTCTAATTAATTTTTTTTATGAGGATTATTTTGTGCGGTGAGTGGTGACCGCTCACTATTTTGATAACTCTAAAAGAAGTGCGTAGATGTGCCCTCAGTAATTCCAAAGCGCGCCTATTGGCAAGCCCCCTCTCCGCCGGCACATTCACTGATATCAAATATTCATCTTTTTTCTCTTCTTTTACAGTTTCTTTTTTCGCACTAGCATTTACATAAACTTTTATATACATAGCTACAGTATAATCTAAACAAAAGCTCCCCGGCATAAACCTGGGAGCTGTAGATGGAGCTGTTCCCGACCAGCTTAGGCGACCAGAGTTATTACTGTTGAAATCTTCTTTGTGTTGAGTTTCAACAATAATCACACTGTTTAATGAAGATGTTCACAAAGTCCGTTGGCGTACCAACGAAGCATCGTCATCATCGCGAGATCAAGTTTTTTGTATTTGATCTGTGTCTGCAACGATCCCCGACACCGGCACATCTACTTTTTTAGACTATCACTTTTTTTATTTCTCTTCAAATACTTCTTCCCTTTCAATTTATCAGGCAAATAACTGTCATCTCCACCGGGTTTTTCCGGATATTTTTCATAACCTTTGCCGTAATTTAATTCTTTCATGAGTTTCGTCGGAGCATTTCTGATTTTGAGAGGCACGGGCAAATTTCCGGTTTTTAAAACATCACCCAAAGCTTCAAAATAGGCATCATGTGCACCACGATCTTTCATGGCCAAAGCTAAATAAGCAGTCCCATGTGCTAGATTTATTTGCGCTTCCGGCAGACCAATAAAATCAACTGCTTGAAAGACAGCGTTAGCCACAACCAGAGCTGTGGGCTGTGCCAATCCGACATCTTCTGAAGCAAATATAACCATTCTGCGGGCAATAAATTTCGGATCTTCGCCACCTTCTATCATTCGAGCCAAATAATAGAGAGCGGCGTCTGCGTCGCCGGCACGCATGCTTTTTATGTAAGCTGAAATAGTATCGTAATGTTCTTCACCTTTCTTATCAAAACGAATAAAAGCATGCTCAAACGTATTTTTGAGATTTTCCAGAGTAATAGTTCCATAAAGACGTTTACAGTTTTCTATAGCTGTTATAGCTATGCGAGCGTCTCCATTGGCTAGAGCCACGAGCCAATCTATGACTGGTTTGGAAACTTTCATCTTTGTGCGTTTTACAATAGCGCGCAAATCATCTTCGGTGAGAGGTTTGAGAACAAACACGCGACAACGAGATAAAAGTGCGGAAATAATTTCAAAGCTGGGATTTTCTGTTGTCGCGCCGATGAGCGTGAGTTTGCCACTTTCCACATGAGGCAAGAGAAAATCCTGTTGGGCTTTATTGAATCTGTGAATTTCATCCAGAAATAAAAGTTTTGGTCTTCCTTCGAGTAAAGTATCTGGTTCTTCTATAATTTTCCGTATATCATCCTTACCCGCCGAAACTGCCGAGAGTTCATATATTCTCGCATTCAAAGCTCTGGCGTATATGCGCGCGATCGTCGTCTTGCCCGTCCCTGGCGGTCCCCAGAGAATAAATGAAAACAAATGTTTGTCCTCTATGGCTTTGCGCAGGGGTTTACCGAGCCCGACTAGGTGTTCCTGTCCGACAAATTCCTTTAAATTTTGTGGCCGTATTTTATTGGCGAGAGGTTCCATATGGACAGTATACGCCAGCAATAAAATGAATAAAATAGAAAAAAAACCAAAGAAATGCTAATCTGGCAGGCATGGGTCTATCGTTCAATAGAAGGACTCTGGTTTCCAAAACCAGGTATCTAGGTGCAAGTCCTAGTGGACCCGCATAATTTATGGTTGTTGCTTTATATATTCTTGAGCAATCATCCGAAGTTCTCTTGAGATAGTTACATCATGATATTGTACGTTTACGCAACCTTGATATCCATCTTTTTTATATAAACCAGAACTTTTCTTTTGATAGGGTTTGATAAATTGAACTATTGGAATATTCATAATTTTTGACCAAAATTTTAATTGTACATTTTTATCATGATAAGAATG
>Ga0172379_10011140_pt1 | contig 10772 bp, 9 predicted proteins | sample GrowelOW334metaG_FD_119756 | JGI IMG/M metagenome (GOLD analysis project Ga0172379, IMG submission 119756) | Groundwater microbial communities from an aquifer near a municipal landfill in Southern Ontario, Canada - Groundwater well OW334 metaG | ecosystem: Environmental > Aquatic > Deep... | reverse complement strand
TGACTCTGGCGAGATTTTTTTGATTGGACAAATGGTTGATTAAAGTGGACTTGCCAACATTCGACCTGCCGACCATCGCAATCTGCGGTTTGTCTCCAATCGGCAATTCCTCTTGATTTGTTGCGCTTTTGATAAATGTGACTTTCATCGGGCAAATATAACATCTACCGCGTTATTAAACAACAAGGTATGATGTTTTTAGATATGCGTACGAAATTATTTTTGATTTTTGTATTTGTTTTGACAAGCATCATGCTTTCGACAAATGTAGTATCTGCAGAGACCGCGAGTCCCGTCGTTTTACCTTTGCCAAATTATGCCAACGACAGATTCTTTCTGACATACGGTCAATATGCAAAAGACAGATTCATCGGCTATCACCTGGGAGACGATATTGAAGCGCGCGATGCCAGCGCGACGGTTCCGGTCGTATCGATCGCGGACGGCACCGTTGTACATAAAGCGTGGCATAACGGTTATGGCGGCTTGATAATCATCCAACATTATATAGATGGAAAGCCCTATCAATCACTCTACGGTCATGTAAGCTTGGCGTCCTCCCCCGTTAAAGTCGGTCAACGCGTAAAAAAAGGACGATTTATTGCAAATCTGGGTGCTGACAGATCACAGGAAACAGACAAAGAGCACAAACATTTGCATTTTGAAATTTATCCCGGCACAACGATCCGCATCCAAGGATACGTGCAAATAATGTCGCAAATTAAAAGTTGGACCAATCCGCAAGACTTTTTTGCCGGCTTTGGCGTTGATGTCAACATGTTTGAGCGTCTTTATATCCCCAATCAAGACAGAGAACGCGACAAATTCGGTTTGGATTTTTGGATTCCGAGCAACATGGGGATTGAGTATATTCCGCAGATCGAAGCACTCAATATTTTTGATCTCTCCGGCCAAGGACCGGCGCGTGAAAGAGCACAATTTTTAATCTTTGATTTGCAGCAGGCAGATCCAACGAAAGTCGCGGGCTATAACGCCGAAACTTTTGCGACCTCGACCCTTGAGAACGGCGCGCAAACGACTGTTACGCGCCTGACGAAAACCTCCGTTGCGTCCATCGCAAACCAACCAACCTGGCGCGCCGCGACGACTTGGGCGCTTGCAATAACAAGTCCCGATGGAAGTCGGCAATACCTTATCGTTGCAAATCCAAAGCAATCTCTGGGAGAGCTTGAGAATCTGGTTGCAAGCTTTAAGTTCAAATGACCCCTATGTTATTGCGAGTGAAATCGGAGTGACGAAGCAATCCTCGGGTTGATCAGCTAGCGAGGCGTTAGTCGGACGGTGGATTGCCACGTCGTCAGACTCCTCGCAATGACAGAGTAATTGGTTATTGACTTGAGATGTGGTAAAATATCTCTCGTATGGAGGAAAAAAAATTAAACGGCATTTCGAAATGCGCGTACGTCGTTTCCGTTAACATGGGATACGGCCACGAACGCGCCGCTTACGGCATAAAAGAGCTGGCACATGGCGGAATAATCACGGCCAACAATTATCCGGGCATTCCGGAAAAAGATAAAAATCTTTGGATCGAGAGCCGTAAAGGTTACGAAGCGATATCGCGTTTAAAACCGATTCCGATTTTAGGGGACGTAACTTTTGCAATAATGGATAAAATTCAAAAAATTCCATCTTTTTATCCGCGCCGTGATCTTTCCGAAGCCACATATCAGGTCAAACAAACTTATTACATGATCGAGCACTTGGATTTGTGCAAACATTTGATTGAAAAACTTTCCAAAAAACCGTTGCCGCTAATCTGCACTTTTTTTATTCCAGCCTTTGCAGCAGAAGTTTACGATTATCCCGGAGACATCTACCTTGTAATCTGCGATGCAGACATATCTCGAGCTTGGGTGGCTAAGGACCCTAAAAAGAGCCGAATCAAGTACTTTGCACCCAACGGCAGAGTCGTCGAAAGGCTTAAACTTTACGGCGTGCCGGAAGAAAATATTTATTTGACCGGCTTCCCGCTTCCTAAGGAAGCTATCGGCGATTTAGCCGGCAACATCACGCGTCAGGATCTTATGGCTCGCGTTTGCAATTTGGATCCGAACGGCGTCTTTTTGAAGAAATACGCACGCGTCATCGAAAGCGAACTAGGCAGCAATACTTGTGTCATAAAAAAGAATCATGACTTGACCGTCATGTTTACGGTCGGCGGTGCAGGCGCACAAAAACAACTGGGCATTGATATATTAACAAGCTTGAAACGGATACTCGTCCGCGACGGATTAAAACTGCATCTTGTGGCGGGAACAAAAAAAGAAATAGCTGACGATTTTCATGCGGCCGTCAAAAAACTTAACATTAAAAATTTATTGGGCAAAAAAATCTTTATTGATTATCACGAGGACAGGCCGACATATTTTAGAGAATTCACCAAACTGCTTCGCAAAACCGATATTTTATGGACAAAACCAAGCGAAATGTCTTTTTACTGCGGCATGGGTTTGCCGATTTTGATGGCTCCGCCCATCGGCTCGCAAGAAGACTTTAATAGAACCTGGCTCATGTATATCGGCGCAGGTATCGATCAGGGCGATCCGGAATCAACCAGCGAGTGGCTATTTGACTGGATCAACAGCGGCGGCATAGCGCGCGCAGCTTGGAACGGTTACATGGAAGCCCCGCAACACGGCGCATATCGCATCGAAGGCATCATCACGGGCAAAAGAATGGATGTTGAGAATCTGCCGATGATTGTATAAATTCAATCATTAAAGCAAAAAAGACGCCCAATTGGGCGTCTTTCTTATCGTAGTACTCGTCATATCCCGGAACTTACCCTCGCAAAGAAGATGAACCCAAACAAGAATACGGCAGTCATTACTATCGGTGCGAGATCAGAAAGCCAATTACGCCTGTCCGGGCGAAAACCTTTGAGCAAAAGAGAATTTAAAACGACCGATACGGACGACATCGCCATGGCAAGACCTGCAAGTTCCGGACGCAAAACAAGTCCAACCCCCGCAAAAACGCGCGCAGCAATCGGTATGCCAACAGTATTGTAGAACAGCGCAAAAAACATATTCTGTTTTATCTTGCCCATTGTGGAACGCGAGAGCTTGATGGCGGTTGCCACGTCGCGCAAGTCATTTCTCATTATTACAATCCCGCCAGCTTCCATCGCAACATCAGTCCCCGACCCCATCGCGATTCCAAGATCAGCTTGCGCCAATGCCGGCGCGTCGTTAATCACGTCGCCGACCATGGCAACTATTTTACCCGCTGACTGCAACTTTTTAACTTCAGCGGCTTTTCCCTCGGGCAAAACATCTGACAGTATTTTCCGTATGCCGACTTGAGTTGCGATCGCCAACGCGGTATTTTTGTTGTCACCGGTTATCATGTAGACTTCGATTCCCATATCTTTGAGGCGTTTGATAGCTTCTTGCGAAGAAGCTTTGACCGTGTCAGCGACGGCTATCGCACCCAAAACCTCATCCCCGACTCCAAGCAGCATCACCGTCTTGCCTTGATATTCTAAGTTTTGCACCGTCTTGCCGATTTCATCGTTCAACTGTGCAGAACAGTTCAAGAGTTTACGATTGCCGATAAAATATTCCCGCCCGTTAATTTGACCATGAACGCCTTTTCCGGCAACGGCGCTAAAACCGCTGACGTCTGAAAGTTCCAATCTTTCCGCCAGCGCGTGTTTGTATATCGCCTCTGCCAGCGGATGCTCCGACTGCCTTTCCAAACTTGCAGCCAATGCTAAGATTTCTTTTTGACTTTTTTGCCGAAAGACAAAACATCCGTCACATCCGGTTTGCCTTGCGTTATCGTACCGGTCTTGTCGAAGACGACTGCGTTGACCGATCTGGCAATTTCCAGCGGTTCGCCACCTTTGATCAAGATGCCGTTTTCCGCACCTTTGCCCGTTCCCACCATAAGAGCAGTCGGAGTCGCGAGTCCAAGCGCGCAAGGACAAGCGATAACAATGACTGCCGTAAAAGCCATCAATGCGAAAGTAAGAGTTGAACCCAAAAAGAAAAACCAAACAACGAATGTCAGCAAAGCAATTGCAATTACAGTCGGTATAAAACGCGCCGAAATTTTGTCTGCAAAGTTTTGAATAGGCGCCTTGGAACCTTGCGCATCTTCAATAAGACGGACAATCTGCGACAAGGTCGTCTCTGCACCGATACGCGTCGCCTAGAATTCGAAACTGCCGGATTTATTGATCGTCCCACCCGTAACACCATCTCCGACTTTTTTATCAACCGGCAGACTCTCTCCGGTTACCATAGACTCGTCAATCGCTGATGCACCGCTGACGATTACGCCGTCTACAGGAATCTTCTCGCCCGGTCTGACAACGACGATGTCATCATGCACAACTTCATCAATCGGAATGTCCAACGTTTTGCCGTCACGGACAACGCGCGCCGTCTTAGCTTGCAAACCCATCAACTTGCGAATCGCATCTGACGTCTTGCCTTTTGTCTTCGCTTCCAGCCATTTGCCGAGCAGCACGAAGGTAATCAGAAAAGCCGCGGTTTCAAAGTACAAATCCGGGATCATGCCACTCTGTCCGATCAGACTGAAATGTGTCGCTGCGTAGTAAATGTAATTAACAAGACTGTAAACATAAGCCGTCGTCGTTCCGATGGCGATCAAACTGTCCATGCTAAACGTCATCATGCGCGAGGACGAGTAAAAGCCTTTGTAAAATCCAGCACCTAAAATAAATTGCACAGGAGTGACCAGAATGAGCGAAAACAACCCAACCCAAGGCAAAAGAACGTTTGAGCCTGGCAGCCAGGGCACAAAACTCATCATCATGAAGTAAGCCAAAGGGATGCTCAGTACCATCGCCCGAATAAATGATTTCCTGGATCTTTTAATCTCATCATCTCTTTTCTTGATTTCGGCCTGTGAATCCTTAGTATCGACGAGCATCGCTTTGTACCCTGCGTTGCCGACAGCTTTAATAAGAGTTTGCGTCGAGACTTACCATCGACGAGCACTGACGCTTTTTCTGCGGCAAAATTAACATTCGCCGAAACGACTCCCGGCGTTTTCTTTAAAGCCTTCTCGATCAGCAAGGCGCAAGACGCGCAATGCATGCCATAAAGCGAGAGATTTACTCTCTCTTGAGAATTTTGTTCCATAAATTTTTAAGCGATTTTATAATCCGTGCCTTCGAGCGATTTTGTCACTTAGTCGGCGCTGATTTGATGGTCGGCCGCGATCTTGACCTTGCCGTCTAAGCCGCTGATTTGCACGTCCGTGACTCCGGTTATTTCGCCAAGCAACATCGGCACAAGTTTAAGACAAGAATCGCAGTGTAAACCGCTGATTGTAAATTCTGAAGTTGTCATATGATTTTAATTAAGTGCTATTAATCGCTGACTGTAAACTGTCCGGTGTACATCCCCATCGAACAAGAGAATCTAATTGTGCCCGTTTGTTTTGGAACAAAATTAAATTCATTCACGCCGGGTTTTAATACTGCATTAATCCCAACGGATGAAGCTACAAGCGTACCCGCGCAGCCGCGAGCTTGATTATCAACTTCCCATCTGACTGGAATGCCTACTTTGATTGATATTTTACTCGGCTTGTATCCCGCATCAGTCGCTACCATTTTTACGATTTGTTGTTTGCTCATCTGGCCGACATCGGATTTGACGGACGGAACACTGCTATTCGAACCCGATGACGGAAGAGAGATGCCTGCAAGCGCAACTCCATTACGCAGGTTCAGCAATCCCAAGACTACCACCAAAGCACCCGCAACTTTAAGAGCAAATCGTCCGCCTTTTCCCTTAAAAGCGGTTGTCGCCAACCCGAACAGCATAAGACCCGGGATCGTTCCAACGGCGAATGCGCCGAGAATTGCCGCGCTTGCTGCAAAACTCCCGGTTGTTAAAGCATACGCCTGAAGGGCTTGAGTGAAACCGCAAGGCAGAAAAAATGTCGCCGCTCCCATGACAGCCGGAAGCCAAATGCCTGATCTCTGCGCCTTGTTCAAAATCCCGTGAGACAAAACTTTTGGCGTACCCGGCAAATATTTACGCACAGATGCAGGCAACAGATGAAGCATGTCGAGGCCAATCAAAATCATGTATAAAGCCGCGACAGCGAGAATCAAAGCTGTTGTCGTTGGTGAAAAAGAAAACTTCGCACCCATCCATCCCAATATTCCGCCAAGCATTGAATAGCTTGCGACTCTTCCGGCCAAGAACATAACGACCGGCATCACGCGGACAGATGTTTTATTGGAGCCTGCGGCAGCGTGCGCCGTACTCGAAATCAGCAATCCGCTGACAACGGCAACACACGATGACAAAGATGCTAAAAGACCCAAAAACATTGCAGCGCCCGGGCTGATATTTTGATCAATCTGTCCGCCCGAAACAAGTCCGCTTAGATGAGTAATCACCCAGGCCAAACCGATTGCCAGCGCAAACAAACCAATCAGTTCCGACCAACTCGGTTTTTTTCGCTCTTCAATTTTTGCGGTCTCTGCATCCTGAATTTTATATTTTTGATCCAAGAGAGACTTTTGCAATCCCGCCTTGTCCAACTCGCGGTCGCTGATAATTTTAACCGTACCGTGATGCGAATCGGCTTTTACCTCTCTTACTCCCGGCAAATTTTTCCAAGATCTTTCGACCATCAGCTCGCAGCTGTGACATGTCATGCCTTCGACCGCAAACTTACATTCAACATTCTTTATTAAATCATCTTTATTGTCCATAAATCCTAACGATAATTATTAAGACCGCCTGAATCTTAACCATACGGAAAGTCTATCCGTCGACGTTAGGCTGACAAAGGTTTTTTTGGATTTAAAATGCCTTTGCTGTAAGCCTCTTTTAAAGGCGGAGATGTTATGGAAACGGACAGGTTAGGCGCACTTCTCCCCTGTTCGGATGGAGTTTGCCGTATCATCTCTTCCGAACCAGAAAAATTCGTGAACCTTATCACGGTCAAATGCTGCTCAGCCGAAGGCGTGATACTGCGCCAGAAGACTGTCGGGTCAACCGAGGAATATTTATTCAAAGTTTTATAGTCAAATATATCTGCCAAAGGACATTGTCCGTTGCTAAACGAATAATCCGACATTAAATCGCCGCCCATCCCATCAAGATGCATTGGCGTATGTTGAATTGCACAAATACCAAAAAATCCGGTCCCAATAACCGCCGCGAGTGCCAGTATAGCGAAAATTCTTTTTATATTCATGCTGGAATAATAGGTTATATCACGGTCTTTTCGCTGTCCAACCAACAAATAAAAAAAGATGCCGAGTTAACGGCTGGATGATGCAAGCTGCTTTAAGTCATCAACCGAGAAGATGTGCAAAGAAGGCGCATCCTGACTGAAGTACTTGTCAAAATCGCTGTACAGATAAGGGTCAAAACCTCTTACTCTTACCCAGTCCCGCAGCCGCGCCCAGCCTTGCTCTTCCGTTTGCGGGTTTTGAACCAAGATGCGCGGATACGGCATTGCGCCGTTCTTAACTTGAAAGCCGATGATTCTGTGTCCCGGAAAGCCGTAGCTGACAGGCACCAAGGTGATTCCGCCGTTCTGAAAAAGATACACAAGCAGATCCTGGTACGCCATCGTTTCCAGCATCTGCTCGATGCAAGGAATAGTCACGCTCCAGCCGTGCTCGACGGTTGAAACATCACGGATAATGGGACGCGAATCCCACATGCCGCACACGGGACAAGAGCGTTTCTGAAAAGCGCTGCCCGGCGGCATCTGCACATGCTCCCATAAATGCTCCGGTCGCTTGATGAGTGTTTCGAGATTCTGCATTTTGTTCCCTCCACGGAACAAGTCCCCTCCCTATTGAAAGGACATACTTGTTTATTAACATACGTTTTTGAGCAAGTAAATACGTCTTTGATAAGTTAGCCAAATAAAACAAAAAAACCTCACGATTGAGGTTTTTTGGTTGGTAGCGCGTACGGGAATCGAACCCGTATTACCAGGATGAGAACCTGACGTCCTAACCATTAGACGAACGCGCCACAATATAATTCAAAATTCAAGATTCAAAGAGCAAAATGTTGGTGGCCTGCGGCATTAATATATTATAGACATCCCGAAGGGATACCTGCATTTTGAATTTTGCATTTTGAATTTTGCTTTATTTTTTAAGCCATTCCGGAGATTGGTGGACCAGAAGCTGCGGAGCGAGAAGAGGGTCTGACATGAGTTCTTTGGTGATTTTTTCCATGCGCGATCCTTGCGAGCCCTTGATCAGTACGACGTCGTTCTTTTGCAAGATATTCTGTTGAATATGCAATCCAGCTTCCGGACTTTTATCAAAATACACAATCCTGTCTTGAGGCATGCCGGCTCTGGCGGCCGACTGTCCTATGACGGCGGCCAGTTTACCACAGCAGACTAAAAAGTCAATGTTGGATTGCGCGACAAGTTGACCGATCTTTTCGTGTTCAGTTTGACTCAAACTCCCGAGCTCCAACATGTCCCCCAGCGCTGCAATGCGACGTCCTCCGGGAGGCACCGGAAAATTTGCGAGTTCGCGCACAGCCATTTCCATTGCCTGCGGCTGCGCATTATAGCTGTCATCCAAAAGCATCGTCTGTTTTATACCCGGGATCAGCCTGGTGCGTCCGGCCACTCCGGAATAGTGATCTTTTTTATATTCAATTGCAGGCGCCGACATGTGATCCATCGAGATGCAAAAAGCCACGGCAGCGGCGATGGCATAAGCATGCGCTTCTCCGAACACGCCTTTCAATTTGAAATAATAAGATCTATTTTTAAGTATTCGCAACTCCATCTCAAGTCCGGCCTCTTTCGGATAAAGCGGATCGTAAACAAGCCGGGTATTTTGTATATTGACGACGCTGGATGGATTTTTGCCGTAACTGACTTTTTCCGCTTTAACAAGATCGCGGGACTCCCAAACCAAAGAGTCGTCGGCATTCAAAACCGCTTCTCCGTCGGGCGGGATCGCTTTTAACATCTTGCGCTCTTCTTCGACAGCTGACTCGACTGAACCGAAAAACTCCGTATGTTCCGCTCCCATGGCGGTCATGATAACAACTTGAGGCGGAGCGACGGAAAGCAAATAATCCAAATCTCCGGGATGGTCCGCAGCCATTTCCAAAATCAAATAACGCGCTTTTAGTTTATAGATGCCAACCGCATAAAGATAACCTTTGACCAACAATACAAGCCACTTAAAAGGACTTCGACCGGGCGCATCGCAAGCAAATACAGAGAGCGGGATGCCGAGCTCGTTATTAAAATTCTTTTTTGATGCGCGCACTTCGTCCGGAGAAAGCCATCCGCTTAAAGCCAGCGACAGTGCATTGCGGGCTGACGTTTTGCCCACAGAACCTCCGATAGCCACGACGATAGGCTTATCTCTAAAGATAGTCGCTTTGACGCATCCGCCTAAAAATTTTTCAAAACCCTTTTGCATACGAAAATAAAATTATCTCACCTACGTCATTTTGTCGAGAACGGTCAAGATCCCGCTAACGGACAGGTTTGATTTCGTAATAATGCAGCATAAACTACGCCATTTCACCGAATACCGGCGCTGCGCAAGTTTCGGCCCAATCTGATTTACGCGGATTGTCGAATTTGACCAACATGACGAATTTTGGATCGTCAGCCGGGGCAAAACCCGCCATCGTGGCCTTGATCTCCGTTGCCTCATAACCACCGCCACCTTTTTTTGCGACCTGTGCAGTACCGGTTTTGGCGGCAACCCAGTACCCAGGGACGGCAGCCTGCTTACCATGTCCGTTTTCAATCGTACTAACCAACATGCCTGACATTAATCGCGCGGTTCTTGAGCTGACCGGTTGAGCTGCAACTTCAGGCTTAATAACTTCGTGATGACCGTCGGGATAGATAATTTCAGAAACAATGTACGGTTTCATCATCTTGCCCTGATTGGCGAGTGCGGCGTAAGCGTTCAACATTTGAATCGGAGTGACAGTTATACCCTGGCCAAAAGATGCGGTGGCTGCAAAAATATCACCTTTTTTATCGAGAGAACTTATGTCGCCGGCAGCTTCTGGATTGAGGCCTAAATCAGTTTTTTGCCCAAAACCGAATTTTTTTACGTAATCGCGAAAAGCCGTTCGGCCCAATTGTCGTTCAACAAAAATCGTTCCGGTGTTTAAAGACTTTTCCATGACCTGCTGCATTGTCTGTACGCCGTTTGCCTTACCATCGGAATTTTTAATCTTAAAATCATCAATCTCTTCTACGCCGTTATCCGTGTATGTAGTATTCGGTGAAACTTTACCCGCCTCGATACCGCTCGCCATTGTAACGGCTTTAAAAACAGAGCCCGGTTCGTAGGCCTCGAATACAGTTGGATTGTTGAATACGGAAACATCTGTCACATTCTTAAAGTCTCCGGGATCAAAATCCGGGTAAGAACACATGGCTATAATTGCGCCCGTCTGCGGATCCATGATCAGGATGCTCCCATTATCAGCCTCATAATCCAAAACTCCCCGTCTAACCAATTCACATGCCTTGTACTGCACCGAGCGATCAAGCGTTAGCACGACATCAGCGCCATCCACCGCATCGTGAAAAGCTTGATCCGCAAACGTAAGCCGACGTCCGGTCGCGTCTTTTTCCGACACCAGCGCACCCGGTTTACCGGCCAAAACATCCTGAAAGCTGGATTCTATTCCATAACGGCCGATGAGATTGCCTTGATCATCCGGCGTGACCAAACCAATTATCTGACCTCCCATATTTTTTTCGGGATACATCCGCGCGTCCTGCGT
>Ga0172379_10011139_pt1 | contig 10773 bp, 10 predicted proteins | sample GrowelOW334metaG_FD_119756 | JGI IMG/M metagenome (GOLD analysis project Ga0172379, IMG submission 119756) | Groundwater microbial communities from an aquifer near a municipal landfill in Southern Ontario, Canada - Groundwater well OW334 metaG | ecosystem: Environmental > Aquatic > Deep... | reverse complement strand
TCATTTTATTTATTTCAGCGTATAATCTTCGTATGATTATCCTCGCGATTGACCCAGGTGTAGAGCGCCTTGGCATTGCCATTCTATGCAAAAAGAAAGACGGGAGAGTAGCGTGTGAAATGTCCAATACCATAATAACACCTAAATTAAGCTCTCAGAGCGAAAGAATAGGGCTTATTTATAAGGAAATAAATATTATTTGTACAAAATTTAAACCGAACCAAATTGTTTTAGAACGGCTTTTTTTTGCTAAAAATGCAAAAACAGCGATTTCAGTTGCTCAAGTACAGGGAGTAATTCATCTTCTCGGGAGCCAACGGGGCATAATGGTAGAAGAAATTGCCCCAAATGCAGTTAAAGCCGCCGTTACTGGCTATGGCCAGGCCGATAAGATGGCGATAAAAAAAATGATCGACCTGCAAGTGGGATTACCTAAAAAAAAGAGGTTGGACGATGAATATGACGCGATAGCGTGTGGGTTTGCGCATTTATTACTTAGTTCGCCCCAATCTTCTGAATGACTTTTACTGCATGTTTACTTCCCAAATGCATTGCAAATTGAATATCCTCTTTTTCTAAATATCCAGCCAAAAAGCCAGCAGAAAATGCATCACCCGCCCCAGTAGTATCTAGTATCTTATTCACAGAGTGCGCAGGTTCAAAATATGTTTTTCCTTCTGCGTATGCATAAGATCCATTCTCTCCATCGGTTGCCACTAAAATTTTTGAGGTGACTATTGGAAGCATTCTTCTCATATCATTTTGGAAATGTATACTCTCAAATTTCTGTTTTGTTAGTTCTGCAAGCTCATGAGTATTCACGATAAGAATATCAACATGTTGCAAAAGTGACGTAAGCTGTTCTATTGGTCTCCTACAGTCTGAAATTCCTAAATTTACCGCTGTTATTATTTTTTTTTGATGGAGGTGGGAAAGTATCCTTTTTCGTTCATCAAGAGGTACTCTCCATAGGTTTGCCATATATACTATTTTTGCATTTTCTAGGCATTCCAAATCTTTATCAGTTCTCAGGATATGCTCATGGGGTGTTTCATAATTAATTATTGTCCGTTCTCCTTCGGGGGACAACAAAATTGATGATATTTTCATATAATTCTCTTCTTTTTGAATTAATGAATCAGTTAAATTATGCTCCTTTAAGTGATTATGAATTAATCCCTCAAACTGATTGTCTCCAACTTTTCCCATTACCGCAACCTTAAATCCCTCAGATTGAACTCCAATTGCAACGTTTGCTGCCCCACCCCCTAGGCCTGCATAAAAATGGTCTACTAAATATTTTCCACCCACAGCCAGACTAAATCGCCCATCCTTTTGTGTTAGTGAATCTCCCCGATAGTACATATCAATACTAATCCCACCAATAGTTATAAGATCATACATAGAACTATGATACTAAACTTTGATACAATTACAAAGTGCTTTATATATATTGTGGAGAGGATACCATCGCTGCTCGCTTGGCCTATACAAAAGAGATTGAAAAATATAGGTCAACATTAGCTGAAATTGTCACTATTTCCGCATCTTCTCTAGTTGAAATGAATAAGGGAATAGCCAATAACCTAAATCTTTTCTCTACTCAAACTGTATTTAGTGTGGAAAATTTAGAAAAGTTTGGTTTTAAAAAATCTACCAAAACAAAGGAGGATGTTGTATATGAGGCCATCTTTTCAATTGCTCAGAATAGGAGCGTTATTTTGCTTGATTTTGAAGAAGGAAAACAGGCTCGTCAACTCAAACTTAAGGACTTGGCTACGGTATTTGAAAGTAAGCCTGCTACAAGTATATTTAATCTAGTTGAAGAATGTATTCCTGGAAATAAAGATGGATTTATCCAATCGCTTCGGATTGTATGTCAGACTCAGGATGAGCAATTTGTGTTTATTATGCTTTATCGTCAGATTCGACAATTAGTTTTGGCCCTTACTAATGGTTTATCTGGTAAACTTTCGCCCTGGCAAAAAACCAAGATTCTAGGTCAGGCAAAAAAATGGGAAAAAGAGCATCTTGTCAACTTCTATTCCGGGCTTATCAAGATTGAAACCGGTTCAAAGACAAACTCAAACCCGTTCGGCATCCATAAGTCTATTGAGATACTCGCGTGTCACTATCTTTGATATAATTATCTTAATTATCATTTACTAGTATTTGATACCTATGAGCATTAATCCTAAGATTTTTAAGACATACGATATCAGGGCGCTTTATCCTCAAGAAATTAATGATAAGGTTTTTCCGGATATAATCACAGGTATCTATACTTTTTTTGTGCGTAGAATGAAAAAAAACAGGCTGAGCATCGGCCTCTCCAGGGACATGCGTCTTTCTTCTCCCGCCCTATACAAAATAGCTAGGAAAACATTGGTGTCCCTTGGAGCAGAAGTCCACGAACTCGGCCTTGCATCAACGCCAACCTACTATTTTGCTTTATTGCACTTAAAATTGGACGTAGGCCTTCAAATCACCGCTTCACATAATCCGAAGGAGTATAACGGAATTAAATTTGCATATAGGGAGGGAAGTGAAATCCGCAAGATATCCGGATTATCAGGCATGGAAGAGGTTAGGAAAATTACGCTTAAGAGAGATTTTGTATCGGAAATGGAGGGGGGAAGTGTAATAGAAGTGAAGGATATTCTTTCTCAGGAAGTGAAGGGTGCACTCTCCTTCCTACCTGCTAAGCAGCTAAATAATTTTAAGATAGTCGTAGATCCTGCCAATGCTATGGGTATTATCCAGATAGACTCATTGGTGAAACAAGTTCCCCTTACCTTGGTTAAGATGAACTATGAGCTTGATGGGACCTTTCCGACACACGAAGCAAACCCACTGAAATTTCAGCTGTTAAAGGAGCTTCAGGAAAAGGTAATCGAAACTAAAGCCGATCTGGGACTGTCGCCAGATGGAGATGGAGATAGAATATTTTTTGTAGACGAAAAAGGTGATATTATTCCTTCAAAGGTCATTGCATCCCTTATTTCAAGGGAATTATTGGTCCATAATAAAGGTGGAGCAATCGTTGTTGACATTTGCAATACCCGCAACATCCAAAACGCATGTTTGGCAGCGGGCGGCAGAATGATTATTTCAAGAGTTGGACATTCCATCATAACTGATGTCATAAACAGAGAGAAGGCTCTTTTCTGTGGGGAATCTTCTGGACACTACTATTACCGTGAATCTGGAGGAGCTGAAAATACGCTTAGGACAATACTTATTATTTTGGAGTTAATGACAAGAACAAAAAAACCATTAAGCCAGCTTGCAAAGGAAAATCTCACATCCATCGAATCAGGAGAATATAATTTTAAATTTGCAAATGGGGTAGATTTGATGCAGATAATGAAAAGTATTGTTTCACATTATTCTGTGGGCACTTTAAGCACCCTTGATGGAGTTGCGGTAGATTTTCCTGAGTGGCGCTTTAGTATTCGCACTTCCAATACTGAACCACTTATGCGCCTCAATGTGGAAGGAGATACAAGGGAATTGACCAAAGAGAAGCTAAAAGAGCTTACGGATCATATTGTCAGTCTTGGTGGAGCTCCAAAAAACTAGTCGATAGCTACTGACTCTAGTTCACCACTCATAATATGATATAATATAGGTCTATGGAAGAGCCTCCCGAAAGCACAGTTGATAAGCCTCAACCTCTTAATCTATCTAAATTTACCCTAGCTCTTCTTAACAATCTAAGAAATATTAGATCGAGACCTAAACCCGATGAACTGTCGAAGATAGCAGTATCTCAGGCTGTTTCTTTTTTTGCCTTGGTTTACGAAAAGCTGCGAAATGCTGTCGAATATAGGGAAGATCATTTAATGCGAAGAGCGGCAATAGAGCGTATTCTCACAAGACGGTTAACATTAAATCCGGACGGAAAACACGAGGCAGAAAATGTTTTACGTGAGCTTCTTTGGGCCCGTTATTTTGCGAATGGGTCACTTGGCGGAAAGGAACTTATAGATATACAGCTCATTATTGATAAATATCTCATTCTTAAGCGCAAGATCACCACAGGACGGACAGTCGAGGTTCAACAACTTTTATCGGAGCATATTATGGACCTTATGACCTGCGAGATAGAAGAGACTCTAGCGCCAGAAAATGCAAGTCGTTTTTCAAGCTACCTATTCTTTATCTATCAAGTCCTAAGGAAAAAGATTAAGATTGAGGGACTCTCAAGTGATCAAAAGGATGCTTATTTTCTTGCGGCGCTTGAAAAATCATTCAGGAAGAGTGATCAACCTTTTCAACGCTATCATTTATTCATCACCTTCTATAAACCAATTCACACGTATTCTGAAAAAGAGCTTGACCAATTTGCAGCAAAAGCTCCTGCTATATTTAAGAAGGTCGATGAGACTATTACTAATACGTATGTAGAGAGTCTAACCAGATTCACTCGCAAACAACTCCCACCGTTCCTTATTTTATTCAGTATATTAAAGGATAAAACAAGGGACGCCCATACTCTTTTGTCCGATAGAAATAGCCTTTGGAAACATGTGGACGAAACGTGCCGCGAAAAATATCAGCAACTGAATTCTCGAGTCCGGACTCTTGCTATAAGAAGTTTTATCTACGTCTTTCTTACAAAAATGGTTTTTGCACTTATCCTGGAGGTTCCGGTTTCTCGCTGGCTTTATGGTGATGTAAATATGCGTTCCATTGGCATTAACACACTTTTTCCGCCTCTTTTGATGCTTCTTATTGTTTCCATATTCAAAATTCCTGGGGAAGAGAATACTAAGAATATTTACAATCGCATACTCGATATTATTGACGCAGATGTCACATTCGAGACGAATATTTCCTACATGCCTAAGAAAAGTATCGAAAGAAAACCTATTCTCATATTTGGCTTCACCATTTTTTACTCGCTTACCTTTATAGTAACGCTGACTCTCATATATGAAGGCCTACTCTTGCTGGAGTTCAACATGATTAGTATCGCCGTATTTATTTTCTTTGTCTGTCTGGTTACCTTTTTTTCTTATCGCGTCAAGCAGATAGTCAACGAATATAGACTTGCTGAAAAGGAAGGTGTTTTTACACCACTTGTTGATTTCTTTTTTATGCCCATATTATCTCTGGGGAAATTTTTCAGTGGGGGATTGGCCCGTTTAAATTTTATGATTTTTATCCTAGATTTCCTTATTGAAGCTCCTTTTAAACTTATTTTTGAAGTTGTGGAGGAATGGATTACGTTTGTAAAAAGAAGAAAAGAGGAAATTATTTAGATATATGTCTTCACTTATTGGTCTTGCTCCAGTGGACGGTGTAACTGATGCTGCTTTTCGACAAGTTACTGATGAATTAGGCAAACCAGATCTACTCTATACGGAGTTTGTAACTACAGAGGGGTTGTTCAGAGGAAGAGAAATGCTTCTTCATGCGTTAGATAAACATAAAACAAAAACTCCCATCATTGCTCAGTTTTTTGGACCCCATCCGGAATTCTATATGTATGCATACTTTATTGGTGCTGAATTGGGCTTTAGTGGCATAGATGTTAATATGGGGTGCCCTGATACAAATATTGTAAAAAAAGGCGGCGGGGCGGCTCTTCTACTTGATTTACCAAGAGCACGGGAGATCATTAAGGTTCTTCTCAAATCTCGGGAGGAGTGGAATAATGGTAAACGTCTTTCAGATACAGATCTCCCCGAAAATATGAAGCGCACAGTAGTGAATATGAAGGCCAAGTCTGGCAACCTCGAAGGTTGCCTAGGCACAAATTTGCCAATTTCTGTGAAAACAAGAATTGGGTATCATGCGTCTCAGGTTGAAGAGGTTATACCATTTCTCATTGAGGCAGGTGTGGAGCGCATAGCGCTTCATGGAAGGACTTTTGATGCTCGGTACAGTGGAAAAGCGGATTGGGACGAGATAGCAAGGGCCAAGGAGCTGACTAGGGGAACGTCGGTCCAACTGTGGGGAAATGGAGATATAAAAGACAAAAGACAAGCAAAGGAGTTTATAAAATCGTATGGAGTTGATGGAATTCTTATTGCCCGAGCAGCCTTTGGTAACCCGTGGATTTTTAGAGAACATATTCCTTCGTGGGATGAAAGGAAAAACGCTATTCTCTATCATGCCCAATTATTTCTTGCCTACAGACCAGATCTAGATCTTCGCCCTATGCGCAAGCATATTACGTGGTACTGCAAGGGTATTGAGGGGAGTGCAAAACTACGAGATAGGTTGATGAAGGTAATAACTATTGAGGATCTAAAAAATATCTTAGGCTAATACTGTCGTTGCAAGGAATGAAGATGCAATCATGTAGTGCCTATCACATTTTCTCGAATACTTTTCTTCAGTTCTTCAATTGAATCAAGGTCATGAATTGATACTCCCAATACGGGTAATTTCAATTTTTTTTCTAATGATTTCAAAAGTGATATTCTTTTTTTTGGCTCAAGTAAATCAAGTTTTGTAAGCAAGATAATTTCTCTTTTTTCAATAAGCATTGGGTTTGATTGCGAAAGCTCCCTTCTTATTGTGGCATACGTCTCAGCGTGCTTCTCATTTTCACAGCTTATACAGTGATAGAGCACCTTAACCTTTTCTATATGTTTTAAAAACCTACTTCCTAATCCTTTTCCCGTTGAAGCTCCTTCAATAAGTCCAGGAACGTCCGCAATAACATAATTTTCAAATGCACCAAGATTTGGTTCAAGTGTGGTAAATGGGTAAGGTGCAGTTGCAACTCGCGCATTCGTGATTTCATTGAGTAAACTGCTTTTTCCAGCGTTAGGAAGCCCAATAAAACCTGCATCAGCAATTAATTTGAGGATTATTTTGAAATGAAAACTTTCTCCCGGCAAGCCAGGATCTGCATATTTGGGCACTTGGTTAGTAGAAGATTTAAATTTATCATTACCTCGCCCCCCCTTACCACCTCTGCAAAGAAAATAGTCCCTGTTTGGCTCAGTAATAATTATTTTAACCTTGAGCATAGTATTTATCACTTCGGTATTCAACGGAACATATATGACTGTATCTGCTCCACGATGACCAGTTTTATTGAAGTTTTCACCGATACTCCCGTCTTCTGCTATGAAAGCTTTTTTTTGACCTAGGCTATTCAAATTTTTTATCTCTTTTTTCCCGCGCACTATTACGCTTCCACCATCTCCTCCATCTCCCCCACAAGGGCCGCTTTTCATAGGAAAAAAGGCCACTCGACCAGCTCCGCCTTTTCCCGCTTTAGCATTAATATATACTTCGTCGATTAACATATTTTAAATCACAATCACCCTCGTTCCCACTTCTGCCCAATTATACAGGATAATAGTTTCATTAAGAGGCATGTTTACGCATCCATGACTTCCTATAGCCGTATAATCCTGAGTTCCATACACGTAGCGCCAAGGAGCATCATGTAGCCCATATCCCAAATAAAAGGGCATCCAGTAGTTAACTACGTCATCATAATATATTCCCGGAAAGGGGGAGCTCATCTTGTGCAATCGTTCCTTTAAATATATTGAAAACTCTCCATACACCGTTTCAAACCCATATTTTCCTGTGGTAATAGGAACCGCCGAGGCAAAAATCGTCTTGCCATTTTCATAGGCATATAAACGTTGAAGATCGATATTGATTACAACAATCTTTCCCTCCTGTCTCGGAGAGGGGGGAACAAGAGTAAGACGTTCTTCCGCTTTCCTCTTCTGCAACAATGCATATTGTTCATCCTGCTGTATTTTTTGTTTGGCTTGTGTTGCTTTCTGAAGAAGACCAAACACCCGTTCTCTCGCAAGGGATTCGATAAATTCTGCCCCGTTTTCCTTATACCCCGCTCCCAATAACATGTCTGCAGAAACAATGCAAGAATCAGCAAGATCAATTTCCACAATGCTGTGCTTCTCGACAAAGTATTCTCTTAGTTTCTCACAGGTGCTCTTATATGTGGTTATTTCTGAATATACAGCTTCCTTTCGTATAGCTTCAATGTCACTAGTTATATTCCTATCCTGACTTTCCAAGGATTTTAGTGCAGTGTCAAGATCTCTCAGAGACGAACTTCTTTCAAACACTGTTCCTGCAATGACTTCGAGTGAATTGGAATATATCATTTTTTTTTCCGTGGATAGGTATGCGGTATTTTTAACTCTATCTCTAAGGTAAGTTAGTTTAGTTTGAATAAGTTCCTTCTTACCTGATACCTTTACTGCATATGCGCCTTGAAGTAGCCTTAGAATATTATCGTGTTTGTTCCTTAGACTGGTAATGGCAAATGGAAATGTAATAATAGATGTTTTGCTGATTTCATTAATAAAGTCGCTATGCATTTTTGCAAACACTTTCGTATCATAGCCCCATTTCGCATATGATTGAATCAGCTCCGTATCATTTCTATATAAGAGAAGTGTTTGTGTTTTAAGGTTGTAACTTGTATAAAGAAAGTAAGACCCATAAAGCAAGAAAAAGGCAAAAAAAAGAATAAAAGTTTTTTTCATGCTTATTTCAGTATGTGGTGATCTTTTTGTTTCCAACCTGGTTTTGTAGTTAACCTCACCCACGTTGCATTGCCAGTTGCTTCGTGATGTTGACCAGGTTTAATAACCATCGATTGCCCTTCATTAAGAACAAACTTTTTTTCATCAATCGATAGATTCAACACACCCTTGAGAACTTTGAATGTTTCTTCACTTAAATCATGATAGTGAGCTATGGTCTTGTCAATGACTGCAACCGCAACATCATAGCTGGGATGTAAAATTGTCGGATCAATTTCACAAAGAATCTCAGTACAATTTTGCCTGTTGTTAAGAAGTATTCTTTTTCCAGGATATTTCTTTTTTAGCTCTTCGATAACATTGGTGATATTCATGGATATATTATAATAGGAATATGAAGACTTCACAATGTTGTACGATATATCTTGTCCGGCACGGCCAGACTTATGGAAATGCTGACCAAATAATCCAAGGACATTCAGACATCTCACTTACCGAAAAAGGGGAGCAACAGGCGCATGAAAGAAGATCTGATCTTAAGCATATTTATTTTTCTAAAGTATATTCCTCAGATCTTATTCGTGCAAAAAGAACGGCGGAAATTCTTAATCTTGAACGGAAATGTGCACATCAGACTACCGAATTATTACGAGAACGATATTTTGGCAGCTACGAAGGAAAGAGGCAAGAAGAAGGACGGCGAATGAAATTGTGGGATCTACTAGATTCATATGCACTATATAAACATTCACATATTAGAGATTCAGGAATTGAAACAAATGAACAAGTGATAGGTAGAAGCCTTTCTTTTTTGAGGGAAGTAAGTTTAGTACATCTCAATCAAAATATTCTAGTAGTAAGTCATGGTGGTCTTATGAGAATATTGTTAGTGCATTTGGGTTACGCTCAGCCCAATCAATTTATTCATGGCTCTAGCGGAGCTATTCAAAATCTTGCGTGGATTAAGCTAGAGTGTGATGGATTTGATTTTACAGTAAAGGATACGCTTGGCATTACCTTAGATAAGTAAGCCTCCTATTTTTTCTGTTATAATTTCATCCATATGATGCAGTTATGGCATTGGTTGGCCCTCGGTACCATACTCGGAAGTTCTCTTTCATCTCTATATTTAAGGAAAATAATGAAAGACGATGAGAATGACCCAATATTATTTTCAATCACGTTCCAATTTATTTTAGGCTTTATTGTACTTATCTATGCACTCTACAGAGGATTTACTTTTCCTCCTCCACTAGAACTATGGATTCGATTTGTGCTCGGAGGGGTACTATATGCATTTGGTACCCTGTGTGCATTCTATGCATCAAAAAAAATTGGAGCGGGAGAGTTTACCATTCTAACGTCCATCAGTTCTCTTATTACAATACTTCTTGGAGTGTTTCTTCTTGGAAATCAATTTGGTTGGGAAAGAATATTGGGGACCTTCTTCATTCTATCGTCCATAGTGATTCTTTATACTAAGGAGAGAATAAAAATAAATAAGGGAGTTTGGTATGCCCTAGGTGTTGCTTTTTTTTATGGGATAGCTGTTGTTAATGATGTAATTATCCTACGTAGATATGATGTAATGTCATTTCTTCCTCTTATGTGTTTTCTTCCTGGCTTAGTTATTCTCATTATGTTTCCAAGAAGAGTTCTAATGATAAGACGATTACTAAAACCAAAACCACTCCAACACATAATACTCTACTCTTTCTTTTATGGAATTGCTTCAATATTTTTCTATCAGGCCTTGGCTAATGGCGCACCGATTTCACAACTTTCACCACTCAGTCGCGCTTCTATAATCGTGACAGTTATACTCTCCGCACTTTTTTTGGGGGAAAGAAAAGATATAAAAAGAAAGATACTAAGCGCAGGATTAGTAAGTGTTGGTGTTCTATTGCTTGCTTAATGTGAGTCCGGTGAGATTTGAACTCACAACCACCTCCTTAAGAGGGAGATGCTCTACCAGTTGAGCTACGGACCCTAATCCATGTTCTGTGTCCTCAGAGGGAATCGAACCCCCATCAATGGTTCCGAAGACCACTACTCTATCCGTTGAGCTATGAGGACGCTTTCCCTCTCAAACACTACAGAGTATATTATACTATACAAATGAACCTCGGCCTTTACTTTTCATTAATGATTTTAGAAATTATAATCCTTTTTGGAGTTTCGGTTTATGGTATGGGATTGATTTTTTCTGCCCTCAAAGGAGCTCCCTATGTCCCAACATCGAAAAAACAAATCGAAAAAATACTTAAAAATGCACATT
>Ga0172379_10011138_pt1 | contig 10774 bp, 11 predicted proteins | sample GrowelOW334metaG_FD_119756 | JGI IMG/M metagenome (GOLD analysis project Ga0172379, IMG submission 119756) | Groundwater microbial communities from an aquifer near a municipal landfill in Southern Ontario, Canada - Groundwater well OW334 metaG | ecosystem: Environmental > Aquatic > Deep... | reverse complement strand
TTAACTCGCGACCGACCATCACGTTGTTTACTTGTTCTAATTCCATTGTCCTTTCCGTCACTTTCTTCTCAACATTAAAACGTGATTCTTTGAGTTCTCTAATCATCAGATTGAAACTGTTTATCGCTCTGCCAATTTCGTCTCTTCTGGCCATTTTGATTTCCTGACTCAAGTCACCATCGGCCACCTTCTTCAAAGCATGATTCAAGTCATCCAAAGGCCCAAGAAGGATCGAGCGGACGAAAAGAAAAGCCAGGATTAAAAGGGCTAAAATAATGGCCAGAGCCACAATCAAAATCACCAAATCGACAGTGACCTTGCTACGAACATCTTGGATAATTGAGTCAACACCCTTGGCGGAAACGTTTAAGGCTTCCCCTTCTTTAGCCCCGCGAAATTCCAAATACTTGTCTAACCCGCCATGGTAAATCGCCTTTTTGCCCCAATAATCAGAGCTCTCCAAAACAGTGATGGCCTCGCTCTTCTTTCCTTGATCAACCAGACTCAAGGATTTTTCCTCCAAAGTGACTAGATCAATATTAGTCTGATTAATACCGGCAAAGATAGCCGCGTCTTCGGCTCCGCCACCGGAGATGGCATCTTTAATGGCCCGATCCAGAATGGGTGCGGCCTCTTGGTAACGCGTTTTCCATTTAGCTTGACCAGTAAAAGCGTAGTTACGGGCCGATTGAGTTAACTCCTCATCATAGTAGTGAATAATTTGCGCCAGAGAATTGAGGTGAGCCGCTCTGACCAAAACTTCAGTTTTTGGTGGTAGTTCTAGCTGCAATAAACCAACCACTCCATCGGCCCGATATAAGGCTAAGCCACCGCCAAAACTGACTACCAAAAAAATAACCAGGAAGACAACGGCGACTTTCTTCCTAAGACTGACGTCTAGAAATGACGGGGCCATCTCAAGTCAATAAAGCTTTTACCTTGACGACGATTTCCGCCAAGCTAATGTCGGACTTCACTAAGTAATCTCTCGCACCTAATTTTTTGGCTTTTTCTAGATCTTCAGACTGGCTGAGATTGGACAAAACGACCACCGGAGTGTTCTCCTCCATTTCCTTTAATTTATGGAGTAAATCAAAACCGCTAAACTTAGGCATCATGAGATCAGTCAGGATTAAATCAAATTTATTATCAGCCAGAAGATTCTTGGCCTCATCGCCATCGTTTACCATCTGAACGACAAATCCCTCATGCTCCAACTTTAAGCGTAGGGCATTGGCCATCGCCTTCTCATCTTCGACTATCAAAATCCGTTTAGTTTCCTCGGACATTATAGGATTAATTATACACCGATTTTAGCTAATCAAAAATACTCCCTAAGTAGGCATCGATTTGGCGTTGATCCAAATCATAGAAATAACGACCTTCATCATGCAATCTGAGAGCCAGCTTGTATCCAACAAAGCGCCAGTGCCAAGGTTCAAATTGGTAATAAGCATTATTGGCCGGATAAGATAAGACAAAACCATATTTATAAGCATTGTCCATCAACCATTGATAGCTGGTCGTCTTTTCGAAACCGGCAAAGGTGACAGTACTACTGGCCGTCGTAAAATCGATGGCTGTCCCCAATTGATGCTCCGAATATCCTTGATCGGCAGAAAATTGATTGGCCGTTCCCGCCCCGTAAATCACCTTATAGGTAGACTTCAACGAAGCTTGGGTACTGAAAGACCGATAACCAGAAACGATTTGCAGAGGGATGCCGTGGCTTCGGGTCGCCCCAATCATTTGTTGGAGGTAAAACCAGACACTGGCGTGGATTTGGGCCGGCTTATCCAAGTTGGCCAGATACTTAGGATCAATCCCAACCAATCTTTGTGGCACATAATTTTCGTTCAAGAAATACACCTTAGAATATTTCTTCAGGAATTCCGGATCAATTGTTCTCAATTTTTCCAAATAATTAACTTTCTCCGAAATGGTATTGGCTCGGGTCTGTTCTGATTGCAACTTATCGGTCAAATCGAGATTCTCATACTTGGCTTGGATAAAATTGAGATCGGCATTAGTTAACTTCGTCTGTAATTTAACCAAGTTTTCGTTCAAGAGCGAATTCTGCTTAACTAGCAAACCATATTGATAGGCGCTATAGGCGAGGAGGGCAACCAAGAAAACAATCACAGTCCTGATAGCAAACGAGGGCAGGGTTGAAGAAAAAAAATTGCTCACGAAGTTGATTATAGCATAGAGCTGGGGACAAAACTAAAGGAAAATGGGTATAATAGAACCATGACTAATATTATCTCAATTACCATTGCCGTGATTGCGGTTTTAGTTTCCTTCTTCTTCTGGTATCGCCAGCGAGGAAGCGAGAAGCTCAAGCAAGAGTTCATCGCCGTGGTTACTCATAAGTTTCGCACCCCGATGACCGGCATCAGATGGGCAATTAATATGCTTCGTAATGATGTAAACCTTCAACAAAAAGATGATCTGATCAAAGAAATTGAACGTGCCAACGAACGTCTGGTGGAAATTGTTGATCTCTTAACCGGTTTCTCCACCTTTGAAAACAAAGCCCAATATTCTTACCAATTCATCTCTCTACCGAATTTGATTCAAACTACTTTGCCAAAATATTCTCAAATGATTCGGGATAAAAAAATGCATTTTGATATCGACATCAGTAGTGATGCCCCGGCCGTTTACATCGATAAGAGTCGAATCCAATTCGTGCTTGATACCCTGTTAGAAAATGCTCTTAGATACACTCCTCCTAATGGCTATATCGGAATTAAACTCATCCGTCAGGGCCAAACTGTCATTTTGAGCATCAGCGACACCGGGATGGGGCTCAGCCCGGCGGAGATGAAAAAAATGTTCAAAAAGTTCTGGCGAGGAGATTACGCTAAGACCATCGATCCCGATGGTATGGGTCTGGGACTTCATACCACCAAAGCGATTGTTGAACATCATGGCGGTAGAATCTGGGTTCAATCTAAAGGGCGGGACCAAGGAGCCACCTTCTACGTCCAGCTCAAAATTAGTGGTTATGGCTTCAAGTTCCGCTAAATCTCTCACCCCCTCAAATAGGTTGACATTTAATTAGATATAGTATATAATTGTAAATGGAGCCGGTAGTTCTACTGGCCCGATCTTTTCATTAACCGGAGCGATTAGCTCCCAGGAGGCACCCCCCATGTCTCAAAACCAGAAATCGGACGGGTTCGCGGTGAAGGAGATTTTGACCCACACTCAACCCCATCCGGACGAGTTGTGGGCAATCTTTCTCCTTCAACAGTACGGAGAAGATCGGTACCCCGGTATCAGCCGAGCAACGATCATCTTCTCCCAAACCGGCAATAAAACGCCGGACGGCCGGACGGCCGAGGAGTGGGAAAAGGATGGAGTCCTGATGGTCGGTACCGGTGGCGGACGTTTTGACGAACACGCCAAGATGAACGGCCAACCAGGCGCGAAGGGTGAATGCGCTTTCACGATGGTCTGCAAAGACCTCCGTGTCTGCGACGACCCGGCCCTAAGGCGAATCTTCCCGTACGTGCGGGACGAAGACACCAAGGGTGGCAAGGGTGACATCTGTTCCTTCGGGAACACCCTGAAGGCACTCTACGAGGACCCCGACATTGACCACCAGGAGGCGGTGAACATCGGCCTCAAGTGTGTCAGGGCTTTCTACCGCAAGGAAGCGGAGTTTGCCGACGCAGAAATCATCGTCGGCAGAGAAGGCATGATCACTGTCGACGGCGCAAACGGGCCAATCAGGATCTTGGCCGTCGAAAGCGAGAACCGGGCTATCAGCCGAGCTGGTCGACGCCGAGGTGCTGATGTGGTGATTCAGAAACACCCCACCGGCAACCCCGCGAACAAACTGGCCGGCAAGGTTCAGATTTACACCAATCGCAAGGACGGCGATCTGGACATGCGCGACCTGGTACGTCTTCTTCGGCTCGAGGAAGACTACTGTCGGGATCGGCCAACGAAAGCCGATTGGAAGATGCTCGAGAGGGACGGCAAGAGCCAAGAGATCGGGGAAGAGTGGTTCTACCATCAGGATGGTGTTCAGATTCTGAATGGGAGCCTCTCAAGCCCGGAGGTCTCACCAACGGCAATTCCAATTCGACGAATCGTTGACTTGGCCGTCATGGCCATGTCTCGAGGTTTCGAGTCCGGCTGTGGCAACAACCACGACCTCACTCCCTGTCGAGGAAGCAGGAACTGCCGCTGGTATCAGGCTGGCTTGGTCAGATGCCGAAAGGTCCGGTACCAGACCGCGGCCACTCAGACGGTCTGAGCGGTCAAATCGAATTTGCCGGCAGCGACTTATCATAGTTGCTGCCGGTTTTCTTTTGTTTTAAATTCCACCAACTCCCCCGCTTTTCTTTCCAACTTACTTGCCAGCCTGATAAACTTTTTATTCTTTTCAGGAACGACTGGAAAATGTCGAGAGAAATCGAGTGCTTCGGCAATCTCATCTAAATTTTCTTCCGCCGTAATCCAAGCATCACCAAACCTTTTCAAACTAAATGGCCGCGAGTAAGAAACCAGAGTTTTCTCCCCTGTCTGGTTTAAAAAGTATTCGTGGAAATAAGACAAGACTAATTCTCTAATCGTCTTATAAACCGGATCACGGAAACGCAAACAAGCGTGATTAGTCTTACTAATCGCGCCCCAATAGCCATTCTTTTTATACAACGCCACGACGTGATCTTGATCGTCGTCTGTCGTTTTTAAATCCAGTAAGAGTGGCTCTTCACCTTGAAACCAGAGTGCCGCCGCAGCCAACAAAGCTCCCTCCAGGCAGTGCGCCTTCCGTTCGCGCAAGACTCGCCGTGGCGAAAGATAAGTCTCCTCTTTTTCCTCAAAGTTTACTGGCAAAGTATCAAGAAAATCTTGAATCTTAATCGGCGTGTTAAGACGCCTGAAAATGGCTTGCTCTGATTTATTCAATCCGAACATTCAAGCAACTAATTGTTTATAATAATCTCGAATAAACTGATAAAATTTCTGAGCCGCTAGAGCCTTTTCTTTGTCTGTCCGTTGAAGCATATAAAGATAAGAGACCATTATTCCGGCCGAATAAAGGATGAAGATACTTTCCAGCTGATTATCAATCTTCACACCGGAACCATCTTCATAACCTCGGACTAGCGCCCGGAATAATTTCTCATTTCCACCCAGGACCCAAATATCCACTCCCAGGCGATAAAGCGAAATCAATCGGTACTCCGTTCGCCAAACCTCTTTGGGCGGGAAAGTGTCCATGAGGTGCAGCTCGGAGCCTTCAAAGGCGGCGTTATGACTGTGGACATCTCCAACATGAGTAATTTCACCGCTCAACCAACCTTCGAACAAAGTTTTGTTTTTCTGTCTCAGTTGGTCTAAAAGATCGCAGTAATGGCCAGATTCTGATCCAGTAATATATTCTTCAACCGACTTAATCCAGTTCCTTAAATCAACAATCCGCGACTCAAAAATCTCGTAGTAATTATACTTCTCCGGGAGCGACTCTTCGACCAGCTTCAAACTTTCAGCCAATTGCTGACCGATAAGATAGCTCTCTTTTTCGGAAATTTTACCAGCCATCAGTTTCTCAAAAAGGATATCTTCTTTATTTATTCGACGCATAACCATCACCAACTCCTCCGCTTCGGACTCCGACACATCTAACAATATTTTCCCCCCGCTAACTTTAACCCCAACCAATTTGAGATAGATGGAAGGACTCAAAGCCCGATTCCAAGCAAAATCTTGGTGGGAAAAATCAAATCGCTTGAGTCGGTCGGAGATATCCCGAAAGCCTTGGTTGAAAAATTCGTTGTCGTTTTTGTAAAACTTGTAAACGTTTTTATCAAAAATGAAAACATTGGAAATAACCGTCTCAATATGCTTTGGCGCCCTGGTTTCCCCCGTCACGGCTCCGACTTTCATTAACTCAATCAACGATTTTTGAGAATAAGGCATAACCTTAGATTATACAAAGAAGAGCCAGATGACAACCGTCACCTGGCTCTGGAACCCAACTTTCACGCCTCGCCTACTGACAACTCTGAACCAAGGCCACGAGCTCGTCGTGAATGAGCCCATTACTCATGATGTGCCCTTCGATCTCGCCATCCGGCCCATACTTGAGCGGTCGACCATAGATGTCCGTGGCCTTCCCTCCGGCCTCTTCGACGAGAAGCTGCATCGCCGCCGTTTCCCAACCGTGTCGGCCCGGAAAAACCGAACCTTCAAACTCACCACCGGCAATCAGCCCGCCAAAGATAGCAATCGATCCCGGATTGACCCAGGAGACGCCCGCCATCATCAGTTTGGCGCAAACGTCATGGAGACGATAAGGAGCGTTCTTCCACCACAAGACCGCGAGGCTGGAACGCTCAACCGTCTTCAACTTGGACACCCTGAGAGGTTGTCCGCCTCGAATGCAAGTTCCCGACCCCTTCTCGGCGCAATAGCTCAGATTAGCGAAAGGGTCATGGACCACGGCCGAAATGGGCGACCCGTTCTCCAAGATAGCAAGACTGAAGGTTGATAACCGAATCCCATGACAGAACGGGAAGGTCCCATCAAGCGGATCACAGAGCGCCGTGTATTGGGCGCCAGGAACCCGACGACAACCCTCTTCGGAAATGACGTCAATTTCGGGAAAATCTTGAGTGAACTCTTGCAGAACAAGGTCATTGATGGCCTGGTCCACAGTTGTCACCGGAGTTCCATCTTTCTTAAGTTGGAAACCAACCGCATCGCGGAAACCGCGATGGATCAGATTGCCCGCCCTGGAGGCAAGCGACTCCAACCAGACAGGCTCAGGATATTCTCTTGTTTTCAAAGCGTATCTCCCTTCAAGAAATTGGGTTTACTTTGGTAGAGACACCTTCAGATGTCTGTTTTACTTATATCACAATCAATATAAAAAGTCAAATACAAAATTACTTAGAAGCTGCCGATTTACACAAATTCCGTAAAGCGATAATGTCGGCCGGTGCTAACTTTTCCGAAGAGCCATCATTGACTTCATACATAATGGCACCATCATTAGCGACGTGATCAAGTCCGAGCGCATGCCCGAGCTCATGGGTCAAGAGACGCACCAATTTGGTCTGGTCATCAAATTGGTAAATCATAATTCTTATCCCTTTTTCATCGGCAACATATTGGCCGCCATTAAAGGTCTCGCCGGTTGATGAGCCGAGGCCGTTGTAAGTGTTGATGGTTTGATTAAATCCAGCGGTTTTGCTCTTCAATTCCGTCGCCGCGGCATTAATCTTGGCAACCAAGTCCGGCGAACCGGTCTGTTTATATTCCGTTACCAAGTTGTCGTAACGGGCTTGCAAAAGAAAAAACTCCTTTCTATTATCTTCTATTTGCTTACTTAGTCCCTGCCTCTCTTGAGTCGAGCTCTGTCGTTCATCGTAAATTAGATTAATTTTAAGTCTACCCTTGGGATCATAAGCGAACAATTCTTTACTCGCCGCTTTTCCCCACAAAGCGGCCGCTTGGGAGACGGCATCTAGGAGTTGGGGTCGAGTAAGATTGAATTTATCGCTGAAATCGCCAAGAGAATATTGGATCACCTTCCGACAGGGCTCGTTTTGCTTGGCAAGATAATATTTGCCGGCGGTAACAACAAAGACGGTACTGACAATGATAATAAGGACATTTTTCAGAAACGATTTCATCTTGAGATTATACCACGCAAAATAAAACCCCCCGCCAACTCTACACAAGTTGGAACGGGGGGCAAGCCGAGATTTCGCTGGCATCAATCATCCCGGAGGAATGACGAGGAACCAGAGAAACTGAGGTGGCGAGAGGTACTGACCGAGGACGAGACCGGCGTCGAGCAAACCGAGCAGCCCAATCAACAACCAAACTTTGGCCATCCCTGACAAGTTCATCGCGTCCTCCTTGGCGCGCAGCGCCGGGAAAAAGTCACTCGTCCGTCAGACCAAGAGAGATGTGTTCTCGGTCTTGATCGGTATCCACCATCACCAACAAGGGATGGCGGAGAGAAGGGTCACGAATCACTCCAGTGCTTAGCGAAGCCAGACTGCGCTTCATCGGCTTGGCTGCAAGTTTGAAGTAGTTGATGAGAGACCGGTAATTCAAACCGACTCCCGCGAGTTTGCGCCAACGACCACCCGAACTAACCTCGATACTGTCAGGATTGACCTGAACAGCAATCACCTCTCGTAGGGTCAGCATCATGGCAATCTGCCGAGCGATCCAGCAAACTTGAATGTCGCTGAACATGGCCAACCTCCTTTCAAGAAACTAAGGCCGCCTCTAGTGTACTATGATATGATTTATTTGTCAAATCTGGTTCCACGTGCTAGTAATAGACTAGTGGGCTAAACAGGTATTTGTCAATTAAATAGAGGAGGAAACAGATATGATGTCTAAGGCGTTTCAGGAACGACTTTTCCCTCGTTTGGGGGAAATCGCCAAGTGTTTTGGCACCCCCTTCCATCTCTATGATGAGCAAGGAATCCGCGAAACTTGTGAGCTGATGAAAAGTCAGCTCGGCCAAGTGTCCCAGTACCGTAACTTCTTTGCCGTCAAGGCTCTGCCCAATCCGGCAATCATGCGGATTGTCCGAGACTGCGGTTTCGGCTTTGACTGCAGCAGCACTCCGGAACTGGCCTTGGCCAGACATGTTGGTGCCAATCCGGACCAAATCATGTTCACGTCCAACAACACCAGTCACGATGAGTACGAGTGGGCTTTGGCCAACGGCGGCTGTGTCTTGAATCTCGATGACCTCTCCTTCGTCGCCAAAGTGCCTCAAATGCCGGAGCTCATTTGCTTCCGGTACAATCCCGGCCCTTTGCGCGATGGAGTCAACCAGATCATCGGCAACCCGGTGGAGCAGAAGTACGGCGTGCCCGACAGTCAGATTGTGCAGGCTTATGCTTTGGCCCGCGAACGTGGCGCTAAGCGTTTCGGCCTTCACACCATGATCTGTTCCAATCAACGTGATTATCGTTACATGATTGAGACGGTCAAAATGGTCTTGAGTGTCGCTCGTCGACTAGACCGGGAACTCAAGATTCGAGTCGAGTTCGTCAATATCGGCGGCGGTTTCGGCATTCCCTACCACCCAACCGATGAGACCTTTGATCTTACGGCCTTTGCCACAGCGGCCAAGGAATTATTCGACGAATTCGAACGTGATTGTGGCTGGCGTCCCAAACTCTATACCGAGTGCGGACGCTACGTTACGGGACCGCACGGCGTCTTAGTGACTCGAGTCATCAATCGAATGAGGAAGTATCGCCAATTCGTCGGCGTCGACGCCTGCGCGTCAGCACTCCCGCGTCCAATGATTTATGGCGCCTATCACCACATCTATGTTTTAGGTGGTGAAGGTCGTCCGACGGAAATAGCGAGCGTCGTTGGCTCGCTTTGCGAAAATACCGACCAGTTCGCCAAAGAACGCGAGCTACCAGTGACCAGCGAAGGTGATCTTATCATCATCGCTAACACTGGCGCTCACAGTATCGCGATGGGCGGCCGCTACAACGCCCGCCTACTCCCTCAAGAATTGTTACTGCGCCAAGATGGGTCAGTGAAGCTGATTCGGCGCGCCGAAACAGATGAGGACTACTTTCGGACCCTGCAATTCTAACCCAGAAACTCACGAAAGGAGAAACCCCAATGTTGCCATCGTGGCTACCAACCGGAGGAGGCAATCTCTTCCAAGAAATCAAGAAGGTCTGCCAAGAGGCCGAGGCAAGCGGTGAGAAACTGTGCCGTCTGTCTATTGGTCAACCATCGGGACCGGCCCTAAAGTCGGCCCGAGAGAGAGCGGCGAATCTCGTGCTAAGTTACAAAGAGGAAATGCACGAATATCAGGACAACGGCTGTCTGCCGTTGCCAAACTTCGCTCACCGGTTCGTTCAAGCACACCTCAAAGTCAACTTGGGCGTCTATGGGGACATGGTGGATTACCTACCCATTCCCGGAATCAAACCGATGCTCGGTCTGATTCCCCTGGCTTGCGGTGGTCACACCGAGGTGACCATCCGCTCTATGACTGATCCTGGTTATCCGGTGCCAGGAACCTGGGCTTCTTACCTTGGAGCTGGTCATGAGTCATTCGCGACTAATCCGGAAAACCAGTTCTTACCGGACCTCAGTCAGGATGATGATCCGGACTTCGACCTGGCCATGCTGAACTTGCCGCACAATCCGTCGGGCCAAATCGCCACGGCGGCATACTGGCGACAGGTCTGTGCCTACTGTGCCAACCATGAGATCCGTCTCTTTAACGATGGCGCCTACCTGGCCCTGGCCCATGATCCGAGTTGTTGCGCTCTGGCCGAAATTGCCCACGAGTTTCCCGGGCTTTCTTGGCTTGAGGCTTACTCGGCTTCCAAGGCCATCGGCAACGGTACCGGCTGGCGCGTGGGAGCGATAGTTGGTTCGCCCGACTTCGTCGGCGACCTACGAACGATTAAGGGCAACACCGATAGCGGCTTCTTCGCTCCGGCGGCCCTCGGCGCCTTACATACCCTCGAGAACGATATCGAGGGAATAACCAAGGTGCGCCAGATCTACCGACGACGCTTGGAGTTCTTAATCCCGCTCTTGACCCAGCTTGGTCTCAAGTTGGCAGTCAGACCGGGAGCGGGATTCTTCACTCTCTGGCTGGCGCCCAAGAGGGCATTTGGTCGGGAGATGACTGATGCTCGTGACTTCAACCTGACGATGATCCAGAAGACTGGCATCGTTGGCGTCCACTTCCATCCCTACATCCGCTACGCGGTGTGCGGGCCGGTTGAGGACTGGACCG
>Ga0172379_10011137_pt1 | contig 10774 bp, 5 predicted proteins | sample GrowelOW334metaG_FD_119756 | JGI IMG/M metagenome (GOLD analysis project Ga0172379, IMG submission 119756) | Groundwater microbial communities from an aquifer near a municipal landfill in Southern Ontario, Canada - Groundwater well OW334 metaG | ecosystem: Environmental > Aquatic > Deep... | reverse complement strand
CAAGACCTCCCGTTTTACCCAATGCACAAGTGGGGGCTATGGTCGGCAATTCCGGAGTTAAAACGGAAGAAGTGACCGCGTTCGAATGGGGCTACCGCGGGCAGATGTCGCAAAATTTCTCTGTTGATGTGGCAACGTTTTACAATATTTATAACAATCTGCTTTCCACCTATCCGATGGTCGTCCGATCCCCCGGCTTGACGCAGAACCTGTCTGTGCTTGCTAATGGCGCAGAAGCCGAATCCTACGGCACCGAGTTGTACGCAAACTGGAAGGTGACCGATAGCTGGCGGCTGCAACCCGGCTATACCTGGCTGACTGTCGATACTCGCGCTACAAGCAACATCGACACCGTAAGGAATCAAGGCAGCAGCCCCCAAAACCAGTATTCCATACGCTCGCAACTGAGCCTGCCGCACAATATAGAGTTCGATACCAATGTGTATTATGTCGATAACATCAATAATACCAGCGTCAAAGTGGCTAACTACACGCGCCTGGATTTAAGGCTGGGCTGGAGGCCGCTCAAGGCCTTGGAGTTAAGCGTGGCCGGGCAAAACCTGCTGGATGACAGGCATCCCGAGTTCGTGGCTACCGATCTGGTGGCCAGTCAAATACCGCGTAGCGTATACGGCAAAGCGGTTGTGACTTGGTAAATAGAACGCAGATGACGCAGATAAATATGATAAGCACTGATAATCCTAAAAACAGCGATCAACTGATTTCTATAGGATCATTCAAAAAAATATTATTCAATCATAATCATCTGCGTCATCAGCGTTCCATTCTTTCGGCTGCACAATAGTTACAATGGCATTAAAACTCGCTATAGCGCTATTCGCACTATGGGCCGTACTAGCCGGCAGTGCAGGCGCTGACGACAAGGACATTCACGAAGATGAGGTCAAGGCCGCATTCGTGTATAACTTTGCCAAATTTGTAGAATGGCCGACCGGCAAAATCAATGAATCTATCAATCTGTGTATTTTAGGCGAATCTCCGTTAGGCTTTTCCGCACTGAAAGCAATCGATGGGCGCACCGCTCAAGATAAACCATTAGTCACAAAGCTGTTAAATAAGTCGGATGATTTAAAAGGTTGCCATATTGTCTTTGTTGCCGCGTCTGAACGGAACAAAGTAGCGCAACTGCTTAAAATTGCCCATCAACAGCACGCGCTAACGGTCAGCGATATGGATGGATTTACTCAAGAAGGCGGCGCTATCGAGCTGGTGAAAACAGAGGAGAAAATCCGTTTTGAAATTAATTTGCTGGCAGCAAAAGAAGCAGGGTTAGCGATCAGCTCCAGGCTACTCAACTTGGCGCAGGCTGTTTATGATGTCAATAACAGGCCTAAGCAATGATGTCCTTTCGAAATAATTCCATTGCGCGCAAGCTGACCTTCATCATTACCGTAACGGCGATAGTTGTGCTGACTGTCAGCAGCATCGTGCTGGTAGTGAATCAGTTTTATTCATCCCGTGTAGCTATCGCTCATGAATTGCAAAGCCTTGCCGATGTTAGCGGCTTTGCCGTCGCGCCTGCGATGTTGTTTGATGACAATCCGGCCGCTCAAAAAATACTGCAAGCGCTAAAAACCCAACCCGACCTTTTAGCCGCAGAATTGTATCTCAATAACGCCGACACTCCCTTTGCGATATTCACGGCCCATGAAAATACCGGAGCATCTTTTGTGCAGCATAATGTTAGCCAGGAGCCTTGCGGCGAAGCTGTTTTTACCCGGCAGCAGGTTATCCTGTGTACGCCTGTGGAAATGGATAACGAGACATTAGGTCGGCTCTATCTGCAAACGGATTTATCCCGTTTATATGAAGAACTGAACAGATTGCTGGTCATATTTGCCGGCGTTTTGCCGATTGTTTGCCTGTTGGCATTTTTCGCGGCTCATCGTCTGGGAACTAAACTCACACGCCCTATCCGGCATTTGGCTGATATTGCAACGGTCATTAGCCATGATAAAAATTATGCCTTGCGCGCAAAAAAATATGCGGATGATGAAGTCGGACAATTAACCGAAAGTTTTAATGCGATGCTTGAGCAAATCCAGCTGCGGGATGAAACAATCAATGCGCACAGCCGGGAATTGAAAAACCTGGTAGCGCAGCGCACCCGAAGCCTGAGCAAGACGGTACAACAACTGAGCGAATCCAATGAGGAACTCAAGGATTTCTCTTATATTGTTTCGCATGATTTGCGTGCGCCAATGATTAATGTGCAGGGCTTTGTTAACGAATTAGGCTTAAGCCTGACTGACTTGCGAAAAGTTCTAAATCCAGTAATGGAACAACTACCTGAACAGCAAAAAGCCGCAATATTGGAAATATTAGACGACGATATTCCGACATCGACACGCTTTATTACCGGCGGTGTCGCCAAAATGAATCAGTTGTTGGCCGGTATTTTAAAGATCTCCCGCCTGGGCCGGCAGGAATTGAATATCCGCACAGTCGACACGCAAGATTTGGTAACCGATAACCTCGAAGCCATCAAATATCAGAGCAATCAGGCTAAAGCAGAGCTCCAGGTTCAGCCCTTACCGCAAGTGCAGGCAGACCCTTATTTACTGTCCCAGATATTTGCCAATTTATTGTCGAATGCAGTCAAATATTTAGACCCGAAGCGTCCCGGCAGGATTGAGATATGGGCTAGCGATCAGAGCGATCACTTCAGGTTCTTCGTCAAGGATAATGGCTTGGGCATTTCAGAAAAAGATCAAACCAAGATTTTTGAGATGTTCCGTCGAGGCAGCAATCATGCCGTAGAAGGCGAAGGCGTGGGGCTCAATTACGTCAAATCAGCGGTCAAACGGCTGGGCGGAACCATTTCAGTGAAAAGCACCGTCGGTCAGGGTAGCGTTTTCAGCTTTACATTGCCGAAGGGATAGACGTTACATTAAAAAAAGCATCACCACGAAGGCCTAAGCGAGACGGGGTTTGCAACCCCGTCTCTAACGTTTTATCGATGCTTGGCGCAATGACTATACTTAATCAACGCTAAACGTTTCGAACGGGGCAACATGCCCCGTCCGGCTAGTAAATTACTCAGCGCTCTCAAGCTTTTCGTGCTTTTCGTGGACAGAATAATTAATCAACCGTACGCTGTTGCTCTCGCAATAACCCGGCAAATTCTTCCGCCGGAACCGGCTTGCTTTTGATATAGCCCTGATACATATCGCAGCCTTTTTCCTGCAAAAATGCCAGTTGTTCAGGCGTTTCCACGCCTTCGGCCAAGACTTTAAAGCCCAGAATATGCCCCATCGCAATAATGGTCGCGGCGATTTCCATATCGTCTTGATGAAAAGGTATATCGTCGATAAAACTCTTATCGATTTTCAACATATCCAGCGGAAAGTGCTTAAGATAAGCCAGCGACGAATAACCCGTGCCGAAGTCATCAATGGCCAGCCGCACGCCTTGGCCGCGCAAACCGTTCAGAATCTCTGTCGCGTTGTCCTGATTATCCATCAATCCGCTTTCGGTTATTTCCAATTCCAGTTGCTTAGGCGGAAAACCGGTTTCAGTTAATACTCCAGCAACCAAGGCGCAAATATCACTGCGGCGAAACTGGTGCGGAGACACATTGACCGACAGGGTGAACGGCGGTAAATCCTGATCCAGCCACTGCCGACCTTGCCGACAGGTTTCCCGCAGCACCCATTCGCCAATCACGATAATCAGGCCGGTTTCTTCGGCAATGGGGATAAACCGAACCGGCGGAATGAGCCCTTCGGTCGGGTCTAACCAGCGCACCAATGCCTCGGCGCCGACGATGAGGCCGCTGGCAATATCAACCTGCGGCTGGTAAAAAACGCGCAGCTCTTGTTGCTCAATCGCCCGGCGCAAACGCGACTCCAACGCTATGCGCTCGCGAGCCGCGAGCGTCAGGTCTTCTGAAAAATAGGCAAAACAGCCGCGTCCGGCATCTTTAGCCTGATAAAGCGCGGCATCGGCGTGATCCATCAGCCGCTCAGGACTGTCACCGTGCTGCGGATACAGGCTGATACCAATGCTGGCGCCAATCTGCACCTCCTCATCCTGAGCTAGGCAAAAAACGTTGCTTAAGTCGGCGATGATGTCTTCGGCCACGCGTGCGGCATCTTCAGGATGAGCGATGTCTTCCAGCAACACGATAAATTCATCGCCGCCCAAACGGGCCACCATGTCCACATCGCGCAACCGCGTGATAATTCTTGCCGCAACCTGTTGCAACAACTCGTCGCCTGCCAGATGTCCCAGGCTGTCATTGACCGACTTGAACCGATCCAGGTCAAGCATCAACAAGGCCAACTGTTTGCCGTCGCGTCGCTCTACATCAATGCCGTGTTTTAGCCGCTCCTGTAACAGCCGACGATTGGGCAATTGGGTGAGCGGATCAAAAAAGGCCAGCTGCTTGATCTGCTCTTCAGCCGCCTTGCGCTCAGTGATATCGATATGGGTACCGACATAATGGGTAACCACGCCGTCATCCCCTTTGACCACGGAGATGATCAGCCATTTGGGATAAATTTCGCCATTCTTGCGCCGATCCCAAATTTCCCCCTGCCAGGTACCGTCGCGCTCTATGCCTTCCCACATCTCTCGATAAAAGGCCGCGTCATGACGCCCGGATTTGAGCAGGTTGATCTTCTGCCCAACGGCCTCTTCTTTGGTGTAGCCGGTGGATTCGGTAAAGGCCCGGTTAACTTGCAGGATAATGCTATCTGCATCGGTAATGACCATCGGTTCATTGGAGTCGAACGCGATGGCCGCAACGCGAAGATGCGCCTCCGCTTGTTTAGATAGCGTGACATCGCGTAAGGCGCTGGCGAAAAACAAGCCTTGTTCCGTTTTAATCGGACTTACGCTGATGTCCACGTCAAAACAACTGCCGTCTTTTCGCCGCGCCTGCAATGTTCGCCCTGTTCTCAGCGGTCTGGTAACGGGGTCGGCAACGAATTTGGCATGCTTCTCAGGATGCTTTGAACGAAAGCCTTCCGGCACCAAAACTTCAATCGACTGGCCGAGCAGCTCTCCAAGCTTATAGCCCAGCAGTAACTCGGCTTGCTGGTTGGCCTGGGTAATAATGCCGCGCATGTCGCTAATCAGCATCGCGTCCGGCGTGGCATTGAAGATCGCGCGTTGGTAGCCTTCACTTGCGGTCAGCGTCTGTTCAGCTCGCCTACGGGCGACGAAATAGGTCGCCAGCGTCATGCCTGTCACGGACAGTATCACCATAAAAAACCAATAATTAACCAGACTTGTGCTGAGCTCTGTCGAAGCATAGGTTTGGGTAATGCCCTTTGCGAAGTAGCCGGTTCCCTGCTGCGCGCCAAGCAGTCCCATGACTGCTGCCATAACCAGTATGACCACGACGCCGTGAGCCTCCAGACGCACCGCAGCCCAAGTAATGATCAGGAACATCCAGTAGCCCTTGGCGATATGGCCTACTGAGTCTTGCATCCAGCCCATAAAAACTACCTGACCAACCAGAAAGGCCGAGCCAAACAACAATATAAACTCGACCAGACGCTTCGGTTTAAGCCAGTCGTCCGGTGCTCGCCGCCAAACCAAAAGCAGCGGGGTAATCAGGGCAATGCCCAGCACATCGCCCATCCACCAATAAGTCAGGTTCACCAAAAAACTTTCTCCAGCCAGGAATCCGGAAAAAACCAAGGTTGCTGCCCCAAGCAGTGCGGCGACAACGCTGGCAATACCGCCTGCTATCAGCAGCTGTAAATAGTTGCGCGTGGATAATAAGGCTGATGGATTAAAATCATCGTTGCGCCTTAGTAGACAGGCGGCCAAAAGCGCCTCCAGCGTATTGCCCGTCGCTACGGCTGAGGCCACCCAAAAGGAATTGGTTGAGACTACGTTGACCAAGAGCGCCCCGAAGAATACTGCGCAGGCATACTTGCTTCCACCCAGCAACAAAACCGCCAGCGCCAATCCGGCCGGCAGCCAGATGACACTGATAACGCTATTGTCTGAACAATAGGCCAGCACAACTAAACCGATCAACGCATAGAGTGCGGCTACGCCAAATTGCTTTAGTAGGGGCAATCCCTTGAGGTTGCCCTGGGCAGGCTCAAGGCCGGCCCCTACTGGTCGCCGGGAATTTATCATTATTATTTTCCTTGCTGCGATTTTGTTTTAATCGTCACAATCAATCTACGAATGCTGTTGGTCACGCAGTAACTCTACAAACTCAGGCGCAGGCACCGGCTTGCTTTTGATATAGCCCTGATACATATCGCAGCCTATTTCCTGCAAAAATGCCAGTTGCTCTGGCGTTTCCACGCCTTCGGCCAAGACCTTAAAGCCCAAGATGTGCCCCATGGCAATAATAGTCGCGGCGATTTCCATGTCATCTTGCAAATGCGGAATATCATCAATAAAGCTCTTATCGATTTTTAACATATCCAACGGAAAGTGTTTAAGGTAAGCCAGCGATGAATAACCGGTGCCAAAATCATCAATAGCAAGACGAACGCCTTGAACGCGGAGGCTATTAAGAATGGCTGCTGCGTTATCCTGATTTTCCATCAATCCGCTTTCGGTTATTTCCAACTCCAATTGCCCGGATGGAAAGCCGGTGTCGTTCAGCACGGTCGCCACCAAGGCGCAAATGTCGCCACGACGGAATTGGTGCGGGGAAACATTGACCGCTAACGTTAATGGCGGCAAACCCGCATCCAGCCAAAGGCGGCCTTGCCGACAGGTTTCGCGCAGCACCCATTCGCCAATAGCGAGAATCAGGCCGGTTTCTTCAGCAATAGGGATAAATCGTAACGGTGGGATCAGCCCGTCTACCGGGTCTTGCCAGCGCACCAAGGCCTCCGCGCCGACGATGCGGCCACTGGCAATATCCACCTGTGGCTGGTAAAAAACGCACAGTTCATCTTGCTCGATCGCACGGCGCAACCGTGTTTCCATCGCCAAGTGCTCGCGGGCTGCGAGCGTCAGGTCTTCGGAATAATAGGCAAAGCAGCCGCGCCCGGCATCTTTAGCCTGATACAGTGCAGCATCAGCATGATCCAGCAACATTTCAAAGCTGTCCCCGTGTTGTGGATGCAGGCTGATGCCGATACTGGCCCCAATCCGCACATCGTCACTTTGAGTCAACCTGAAGGGTTTGCTTAAATCGGCGATAATTTCTTCAGCCACCCGTGCCGCATCTTCCGGCTGGGTAATATCTTCCAGCAACACAACAAACTCATCTCCGCCCAAACGGGCCATCATGTCGACATCGCGCAATCTTGCGGTGATGCGCAGAGCAACTTGTTGCAGCAATTCGTCGCCTGCCAGATGACCGAGGCTGTCGTTAACCGTTTTAAAGCGATCCAGGTCGAGCATCAATAATGCCAGCTGCTTGCCTTCACGTCGCTCCACGTTAATGCCGTGCTTTAGCCGCTCCTGCAATAATCGGCGGTTGGGCAACCGGGTGAGCGGATCATAAAAGGCCAGCTGGGTAATTTGCTCCTCGGCAGCCTTGCGCTCGGTGATGTCGGTATGGGTGCCGACATAATGAGTAACTATGCCATCGCTGCCTTTTACCGCCGTAATGGACAACCATTTGGGATAAATTTCACCATTCTTGCGTCGATCCCATATTTCTCCCTGCCAGGCGCCGATATTCAGAAGGCCCTCCCACATCGCCGCATAAAAAGCCGCATCATGACGCCCGGATTTAAGTATGCTTATTTTCTGGCCCACGGCCTCCTGTTCCGTGTAGCCGGTAGATTCGGTGAAGGCGGTGTTGATGCGTAGAATGACGCTTTCGGTATCGGTGATAACCATGGCTTCCTGAGATTCGAAAGCGATGGCGGCAATGTGTAAATCCAGCTCTATTTGTTTACGCTCGGTGATATCCTGTACACTGCCCACCATGTGTAGCGGCCTGTTCATTTCATCGTATTGCAAGCCGCCGCTGCCCCGGATAAAACGAACGGCACCGTCCGTCCGCATAATACGGAAATCCAGTTCTTTCGGCTCCTTACTTGCCCGACAGTCGCTAATCCACCTTTTCACTGAAGCTTGATCATCGGGATGGATCAAATCAAAAAACGCTTTCACGGAGTGTCCGAAGCTCTGCTGGGTAACGTCAAAAATTCGATACGTTTCGTCCGACCAGCTAATGCAACCGGTCGCCAGATCCATAGACCAGCTGCCGACATGGGCGATACGCTGTGAGTCGGACAGCATCCTCTCTTTGTCCTGCAACATTTGCTGCGCTTGCTTACGTTCGGTAATATCGAGAGCCGAACCGATGTAACCGGTAAACACGCCGTTTTCATCATAAAGCGGCATGCCTTTATCTAAGATCCAACGCCAATCGCCATTTGCATTCCGAAGACGGTATTCTGTGGTAATGGCTTCGCAAACATGGGTATTTTGATAATACGCCGCGAACGCCGTTCTCCTGTCATCGGGATGAATAGAACTGATCCAGTCCTGATGCGTCATAGTCTGCATCGAATCAAGTCCGGTGAAATCAAGCCAGGATTGATTGACAAAAGTAGGCTCCCCTGCCGCATCGGTAATCCAGATCATAATCGGTGAGCTGTCGGCCATCCGACGAAAACGCGTTTCACTTGCCTGTAGCGTCGCTTCGGCCTGTTTCCGTTCAGTGATGTCCCGCATCGCGCTGGCGAAAAATAAGCCTTGATTTGTTTGAATTGGACTCAAACTGATTTCCACATCCAATTCACTGCCGTCTTTTAGTAACGCCTTGACTCCTAGCCCTGCCCCCATCGGCCGGGCGACTAACAAGGCGGCAAATTTTGCCCGCTGCGCCGGATGCGCCGCACGAAACTGTTCAGGCACCAACACTTCAATCGATTGCCCAAGTAGTTCGTTAATCGGATAACCCAGCAAGCAGCTAGCCTGCTGGTTGACCATGGTAATACAGCCATGTTCATCACTGATCAGCATGGCATCCGGCGTCGCATCGAAGATAGCCCGCAGATAGGTTTCGCTGGTTTGTAGCGCTTGAGGGCTGGGCAGTCGTAACAGTTCTGGAATCAACGGCCAAATTAATAAGGCAGTGACTATCGAAACGAGTGCGGTGGCAAATTTGATTAGTCCATCCAGCCAATAATCCGGATGCCAAATTGTCCAGATACTCATTAAATGAGTGGTGCCGCATAAAAGGATAAAAACACCGAACAGCACAAATACCCAACGATAGGCTAGATCGGTACGTTTATGAACGAAATACAACAGCGCAAAAGGAATGGAATAATAAGCGAGCGCAATGACAGTGTCGCTAATAACATGTAGCCACAAAATTGACGGTAGCCATAGATAACAAGCACCGTGGGGCATAAAATTGCCGGTGCCGGACAGTAAATCATTAAACCATGCAAACATTCTGTCTTATACTCTGTTAATACGCTTTGTTGTCGTCAATCCCAAACACAGATTAAACGCTGTTAGCCAACGAAATGAATCATACTTTCACCAATACCAAGCTCGTAGGGTGTGCTAAACACAGTAAAGCCTGCCCCTGATTGTCGAAGGGCGCATCAATCGCTTCCCTCGCACGCTATCTATTGGTAATAAGCGAAGCTTCCACTCCTCGAAGCAACGTCTCCGGCGTAATCCACATGGATGTGGCGATGCAGACAAAACGAATCGTTAAAAATCCTCCTCTGTTAATAACGTTGTTACCTCTCTGTCCGGGTCCGTAATAATCCATAGCTTTTTGTTGCCGACATTATAAACAGACATGACTCTTTCCACAGTCTCAGGCAGTAACGCAAGCGTGTTTTCACGCCAATCCTTCTCTGATACCTCGCCGTAATCGCCTCTTTGATGCCTGTCCAGCAAATCGCCAATAGCTACCTTGAAACTGGCTATAATCGAAATAGCTGATGGGGTCATGGTGATTTTTCCAAGTTCAAACAGCTTCATTTAATCAGCTCCTTATATTGTTATTGTAATCCAAAGCGTACTTTTAGTAATCAACCGTTTTATGTTTTCTTTATTATCAGTCAGATGTAACGATACAAGAAAAACGGCGCAAAATACCAACAAGCATTGCGGGCACAGAATCTACCTTATGCATTAAGACAAAAGTATAGCTGCCAACCGCCAATAGCATAACAAGATTTTGAAAAAAACCTTAGAGAATCGCTGCCAATACTTAACACCCCCATTTCCTGTGCCACGGCATTGCCAGAGGACGGTAAACATACTTTTAATTGTCGATAGCGAATAAACAGGATAATTATTGTTCAGCCATTTTATATACGGTTGGGTCGCGTGTTCTAATAACATTCTCCCTCACTTTTGAAGAATTAAAATCATAGCGCTTGTTGGAGCCCCATATATGAATAGCCATCAAAATAAACTATCCATTGATAAAAACAGCCAATTAACCGGTAATGCCGGGCGCAAGGAATTACTGGCATGGGCTTTATATGATTTTGCCAACTCGGGTTATACCACCGTGGTGCAAACCACTATATTCAGCGCCTACTTTGTGGGGGTGGTTGCCGGTGCGGCACAAGGCATCAGCCCCGGTTTGTCGACCCTGCTTTGGTCGCTGGCTATCGGTATCGCTAATTTTATAGTCATGCTCAGCGGGCCGTTGATAGGTGCGATTGCCGATCATCGGGCCTGCAAGAAACCTTTTCTGCTGATTTCTTCTATCGGTTGCATCTTATCGACAGCCTTGCTGGCGCTGGTCGGTCCCGGTGATATAGGGCTCGGAATGATGCTGGTTACCCTTTCGGCCATTATGTTTGCCAGCGGTGAAAACCTGATTGCCGCATTT
>Ga0172379_10011136_pt1 | contig 10775 bp, 8 predicted proteins | sample GrowelOW334metaG_FD_119756 | JGI IMG/M metagenome (GOLD analysis project Ga0172379, IMG submission 119756) | Groundwater microbial communities from an aquifer near a municipal landfill in Southern Ontario, Canada - Groundwater well OW334 metaG | ecosystem: Environmental > Aquatic > Deep... | reverse complement strand
TGTTTCTCAACACCGCCGGAAAACGCGGGTATTCCTTTTTGTCCGATAAATGCTATTCGCATACGATAACGCTTCAGGAAAATTAGACTACGCTGCTACGCTACGCGCCGGCATCATTACTGAATATGCAGCACTGGGGAAACATTCCCTCTATTGTTACTGGTAAAGGTATTGTCTGTCTCGGTCAAACCTTTCCATACATTGATTGATACATTGGCACTGCGATCAATTCGAGCAATACCGTATTTTTGGTTATTGATAAATTTGGATTTTTTGACACTCACTGTGCCCGCCTGACCATAGGCATTTACCTCGATACCTTCGTGGTTGTTATCACGGAAAGTATTTTTACTGGCAACAAAGATACTTGAGTTATCCAAAGAAACCTTCAATCCCGATCCGTCATTATCACGGAAAGTATTGTCATCGATCCAAGCCTTTGAACCGGTAGCGATATCAGCTCCGTCACTTCCGTTATCATGCACTTCTGTTTCGGTAATGACCAGTTTATGTTTTTCAGAAAAAATACCGGCGCGATCATTGTTCTTTATTTCACTTTTGACAATACTCACGGTAAATTTGTCCGCTATATTGGCATTGCGCACGTGGATACCGTCCTTCTCACTATCGCGCACAATACAGTGGATAATATCCGCACTGCTCCAACGACTCACATACACACCGTGATTACCTCCTTTGACGGTAAATTTATCAAGCGTTGTTTTGTTGTGCATAATTACTGCCGGCTTGTCCTTATCCGCTGCCTTAATAATAGTAGTATCTTCATCCGCACCAAACACTTTTACGCTATAAGGGATTTCAATATTTTCTTCGTATACTCCGGCTGCGACATATACTTTATCATCATCATTGACTCGATCCAAAGCCTCTGTAATCGTTTTATAGGGATGATTGATAGAACCATCCTGCACTCCGGTGACAGAAGCGTCAACATACACCTTTTTCGTGTTTCCCGCCCACACAAACACCGGTAGAACAAACACCGCCAACACCAATGCACCACCCACAATTTCCTGAAAACGACGTGAACGAAAAATACTCATACTGTGATATATTATTGATTAAAACCGGTAACTTTTGACAATAGCAAAAGAGTCCTTGTTTGTCAAGTTTCTTGAAATAAAAAGCTTCTGTACAGAGTTTTATGTGCCATCACTGGAAATACGGCTCATTATGGTGCTTCAAAGCCTTTAAATGAATGTCTCTCGCCATAACTCCCGATCCTAAAAATATTGGGGGCGTGTATGTGCAGTATGGTATACTGTAAACAAGGGTATAATTCTTTAAATAACCGCCGCCATGAATCTCAACAACTTTTTTTATCCAACATCGATCGCCATCATCGGTGCCTCCACCAAGTCGGGCAGTGTGGGTAATGATGTCGTCAAAAATCTCATCATACACGATTATCAAGGGAAGATATACCCTGTCAACCCAAATGCTACCGAACTTTTTGACATACCCTGCTATGCCAAACTCAGCGATATTAAAAAACCGATCGAACTTGCTATTATCATCATCCCTGCAAAGGGCGTTCCTCAAATCATTGAAGAAATTGGAAAAGAAGGTATTCATTCCGCCGTTATCATTTCCGCCGGTTTCAAGGAAGCGGGCGTTACGGGACAAAATCTCGAACACCAGGTACAAAAACTTTGCAAACAATACGAGATTACCCTTCTCGGACCGAATTGTCTCGGCTTTATCAACACCGAAATAAATCTCAATGCTTCCTTTGCGCCACTTATGCCAAGTCTTGGAAATATTTCCCTGCTTTCGCAAAGCGGAGCGCTGTGCACGGCCATACTTGATTCCGTCAACGAGAACAACCTCGGCTTTTCAAAATTTATAAGCGTCGGCAACAAAGCGGGTCTCAATGAAAACGCCCTCTTGAAATACCTCGCGCAAGATGAGGGTACGCAAGTTATTTCAATCTACACCGAAGAACTCAATGACGCGCAAAATATCATCGAAACCGGTCGATCCGTCATCGCTCGATCCAAACCAAAACCGATTATTGCGATCAAAGCGGGTCTTACTCAAGCAGGCGCATCCGCATCGGCTTCGCACACGGGATCACTTGGCGGTTCAGCCGCTGCGTACAAAGCTCTCTTTACACAAAGTAAAATCACTCAAGCGGAAACTTTGGGAGAATTTTTCAATCTTCTCTACGCTTTTTCTCGAAACAACCTTCCTTTAGGAAACAAAATCGCCATCATCACCAATGCCGGAGGCCCCGGCGTACTCGCAACAGATGCCGCTGAAAACGCCGGGCTCGTACTCGCAAAATTATCCCCGGAAACGGAAACTTCACTCAAAAGCGTCTTACCGGCGGCTGCAGGCATACACAATCCTATCGATGTATTGGGAGATGCACGATCTGATCGCTACCAAGCGACATTCAATATCATTCTCGAAGACCATAATGTTGATATGATACTCGTTATCCTCACGCCTCAAAGTATGACTGACACGGAAAACGTAGCCGAGGCAATCGTTGATATGAAGAAGAAAACCGATAAACCTGTCGTGGCTGTCTTTATCGGCGATACATTGGTAGGACAGGGCCGCGCCAAACTTCACGCCTCACAAGTAGCGGTATTTGCAACACCTGAAGAAGGCACCAAAACATTGGGGTCACTCGCTCGCGTGGGTCATTGGCGCACGGAGAACACTTCAGAGGTTGCAACCTTTACTGACATCGACAAGACAAAAGCGGCTGCCATTATCAAACAAGCGCGTGATGCCAAAAGAACCAATCTTTTTGAAGCAGAGGTATGGGAGATTCTATCCGCCTACGGATTTCCACTCCTTCAAAGCGCCATTGCCAACAATCCGGAAGATGCCCAAGAGAAAGCAAAAGCCTTTGAAAGAAGAAAACTTGCCTTCAAGATCGTATCCCCCGACATCACCCACAAGTCCGATGCCGGCGGAGTGATGCTCAATATTGATCCGGATACTGCAGCCGACACCTATAGGGAATTGTTCAACCGCGTAGCCAAAAATGTTCCGAAGGCGCAACTCGATGGAGCGCTATTGGTGGAGATGGCACAACAAGGTGGCAAAGAAATTATTTTAGGTACCAAAAAAGAGCCGGGACTGGGCACTTTGCTTATGTTTGGTCTGGGTGGTATCTATGTCGAGACATTCAAAGACGTTGCCTTTCGTTTTGCACCTATGACAAGTGCCGATATCCTTGAGATGATGCAAGAGACCAAAACATACCCTCTGCTTACTGGTACGCGAGGAGAAAAAGGCATCGATATCGACAGGCTCGCCGAATACATCGCACGCCTTTCGCAACTTGTCACAGACTTTCCGGAAATAGAAGAATGCGACATCAATCCCCTTCGCGCTTTTCCGGATGCCGCGGATTTCCGTATTCTTGATGGACGGATTACTTTGGAAACTGTGTAAAAAATCTTTAAAAAAATAAAAAGAAGGCTCTCATAAAATTGAGGGTCCTTTTTTGTTAAACGGCAACAAACGGTTTTTGCCTCCAATCATCAGACTGACGACACAGCAGTTCTCTCGCTCTTTCCGGATAAGCAAGCAGCTCCTCGGACACTTTCTCCATCCGCATTCCCTGCGAGCCTTTGACGAGTACGACATCACCGGTTGTAATGTGTTTTTTTAGAGCCTCGGCCGCATCATACGGATTATCAAACCACAAGCATCGCTCTTTTGAGAATCCTCCCCGCACCAAACTTTCGTACGCCGCAAGCATACGATTACCTACCAACACAACGTATTCGATACCGCTCTCAATCACCCACTCCGCTACCCTTTTATGAGCCTCCTCGGATTCAGCACCAAGCTCAAGCATATCACCCAACACGACGATGCGTCGTCCGGACTGAAGTGACTGCAATGTTTTGAGTGCCGCTTGCAAAGAGGTTGGCGAAGCATTATACGTATCATCGATAATCCATGACTGTTTGATTCCGTCCATCATCCGCATCCGGCCGGGGAGAGATTGGAATGTTCGGACAGACGCCGCCATATCCAAGGGATTGAGTTTAAATGCCATACCAACCGCTATACCTGCAAGCACCGCCTGAATATGATGTTGTGCCACGACAAAAGGCAAATGAACCGGGACGGTCTTACCGTCGAAACTTAACTTGAAATGACATCCTTCAAAATGACCGAGGTCGCCCGAAAAGGAAATATGATCCGCACGGATAGAGGCCTCTTCACTCAGGCCAAACGTTATAACCTTGGCTTTCGTTTTTAATGCGGCGCGCATCACTCGTTCATCATCCGCACACACGATGGCCGTTCCTGATTCAGGCAATTGTTTTACAAGCAATCCTTTTTCACGAGCAATCTGCCCGATAGTCTGGAAAAATTCCAAGTGACTCGATGAAACGTTCGTCATGACACCTACCGAAACCGGAAGAAAGCTCAAGAGATATTTCATATCGCCTGGTCGGTCGATGCCAAGCTCTAGTACCAGTACCTCGGGATACTTGTCAGCAAAAAACAAAACCCGCAACCACTGAATTACCACCCTGATCCACCCTGATAAAGACCGCTTGCCGCTCTTTGCGCCGATTATAGTGAGAGGGATACCGATTTCATTGTTATAATTCTCCTCGTTTTTACGCACCGAAAACTTCAACCCGAGCACTAAGGCGATTGCCTCTTTCGTGGAGCTTTTTCCTACCGAGCCCGTCACACCGACAATGATAGGTTTGTGCCTCTTGAGGACGGCAACCGCCATAAATCTCAGTACGGTTTCCAACATTTTTAGTTTCTTCGCTTTCATATGATATAAACGCTATGTATTTGAAAATCCTTGCGTATATTTCCGACAAAAAGTATTTTTTCGCCAGAAATATGTAAATTCAGCTATTTCTTTGCCACCACTACTTCTGTCGGCTGTATCTTTGAGTATTCCAATAAAAATTTCATTATTTTCTGAAAAGTCGGTGCCGCACTCGATTCCGCCCACACAACACCTTTCGGATTCACCATTTTCACCAATACCACAAATTGCGGATCGTTGAGCGGCGCATATCCGACAAATGTCCCGATATTTTTTCCATCCTGATATCCCAATCCGTCCGTCTTGGCCACCTGCGCCGTACCCGTCTTTCCGACCACCAAATACCCGGGGACATCGGCTTTTTTTCCATGGCCATTCGTGACAACACTCCTCAGCATCACACCCATCTTCTTCGCCGTATCCTCACTCACGACGCGACGCACTTCTTGCGAAGCCACTTCTTCTTCTCTCCCGCCGGCATGGATGATCTTTTCCACAATTCTCGGCTTCATCAATTTTCCACCATTTGCCAAAGCCGAATACGCCGTCACAAGCTGCAATGGCGTCACGGTCACGCCCTGTCCGAACGATGCCGTATAAAACTGCACGTTATTATGAATATCGCTCAAATTCCGGATGCTTCCCCCGAGTTCGGCGGGAAGCTCGATGCCGGTCTTCTCCCCAAAACCAAAACGTTTGAAATAATCAAGAAACTTCTTATTCCCCACCAAACGTTCGATATGAATCATGCCCGTATTTAAGGACTCTTCAAGCGCATTGGTCATAGTCTGCAAACCATACACCTTTTTATCGGAATTATGAATCGTGAATCCGCCTTCCGTAACCGACCCCGTATCCACATACGTTGAATCTGGTGAAATTTTACCATCTTCCAAACCGATTGCCTCGGTCACAGCCTTCATTACCGATCCGGCTTCATACGGCAAACTTACAGCAGGATTCATAAACAAACTGATATCATCGACTTTTGAATACTCATTGGGATTGAATTGAGGATACGATGCCATCGAAAGAATACGCCCCGTCCGAGGATCCATAACCACCACCGTACCACTATCCGCCTGAAACTCACTCACAGCATCTTTCAATCTTTTCTCTACTTCGTACTGTACTTCGCGGCTCATAGTAAGCACGAGACTATCACCGTTTTTCGCCGGCTTGACATTACGATCAGCGATAGGAATCCACCGTCCGCCGGCATCTTGTTCCTGCTCTACAGAACCCGCATTCCCGTGCAACTTCGACTCCCAATACGCTTCCATCCCATACCGGCCAACCACGGTATCTTTGTCAAATCCCATGAACCCGACCACCTGCGATGCAAGCTCTCCGCCCGGGTAGTATCGATAAGTTTCCGGCAACAGATAGACACCTTTTATATGCAGATCTTTTACTTTTGCGGATTCTTCATCTGAAAGTTTATGCTTTATAATTTCAAATTTACTCTCTTTGCGCGCAAGCTTCTCATTTATCACATTTTGATCGACTTGCAAAATATCCGCAAGATTTTTCGCTGTAGCGGATGGATTTTCTATTTCACCCGGCACGATATATGCCAAAGCCAATTGTCGATTCACCGCTAAAGGGTACGGATTGGAAGTATCCTTGAGGTATATTTCTCCGCGATCGGGACTGATTTCCTCGGACAGCATATGCTGATTCGCGGCAATCAGGTCATATTTTTGAGAGGCGACTACCTGCAATATATATAAGCGGACCACGATAATACCGGCGCCAAGCAAAACAAAAAACACTAGAGCATGAATTCTCCAGTGTGTGCCGGCTGCTTTGAATGGTTTTTGATTTTTCTCTTTCAGACTTCTTATTTTTTTCATATCTTTCTGATTCGGGATTTGTAATGACAATCTCTACTGGAATTGAATCAAACTCACATTTCCTTTTAACGCAAAGCAATCGGCCCCGATTCTTCGATATAGCTCACCTGCACCGGCTCAAACATATTCAGCCTCTTTCCCGCTTCTTCAATGCGATACAGCGATTTCAATTCGGCTTCCTGAATGCGCAACTGATTGTTGCTCTGCTTCAACTGGGCGATCTGATTCTCCGCCTCACGGATAGCATACCCTTGCACCGCAACCTGATTCGTAATGTATAAATAGAAAGCGCCCAATACCACAACGATACCGACAACACCGATGGGAATGCTCTTATAATACGACGGTGTCTGTTGTGTGTTTGATTGCTTCTTCATAAGCATACTGTCACTTTTTTAATATTGTTTTTGGTTTTTAACAACTGTTCAGTGTCTCATTGTGAACAGTTACCCGGGACAGGTCGCGGCCCGTCTCTACAGCTTTTCCACTATTCGTAATTTCGCACTCCGCGATCGTGGATTGGAAATGATTTCGTTTGCGCTCGGCACTATCGGCTTCGTCGTCACCTTTTTGACTATCGGCAATTTTCCGCACTGACAGATCGGAAATTCTTTCGGACAAATACATCCCCTTGCATTTTCCCGAAAAAATTGTTTCACTATCCTGTCTTCACCGGAGTGAAACGATATAACCGCGAGTCTGCCGCCCGTCGCCAGACTCTTGATAGCTTGCGGCAAAAACATTTTCAAACTTTCTATCTCTTGATTCACCTCGATTCTCAATGCTTGAAATGTTTTTGTGGCCGGGTGAATCTTTTTTCCTTGCTGCCGTTTCGGAATGGCTCGCCCGACAATATCTGCCAATGCTTTCGTCGTTACGATTGGTGTTTGCGATCGTTCTCGAACTATGGCCTGTGCGATATTTCGTGCAAATCGCTCTTCACTGTATTCTTTCAAAATTTGTATCAATTGTTCTTCGGGATATTCATTTACTATGCGTTCTGCCGTCACCGGATTATCCTGATTCAGTCGCATATCAAGCGGTCCGTCATTGGAAAAACTCAATCCTCTCTCCGGTGTATCCATCTGATCGGACGAAAATCCAAGGTCAACCATAATACCCGCCACCTTGCCCATTCCCGCTTTCTCCAATACCGCTTCCAACTCAGAAAAATTAGTGTGAAAAAGCTGTATTCTCTTATCATCCAGCGCTTGTCTCGCCCAATCGATCTTTTTTATTCTTTTGGTAAATCTATCCAGAGCCGTACTGTCCATATCCATCGCTATCAGACGTCCGCTCGGAAATATCTTTTCAAATAATTCCAAACTGTGCCCGCCGCTACCCAGTGTTCCATCCACCGCCACATCACCTGTTCGGAGGTTCAATCCATCAATTGTTTCTCTCAATAAAACCGGGACGTGTCGAATTTCAACCATGACAGTAATGTTAGTAAACCCCTAACTTGCCCAACCGCTCTGCAATCTCTCCTGAGTTCTTTTCCGCATCCGATTTGTAGGCACTCCATTTCTTGGTATCCCAAACTTCCAAACGATTAAACACTCCTGCGACCGTCACTTCCTTATCCAATCCGGCATAATCTTTGAGATATTCCGGAAGTAATACTCGTCCCTGACTGTCCGTATCCACATCAGTCGCACCCGAGAGCATCAAGCGAATAAAACTTCTCGTTCCTGCTTCCCCAACCGGCAGACTTCCCAATTTTTCCGCCAATCCTTCCCATACTTTCATCGGGTAGATAAAAAGGCATTCATCCAATCCTCTCGTCACAACCACTTTACCGCCAAGCTCACTGCGAAATTTCGATGGCAACGCCAAACGCTTTTTTGCGTCGATGCTATGTGAGTACTCTCCGATAAACATACGGATATTTTTTCCTGTCATCCTGAACTTGTTTCAAGATCTGGATTATATAACACGAGGATACTGAAATAAATTCACCACTTTTACCCACCTTGCTCCACTTTACCCTCAGTATATGCCACGCCAACACACCTGTCAACACTTTTGTCAAAACGAGCCACCTGAATTCTACCTTGAATCATAATCTATCTCTCTGTAAACAAACGTACTCTTCTTTACAGTTGCTCAATCCCCTTATTTAGCTTCCAACCATTCCCATACTTTAAAAGTATACCTACTTTGGTTGAATGGAAGCTTCCGATAATTTCCGAAAGCAACCAAAGGATATTTTTATCAACAATGCGTTTCTTCAAAATGTCCGTAAGAAGTACATGGTCTATAGAGGCGAAAAACTTCCTGATATCGCATTTGAGTATCCAACAAGTTTTTGTATTATTTCGACTGACTTTACGTGCAAATGTTTGAAATCGTTTCAGGGCTTTATGCGTCCCTTTACTATCACGGCAAGAATACGAATCGGCGATGAATGTTGCATCGAAAAACGGATACAGGATACGGTACAAGGCGTGATGCACCAGCCTGTCCCGCACCAAAGCTTTGTGGATGTCTCTTGGTTTGGGATCGGAGATTTTGAAGGCGCTATACCCGCCATGTCGGTAGCTTTTCATGGTAAGCTGTCTGTGGAGCGCAAAAATATTGTCCGTCAAATATAACTCAAATGTTTGAACATCTTTTCGCTGGCGTTTGCCACGCGCAAATTCTCTCCACGCTTCGAGGAGATTTTCAGGAGAAATAATAACATCATACGTATGAGTCAGCAAAATGTTTCCCATGCTTCATATAATACCCCCCGAAGCTTTTACCAGTTTTGCATAAACTCAAAGACGCTTACATTCTTTGGCATACTTATCATCAAACACTTCCCAAAATTCACCGGTACTCAATCGGTCAAAGAGTTGATACGTTTTTTATTGAGACTATCGAAGCCATCGCCTTGGCAAGCTTTCTCTCACCGCAAGACAAACAGCCCTACGTGCGACTGGCAATCCGCAAAATCGATACTGTCAAAATATTGCTTTTGATTCTTTGGGAAACCAAATCACTCGATACGAAAAAATACGTCGCGCTGTCAGCAAAAGTCGATGAAATCGGACGAATGCTGGGTGGGTGGAACGGGCAACTGGCAAAACAAAACTCCTCTCGAAAGTGAGAGGAGAAAATGAAGAGAGTTGCGCGAAGACAAGCAGGCTCGTGGCCATTCCAATCATTGTCGAGGTTGTACCAATTCACATACGGCTTATCGCCATTGCAATTGAGATACGGGACATACCGATTCCCGTTGTCATTCAGAACGAATGTGCAAAATGCCTCCCATGCCACCACCCATCGAGTACTCTTTGGGTTGAATCGTATTCGGTATCGCAATACCATAGCATCTTGCACCAAGTATCTTCAATTTTTTGAAGTGTCTGCGTACCCTGCGCTATCCGAAACCGTAGTCGCGGATATTCTGAGCGTACGGATACTGGATTCGGTAGTGAAAAACCTTGGTCGTTCACATATTCACCTACTACCGATTTCAGTGTAGCATGTTTTGACAAAATGAAAGAGCCCTGCAATTTTGTTAAAAATACAGGGCTCAAAGGACATAATCCAAAGGGTCAAAAGAGAACCAAGGGATTAATGTCCAAGTTTTAACTTGCGCGAAGACAAGCAGGCTCGCGGCCACCCCAATCATAGTCGAGGTAGTACCAAGACACATACGGCTTATCGCCATGGCAACCGAGACACGGGACACACCGATTCCCGTGGTCATTCAGAACGGCCGAGCCCCAGGCATAAATGAGCTTCCCTTTGAATTCCTCAGGAATTTCATTCGGGTGCTGTGCCCACCATTGCAGGTCCGCCAGCTCAACGCATAGGGGCAATTGATTCGTTTCAATCAGCCATGCGTATATTGCATGCCCATTAATGGTTTTCCCAGCAGTTTGACTGGGATGGTATTCCAGTCTGTATTTTTTTACTCCCGTTGATTTTCCCGTTTCAAGACTCGGAGTCAACCGACTCTCAACCCAATCAGGATAGACTGCAACAATTTCATCCATTTTTAACATCGTTACTTTCGGTGTCGAGACATTGCTTCCCATCAATACCTCCAATTTTTCAACAGAAATCCTTCCTGTCAAAACTTTCCAGCTGACCAACAGCCATATGTACAGTGTTCTCATTTTCTTGCCCTCCTCAGGCTT
>Ga0172379_10011134_pt1 | contig 10777 bp, 8 predicted proteins | sample GrowelOW334metaG_FD_119756 | JGI IMG/M metagenome (GOLD analysis project Ga0172379, IMG submission 119756) | Groundwater microbial communities from an aquifer near a municipal landfill in Southern Ontario, Canada - Groundwater well OW334 metaG | ecosystem: Environmental > Aquatic > Deep... | reverse complement strand
GTTATAAATCAAAGGGTTATAAAAAAGACTCTGCTAAAAACCGCAGATTCTGGCCCAAAAGCCCTGAAAGCAACCCAACGCGCCTTTTTGTTAAACGAACATCAACAACAAGCAATTGACGCGATTTTACAAGCAACTTCCACTGGATTTAAAACCTTTTTACTGGATGGAATTACCGGTAGCGGCAAGACCGAAGTTTATCTTAGCGTGATTGATAAATTATTGGAACAGGGAAAACAAGCTTTAATTTTAGTGCCGGAAATAAACCTAACCCCGCAAACCATCTCGCGTTTTAGCAAGCGTTTTGCAGTACCGATTGCTGTTTTGCATTCTCGCATTAGCACCAAAGATCGCCTACATTTTTGGTTGCAAGCCAAGGATGGAATAACGCCGATTGTCATTGGCACACGCTCTGCGATTTTCACACCATTGAAAAATCCCGGAATAATTATTATTGACGAAGAACACGATCTTTCTTTTAAACAGCAAAGTAAACTACGCTATTCGGCGCGCGATTTGGCGATCATGCGCGGCAAATTAGAAAATATTCCGGTGGTACTGGGTTCCGCCACGCCATCCCTGGAAACTTACAGCAATACCTGGCGCGGTCGCTATCAACATTTGTCTTTACCAAAACGCGCCGGAAATGCGCAATCGCCAGAATTTCGCATTATTGATATGCGCAATCAAAAAATCACCGAAGGTTTGGCCGCTGGATTAATTCAGGCGATAGAAAAACATTTAGATCAAAATGGGCAAATTCTGCTGTTTCTTAATCGTCGCGGATATGCGCCACTTTTGTTGTGCAATAGTTGCGGTTGGGTTGCTGACTGCAAAAATTGTGATGCGCATTTAACACTGCATCGACGCGAACAAGAATTACATTGTCATCATTGCGGAGCTGTGCGCAAAATTCCGCAAGTGTGTGATAGCTGCGGTAAAAAAGCACTTTACGCTTTAGGTTTGGGCACAGAAAAAGTAGAAAATCTTTTAGAAAAACTTTTTCCAGGAGTAGCAATAGTGCGGATTGATCGCGATACCACATCGCGCAAAGGCTCCATCGAAAAAATGCTCAGCTCCATTCACAGCGGTGAGAGCCAAATTTTAGTTGGCACGCAAATGCTAGCGAAGGGACATCATTTTCCAAATGTCACCATGGTTGCAATTTTGAATGCGGACAATGGCTTGTTTAGCCCAGATTTTCGTGCCAGCGAACATTTAGCGCAACTTATTATTCAAGTGGCAGGGCGCGCCGGACGCGATGAACGGCGCGGTGAAGTTTACATTCAAACGCATAATCCAACCCATCCTTTATTACAACGTTTAATGCAACAAGGTTATCAAAGTTTTGCCAAAGCGGCGGTGTTGGATCGCAAAGAGGCCGAGCTACCGCCGTTTAGTTTTTTGGCGCTGTTGCGGGTTGAGGCAAAAAAACAAGAACGTGCAACTCAGTTTTTAACCGCCATAAAACAGTATGGCGAACAATTGCAACGGCATAATGTAAAAATTTTAGGACCGATCACAGCGCCCATGGAACGCAAAGCGAATTTTTATCACATGCATTTATTATTTCAAAGCACCAATCGTAACGCGCTACAACAATTGCTAACACATGTAATCGCGTACATAGATACTTTGAAAATAAGTAGCGGTGTTAAATGGTCGCTGGATGTTGACCCGATGGATGTTGTTTAACTGAAGTTCTTTTAATGGCGGTAAATATCTTTTCTATTTCCCACAGACACAACAAGTACCAATAGTTCGTCATCAAGTATTTGGCAAATTAATCGGGCATTTTGCACCCTATATCGCCATAAACCATATTTATCATAAGCTAAAGGTTTGCCGAAACGTCTAGGATCATCTTTGGTTACGATTCTTTCTCGAAGATAACGTAAAATATCGTTTTGCAGTTTTTTATCGAGCTTACGCAGTTCTTTTCTAGCGTAGTCTTCCCACTCAACGTTCCACATCAAGTTCTTTCTCCAATTCGTCTAATGTCCAGCGTTTGCCAGATGGTTTTTCTAATCTGCTTACAGCTAAATAGGTATCTTCTAGCTCTTCCAAATGCTCTACAATAGCTTCGCAGGCATAATAAGTTTTTGTGCGACCGGTTTCTGCAGCCAACACAGATAGACGCTTACTAATTTTGTCTGGTAATCTAATGGATAATGTAGTCATAAATTATTTGCCTCACGAGTAATTCATATGTAACACAAGTATATCACATGAGGCATTAAATGCCTAAACATATACAAATAGTTCTTTACAAAATGTTTTTATGATTAATTTTTGGTAAGATTGGCAGAGGTTAGTTGTGCGACTAGATCTAGCATCAAGTAGGGGCTGTTGACAATTCGCTAAGCTGAGACGTAATTCATTGATTTTTGAGCATCGTAGCGCAGCATACTTTTTCGCTATGTGAGCAACGAAGCGCAAAAAATCAATGAATTACGGCCAGATTAGTAGAATTGTCAACTGCCCCTAAGTTGCAAAATAAATATTTTATAGCAAGAGACAATAACTATGTACGATATCTGCATCATTGGTGGTGGAGTGATTGGTTGCGCCATTGCGCGCGAGCTTTCCAAATACGATGTAAAGGTTTGCCTGCTTGAAAAAAACGATGACGTAGCAACTGGCGCAACTAAAGCCAACAGTGGAATCGTGCACGGCGGTTACAACGAAAAACATGGATCAGTAAAAGCCAAATTTAGTTTAAGTGGCAACCGGAAGTTTCCGCAATTAGACAAAGAATTACATTTTGGTTTGTCTATGATCGGCTCTTTGATGATAGGGTTTACAGATGCTGATGCTGATGAGATTTATAAAATCTACGAAAACGGCAAAAAAAATGGCATAACGGATTTGCAAATCGTGAACAGCGATTTTATTCGCAACAAAGAGCCTCATTTAAATCGCGCGGTAAAAATAGCATTATATTGTAGTCATTCTGGCGTTACGTCGCCGTATGAATTTGCCATTGCTCTTCTAGAAAACGCTGTTACGAATGGTGTGGAAGTGCGTTTAGCTTCTGAAGTTACCAGCATAAATAAATGTGAAGATTATTTTATTTTAAGCACAGACAATGCCGATTTAAGTGAACCTTCGCCAATACAAGCAAAGTGCGTCATAAATGCAGCCGGATTATATGCTGACGATATCGCCAAAATGGTTGGAATTAGTGATTTTACGATTACACCAAGGCAAGGACAATATTTACTGCTGGATAAAGACCAAGGATATTTAACAAACTCCGTTATTTTCCAAGTTCCAAGTATTATAAGCAAAGGTGTTTTGGTAACACGCACTTTGCACGGCAATCTTTTAATTGGACCAGATGCTAACACCGTTGCACATAAAGAATTTCTCGATACACATGACAAAAACATTAGCCAAGTTGTAAATGCCGCACGACAATCCGTACCTGATTTCGATTTACGTAAAGTCATAACTTCATTTGCTGGCAATCGCGCCGTGCCAAGTACCGGCGATTTTATTATTGAAGCCAATCAACAAGTAAAATCTTTTATTAATGTTGCCGGCATAGAATCTCCAGGACTGACTGCATCTCCTGCAATCGCCGCGTATGTGACAGAATTAGTTGCAGAAAATACAGGAATTAAATTGAAGCCTAAAACCAATTTCAATCCTGAACGAGCACCATACAAAACTATTTCCACAATGAACGAAAATGAATTGCAGGAATTAATTAAAAAAGATCCAAGTTACGGCCGAGTTATTTGCAGATGCGAAACTATTTCTGAAGGAGAAATCTTGGATGCATTACGAAGACCTCTACCAATCAATTCTTTAGATGCATTAAAACGCCGCACGCGAGCTGGCATGGGCCGATGCCAAGCAGGTTTTTGCACACCAAAAATTATGGAAATAATTCAAAAAGAATTAAATATTCCCCGAGAAAAAATAACAAAAAAATGTCGTGATTCATTAATGGTTATCGGCAGAACAAAACGCGCATTAATGACAGAACAAAATAAAAAAAATATTGCGGATCAGGAGGCGCCACAATGAACAAAAACGATTACAAATATGATTTAGCCATTATTGGCGGCGGTCCGGCCGGCATGGCGGCAGCGCTTGCAGCGGAAAAACACGGAATTAGCAGCCAAAAAATTATTGTACTGGAACGCGATAAAGAACTTGGAGGAATTTTAAATCAATGTATTCATAATGGTTTTGGTTTACATCATTTCAAAGAAGAATTGACTGGCCCAGAATACAGTGCACGCGTTTTCGATCAATTACAAAAAACCAATATTAATTATCGCTCTGATAGCATGGTGTTAAAAATTGAAAGTGCCGCTAAAGAAAAAATTGTGCATACAATCAGTCCACAATATGGCTATAGTAAAATTACTGCAAAAGCAATTGTGTTGGCGATGGGCTGCCGCGAACGAACACGCGGGGCAATTAATGTTTACGGCAGCAGGCCAGCTGGAATTTATACTGCCGGAACAGCGCAAAGATTAATTAATGTTGATGGCTATATGCCAGGCAAAAACGCAGTTATTTTGGGATCTGGTGATATTGGGTTAATCATGGCACGACGCATGACTTTAGAAGGCGCTAAAGTTGAGGCGGTAGTGGAGTTATTGCCGTACTCGAATGGATTAACACGGAATATTGTGCAGTGTTTAGATGATTACCAAATTCCATTATTATTAAGCCACACTGTGGTGCGGATTCACGGCAATACTCGCGTAACTGGAGTTACGATTGCCAAAGTCGACGAACAACTAAAACCGATAACCGAAACAGAACGTTTTATTCCATGTGATACGCTGTTGTTGTCAGTAGGCTTAATCCCAGAAAATGAAATTTCGCGTCAAGCCGGAATAGAACTTGATAAACGCACTGGCGGTCCAATTGTCGGTGAATTTAGACAAACTAGCATGCCAGGAATATTCGCCTGCGGCAATGTTTTGCAAGTACACGACCTGGTGGATTTTGTAAGCGAAGAAGGCGCTATTGCAGGTGAAGGCGCAGCCAAATATATTCAAAATAATTTTGCTGATAATATCACACATACAATTACCGCTGGAACAGATATTGGTTATGTGGTCCCGCAATATGTAAATGCTATGAACATTGCTTCTTCTTTTAAAGTATATATGCGCGTCAAAAAAGTTTGTGCTGACAAAATAATTCACGCTTATTTGGGCGATAAAATTATTGCTAAGAAAAAAGCCGGGAAATTTTTGCCGGCTGAAATGGTGAGTTTTTCCATACAAAAACAGGATTTATTCAATAGCCGTGCAACAGAAATTGTTATAAAGGTAGAGGAAGTATGAACAACATTGATTCCAAAGAAAAAGAAATTGTTTGTATTTGCTGCCCAATCGGATGTGATTTGCGTATTTCGAAAAATGATTCTGACTATAATGTCACAGGCAATAAATGTCCGCGCGGCAGGAAATATGCTATCGATGAAATAACCGCTCCCAAAAGAATTGTTACCAGCACAGTAGCAATAAAAGGATGCGATAGCCAAGTAATCACGGTAAAAACTGCCTCCCCTATTCCCAAAGAAAAAATATTTGAGATAATGGATATTTTATCCGATGTTACAGTAAATGCTCCTGTTAAAGTCGGCGATATTATTGTTCATGATGTTGCAGGAACTGGAATTGATATTGTTGCCACAAAAAATGCACCAATTTCAAAGTAATAATTTAACTATAGAATAAAATGCATCTGTATAAAATATTTGGGTATCTTGAAAATGGAAAAGCAATATTTTACAGCAACCAACGTTCCATAAAATTGACTGGAGAAAAGGCATGACTAATCGAGCAAAAAAAATAGCTGTAGTAGCGCATTGTTATTTAAATCAAAACGCGCGAGTTAAGCCATATGCAAGTATGTGCGGAGCTTTTAGAGAGCTAATTGAACCATTACTGAAAAATAACTTTGGGATTATTCAATTACCTTGCCCAGAGACAACAGGCTGTGGTTTAAACAGATGGGAAGCAGTTACAGAGCAGTATGATACACGCGCTTTTCGCAGGCATTGTCGTAATATTTTACAGCCATATATTGATCAACTACATGAGCATCAAAAAGCTGGGGATAAAATATATGGAGTGTTTGGGGTGCCTTTTAGTCCATGTTGTGGAACACAGTATAACCCATCGCATAAAGGATGGGGCGGTCCTTTAATTGGCAAAGGTGCGCCGCAGCTTGAAATAGCAAAAGGACCAGCAGTGTTCATGCAAGAGATGATGGCTATGTGTAAGGAGGCAGATGTAAATATAAAATTCATGGATGTTTCCGAGTCCAAAGATATGTTTCCCGAATTACAACCAGAAAAAATTCTCAAAGATATACTAGAAGATTAATATTAACCATTGACTAAAACATTACATATGCACAATTACCAAATTGCAGAAAAACATTTGTCTTTTGGCAAACTAGGTGTGTTAGGGATGCAGCATGTTTTGGCAATGACCGCGGGTACAATATTGGTTCCGCTAGTGCTGGGTGCCGCATTAGGATTATCGAAACAAGATTTATCTTATTTGATCTCTGCCGATTTTTTTACTTGCGGCATAGCTACGATTTTGCAAGCCAAAGGATTTACTAGATTTATAGGAATTAGATTGCCTGTGGTCATGGGATGTTCCTCTGTAGCAATTATCCCTATGATTATCATCGGCAAAGTTTATGGTATCACCGCAATTTATGGCGCGATAATCATTAGTGGCTTGCTGATATTACTAATTGCCCCACTATTTCACATTATACGCAAATTATTTCCACCTGTGGTCTTGGGTTCAGTTATTACAATCATTGGCTTGTCTTTAATTCTCGTTGCAATAAAAAATATTTTTGGCAGCGCAAATGCAGTAGCCGTTAATATAAAAGAAAATCTTTTTTTCGCTTCACTTGTGTTAGTTTTTATCGTGATAATTAACAAATACTGTCATGGTTTTTTGCAAACAATCTCTGTGTTATTGGGTTTGCTTTTCGGCACTTTAGTAGCTTATTTTTTTGGTGCAGTAAATTTAAGTTTTCTCTCTAGCACAGATGTTAATTGGTTTAGAATAATCAAGCCTTTCTATTTTGGCACGCCCCAATTTAACATCAACGCCATCGCTGCTGTTTGCATGGCATCTTTTGTAAATATGATTGATTCCATAGGCGTGTTTTTAATTCTAGGAAAAATTTGTGAAAGAGAAATCACACCCAAAGATATTGTCGCAGGTTTCCGTGCCGAAGGAATAGCACAAATATTAGGCGGCGTTTTTAATGCTTTTCCATATATTACTTTTTCACAAAACGTTGGTCTTGTTGTACTAACTCATATAAAAAGTCGTTATGTTGTAATTATTGCCGGCTGCATTTTGATTTTATTTGGATGCGTGCCAAAAATTGCCGCGGTTATAACCATTATTCCACCTGCTGTTCTTGCCGGCGCTATGTTAGTGCTTTTCGGACTTGTTACTGCAACAGGAATGCGTATTTTAGCAGCGGTTAATTTAACTAACCGTTATAATTTGTTAATTATTGGAGCTGCAATTAGTGTTGGATTGGCATGCACAATATTTTCCAGTGTCTTTGCTAATATGGCAACATGGATTAGAATTTTCTTTAGCAATGGAATAATTGTCGGGAGTCTCCTAGCTGTTTTTCTTAACTTGTCGTTTAATGGAATTCAAAGTGATAGTTAAACTTGTTCGTTTTCTTTTACATGTCGCCCAAACGGTTAATTACAATCCCGCCGAATAATTGCTTCACAATATACTTTGGCGTATAATCAATCATATAATGGTGTAAATTACACCACATCATGGTGTAATTTACACCACAGAAATCATCAACAAACAGCTGGACTTTAAAAATGCATAATCGAAGCATAACCAAAAAAATTGCAGCGGCCCTAACCGATACGCCTGTTGTATTGATAAATGGAGCGCGGCAAACTGGCAAAAGTACTTTAGCCAAAACATTAGTGGCAAATAATTCAAAATCCCTTTATTACACATTGGATGATATTAGCACGCTCTCAGCCGTGCAATCGGATGTGACAAAATTTATCTCTGGACATAATGGTTTGATGATAATTGATGAAGTACAAAAAACTCCAGAATTATTCAACGCTATAAAATTCGCCGTTGACAATAATCGCTCGCCTGGAAAGTTTTTGTTAACAGGTTCGGCTAATGTTTTTCTATTACCAAAAATTTGCGAATCATTGGCAGGTCGCATGGAGATAATTCCTTTGTGGCCATTTTCACAAGGAGAAATTATTGATGTCTACGAAAACTTTATTGACAAAGTTTTCGCCACAAAAATGAATATTTCACAACCTGCAATTTTAAATCGCAAACAGTTATTCGCGCAAATTTTAAGCGGCGGATATCCTGAAGTATTAACTCGCTCGTCTGAAGAACGGAAACAAGATTGGTTTGCGGCTTACACTTCCGCAATCGTGATGCGCGATATCAAGGAAATCGCAAACATTGATGATCTTACTGCATTGCCAAAACTTTTGCGCTTGTTGGCAGCACGCTCATCCTCGCTTTTGAATATTGCTGAGTTATCCAGAAGTAGCGCCATTCCGCAATCAACTCTAACTCGCTATTTAAATTTATTACAAGCAACATTTTTGGTTCACACAGTTTTACCGTGGGAACCAAACATCGGCAGACGTTTAGTAAAAACTCCAAAAATATTTTTAAATGATACTGGATTACTAAGTTATTTACTGGGAATCGATAAGGCAAGATTGGAAGCAGATGCAAACTTTACCGGCGCATTGCTAGAAAATTTTGTGGTTATGGAATTGCTAAAGCAACTTAGCTGGAACAAAACCCGAGCTAATTTATTTCATTATCGCACGCAGGCTGGTGGAGAAATCGACATAATTTTAGAAAACACCGCCGGCACCATTGTGGGAATAGAAGTCAAATCAAGAACTACAGTTACAATAAAAGATTTTACCACTCTTAAAACTCTTGCAGAAGATTTAGGCAGCAAATTTTTGCGCGGGATTGTGTTATATACTGGAAATAAAATTTTACCTTTTGGCAAAAATCTTTACGCAATGCCAATCAACAGTTTATGGGATAAGTGATAGCGTCGTTACCTTTTCAAATACACCAACAAAATCGAGATTGCTGCCGGAGTCACACCAGAAATGCGTGATGCCTGCCCAATTGTTGCTGGTCTAATTGCGTTTAGTTTTTGACGTACTTCGTGGGATAATCCTGGTACCAAATCATAATTTATTTTTTGCGGCAAAACGGTTTCTTCGTGCCTACGCTGCCTTTCAATTTCGGTAAGTTGCTGTTTGATATAACCATCATATTTCATTTGAATATCTATTTGCCTGATGACTTCAATACTTTCCGGACAAGGACCAACACCAGGAATTTGCATTAGCTCACGATAACTAATTTCATGTCGACGCAATAAATCGAGCGCATGATATTCGCGCCCAAATGTTGTCTGTAAAATTTTGGCCGCGCTAATTCCAAGTTCGCTTTTAGGATGGATTAAAATATTTGCCAAACGTTTTTTCTCGCGCGCAATCGCTTCTAGTTTATCACTAAAAAAACTCCAGCGCTCATCATCAACCAATCCTAATTTGCGACCAATTTCTGTAAGACGCAAATCGGCATTGTCTTCGCGCAACAACAAGCGATATTCAGCGCGACTCGTAAACATGCGATATGGCTCTTGCGTTCCTTTGGTCACCAAATCATCGACCATCACGCCAATATAAGATTCGTCGCGTCGTGGCCACCACGGTTCTTGATTTTTTACTGACAATGCTGCATTTATTCCAGCCAGCAATCCTTGCGCTGCCGCCTCTTCGTAACCAGTTGTGCCGTTAATTTGTCCCGCCAAAAATAATCCTGCTATATTTTTCGTTTCCAGCGAAAGTTTTAAATCGCGCGCGTCAAAAAAATCATATTCAATCGCGTAACCCGGACGAACTATTTGTGCGTTTTCGCAACCTTCCATACTTCGCACAAATTCCAATTGCACTTCGAATGGCAAGCTGGTGGAAATTCCATTAGGATATATTTCGGTAGTTGTTAACCCTTCTGGCTCAAGGAAAACTTGATGTGAAGATTTATCGGCAAAACGCACAATTTTATCTTCAATAGATGGACAATAACGCGGCCCGGTTCCTTCGATAATTCCAGCATATAATGGCGACTTGTCTAAATTTTTACGAATAATCTCATGTGTTTTTTCATTGGTATGTGCCACATAACACGCAACTTGTCGCGATTTTAATTGCTGTTGCTGATAAATATCATTTCCAAGATATGAAAATATTGGAGTTGGCTCATCGCCTTTTTGTTCCAGCATTTTACTATAATCAATGGTATTACCGGCAATTCGTGGAGGAGTTCCTGTTTTCAGTCGACCCACTCGCAACGGTAAATTACGCAAACTTTTTGCTAGTACCAGCGCAGACGGATCCCCTGCTCGCCCACCTTGATAGCTATTCAATCCAACATGAATTTTGCCATCAAGAAATGTACCAACAGTTAAAATTATAGCAGGGGCATAAAATTTTAATCCTAAATGCGTGATAATTCCTTTTACTTTATTTTTTTCGATAAGAATGTCATCTGCAGTTTGTTGCAATAATTGCAGGTTAGGCTGATGTTCAAGAAAATTGCGAATAGCTTGTTTGTAAAGGATACGGTCAACTTGCGCCCGCGTTGCATGCACCGCAGGACCTTTGCTTGCATTTAGCGTACGAAACTGTATACCAGAATTGTCAGTTACATAC
>Ga0172379_10011133_pt1 | contig 10778 bp, 9 predicted proteins | sample GrowelOW334metaG_FD_119756 | JGI IMG/M metagenome (GOLD analysis project Ga0172379, IMG submission 119756) | Groundwater microbial communities from an aquifer near a municipal landfill in Southern Ontario, Canada - Groundwater well OW334 metaG | ecosystem: Environmental > Aquatic > Deep... | reverse complement strand
TTTGTAAGAGGATGCTTGACCAGCGACATGAGGACGGAGTAAGGCACAGTCGCTATATCCGCTCCTATTTTTGCCGCTTCCAGGACGTGCACGGGATTGCGCACGCTGGCAACTATTATCTCAGTCTTAAAACTGTAATTGGAAAATATCGTCTTGATATCTCTTATCAGCTCCATGCCCGTCTGGCCTATATCGTCCAGGCGGCCTATGAAAGGGCTGACATACGACGCGCCCGCCTTGGCAGCAAGGAGCGCCTGAACCGGTGAAAAACAGAGCGTAAGGTTCGTCTTGATGCCTTCCTTAGAGAGCCTCTTTGCCGCCTTTAGGCCTTCCGGTATAAGAGGTATCTTTATTACTATATTTTTATGGATCTTCGCCAGAGGCCTTGCCTCATTCACGATCTCATCGGCCTTGAGGCTTATGGCCTCGGCGCTTATGGGACCGTCCACGATCGAGCAGATCTCTTTTACCACTTCTATAAAATCCCTGCCCTCTCGGGCTATGAGGGTGGGATTTGTCGTAACACCGTCAATAACTCCAAGCGAATTCGCTTCGCGTATCTCATCTATATTTGCGGTATCTATGAATAGTTTCATCCTGCCTTTGGCCCTTTCAATATAATAATAATATATTAGTCAGATATTATACTATTATTTCAGATATTAACAAACAATATTCTTACCTGCCTTCTTCGCCACATAGAGGGCCGCATCGGCCTTCTCGATCACGCCCTTTGCGTCAAGGGCATCGTCCGGGAAGATCGCCACGCCTATGCTGACCGTGATCCCGACTTTTTCATCGTACGCCTTAAAGACGTTCTCGGCTATCCTCTTCCGTATCCTCTCCGCGACGAGCTGAGCCCCTTCGCGGCTGCTTTCCGGCAGCACGACCGCAAGTTCCTCTCCGCCGTACCTGGAGACAAGGTCTATCTCTCTGACGCTATCCTTCACGAGCCTGCCTACCTCTTTAAGCACAACATCTCCTACGAGGTGGCCGTACGTGTCGTTACAATTCTTGAAATCATCTATGTCGAGCATCAAAAATGCGAATTTGAACTTATAGCGCTTTGAGCGGTACAACTCTTCGTCAAGCCTCTCGAGGAAATACCTCCTGACAAAAAGGCCTGTGAGCCCGTCCGTTATCGCCAACTCCTCGACCGTCTCGTATAAGAGCACTTTCTTTATCTCGAGGGCGAACTGGGCCGCCAGGATTATGAACTTCTCTATATCCGCTTTCAGGAGATTGTCCAGGACGAGCAACGCCACTATCCTCTTCTCGCTCAAAAGCGGGATGACGATAAATCCGTGCACCTCATCGTCCTCCACCCCCACATCTTTAAATACCTGCTTGTCGCGCTCTCTGGTAAAGTATGTGGCCTGAGGTTTCTCCGAAAGCATCCTCAGGAGGACTTCATAATTTATCTTATAATCGTAGTCCCCTTCTTTCCTGTCCCTCCATACACTATAAGACTTATCGATCTTCGGTTCGGGAGCGTTGCGTTTAAATATCGCCAGCTCGCACTTCCTGAATGTAAAATTATCTTTAAGAAATGAGCTGAGGACGTTGAATATATCCTCGTACTTGAGGGACCCTGACATCTTCTTTGTGATCTCATAAAGGCTTACGATCTTGTGCTCTTTCGCCTTGATCTCGCTCTCCAGGAATACCAGCTTCTCGAACTGCAGAAGTTTTGCCTTCTTAAGGTCCTCATCTTCCGAGATGCCGGAATTCCACAATTCACCCATGCCGGATATTACCTTTTTATGGGCCAATCCGCCCAAGATAAACAGGCTGAATATGAAGAGCGGCATAGCCGCCACAGAAGGGCATGTTTTATAAGTCACGATAAATAGCGGCAGCATGATGATCCATGACAAGAAGAGCAGGACGCCCAAAAAGAACGGCGGGAACATGAATATGCCCGTCGCCATAGCCAGGAATACGACGTTTATGAAGACGAACGGTATCTTATCGGCCATGGTAAAATTATGGAAGACCGATAACAGGGCCGTGATAAGTATGAAGTATACGATCCTTATTCTGAGCAAACTCTGTTCCTCCCGCGCGACTTTGCCTTATACAGGCGTTCATCCGCTATCTTAATGAGCTCTTCTACCGACGCGCTGTCTTCGGGATAGCTGGAAACTCCTATGGAAACTGTGATATGGGCCTTGTGGCGCCTGAGCATGAACGGCTCCCGCTCTATCTGCCTGCGTACGACTTCCGCTTGTTTCGCGGCCTTCTCTTTGCCTGCTCCGAAAAGAAGTATCGCTATCTCTTCTCCGCCGTACCTGCCGAGCATTCCGTCCTCTTTTAACAGGACGATTATGCTGCGGGACATATGTTTGAGGACAAGATCGCCGGCCGTGTGGCCGAATTGGTCATTGTATTCTTTGAAATGGTCTATGTCGAGTATAAGAAGAGAGAGCTCTCCCTTCTTTCCCGCCTCCCTTATGAGCTCGTCCTGGAAACGCTCCATGAAGTACCTTCTTACCGCCAGTCCGGTCAGGCCGTCCCTTATGGCAAGCTCCTGTGTCCTCGAGTACAATAAGGAATTCTGCACGGCGACGGCGCCAAGCGTCGCGATTATATCGAGTATCCTGAGATCGTCGTGAGAATAGACGGACTCTTTGGGGCTATCCATCCTTAATATACCTATCACCTTGTTCTCGCTCACCAGCGGCGTCTCTATCAGGGACCTGAAATTCTTCTTAGCCTCTTCCATGTCGTTCGCAGAGAACCTGAAATCTTTTGTTATATCTTCTATTATCAGCGGTTTCCTGTTCCTGAAGACCCAATGGTCAAAGACGTCCCCTTTTTTTGCCTTTGTCTTGGAGACCTGCTTAGACGCGGAAAGCATGAGCTCCTGCCTCTTCAGGTCGACCATAAATAAGAGCATCCTGCCGCTCTTTCCTAATGTGTAGGATACTTTTTCAAGTATGAGGGCGTTTATATCTTCGATGGAAAGGTCGGAAGAGAGCGATTCGGCAACCTCTTTAAGCGCGGAATACCTGTTCAGCTTCTCTTCCAACGAAGCGACCGATTTCGCGCCTTTTTCGACGCTGTCCGAAAGGACATTGATCTCCTCTGCAAGCTTTTCAGACCTGATGGCATATGTTTTATCTACGGCGTTCTTTATCTTCTCGCAGGCGTGCCCCATTGCGGCCGCTATAAAGAATGTAAGCAGAAATAACGCCGAGCTGTGATAATCAGATCTGACCTCGATCCAGACGCATATAAGAAAATATAGCGCCGAGAGCAATATGCCGTTAAATTCTCCGAAAGCGATCCACGCAAAGAATATGGAAACGCCGAAGATGCAGATTATAGAGCCGAAGATATTGCAGTGAGCTACCGGGTCTGAAAAGGGTTCATTGGATATTGCGGATAACGCTATTGTTGCAGATAATGACAATATTATCGATAGAATTCCTAAAAATGTTCTATCCCGGTAGGGCGTCATTTAGTCCCATTTAAACTATGGTATTGTCCGTGTCTTTATCAAAAAAGTGGACTTTTGACATATCTAAGACAAGATCCATATCCTGGTTTATGGTGGGCTTATCATGCCCGCCGACTTTGGCAATTAAAGAATTCTTGCCTGTATTGAGATACAGGTACGCTTCCGAACCCATCGGTTCGATGACTTCGCATGTAGCCTTGATCGTATTTTCCGGAGGCGCATCGGAAACGAACAACTTATCATAAATATCTTCGGGCCTGACGCCGAACGTGATCTCTTTATCGAGGAACGGGGTGATCTTCTGGACCATGGCGTCGATTATCTTGACCTGGAACTTTCCTTCGTTAAAGTAAAATTTACCTTCCTTCTTTAATATTGTGCCGCGAACGAAGTTCATCGGAGGAGAGCCTATAAAACCGGCCACGAACTTATTGACCGGATTATCATAAAGCCCTATTGGGTCGGCGATCTGCTGAATGCAGCCGTCTTTCATAACGACGATCCTGTCGCCCATGGTCATAGCCTCGGTCTGGTCGTGCGTGACGTATATCATCGTGGTCTGCAGCCTTATGTGCAGCTTCTTTATCTCGGTCCTCATCTGGACCCTCATCTTGGCATCCAGGTTCGAGAGGGGCTCGTCAAATAAGAAGACGAGCGGTTTTCTTACTATGGCCCTTCCTACGGCAACACGCTGTCTCTGGCCTCCGGACAGTTCCCGTGGCTTCCTGTGGAGTAATTTCTCTATGCCGAGGATACCGGCCGCATCCTTGACCCTGGTCTCGATCTCCGCTTTAGGATACTTACGGAGCTTGAGGCCGAAGGCCATATTCTCATAAACTGTCATGTGGGGATAAAGGGCGTAGTTCTGAAATACCATTGCGATATTTCTGTCTTTGGGCGGGATGTCATTTACGAGCTGGTCGCCGATATATACCTGGCCGCTCGATTCCTGTTCCAGGCCGGCTATTATCCTCAAAGTAGTCGATTTGCCGCAACCTGAGGGCCCTACCAGGACTACAAACTCCTTGTTCTCAATGCCAAGATTTATATCTTTAATAGCCCAGACGCCGCCTGGGAAGGCCTTTGAGACGTTTTTCAAGCTTACTTGTGCCATAAGGTTTCCAATTTTAGCACAGCTATTAAAAAATAACAAATACAATGATCAAAAATAGTCCAGGATCTTTGTGAGGGACTCCTTCATCGTCTTCCTGTTTAGTATCATATCTATAAGTCCATGTTCTAGAAGGAATTCCGCTCTTTGGAACCCGGGGGGTAGCTTCTGGCGTATAGTCTGTTCTATGACGCGAGGGCCCGTAAAACCTATAAGCGCTTTAGGTTCTCCTATTATAAGATCTCCGAGAGAAGCGAAGCTTGCCATTATTCCGGCCATTGTTGGATTGGTCAATATTGATATGAAGAGGCACCCTGCCGTATTGTGCCTGGCCAGCGCAGCCGATGTCTTTGCCATCTGCATTAAAGAGTAGAGCCCTTCATACATCCTGGCGCCGCCACCTGAACCTGATACGATTATGAGCGGTATGCGTTTTTTCGTGGAGAGCTCGATAGCCCTGGTGAGCTTCTCCCCTACCACGGAACCCATTGAGCCCATTATGAATCTGGAATCGGTCACGCCGAAGACTACAGGCCTGCCGTTTATGGTGCCCTCGCCCGTTAAAACGGCGTCTTTAAGGCCGGTCAGCTCCTGGTCCTTCTTTATCTTTTCTTTATATGTCTTGGGTCCGGCGAAGTTTATGGGGTCCATTGATTCGAGGTCCGTATCCATCTCCTTGAAGCTGCCTTCATCGAGGACCTGCTTTACCCTTGCCTGGGCGGTAAGGGTGAAATGGTAGCCGCATTTGGGGCATACCCTCAGGTTCTCATCAAGCTTCTTATTATATATGAGTTCCTTACAATCTTCGCATTTTGACCAAAGATCGTCCGGTATATCCCTCTTCTTAGCTATCTTTACTATTGTATATTTAGGTTTTTTCTGAAAAAGCGACACTTTATAGCTACCTCTATTATATTTTTACGGCTTTTACGAGCTCTTTAGCCTTGTCCACTGCTGTTGCGGCGTCTCTTGCAAAGGCATCCGCCCCTATCATGTCAGCGAACTCCTGTGTTACCGGAGCGCCCCCAACCATGATTTTTACTTTATCACGAAGGCCCAAATCTTTCAAGGACTTAATCGTCTCCTTCATCGAGGACATGGATGTAGTAAGGAGCGATGACATGGCCAATATATCGACATCCCCCGCCTTAACGGCCTCAACGAACTTTGCGGGAGGCACATCGATACCGAAATCGACTATATCGAAGCATGACCCTTTTAGCATCATACTCACTATATTCTTCCCTATATCATGAAGGTCACCTTTAACGGTGCCTATGACGACCCTGCCTATCGGCTTTATGCCGCTTTTAAGGAAATGAGGCTCCAGAACAGCTACGCCGGCATGCATTGCCTTTGCCGATATCAGGACCTCCGGGATGAATATATCGTTCTTTTTGAATTTGTTCCCTATGACTTCCATGCCGGCTATCAGGGCGTCGTTCAGGATCGTCTTGATCTCCATCCCCTGGTCTAGCGCGCTCTTTGTAAGCCTTGCGACACCGTCCCTGTCACCCTTGAAAAGCGCCTCTCTTATATCTTTCAATATCGCATCATTCATTTCCCCGTTCCCCTTTTTCTAGAATTTTTTATTTCATCCACCTATCATACCACATTTCGAAAACAAACAGTGACCAAATTTCTTTTCTCAGGTCGCTCTTATTGTCCAGATAACGTTTGAGCAGTTCCTTTATATAGGCATAATCGAATATGCCTTCACGCCTTATCTTCTTCTCATCGAGAGCCTGGAAGAGAAGGTCTTTCAAGTCCTCCCTCAACCACTTTCCGACCGGCACAGCGAAACCCTGTTTCGATTTAGAAATAGTTCCTTCCGGCAGCTTGCTCTTCAGGATCTCCTTCAATATCCACTTTGTGCCCAGCCCTTTCAGCTTAAACCGGTCGGGGATGGACGCAGCATATTCGGCAAATTCCGTATCGAGGAACGGCGCCCTCACCTCGAGAGAACAGGCCATGCTCGCGCGGTCTACCTTCGCAAGTATGTCATCCGTCATGTAAGTCTTTATATAGAGGTACATGGCCCTGTCGAGCGAAGTGGCTTTTTTTGCCTTCTGGTAAAATTTACCGGTGATATCATATATTCTTTTCGGGTCCGCGTCAAGCCCCTGTCCGGGCAGGAAGAGCCGCCTCTGCTCTTCCGGTATGAAAGAACCTATCCATACCTGGTGTCGTATCTCATCGGGGAAATCGAGCCCTCTAAAGAATCTCCTGGCCTTAAAATTGAGGCTCATGTAGTTATTCGATATGGGAACCATTGCGGCAAGCGCCCTTGCGGAGAACTTCTTGACCGCGTCCGGGACGCAAGAGAAGTAACTGTTCAGCCTGTGCGCCAGGAATGACGGATATCCGGCGAAGAGCTCATCCCCGCCGTCTCCACCCAGCGCAACGGTAACATGGCGCCTGGTGAACTTCGATACAAGGTATGTGGGTATTATCGATGAGTCGGCGAACGGTTCGTCGAGGGTGTCGAGGATATTCGGCAGCACGCCGAGCATCGTATCCGGACCTAAGATCTCTTCATGGTGGTCGGTCCCGAAATATTCGGCTACACGCCTGGCATCGCTCGATTCATCGAACGATTTTTCTTTGAACCCTATGGAAAATGTCTTTATATCTTTAGGCCTCATGAGTTCGGCCATCATAGCAACTACAGCGGATGAATCTATACCGCCTGATAGAAATACTCCGAGCGGGACATCGCTTATAAGGCGCCTCTTCACGGAATCCTTTAAAAGTCCCGCAAGCTTCTCCTTGCCTGAATTCAATTCAAAATGGTCATGCCGTTCAAATCCGAGGTCCCAATACTGGCTCGTCCTATACTCGCACCCCTTGAGAGTCAGCCTGTTACCGGCCTCGAGCTTATATATACCCTTGAATATCGATCCCGGAGAGGGCACATATTCGTACGCGAAAAATTTGCTGAGGCTTGAGCGCTCGATCTCACGGCGGGTAGAAGGATGTTTCAGAAGGGCTTTCAATTCAGACCCAAATATGAAATTATTATCGAATACGCCGTAATATAGGGGTTTTTTGCCGAACCTGTCTCTTGCCAGGAAAAGGCTCCTCTTCTTTGAGTCCCATAGGGCGAAAGCGAACATGCCGTTAAACTTCTTCACGCAATCTTCGCCGTACTCTTCGTAGGCGTGAACGATGACTTCGCTATCCGAGTGGGTCTTAAAGATATGGCCTTTTTTCATTAAAGGCTCTTTAATGTCCTGGAAATTATATATCTCGCCGTTGAATATGAGGGCTATCGAGGCGTCCTCATTGAACATCGGCTGATGGCCGGTCTTGAGGTCTATTATGGACAGGCGCCTGTGGCCAAGCGCTACGTTCTCTTTTACAAAAAAACCGGAATCATCCGGCCCCCTGTGGACGAGAGTGTCCATCATGGAGCGAAGGATGCCTTCCGACGCAGGAATTGACGTATTGAGGTTTATATATCCGCAAATGCCGCACATAAAGGCTTTTCCTGTGGGTTGTCCTAATCCAGTTTATTTACAACGAGCCCTGTGAGCGGTTTCGGATAGAAGTAGGTGGCTTTTCTCGGCATACGCTCCCCTATCTGGGCTATTTTTTTCATCTGCAGCGCTTTTGTCGGATTGAGGAAGAACGCGGCTTTGAACGACCCCGTCTTCACCAGTTTTACGCCGTCCTTTGGATCTTTGACGAACTCTATATTGTCTTCCTGGTCGCGTATACCCAATAAATGCTCCAGCAGGAACTTATGCAATATCGAGACGTCCAGCCTGCGCCATTCTTTGGGCTTGCCTGCCATCACCCTATCGGATGATCTTGCGTCTTTCAGCTGCAGCGCATAATAATTTCCGCCGAGATACGCGGCAAAAGCATGGGTATTCCTCAAGCTGGCAAGTTTTTTCATGGCGCCTTCAAGGCTTGATGCCTTCCTGATAATGAAACTTCCCTCGAGGAGCCTGAGCATATCTGAAGCGCTCATGCCGCCCACATCCTTTATAACGCGGTGGGTAGGTAATATCGTGAGTATCTTTTCGTTGAACTCCACAAAATATGCCATAGCGTACTTTGAGTTCTTCGCGAGTTCAGGGCTAGCTTTCGACGAGGCGACCTCGGAAGCGTAGTTAAGCGACACTTGATAGCGATGGTGCCCGTCGGCGATAAAGGTCTCCCTGGAGCGTATGACTTTATCCATCTTCTTTATAAGAGAACTATCGTCGAGCTTCCAAACCCTGTGCTTAACTCCGTCGACATCCATATCTATGAATGGCCTATTCCTGGCGGTGAAGCTCTTCATGATACGCATTATGCTGTGGGAATTATCATCATAAAGGATGAATATGGGGCTCAAGTTCGCTTTGACTTCGCGTATAAGGTTAAGCCTGTCCACTTTCGGGGCGTGCAGAGTATTTTCGTGGGGATGAACGGCGTTCTTTCCCATCTCGAGCTTCATAAGGCTTATAAAACCCATCATCTCGATACGGCGGCCCTCGAACCTATATCCTTGCGAGTAAATATATATAGCCGGTTTCACGTCGCGGGTCATGACGCCCTTTTCAAGCAGGGATTTAAAGAAATCGCGCGAGCGCGTATACCGGTTATTGCGGGCCGTATCCGACGGCCTTATCTTCCCGAGTATGAGCCTGACCACATTATGAGCATCGCGGCTGTAGAGGTCATTCTGCAATTTCTTCGAAATTATATCATATGGCGGCGCTACTACCAGCGACAGATCTTCTATCTTATTGGTATCGTAGATAACGCCTTTGAATGGTTTTAATGATGGCATTTACATGCACCCCTTTTTATTAGTATATAAAATAAAGAACCGGCCAACGCGCCGGAAATGTCGGCGGCGAGATCGAATATATCGGTCGCCCTGCCTGACACAAAAAGCTGGTGCCATTCATCAACGGCACCGAAAGAAGATATTAAAATTATTGACAGGATCAGAAGACCGGCTAAATGCATGCCGGTAAAAGAATTGACGACTGCCCTTATCAATAATACGCCCAATATAAAAAATTCTGAAAAATGTACGACCTTGTCCGCGTTGGGCAATCCGACATCCGGTATATTACTGCCCGGAATGGATGAAAGCAGGAATATGACGGCCAGCCATAACGCCACTGGCGTCCATAAGCGCACGAGCCTGGACCGTACACGCTCGGGAGCTTTATTCATTACTTTCCTTTGGAACATCCGCTGCATCCGTCGGAGCCTGAACAAGGCGGCTTATCGCTGCCGGTGCCCCTCTTCTTCTTGTAATCGGTCTCGTAAAAACCTGTGCCTTTGAATATAATTCCCTGGCCTCCGCCTATGAGACGGTGGGACTTCCCTTTGCACTTCGGGCATTCACCTTCCGGTTTGTCGGACATCTTCTGGAATATCTCGAATTTGTTACCGCATTTCTCGCATTCGTAATCATACGTTGGCATTTTTTTCCCTTTCTCCCAACTCACTACTCACAACTATTTAAATAATCTCTTCATCTTCTCCATGAACGTCCTCGACAACGGCCCGGAGTCTTCACCGCTAAGCCTTGCAAATTCCTTGAGCGCTTTTTTCTGGTCCGTTGAAAGATTCACAGGGACTTCTACCTGGACCTTCACAAGCTCATCGCCTTTTCCGTAATCATTAATATGGGCTACGCCTTTGGACCTTAAGCGGAATACTTTACCGCTCTGAGTCCCCGGCGGTATCTTCATCATGACCTTGCCTTCCAGGGTGGGAACTTCTACTTCCGCCCCGAATACCGCATTGACAAAACTTATAGGCACTTCGCAATATATATCGTTACCTTGCCGCTCGAATATCTCATGAGGCCTTACATACATAAGAAGGTAGAGGTCTCCGTGACTCCCTCCCCTTTCGCCGGCCTCGCCTTCGCCGTGGACCCGCAAGCGCGACCCGGAATCTACTCCGGCCGGTATCCTTACCTTGATACTGCGCTTTGCTTTCACCCTGCCCCTGCCGTCGCATGATGAGCACGGCGTCTTGATTATCTCGCCTGCGCCGCCGCACTTCGGGCACGTCCTGGCCATGCTGAAAAAACCGCTCGATGTGACAACCTGGCCCTTACCGCCGCAAGTGGCGCATCTCTCTTTTTTAGTACCCGGCTTAGCGCCCGACCCGCCGCATTCTTCGCAGACCTCGTAGCGCGCTATCGTCACGGTCCTTTCGGCTCCGAACGCAGCATCTTCAAGGCTT
>Ga0172379_10011132_pt1 | contig 10780 bp, 12 predicted proteins | sample GrowelOW334metaG_FD_119756 | JGI IMG/M metagenome (GOLD analysis project Ga0172379, IMG submission 119756) | Groundwater microbial communities from an aquifer near a municipal landfill in Southern Ontario, Canada - Groundwater well OW334 metaG | ecosystem: Environmental > Aquatic > Deep... | reverse complement strand
CACATCGCAACGCATCATACATTAACGATGGACTTCGTTGAGGGTTTCACCTCACACGATCTTCTCGGTGGTGAAGCTTTACAATACCACAACCAGTCAAGAATAACAACTAAATTTTGCGGAGCTCTATATCACACACCTCCATCGCTTTTTTGAAATCCTTAGGAAGCTCTGCATCGAGCTTTATTCTTACTCCTTCACAATTATCAAATTCAATAGATCTAGAATGCAAGGCTGTTCTTTCAAAGCCAAGAGCTGGAGGACGCTTTGGCGCATAGAGTCTATCCCCTACTACCGGATGTTGCATAGCAGAAAAATGTACGCGAATCTGATGTGTGCGACCTGTTTTCGGTTCTGCTTCAATCAGACTAAACTTTCCTGCGGAAAACTTTTCATTGTCGCCAATCAAAACTTTATCATTCAATTCTGAAATATCTGCACTGGCGATTTTTGACCAATATGTTTCTGCTGTACGAAGTTCACCCTTTGCACCTCGCTGTGCAGATTTTTTGCGGAAATCAGTACTACTGCGACCTATTGGCCTATCTATTGTGCCAAACTCTTCTTTCATTTCACCCCAAACAAACGCGAGGTATTTCTTTTTTACTAGTCTGTCATGAAATTGTTTCTTCAATGTTTCAAAACCCTTTGCTGTTTTTGCAATAAGTAAAACACCGGATGTTTCTGCATCTAGTCTATGTACTATTCCAGAACGATTGAGATCTTTGCCATCTGCCCCTCGTGCAGGTTCACCGACATCTCTAGTTTCTGGATATTTTTCCAAAACCCAGTCAGTTAGAAAGGGTCCTTCTGATCTCCCATCGGAATGTACCATGAGTCCTGCGGGCTTATTTATAGCGACAATATTGTCATCTTCATACAATATATCAATCTTGGTTTTACCGGTCTTTTTCACTTTTGAATTGCTCATATCATGAATATACGCTAATCTATCAATGTACGCAAAATTTTCGGGCGATTAGCTCAGTTGGTAGAGCAACCCATTTACACTGGGAAGGTCACAGGTTCGAGTCCTGTATCGCCCACTATTTGATTCGCTGTCGCGAGCATCATGGTGTGAGCACATTTTTTAAGTCCGCGAAATTAAAAATAATTGTAAATTAAAAAACCCCTGCAAAGACATTGCGGGGGTGCGAAGTTTTAGCCAAGACACCTGGAACAAGGTAGACATTTAAAGGATTAAATATCCTTACTTTTTGCAGGCCGCCAAACCGATATTATTTTTCGGAACATTATCAAGATGATAGCAGTTGATATCTAAACCTCCTATATCACTACTACCAACACTGATGTGACTATTGTTAGAACCAGCATCAGCACAACGAACCTGCACATTTTTGAACAGACGTTTCCCGGTCAAGATAAAGTGACCAATTATGGTATATACCATAATACGAGCCATAGGTGTTTCTTCGTCAGCAGAATGCAAATCTTGTTGATCATTCCATGATTTAGTAAAAGAATGTGCAACTGGTTCTTTTCGTACCAACTGCCAACCAATATCACCCCTGTCTATAGCAAATATCTGATTTTCATACCAAGCCTGTGAAGCGAAAAAGTTTGAAACAGCCCGATCTGAAAGACGGATGACAATGTCACGGATATCAAGGATTGACAACGGAAAAACAGCGACGAGGATATGAGTATTCTTTGACTTTCGCAATACACTTTCGCTAAACGGAACTTTTTCAAGAACCGCAAGCTGCTGTCTCGTAGGACCAATATCAAAACGTTTGATTGCCTCTCCGACACCAAAGAAGTTCTCACCCATGATTCGACGAGCATCATCTTTTGATGTCACATCAGTGTAACCACCATTTCTCATAAACCGTCCGAGGTGGTTTACAAACATCGGATCAATGTTGATTCGTCGCACGATTTCATCGGCATGGTCACCGAACTCTTTCTGCAAACGTTGAATGGCACCATTCAGGTCACCGGCTGGGACTTCAGTCCATTTACTCATAATGTACTCCTTATTCTGTTAGTCTTTTTGAAATTATCTCGAAGACGACTAGATTTGAGCATACGATCTCGGTATTACGTCTCTTCTCAAAGAGTGATTCTTGTTTCAAAGAGCTAAAATCATGCTACAACAAAAGCTGATTGATTGTCAAAAACAAAAAACCACCGGACGACCCGATGGTTTTTTGCAAAAGTAAAACAATATTACATTTGTGGTGCTGCTGGAGATGATGTGCAATTTTTGCATGTACCCTTGTGTGATACTGCAAGATAGATTGCAGAAAGACCGACTAGGATGTAGATGATCTTTGCGATGATACTTCCTACACCGAAGATTGCGTCTACTAGATTCCAGTTGAAACCAACTAGAAGCCAGTTCAAGCCCCCGATAACTAGAAGAACGAATGCAATTGAATGTAATGCTTTCATGAAATTAATATTAGTTAATAATTGATAATAAGTAACCTAGGGTTAATTATACCACTTATCGCAAAAAAGCAATGGGTACAACACAATCCACACAATGAACAATCACCGTACAAAATAGGCCTGTAATGAGGCTATTTTGTATATACACCCTCGGAGGGAATCTGTCCTTACAGGACCTGTACAGGTCTCGCATTCCTCCTCCTTTCAGTCGTAGGAATATGCTCGACCTTTTCGCTTCCCTCACGCAAGGCGCGCAGGCGCCTTGCTCTCGGTGACCCCGAAATTGAAAAGCGCCCATTTGGGCGCTTTTCAATTTCGGGGTCCCCTCGGAGGGAATCGAACCCCCATCAAGAGCTTAGAAGTCTCCTGTTCTATCCATTGAACTACAAGGGGATGAATACATACTACTGTATAGATGCCACATATTACAAGGACGGATTTGCTGGAAACGTGAAATTGCCAGATCGAAGGTCATTCCACTCTGCCCTACGCTTGTCATATTCCTTCATCACACTTTCTAGTTTATCCACATCAAAAAGTTTTGTTGTGGGAACAATTTCAGTTTCTGGTGCAGATTCAATTCTCGCGAATACACCATGATATGTCCAATACCCGACAGCGCACATCACAAAAAACAAAATAGTTGATATAACAGTGATGACTGCCCAATCAATATAGGTATCACGGGAAAGTTTTCTCAATTTCTTGAATATACCCGTAAACGAGGCTAGCTTAATATTTATTTTTATCTTTTTTATATCCATAAAATTTATTTATTCTATTTTGTCGATGTTGTTGTGGCATTTTTTTCAACTATCATATTTGAAACTATATTATACGAAATTCCCCATGCCTGCCCCGTACCGCCGAGACTCACACTGCTTATGGAAACTTGATACGGCAATGTTTCTGACAAACGCAACGTACGAAGTATTGACGCCCATGAACCGGTTGCCTCTATATGAGCACTAATTTTTGCAAATGATCCATCAGGCAAACTGTCCACTTCATCTGCCGATACTCCAGATATAGTTGCTTTGCTACCAGCATAAGATCCGAGTTTTTCTATAGATTCTATAAATGAAATCGCGTTTTTTGAAGAAATAAAGAAGGAGGATATGCGCTTTCTATCCATCACTGTTTTTGAATATATTTTTTCAGCAGTTCTGACTTGGCCTATATTTACCTCCTCCGTTCTCACTGTTTGTCTACCGAGAATTGCACGCGATGCGGAGGCCTGGATAGAATAATGTAAATATGCATAAAGCAAAATAGTGATTGCAAGCACGGCAATTGATATTAGTAAAAATGTTATGTGAGGGATTTTCTTCATGGTTTGGAATATGTGATTTTAAGCGTAAATGGTATATCAGCATTTTTGGCAAGCTCTGATATCGGTAAGTTCGTACGTACATCTTTTCCGAGATCATTCAAGCGATCCTTGAATGACAAAAGTGAATTTCTAGTCGGTGCTATTCCCTGCAAAACAAGTCCAAAGGAATTGTTGCCGAGATTTGAATACGCAATCATGTTTAGCTCTATATCTTTTCGGAGAGCCACTACCCTATCTATCACAGCCGACGGCCTCTCCTCTCTAAAAGTCTTGTCTAGCATTTCCAAAACGACCAAATCTGAGGATAGTTCTTTTGCTATGGCCAAATCATTACCTTTGTCTTTGCTTTGTTTCAAATCAGCTATCGCTTTCAACTGTTGCTGTTCCTCTGATCTTGCCCCCCAATATGCAGGCAAAAGCAATATTGATCCAGAAACAAATACAACAGATGCCATACAAAAAGCAACGATAAGTAAGCGGATATAATATTCCGATCTTAGATTTTTCCTATCTTGTAATGGTAAAAGTGTATGTCGCATGGGTTTATTATATAGGCAAAGCGAGTCCAGCTGCTACAGCATATTCCATAGAAGCATTGCGCAAGTTTTCTGGAACAGTATCTGTTTTTTCAAGGATATTGGACCAAACATCGGCAACAGATACTTTGAGTTTTGTCTCGGCAAATGCTGTGTCCAGTGAATCTTTTATTTTTGTTATACCCTCACCTACAAATACCACTCTCGCAATAGATGAATGTGTATCTGCCTTGTTGCTCCAATATTCATTGACACGCACTATCTCTTTTTCAATATTTTTGAGATCCAGACTTTCGGTAACCAGAGTAGAAGAAAAACATACCACCCCACCCGATACTATATATATACCGGTTTTCCTATTCATGACATGAATGACAAGTAATGTCTCTTCACTCTTTTGAGATACGATAGATCTAGCGATGGACTTTGGCACCACTTCAAATGCTATCGGTATTATTCCAGCACTTCGCAAAATGCCGAGCATTTTCTCAACATAAAGTCTGGGTACCACGGAGACCGAGGCGCGCAAAGCTCCGCCAGTAACCGATGCTGGTAATATATCAAAATAGAAAATAGCATCAGCTGCTTGAAGCGGAACATTTTCTTCTAGTTTGAACTCTACATTTTGAGTTATAGCCAATACATCATCGCTCGGTATATCGGTCTGAAATAGATATGCCCTCTCTTCTGGCAGAGAAACTTTGGCATGAGAAATACCATTTTTCTTTACAAAAGCTAGAAGTAGGTCAGCAAATTGCTTTTCATCTTTTATATCACCTCCATCTATGATTCCTGCAGGCAATTGAAAACTGTCATATTTTGAAACCGCAAGTCCTGTATGAGTACGGGTGTATCTTATTAGACGAAAAGCATCGTCAGATATTTCCAGTCCAGAATGAAGTAAAGCTAGAAATTTTGGCGGTGGAAACAATTTGAAAAACTTAGAAGAATGCATGCCTTTATTTTACCATAAAATGACGCACATGAAATATGCACCAGACCCTACTGCATTCCACTTTTCCATTTCTTGAATAATTCAAAAAGTACAGGCATAGCGGAAGTCAAAATGATTATACCTACAATTGGAATTACATATTTGTCTGGATTTGGAATGAGAGCCCCTAAACCAAAACCGAGCCAGAGCATGAGCCATGTCCATGCAAAACCGCCGATAATATTGAAGAGGATAAATTTGCTATATTTCATATTCCCCACTCCCGCGACTATCGGTGCAAAAGTGCGCACTATAGGAACAAAGCGTGCCAAGATGATAGTTTTACCTCCATATTTTTCATAAAAATGTTGGGCGCGAGAAATATGTTTTTTATTCAAAAAAAGCGAATCTTCCCTCGTAAATATAGCCGGACCAACCTTTCTGCCAAAAGCATAGCCGATACTATCACCTATTATGGCCGCCAAAAATGTTCCGACGAGAAGCCATCCGAAAGATACATAACCTTGTGATGCCAGGAATCCTGCTGTGAAAAGTAGTGAATCCCCTGGGAAAAAGAAACCAAAAAATAATCCGGTTTCAACAAAGATAATAGCTATAACACCGAAAGTTCCAAGTGTCATGATCAAATCTTCTGGATTTAAAATAAAGTTTAGGGATTCTAGAGACATTTGATTTATTGTTTTGAATTAAAGAAAATAAAATTATGGAAGATTATGAGACCTTTATTCTGTCTAGATATGTCTGCAATATGATCGCTGCCGCCGAAGAATCTATCTTATCATTTTTACCCTGAAGTCTTTCTGCCTGCATACTGGTCATGAATTCCAATTCAAGATATACAGTATACCCTTTTTCCTCCAGTTGTCTCTTGAATTTCTCTACATCCTGAAAAATAGCGTTTGGTTCACCTTTATAATTTCTAGATTCACCTATCACTATTTCTTTGACTTCATTGTCTCTAGCTATTTTATCTATTTCTGCCAGTAATAATTGGCTGTTTAAAATAACCGTGTGTGGCAAAGCGAAACCTCTTCCCTCATCAGAAATGGCTACACCAATTCTTTTGGTGCCAAAATCTATTCCCATAATTCTTTTATTTTCTTTCATTAGGTCGGATTATAGCAGTTCCTAATAATATATAGAAATGAGATCTGACAAAGCACTAAACAAGATCACGACTGCAAACAATACTGTTATCACGCCAGAAATTTTATGGATAATAATAAAAGGAAAATTTTCCATTTTTTCTCGCACTCTCTCCACACCAAAACTCAATATAAACCACCAAAGCGCCGAACCGAGAAATACTCCAATGACCAATACTGTTGCGATCATATATCCACCACCCATAGACTCTGCCGATGTCATAGCAAATAATGCGGCAAAAGTGACTACTGTTGTAGGGTTTGTTGCAGTTAGGAGAAATGCCGAAAAGAAATCGGCGACTATATCTGTACCCTTTTCAACAAAATTATTTTCCTTTTTTGGCGCAAAGAATATTTTTATTCCAAAATACAAAAGGAACGCCACACCAACAAGCTGAATGATGATGTGATATTTATTCAAAAAATCTACAATCACCATGAGACTAAATGCCGCGACTGCTCCGTAAAATGCATCCACAGTCGCCGCACCGAGCCCAGAAATGAAACCTGACATTCTGCCCTTGTCCAAAGTTCGCTGAATACAAAGAACTCCTACCGGCCCGACAGGTATTGCGGCAAAAAGGCCGATTGCGACACCTTTTAACAGGGTTATAAAAAGAAACATATGTAGGGAGTATTATATATTAAAAAAGGGCTTTGGCATATTTGCCCGAGGAAAGAATAGCAAATGCTGTTCCTATATGGGTTAGCCAAGGTAAAATTCAAGAAATAAACACGCAACAAACTTAAACTGATCGGGTCAATCCGAGCAGTTTTTTATTTACATGTAAACGGGGTGAGATTCGACCCTTACGAGATCAATAGATAATCAATATTCACACCTATTGTATACAAAATTAACCTCCATAGGTTTTCATCCAATCAATTTTCTTTTCCCAACCATCAAAAACTTCTCCATAGCCTTTTTCTCGGAATAGTGGCTCTATTGATTTTAATAGTTCTTGCTGTGTTTGAATGTTTCCAGTCTTTATTATGTTCAATACCTTTTCAAGTAATTCTTCAGATCTCCAGGGAATATATTTAAGTGGATAATTTTTAAGTTCCCATTGAATATATTTATAATATGGCCTTAATCTCCCCTCAAGTCCAAATAAAGAACTAAATAACCAATTAATTGACTCGACAGCTTCAAATTGTGAAGCGGCTTGATTATCATCACGAAAACACTTCATTGATCTGTAAATTTGATTTATATACGCATCTAAATATCCAGATACTACCTCTTTGATTTTATCTGCAGGAATAACTGATTTATCAAGAAATAGCTTTTCAATTTCTCCACCAGTTTTATCGATTATCGGTTTGATGTGGGCGTAATTATATCTATCCCACGCAAATTGAGATTCCCACAGAGCATGATTACGAAACTCATGGAGAGTCATGACCCAAAATTCTATATCGTCGGTTTTTTGAGCATAATATTTTTTCTTGTATTCATCCAAGAGTCCATCCTTGACAATCAATACACAGTCGTAATCGGAAAACTCAGTTACAACACCTTTGCCACGGGATCCGCCTAACCAAAAAGCAATTATATTTGAATCGGTCTCAGCATCTTTTCGAACTCTGTTGAATTGTTGATTTGCTTCAAGTGTAGTCATCATTTTGGATGTAATTTTATTGTATTGTAACATAATTATTTGCACAAACTAGCGAAAGTCGTCTACGCCCCTGTCGGAACTACGGCGACCGAAGTGCTTGTTTCACTTGTAAACTAGGACATATCTACTTCTTCTTTTTTGGTGACAATTTTCTGTTTTTTATACTAGCAATTGCTTTCAGTGCTACTTTATCAAAATCAACATCCCGTTTAGCTTCAATCTGCTTATACTCATCAAATTTCTTTTCTGCAATTTCCTTCATCAGTTCATGAGAAATTTTGCCAGCATCCCGCAGTATATCTCTATCATTCAATTTCAAAAATCCATGAAGTTTTTCTATCCAGTCTTTCATAGTCATCGGCACTCTCCGACGGGCTTGTTCTGTAGCAAATATCAGATACTGTTCAACAAGTGCATTAAGTTGTGTTAATTCTTCAACATTATAATAATTTTTAGCAATAACGACTTCTTCTTTTGTTGGTTTAGTTCCCCTAAAATTGGTAAGTCCCAAATTCTTTTTACCACTGTCAATCCTTTCAACGACGATTTCCGCCGCCGTGTTCCCTGTAACTGCATAGTGCACTTTATTTTGAACAGTCTTGAAAAACAAAAGACTTTGATCATTTGTCGGATCATAATCAACACTCGTAGCATATATGTCAGTAATTTTTCGATAAAATCTCTTTTCACTACTACGAATATCAGCGATAGTGCGCTCCAATTCTTCAAAATAATCAAATGGCAAATCTGGATTTTTTAATCGTTCACTATCTATCACAAAACCTTTGACAATATATTCGGAAAGTCTTTCGGTTGCCCATTGACGAAACGCCGTACCTTGGCGAGAATTAACCCTATATCCTACTGATATAATAACGTCCAAATTGTAGAAATTCACCATGTATTTCTTTCTATCAATGGCAGTATGCTGGAATTTCCGGCATACTGAATTTTCAGTTAATTCACCCTCGATAAAGATATTCTGAATATGTTCTGTGATAGTTTTACGATCTTTTTGAAACAATTCAGCCATGTGAGCCTGCGTTAGCCACACCGTATCACCATCAAAACGAACATCAATCTTGGTGTTGCCATTTTTATCCTTATATATGACTATCTGTGACTTGTGATCATTCATACTGATATTTTACCACAGCAATAGAGATTGAAATCAATAGTGCAAGTGTGTTGCAAATTCTTTATGGGGTACAGATCAACTGTGGATGGGGTGAGATTCGACCCTTACAGGGTCTGTACAGTCTTCGTATTTTATCGTCCCGATAGGAATCGGGACTCAAAAATATACTCAGACTTTTCGAATCTCACCCGCGACGCGCGCAGGCGCGTCGCTCCATCCTTGTTCACTCACTTCGTTCGTTCACTGCGGATGGGGTGAGATTCGAACTCACGGTGCCCTTGCGAGCACGACAGTTTTCAAGACTGTTGCCTTAAACCACTCAGCCACCCATCCATATCTCCATAATTACATAAGAAATCATCTTTATCAATATATTGAAACTGTGGTAAAATATTTCCATGGCAATAGAAACTCTCATCTCATGGGAAGCACCGGAACATCTTCATTTTGAAAAAAGACCCGATTGGTATTGGATAGTGGGTATTGTGACACTTGCCCTGACTGCAGTCGCTATTATTTTCGGAAATATTATTACAGGGATTTTTATTTTGGTTGCATCCACAGCACTCGTCCTCCATTCAGCAAAACCAGCTAGAAATATTGTTCATGAGATCAACGACAGAGGAATAGTCATAGATGGAATGCTCTACCCTTTTCTATCACTTGAATCATTTTGGATACCACATGATGAATTTCCACCAAAACTCCTAGTAAAATCCAGAAAAACTTTCATGCCCCTCTTGGTCATCTACATAGATGAAGTGGACCCAGACTCTGTGCGAGAAATATTACTCCGATATATCGCGGAGACAGAACATAGAGAATCTATATTCAAGCATTTGCTAGAAATAATGGGTTTCTAAAGCCAAGAATACAAGTAAGTACAAATTAGTTTTTTGGCCAATACTGAACCATTAGCAAATTCCCCTTATCATTCAAATCTTTTTTATCCGACAAATCTGACCAAATCTCCTCGGTGATAAAAGGCATGAATGGATGCAACATTTTTATTATTTCTGACAACACAGAAATGAGCATCGCTGAGCGACTTTTGCGCGCACTCTCATCCGCACCTGACAAAATTGCTTTTGATTCTTCTATTATTTTATCTGCAAATTCATGCCAGACATAGTGATACAGTTTTTCTCCGACCAAATAAAATTTGTATTCATCCATTTCAGAAGTGATTTCTTTTTTCAAAACATCAAAATCACTGATTATTTTCTTATCATTTTCTGCGACAATATCCCCTGTCTTCGCGGACATATCAGCGGATGAATATACAAAACGCACAATATTCCAAAGTTTATTTGAAAAGAGTTTATATGCTTTTATTTTCTGCTCATCTATTTTACTGTCATTACCCGGACCGACTCCTATGACAAGAGCCATACGCAGAGCATCGGCACCATATTTCGCTATCATGTCCAGAGGATCAATATTATTTCCGAGAGACTTGCTGATCTTTCTGCCTTTTATATCTCGTATAAGTCCATGTAAATACACAGTCTTGAATGGAACTTCATTTAGGATATATGTACTCATGAGTATCATTCTTGCCACCCAAAAGAAAATTATATCCGCTCCAGTCTCCAATATTGTGGTCGGATGAAATGCCCTATTTTCGTCAAACTCT
>Ga0172379_10011131_pt1 | contig 10780 bp, 9 predicted proteins | sample GrowelOW334metaG_FD_119756 | JGI IMG/M metagenome (GOLD analysis project Ga0172379, IMG submission 119756) | Groundwater microbial communities from an aquifer near a municipal landfill in Southern Ontario, Canada - Groundwater well OW334 metaG | ecosystem: Environmental > Aquatic > Deep... | reverse complement strand
CATTTGGTGACTAACACAGTGACCCAAATGATTTTCTAGAAGTAAATCCTCCACATTCGATAATCCTTGCTTCACCGCCGAGGTTTGAGTAATTACATCAATACAATAAGTATCTTGCTCCACCATTTTTTGTAGTCCCCTAATCTGGCCCTCCAAAAGTTTGAGGCGGCGAATTACTTTGGTCTTCACCAGTTCATCCATATATTTCATATAAATTAAGTATACCCCCTAGGGGGTATATGTCAAAATACATTTCTTCTCCGGCGTTCGAATCCTACCCAAATTAAAGAGACAATAAAAAAGAAGACTAATAGTCTTCTTTTTTATTGATGCTCCCCGGGTAACCTGTGAAAGGTTGCCCGGTATCGCTTCGAAAAAAATGAACGCATAAAAGCGTTCATTTTTCTTCTCAGCTCCACATGTTGAACGAGGTTAGAACACTCGTAAAGCAAGCGTGAATATCACGGTCGCTGAAACCAAGCGACGATTTTCCCGATAACGAGGAAGATAATACCATAGCCCGCGAGCGTAAATCCGTATACAGCCGGTAGCTTCATCCAATCATCAAAGCCCTGCGGGTTGCTACTACCCATCCAGGCAAGGCCTCCGAAAATCATAAGAACAGAAATTAGAATGATCCACTTTCCAGTTCTGTGCCTTGGACCAGCGTGGTGAACAATCACTCTCTTGGTCCCACCAAAACCAAACCATGCAGCTAATGCCGCGACGATAAGGCCCCCAACAATTTGAATAAACAACTGATCCATGTCCCTATAAATTATAGGATTTTTCGGTATAATTCAAAGTATGAACGGTTTCCTGAATGTAGAAAATGAACAAATCGGGAGGCTTGGGTCACAACAAGCCGTTGAATTATTCCGTGATATTCTATGGGCTGAAGCACGAAGGCTCGGTATTTTGCCGGAAATAAGAATATCCGAACGGATAACCGCACCGGACGGCGGTATTGATGCGTCTTCAAATAATACCACCGGCATAGAGAGCGAATTGATCAAGGCAAACTATTCTGGCTTCCAGATAAAAACCGGAACCACCTTTGCGCTTACGGATGGAGCCCTGCAAAATGAATTATTTAGAAGGAATCAACCAGTGCAAAAGGAAAATCTCGGTGAAAGTGTCGTTCATTGTCTCGACGCCAATGGCTACCTAACCTTCGTGTGTTTTGGCTTGGACCCGAATGAACAAGAAACGAATAGAGCTATCACGAAAATCAAAGAATGGTTGGCTACTTGCGGGTATCAAAATGCGATTGTGCGCATATGGGGACAAACAACTATAAAGGGGTTTCTCGGTGATTTTCCATCCATACGCCTCATGGTGAATGGACGAGGTAGTGGCGGAGTCTTCGAAACACTGGACGGGTGGAAAATGCACGGCGACATGAAGCCAGAAGTGCTCACCCTGGGAGAACCGCAAAAGGAAATTATTCAAGAGATCAGAGAACAGCTACTTGCTAACACCGATGCTATCCATCTCAGGATAGTTGGAGAATCTGGCGTGGGAAAAACTCGGCTAGTGCTCGAATCCCTGAATGAAGAAAAAATCAGATCCCTCGTAGTTTATACCGACAATCCGAGCCAACTCGAGAATCAAGGTTTTCTGGGGCAGATTGGAATGGCGGATAACGCTTTCGAGATTGTTTTAGTGCTAGACGAATGTTCGCAAGACGTAGCTGTAAGATATTGGAATAGAGTCCAATCACTCGGTAAAAGAATACGCCTAATCACGATATATAACGAAGGATCCGAGCGTGCCGGGACCACAAAGCTATTACCAATTCCACCGCTCGGAGATGATCAGGTTGCACAAATTCTAAAACAATATGGCGTACCCGAGGAACACGTCAGAAGATGGGCGTCATTTTGCGAAGGCTCTCCTCGTTGGGCGGGAATTATTGGTGAAAACCTTCAAAGCAACTCAAAAGATATCTTGAAGGAACCTGACAATGTTCCTGTGATTAACCGATATATTGCTGGCACAGATGATCCAACAAGCCAAGCTGTTCGAGAACGCATGCTAATAATGCGATTCCTCTCATTATTCAAGAGATTTGGATTCAAGCCACCAGTTGCGGAAGAAGCAACTGCGATATTTGGCTTGGTAAACAAATATGATAATTCAATTACCAGAGCGCGATTCGATGAACATATCAAAAACCTTCACGATAGAAAAATCCTTCAAGGAGAAAAAACATACTACATCACTCCAAAACCCTTACAGGTGAAACTGTGGATTGAGTGGTGGGACCAACATTCGGCTGCAGCATTTGATATCAACGATTTTACCAAGCTGCCGCCCGCGCTCATTTCAGGATTCAACGAAATGTTTCGCTTCGCTCAAGAATCTCAAGCGGCAATGAAAACCGTAGAATATCTCCTCGGCGATAGTGGGCCGTTTGCGGATGGGTTACTGCTAAAAGAAGAAAGAGAATCAGATTTTTTTTTAGCACTCGCTGAAGCCGCTCCCGAAAAAGCTCTGGAGCGGTTAGAAACAACAGTCGCAAGATGGGACAACGAGCAGCTCCTTGAGTTCAAAACGGGACGAAGGCAAGTGATCTGGGCGATAGAACGTATCGCGGTATGGGAAGGACTCTTCGTGAGAGCTATGCGCGTCCTTCTTAGGTTGGCAGAAGCGGAAAACGATAGAATCTATTCGAATAATGCGACGGGAACGTTCAAGGATTTCTTCTCTATCTTCACTGCCACAGAAGAATCACCGCTTATTAGATTGCCACTCTTAGAGGAATTGTTGTTTTCTAAAGATCCAGTCAAAGAAAACATAGCTATACAAGCGCTATCGTTGGCATTGGAGAATCATTTTACCCGAGCGGTTGGAGCAGAATACCAAGGCATTAGACGAGAGCCCCATCTTTGGGATCCTCGCGAACACCCAAAAGAGACGCGGGAATATACAAACAAGGTTTGGGAGATGTTAATGGCAGCACTTAATGTCGTCACTGAAAATAGTAAAAACTCAATAATGACGACTCTTATGCATCAGACTCAGGTCTTTGGCAGAAATCCAGGATCCTCTGAATTAGCACTTGATTCAGCCAGGAAGATACTCCAACAAGGAGGTAATAAAAATGACCTTATAGAAGCGGTGGTTCATATCCTATATGACGGACACGATGAGTTGCCTCAAGAAATAAAATCGAAATGGGAAGAGTTCTATAAAGAGTTGGTTCCCGACGATCTTTCGTCCCTACTTAACCGCTATGTAGCTATGAATCTCACTGAAGACTACTTTCGGAAGCGAGATGAATACGATGAGCAGGGAAAAGAAAAAAGAATAGCTGACCTTGCTGACAAAGCATACCAAGACCAATCAGAACTTCTAAAAAATATACCTTGGCTGGTGACAGACGAGGCTGGAAATGGATATGTTTTCGGTCATGCGTTAGGAGAAAAAGATAAAGAAAAAAAACTACTCAATATAATTTTGGAAGCACGTAGAAATACGCCCGAAGAGAAACGGCCAAGTCAGTATTTTCTCGGTGGCTATCTTCGAACTATATTTGAAGAAAATCCAAGCAAGTGGGAATTGTTGTTTGGAGATCTCTCAAAGGAAGAATTGTTTGTGCCACTACTCCCGGAGTTGGCCTGGAGGGCAGGCATTACAGATCAAATAATGGAAAATGTACTCTCTCTTGTAGAAGATGGGAAAATAAATCCCGTCTTGCTTAGCCACTTCAAGTACGGGGTATCAATACGAGAACTTGGAGAAAAAACGCTAGAGCGATTTGTCATGGTTCTTATGGGGCAAAGCAAGAAAATAACATCTTCTATTGCGCTTGATGTATTCTCGCGTTACTACGTTGATAAGGAATCGGGACACGAAATACCAAAAGATCTTACGTTAGCAGTACTCACAGACCCAATGTTCTTTGCTGAATCCGATGAGCGTGCGGATGTCATGGACGACTATACGTGGTCCCAAACAGCAAATAAATTCTTGGAAAAATATGGTGCAGACAAAGAGGCTGTCGTGAAAATAGGTACATTGATGCTAAATAGCCTTGGCAACTCCGGCAGTATAGTGGATCATGCCGACAGGTATGTAAGAGGCATACTGATGAAAATATCGGAAGCATACCCCAACGAGTTGTGGCTTAAAGCGTTGGATAGCTTGGAAGAAAAAGGATATTTCATCTTCAAACATTGGCTCAGTTCGAATGAATTCTTTGATGCTCGAGATCATGCAAATCCATCGGTAATAGGAAAGATAAAACTCGACGCCTTGTGGGCATGGATAGATAAAGATGTGGAGAAAAGAGCCTGGTTTATCGCCAATATGGTACCAAATACATTCTCAAATGATCCGGGACAAGTGTGCTTAGCTAGAGAGATCCTAATACGCTATGGAGATAGAGAGGATGTCAGGAGAAATCTCGCCGCCAATTTCTTTACAGAAGGATGGTCCGGAGAGGCCAGTGAACACCATAAAAAAATGCTAGAAGCCATACTGCCATTAAGAGAAAAAGAAACGGATCAAAGAGTTATTAGGTGGTTGGACGATTACATTAACCAACGTAAACGCGCCATCGAAAATGCAAAGACGGAAGAAGAAAGAAGCGATTTCTAATTAAGTAGCAACGAGAAAAATCCACAGAAATGTGGATTTTTGCTATCTAAGTTGGTAGTATTGATATAACAACTGAATAGGGGTTAATCCCCAGACCTAAACCCTCGGATTTCCGGCGGCATGGTCAAAAACGCAATCAGCATAAAGATCCCCACATCAGGATCGCTGATTGCGTCATACAGGGAAACCTGTATGGGAGCCGCAAGGTTCCGCCTGGTGCTGGGGTCTTTGCGCATAAAGAATCCACGCACCAGGACGCAAAAGGTCGTCCTGAAATAATTCATACAAACATGAATGACAAAAAGCGTGGAGGATTTATACCGCTCATAGCGATAATCATTATGGGAGTTGTGGCACTCGCCGGAGGTACAGTAGCCACTGTTTCCATAATCAAAAACAAGGAACGTTCGGCGCAACCAGCGGTGGTAGTTGAGCAGACGGAAGAACGGCCGGGTGACACAGCGATTCAACGCGATACAAAAACCGACTCTGAAGACACCGCTTCGGAACCAGCAAAATCTCATTCACCGGAGGTACCGAAAGCGGAAAATGGAAATACCAAGGGGAAAGAGTCTGTATACCAAGAACTTATCGGTCGTCCCAATCGTCCGACTCAGGAAGAAATAGAAAAGAAACAAGTACAAGTACAAGCTGAATACGAAGCAATGAATGCGGCACTCAAACAGGCCGCAGAAGACTATCAGAAACATACTCAAGAAGCCCAGATAGAGGCCCAAAAAGATAAGTATGTGGAGAGCTCAACATATCCGATTATCCTTTCGTTTGAGGATAACAAAGGGAATGTCTATAAGAGATCAGACTATAACGGATATTCAGGTCCGTATGTAAGTTGGCCGAATGAAAGCTCCCGCACACTCCGCATAGGAGATACAATCCGGGCAACCGTGACGGCAAGGGATTCGCAAGGAAGAGCACTCGAATACAACTGGAATTCAAATTCCCAAGCATTCAATGCAATAAAGGGTATAGAGAATGGAGTCTACAAATACACCCCAAGTAACGCGATCGAATACACGATAACAAGTGCGGATCTCCAGTCGTCTGGCGAGACATTCCGGCTGGTCTGGCAAATTAGGATTGCGGGAAACACATACTACCGTTTCGGTGGCGGGGAATACGATGATTCCGGCTTCATCGACTACAAAATAATCCAATAAAATGGAGAAGTTGAGAAAATACGGGAAATTGACACTTAAGGTGATCATCCTCATCATCGCAGCCATCATTCTCTATCGAGTGCTTGATAACAACGCAATCAGGGTCGAATGTGCTAGGAAAGCGGAAGATATAACAAAAAACAGGATAGGACGCAAGGATTTTCTTGAACATAGAGCAGGAGAGTTTAACCCGAAGATACACGAAATCCTTAAGGGAGCATACGAGGACTGTCTGATCCAGGCGGGCATCTTCTAAAACCAACCCCCAAAGAGCTATATTGGGGAAACTGAAAAGATGAATAAAACAATACTTGTCTCAAAATAAATCCAGTAAAAATGCCTCTCTGTGACGAATTAAAGCGAATTAAATGCGTGGGTTTGTCTCAAAATAAAGTTGAGAGCAATAACCCACCACAGCGAATTAGACCGAATTAAATAACGGCATCTGTCTCAAAATAAACTCAGTAAATCCAACATCAAACGAAGCGTAATCGCTCTGAGAGATTCGGTGGCAAGCGTTCTTGTATCCATGTCGACGGACAAGCTCGTAAAAAGCGCCATACCTTTGGTTCCTCAAAGAAACGTCGGGTATTTTCCTGCCATGGCCTTTCCGGCGGGCTATCAAGATAGAAAGAAGAATCCTCAAACTGAATAAAGTATCTGCGCGGATCCTTCCCCTCTATTTTAGCAAACACTTTATCCAAGAAGCATTCACGCAAACGTATGCCGCCACGCTCCTCCATATCCCGGGCCAGTGTCTCAAGTACTTGAGTAATCACGCCACGTCCTTCCCATTCACGGAACCTTCGGAAGACTGTCTGATGGGGCGCAAGACCCCGAGAAACGTCCCGCCAAGTACCCCAATCCTGGACTAGTTTAAGAGCAGCTCCAAGAACTTCCCGATCCGAACGGCGTGGTCTCCCGCGTGTCTCGAGACGCCGCGGCGGAGCCACGATAGGTGCTAGGATTTTCCATTGTTCATCTGTGAGACAAAAGGTCATATAATTTAAGTATAGAATCCCGTATAAAAACGAGCACGGAAAATGAAAAAGGTGACACAAAACAAAATCGACGAACTTTGCTACCGGGTCTATATAACAAAGGATTTTCAGAAAGAACTGTCCGAATTGCGTTCGAAATACGGCATACCGGAAAATGGGTTAAAGAGTGAGAAGGCATATGAGAGGTGGTATAAAGAAAACACTGATAATAAAAACCGTATGTTCTCGGAGCGATGCGGCCTGATTGCCGATAAGCATGGACTCCCCCCGGCGGGCAAATTCCGGATAAAAGAGTACATACTTTTCGGTACTTCCGGCATTAGACCTGAATCTCTAGACGTATGGATGCCACTTGATGAAATGGGCACATGTGAAATAGAACTATCGAACAAAAAAGATGAGCGTTGGAGTGCCGGCAACCCATTCGTAAAAATCGTAATATCTGACCATGCTTCGCAAAATGATGCCGTTAGTTATGTACGCTCACATTGGAGCATTATTCAGAAACTGCTTGATGCCAGGCGCAATGGACAGAAGAAAAGACTTGTGAGGTCTGTACACAACCGCGATCTTCAGGAAGAAATACTCAGACTCAGCAGATATTCGACCAAAGAACTTAGGATGCTGGCTAAGAAGACGGATGCTGAAGGGAAATTCAGATATAAGGAAACAGCGATTAAAGAACTTATCAAGGCTCGATATGGAATAACATTAAGCGATAGCAGTATCAAAAAGATAATAAACCGCCGAAGTAAATTAAAGAGACACTGAACGATGTAAGTTCGGAGGGACTATAGCAGAACTCGTATTAGAACGACCATGATCACACGATCATGGTTTTTTGCTGTGGTCGCAGGTGACGTCATCAGACAACTGCCTCGGAGGCGTCACCTGCCGGGGCGGTTGTTTTATGAATCTCAAACCCAAAGCAATGGAAGAACTGAAAGAGATTATGAAACGCGATTATGGCGCGTCGCTTTCAGATTCGGAAGCAAACGATCTCGGATGTTCCCTATTGCGCCTCACGAAGATAGCCGGCGTTGCTCTTGCCCGAGCGAACGAGAAAAACTCGCCCGTTCAGGCGAGAATCATTGTGAATAATATAAAACATAATGAAAAAGAGATATAAACCAGGAACGTTCATAACGGTGCCAAGTAAGTACCGCCTCGCAGAGCTTGATGGATTAACACAAAGTGCATACATGTGGCTATGCGATCACGCAGACAGAAACACGGGCCTCTGCTTTCCGAGCATCGAACGTTTAGCAATGCTCTGCAAGGTAAGCAGGAATACAATCAGGAATAGGATTCAAAAACTCGAAACCACCGGTCTTATAGTGAGAACAAGGAGAAAGAGAAGCAACGGAACGAATATGCCTAATCTGTATCAGGTGTTAGAAGATAACTACGTGCCAAAGAAAAAGCATCGTTCAATAGCTGCACCATATGGTTCAGAGAATGAACTGGAGATGGTTCAAGGGTTGAGCTCTAACCATAACCATTATGAACAAAAACCAGATAACAAGAGAGTGAACGCACTCGCGGTTCTTCGGTTAAGATATGGGACACCGGAAGAACTTGCGGAAGTCTTCTTCAAAGACATGTCTGTGCAGGACATGGTTATCAACACAATGAGTGAAGCACTCGATTCTGAACGGAGTTTTGTGAAAAAAGAAATCGGCAAATTCTTGGCATATTGGACGGAACCGAACGGTGCAGGAACGAAAGTAAAATGGCAAATGCAACAAACATTCGAAGTTGGGAGACGTCTTTTCGCATGGTTCTCAAGAGTGGAAAATCACAGGAGACCTGGGGCGGGTATAACAATCTGATTGGATGTGGACTTACCGGGCCCTCGCGGTATTGTTGTTATGAAAAACAAAAATATGAAAAAACAAGAAACGGCGGACGGATATTTCATGTATTGCCGGAAGTCGAGTGACGCGGAAGACCGGCAAGTGCAATCAATTCCCGACCAGATACGGGAACTCAGAGAGTTGGCGGCGGAAAATGGAATCGAGATTGTGGAGATATTTCAGGAGTCGAAATCAGCAAAAGCACCGGGAAGGCCCGTGTTCACAGAGATGATCAACCGGATAAACAAGGGCGAAGCGAAGGGCCTTATCGTCTGGAAAATAAACCGGCTTGCGAGAAATCCGATCGACGGCGGAACAATCAGCTGGATGCTCCAGCAGGGAGTGATTAAGCATATCCAAACGTACGGAAGAAGTTATTATCCGGACGATAATGTGCTCATGATGAGCGTAGAACTCGGTATGGCGAACCAATACGTGCGGGATCTGAGTGTGGATACAAAGCGCGGTATACGAGCCAGGGAAGAAGGCGGACTCCCAAACGGAGTCGCGCCTGTGGGATTTCTAAACGATCTCTCGGCCGAGGCGGGAAATCGCGGCTGGCTCGTAGACAAGGATCGCTTCCCGCTCATAAAACAGATGTTGGAACTCTATCTTACAGGAAAGTATTCAGTCCGGACTCTGACATGCGTCGCAAATGAGGAAATGGGGCTACGAACGCCAATTAGAAAAAGGCAGGGAGGAAAGAAATTCGTCATATCTTACACCTGCGACACTATTCTCAAAAGCACCGTTTACGCCGGATTCTTCTTCTCAAAAACAGGCGAGAGACACGAGCTTCATCCCGATCTCCCGAGGATGATTACTGAAGAACAATACTGGCAAATCCAGAAAATACTCGGAAATAAGGGAAGGCCACGGCCGTCCAAGATCAACTTCTCGTATACGGGAAGAATGACATGCGGAAGTTGCGGCGGCGCGGTCACCGCGGAGCACAAGCATCAGCTTATTTGTTCGGAACGGGAATGTAGAAAGAAATTCGCATATCCGAATAAGACGCATTGCCCGGGCTGCGGCATTGCCATAAAGAAAATGGAGAACCCGACATACCTGCACTACACGTACTACCACTGCACAAAAAAGAAAAAGCCGGACTGTTCCGAAGGGAGCATACGGGAGTCCGATATCGACGACTATCTTGCCTCATACTTCAAGGAGAAAATGAAAATATCGCAATCACTTTCAGAGTGGTGTGTGAAGAATCTCGATGCCCTTGAGGCGAATGACAAGCAAAGCGAATTTGAGAGGAAGGAGTCGCTTATGAAGACGGTGGCTAAAAAAGAAAACGAGTACAAAGAACTCGTACTCATGAAGGCAAAAGGTATGCTGAGCGATGATGACTTCATTAGCGTAAAGGGGCCGCTTCGGGGCGAAATCGAGGCATTGAAGCGCGAATTGATGGGATTCGGAAATGTGGACCAGAGCCGACTGAAGAACGCGTATAAAGCGTTTGAGATGGCGCCAGGACTCGACGAGATATTCAAAAACGGAAGCATCGACGAGAAAAAGGATGCTCTTTCGGAAATCGGTTCGAACCTGATACTGAAGGACAAAAAACTCAGTATTACCAACAAAAAAATCTACGAAGCGATCATGAGTGGCCTGCTTACGGCAAAAATGAAAAACAAGAAGTTCGAACCTGAGAACAGTGAAGCTAATAAAGACAAAACGGAGGTTTTTGCCTCCGTCTGTCCAACCTTGCTCCCCGGGTAGGATTCGAACCTACAACCTTATCCTTAACAGGGATCCGCGCTACCATTGCGCCACCGGGGAATAACGGAATAAGAATAGGCAAACTTAGAAAGTCTGTAAATACTCATTCCTAGTGCCCCCACTAGGACTTGAACCTAGAACCGTTTGCTTAAGAGGCAACTGCTCTACCGATTGAGCTATGGGCGGACAAAAAAGGCTACTTAATCACTTTACTTTAAAATAAAGATCGGATAAACATTCTTCCTTGATAACTTTTCAATTGTTTTTCTCGTACTATGGCGTCCTTCCTATTTTCGAACTCCTCCGTATGGACTATAGACCACGGACCGCCGTTTCTACTAGTAAATGATTTTGCTTTATTTTTCAAGGTGCCATTATGTCGTTTCAACCTTTCTCCAATGCTTTCTTT
>Ga0172379_10011130_pt1 | contig 10780 bp, 10 predicted proteins | sample GrowelOW334metaG_FD_119756 | JGI IMG/M metagenome (GOLD analysis project Ga0172379, IMG submission 119756) | Groundwater microbial communities from an aquifer near a municipal landfill in Southern Ontario, Canada - Groundwater well OW334 metaG | ecosystem: Environmental > Aquatic > Deep... | reverse complement strand
TAAGTCTTAATATTCCGGATATTTATAACCAGCCGTATTTGTTTCAGTATATTTCTCTGGATCAAATTCAATTCCAAAAATTTCTTTAAGAATAACTTGAGCTATGTATGCATTTCCTAATTGGTTTGGATGCCAAAAGTCCTTATCTCCTTTTTTAATATTTTCCTCAGGAATATCTGCCTCGGAGACAAAAGTATAGATTCTCTCTTTGGGAAAATTTTCTGACTCTTTGAACATGTCCACTAGTTTTGTTCCAGAGATCTCTCTATCTGCTTCAGCATAAGGTCGATATTGGTTGCTCGATTCTTCGTTCCAGGGATTATTGTTTGTACACAGTGCCAATTCAATGTTCTTATCCTTAGCCTCTTCAATAATCTTTTCAATATTTTTTTGATGGGTTGGGATATCTACCCCCAGTGGTGGGTCATTGGCCCCGATCATTACTATCATTAAGTCAGGTTTCATTTGAGTAATTTCCACAAACCTTTCAACTATATCAGTCGATGTACTCCCATCTAGTCCCCAGTTAAAACACCTTATTCCCCATGATGGTTTTTTCCAATCGCTCATAACTTTACTCAGCTCATTCTTCAGTACATATTCCACAATTTCTCTCCAGTTTGGATGCACCCATTCCGTACTGGTTATGGAATCACCTACAAATGTAATCCAGTATTTTTCTTTTTTTTCTAGGGCAGTTTTTATTTTATCCACCCCATATTTTATATTATTTTAATAAGGTTATAATCGACTATGGCTGAAACCGTAATCTTTGAAGGATCTATCATCCGAGTAATTACTAAATTATCGCCAAGTGGTAAAAAACTCGAGATTGCCACTCGACCTCCTGGTACTCGCATTATTCTCCATAATTTAAATACCAATCAAATTTTATTAAATCAGGAAATAAGACTCGATATTGGTGCTGATTATCGGCTTCCTGGAGGTAAAGTCCGTGATACTAATCATGAATGGGATTTAATTAAAGATTCTTCAGATCTAGATGATCAAATTATTACTGCCGGTGCTAAAGAATCTCGTGAAGAATGTGGCTACGAGCTCACCAACCCTAAACTATTTACCGTTTCCACCAGTGGTGGCCCCACTGTTTACTGGGATCTCTACTATATAGTTGCTACCCAATTTGTTGATCTTGGACACCTGTCACTTGAGGCCGATGAAAAAATAGTTCCCACCTGGTATCCGGTTGAAGAGGTTAAAAAGATGTGTCTCGAAGGTAAAATTCGCGAAGGACGTAGCGTTGCCGCGATTCTCCAATATCTCCACTCAGTTAAGCAAATTTAGTCGGCTTGACAATCAGTTTTACATCTACTACACTCAGTAGTATGAAAACCGACATGCTAGGGCCACTCGAACAGCAAGTAATGGAAATTCTTTGGAACTCAGAGAATCCCCTTAAACCACAAGAGGTGAATAATCTTTTAAAAGGGGACTACGCTTACACCACTGTTATGACCATCCTTAAGCGGTTAACTGATAAAAACTTTGCCTGTCGAAAACTTGCTGGTAAAGCCTTTCTTTACGCCCCTTGTCACTGTCGTGAAGATTTCGTCAAGTCAAATCTCTCTGGTATTTATAATGGGCTTGTAAATTCCTATGGCTCCCTTGCCATCTCCCAATTTGTAGATTCTCTAAAATCAAATCAGGAAGACCTTGAGCTTCTTAAAAACTATCTCAACAAAAAATGAAATCGACTACCGTCAATTTCTATCGCCAACTAACTTTTATACTCATTATCTTAGTCGGCACGACCTACCTTTCTACTTTGGCGATTTTTAGTCAGAAAATTTATTCTGGCTTTACCATGCAGTTCATCTATCTATTTGATGCTTTTATTCTTCATAAAGATTCATTCACTTCTTTAATTAATCATCAGGATTTTTTAACCCAATTCAGCGCCGGAATACTCTGGACATATTTACTAGCACTGGTTTTGTCAGGGATATTCCGCCTGTTTAAGCAAGCCAAGAGCACTGCCAAATATCTTAACTCACTAAATATCACCAAAACGAATTTACAGTATAACGTTTTCAATTCACGTGAGGCCATTGTTTTTACAGCTGGTTTTTTTAGACCAGGTATTTACCTATCAAATAAAGTAATTACGATCTCAACGGCAGAAGAACTTCTTTCGATCATCAATCATGAAAAGTCTCACTGTCACTCTTTTGACCCGCTCAAAAATCTATTTATAGATTTTATCTCTTATATCACCCCCTACTTTCCCGGCAAAGGCTGGTTCTTTGGTCAATATTACACTCTAGTTGAAATCGGCTGTGACGCCCACTCTCAAGTTTCCAGCTCAAATCCTGATTCCCTTATTTCAGCTCTCATTAAAATCCAAGAATCATTTCAACCAGAAAACTATCGACTAAGTCATTTTTCCGCTCAATCAGAGCGTATCAAAATATTAGTTGGTAAAAAAAAGCTGGCAATTAAGTCCGTTCTACTCTCAAATCTACTAATGATTAGTATTTTATATATTTCCGCCTCATTTTTAAGTCGCACTGATTTCTTTTATCAGTGTCAACACCTCGTCAAGTGCTTCCAAAACCTAGTTACTCCCGATCATCTCTCCCCACCCTCACTTCATCAAAATAATCAAAATTGTGACCTTCCTTCTTTATCTTCTTGACAAATGTTTTACATGTACTACACTCTGTAGTATATGAATCGAACTGTCTATTACATCAAAGGACTCCACTGCCCATCTTGTGAACTACTTATTGAAAAACGGCTTAGAAAGACCAAAGGGGTTACCTTTGCCGATGTTTCTTTGACCAAAGATACTCTCACTCTCGAATCCAACTCAGAAATTAAAATTACCCAACAATATCTCAATGAAATGTTTGACGCCGATGGCTATTCATTTTCTTTACATCCCTTTAAACATAAAAACGTAATAGATGCCGACAGTTGTCCCACCCCGGCAAACCAACCATCAACCATGCTCTCTTCCATTTTTTATGCCCTGCTTTTTATACTCGGATACATTTATCTTTCTCAAACAGGTTTTTCCACATTAATTTCCGTCAATGCCCAGTCATCACTCATAGTTTTTCTTTTCTTTGGTTTATTGGCTGGAGTCAGTAGCTGTGCTGCCTTAGTTGGTGGAATAGTACTTTCTGTTAGCAAGCAATGGCTTTCCATGTATAAGACCAATGATTCCTTCATGAAAAAAGCCCAACCACATTTTATGTTTAATGTCGGCAGGGTTATTGGCTATACCGCTTTTGGTGGGTTACTCGGCTTAATTGGTAATTATTTTCGCCTATCTCCACTAGTTTCTGCTTCTTTAGTTATTGGAGTTTCCCTTCTGATGATCCTCCTTGGACTCCAGATGCTTGGTGTCAAAGCTCTCCAAAAATTTCAAATCAGATTACCCAAATCTATCACTGGCAAGTTATCCGATGAATCAAATTTTTCTGGAAAATTTGCACCTTTTCTCATGGGAGCACTTACTTTTTTTCTACCTTGTGGTTTTACCATCACTGCTCAGGCACTAGCCTTAGCCTCTGGTGTTCCTCTAACAGGAGCTCTGATAATGGGTCTTTTCGCTCTGGGTACCGTCCCGGGCTTATTAGCCATAGGTCTTGGTAGTGTTAAGTTTTATAGTAATCCTCGGCTTGCTTCAAATTTCTCTATGATCGCCGGTTTACTAGTTTTATTCTTTGCTGCCTTCAATATTAATGCTCAATTATCTGTGCTGGGAATTTCTAATATCAACGATCTAGTTGGTAGTACTTCAAATAGCCAGTCGACGCTTAACGCAAGTGAGTTGACTCCACTAGTAAATGGTAAACAAGTCATAAAAATAAATGCATCCGCTTCAGGTTATACCCCCAACCGTCTCATTATGAGAGCCAATACCCCTACTCGTTGGGAAGTCACCGCCAATAATATTAGTGGTTGTACCAATGCCATCATGTCCCGCGGACTATTTGAGGGTCAAATTGATTTAGTTGATGGTACTACCTCTGTTAAAGAATTTACTTCTCCCAAGCCAGGTGTTTATAAGTTCAGCTGTTGGATGGGTATGGTTTCCGGCACTGTTGAAGTTGTTGATTCTAACGGTAAAACCGGTTCTACTAATATCGCCCCCATTGGTTCAGGTGCTAAAGGCTGTGGCTGCGGGGGTGGTAGTGGAACAACCTGTGGAGGTGCTCGTTAATAATTAAATAAATATGAAAAACTTTTATCTAATTGGAATCTTTATCATGATCGGAGTTTTCGTTTTTTGGTTTTTTAGTCGCACTCCTGGTAACGTCTCCGCCGCCGATCTACCTGAAATTATCAATGGTAAGCAAGTAGTTAAAATGTCCGCCTCAGGCTCAGGTTATTCTCCCAATCGAATTAAAATTCGTGCTGGAATTCCGGTTTCTTGGCAAATTACCAGTGTTGGGAATGCAGGTTGTGCTAGTGCCCTTGTTGCTCCCTCCTTCTTTTCTGGAATGATCGCTCTTTCGCCCAATACTACTGTTACTCAGGAGTTTACTGCTGCCAAGGCTGGTACCTACCGGTTTAGTTGTAGTATGGGGATGTATACCGGTTCCTTCGAAGTCGTAAATTAACAGTTATCTATTTTAAATTATTTAATATGACCACACAAACCATTACCTTCAAAGTAAATGATATGCATTGTCCTTCTTGTCCTCGTCTTATCCAACTAGACCTTCAAGACCGCCAAGGTGTCATCGCAGCTAACGCCTCACTCGACACTAAATTAGTAGTCGTTGAATACGATCCTGACTCAGTTTCCACTTCAGAATTAATTAGCACCATTAAAGAAAGCGGTTATACCGCCAAAGCAATTTAATTTTTTTATATAAAACTACTACGCACGTAGTATAATCAACATATGAAATCAAAAACAAAATCGAAGCAGGTGATTTTATCAGTTCCCGACATGCATTGTGCCTCATGTCCCAAAATAATAACCATCGGTCTAAAGGATCTCAAAGGTGTTACCTCCGTCGCTGCCTCGCTTGATACCAAGCAGGTTACCGTTGATTTTGATCCATCCAAAATTAAAGTAACTGATCTCATTACCAATATTAAGGACTCTGGATATGCCGCCACTGCTGAGGGTCACTCTGATCATGAAATGAAAGCCGATCACCAAATGCCTTCTTTGACTGCTCCCACAATCTCACCGCTCTCAGACAAATCTTCCACATCTCAAGTCACCTTATTAAATCTAACTGGTATGCATTGTTCTTCTTGTGCTGGTCTTATCGAAAGATCTCTCAAAAAAGTAAGTGGTGTCTCTGATGTAAATGTAAACTTTGCTTCTGAAAAAGCCAGAATTGTTTATAACCCTTCAACTGCCAAAATAGAGGATTTGATTAAAGGTGTCGAAGCTGCTGGCTACAAAGCTTCCCTCCCCGGTGAAAAAGAAGAAAATCAAAAAGAAAAACGTCAACACGAAATCAACTACTGGTTCACTAAATTTTTTCTGGGTTTTGTTTTGAGTATTCCCATGATTCTCTTTATGGTTTACGATTTCACCAACAAAGTTCCTCTCGAATCCACCATCATGCCTTATGCTGGCGTTGCTTCATTAATTCTATCTGCTCCGGTACTTTTTTATGTTGGTAGTAATTTCTTTGCTGGATTTTGGTCTGCCCTAAAGATGCGTACTTTTAGCATGGATTCTCTAATCGCTATCGGTACTGGTACTGCGTTTACCTACAGTGTTTATGAATATGTTAAATATTTTCAACAAACAGGGTCGCTCATTGGCCTAAATGGGTTTAAAGTACCCAATTTGTACTTCGAAGTCGCCGCCTTTTTGATTACCTTTGTCGCTTTAGGCAAATTCATGGAAGCCAAAGCCAAGGGTAAAACTTCAGAAGCGATTGAAAAACTCATGGGTCTGGCACCAAAGACCGCCCGAGTAAGCCGAAACGGTCAACAAATAGATATTCCTGTTGAACAGGTTATTGTTGGGGATATTGTAATTGTTCGTCCTGGTGACCGTATTCCGGTTGATGGCGAAATCACCTCTGGTTATTCCGCAGTTGACGAATCAATTCTTACCGGAGAATCTCTCCCAGTCGAAAAACAGGTGGGTTCCAAAGTATTTACCGCTTCGATCAACAAAACTGGTTCGTTCGAATTCCAAACTACCAAGATTGGTGCTGACACTGCCTTGAGTCAAATCGTTAAATTAATTGAAGATGCCCAAGGGTCAAAGGCTCCAATTCAGGGAGTCGCCGATAAAATTTCTTCAATCTTTGTCCCCATCGTCATCGCTATTGCCATTTTGACATTTATTGTTTGGTACTTCTTCCTAGGTGCCACTCTCACATTTTCTCTTCTCTCTTTTGTTGCTGTCATTGTTATTGCTTGTCCTTGTGCTCTTGGATTAGCCACCCCAACTTCAATCATGGTTGGAACTGGTAAGGGAGCTGAATATGGTGTTCTTATTAAAGGAGGGGAACCATTAGAAATGGCCGAAAAAATTAAAGCTATCGTCTTTGATAAAACTGGAACGCTTACCAAAGGTAAACCAGAAGTCACTGACTTTATTAACTACCTTCCCGGTGATGCCACTGTTCTCTCTATTTTGTATTCAATTGAGCAAAAATCGGAGCATCCTTTGGCAGAAGCCGTTGTTAAGTATGGTCAAAGTTCTGGCGCAGTTAACTATCCTCTTGATGATTTTCAAGCCATTCCAGGTCACGGTGTCAAAGCCAAAGTTAATGGTAATGTCTATTACGTTGGCAACCGTAAACTGATGGAACAAAACGGAATTCCCCTTACTGCTTCATTTGATATGGAGCGATTTGAGAACGACGGCAAAACCGCCATGATAATTGCTGATAGTCAAAAAATCCTCGGTGTTATCGCTGTTGCTGATCAATTAAAAGAAACATCGGCTCACGTAGTCTCCAAATTACAAAAAATGGGAATAACAGTCTACATGATCACTGGCGATAATCGTCGTACAGCTGAGGCTATCGCTCGTCAGGTGGGTATCACTAATGTCTTGGCCGAGGTTCTTCCTCAAAATAAGGCCGAGGAAGTAAAAAAGCTTCAAAATAGCGGCCTAAAGGTTGCCATGGTTGGAGATGGTATCAACGACGCTCCCGCCCTAACTCAAGCTGATCTTGGTATCGCCATGGGCTCTGGTGCTGACGTTGCCATGGAATCAGGAGGTATCGTTATTATTAGTAACGACTTAAATGGTGTCTTGACGGCTATTAGTTTGTCACGAGAAACAGTTGGGAAGATAAGGCAAAATATGTTTTTTGCTCTCTTCTACAATGTATTGGGTATTCCCATCGCCGCTCGTGCCCTTGCATTCGCCGGTATTGTTCTTAAACCTGAGTTAGCCGGTCTCGCTATGGCTCTCTCTTCAGTCTCAGTTGTTACTAACTCTCTTACTCTGAAATTCTTTAAGCCAGGTAAGTTCAATTGGATTTCTAAATTAGCCCCTTATGTCATGGTGGCTGTATTTATTACCATCTTTTTTGAGTTTGCCCGTTTCTCGTCACAAATGGGCGGTATGGAAAAATCAACAGCTCTTGCAGCCTATGTTGTTAATACTCCTTCAATTCAGACTGAGATCAACGAGACTATTGTTAGCAACCCTTCAAAAATCGGCATTGCCGGTAAGCTACCAAAACTCTTCTTGGGCGTTGATAGCCTACCTAAGAGCCTAAAACTTACGGAAGGGTCTCTTAATACTACCGTTGAAGACACTGTCATCATTGGATCTGTTGAGGCGTCTATGATGAAGGAAGAAGGCCTCATTGAAGGTGTTGGTTCAGAATTAAAAGATTTCTTCGGGCTACCTCGTGTAAAAATAGTTGGGATTCTCGAGCAGACTGGAACTCCTCTTGACGAGTACCATATTTTCAATCGCTCAACCTTTGGTCGACTAACTGCCAAAGAAGATATCTTGGTTACTGAAACAGGGATGGGAGATCTAAAGATATTCTATCTATATGATCGAAGTAATGTCCCAGCCTTACTACGCAATGTTATTAATCCACTCAAGCTTAGTTACAATATGGGTGGCATGAAACTTCTTCCTGTCACCATCGGCTATGACGAAGCCGCGATGATGAAGTCCGAAAAACTCATCAGTAAGAAGTTGGATACTCTTAAGGACTTCTTTGGTAACAATGTAATAGTCGCCGGACTTCCCAAAAGAACTCTTACCAGTTTTGACATGATGCATTTTGTTCCTCGTGAATTCAAAGATAATTATCAAAAGTCACTTATCACTCCCGCGACCACAGAGATCAACCCTTAATAAAGTAATTTATTAAAGATAATAATCCCCACAACACTGGCTGGTGTAGCAAATACACCAGCCAGTGATTTTTATCCTTCTATTTTTTCATCGCCCTAACTTTAAGTTCCTTGGGCATCTTCTCGATAGCATATCTCAGTGCAGTTCTAGGCATAACCGCTTTGTTCTTCATCACATAGTCAAATACTTCCTTCTGATGGCTCTGGCTGGCTGCTTTTAGCATCCACCCGTAACCCTTTTGCACCATATCATCCTGATCCAGTAGCATTGTGTCCGCTATTTCAAAAATATCCGGAAGATAGCTTCCCTCTTTAGCTGGAATTATTAAAGTTACCGCTGCCGCTCTTTTTACCCATCGGTTGGGGGAGTGAGTCCATTTCTTTAGTCGACTAATTAGTTCTGGATATTTACCGACGAGAGTTCCTATCGTATGGTTGCACAATGTATCACATTTTGCCCAGTCATCCACATATTCATTTACCCACTTTTCAAAAATATCCATATCATTTTCTTCAAATTCCTTACGTTTCTCATAAGCCATTGCCGCTGCCATCCACGCCTCCTCGCAATATCCCGATTTAAATAACCCTTCACAGTTAGTAAACACTTCTTTTTTGGTTAATGGTTTTATCATAACTTTAACCACTTTCTCAATTTCTTTTCCGACTTTTGATGAGACTCCATGTACCTTGACTGTTTCCTTAAAAAATCTCTGGCTACTTTTTCTAGTTTTCTCATCGCCCAACCTCACCATTTCTTCATGTATGTACTTTGCTACTTCTGTTTTCATACCTCATTTTAATCCAAAGATATTCATTACTTGACATTAACTCTATATCTACTACAATTGTAGTACCTATTAATTCAAAATCTATGGCCAACAAAAAGACTGACGAAAAAGTAGTTACTACCGAATCCACCGAAGGTGGTTGTTGTGGTGGTGATTGTCACTGCAATTGCGGTGATGAGTAAATATTCTCAAAGCAGGTACACGTAAACAAAAAAACCCGCCACATTGGCGGGTTTTAAATTAATTAAGACTTACTCGAGACTGGTACTGGGATACCAGTCTCGTTGACTACACATCGTGATTCCATCCATATACCCAAACGGCGATTAATATCAGCACTACTGCCGACACTCCCCATACTTGGGTTGGCGTTATCAACTTGGTTAATACTCCAGACACTAGTAGTCCTATTACAGCTCCAGTTGTTCCCGCACTTGATCGTAAAGAGTTTACTGAGGTTCGCGTCTGGCTACTTATTCTTCTGTTGGTATAACTCCACAGTATCGGTAGCCACATACTCCTTCCAATTTCGTGCAGCACAAACGGAATCAATAACATTAGTATCCAGCTACCTTTCCACGGTGTTAGTAACATTGGTACCCCCACACTTAGGACAATTACCGCCAATCCTTTAGAATTTATCACCCATTTTTCGGCTAGTTTACTTCCTAAGGCTGATGCCACCGCAATTCCAATCCACATCGATCCCAACCATTGAGCTTGTCCAGTCGCTTCTTTAAAGACTACCGGCCAAAACATGTTAAATGGTTGAAAACAGGCAAAAAGTAGAGCGGTCAATACAAATGTCCTTCGTAGAATTGGGTCTTTCCAAGCATCCTTCGCAATCCTCCATATGTGTAGATCAGCACTGGTTGGTTCGTGACCAATTGGTCTTTCTGGAATATCCTTCAGCCATATACCGATCATCACCATTGTGATTATTCCGGTGACTCCCGATATTAACCATGGCCACTCCAATCCCCATTTGGCCCCAATTATTCCGCCCATTATTGCTGTTGGAATTGTCATCAACCTACCCCAGTACGCCCCTTGAGCCATAGCCATGTGGGTTTTTTCTTCAGTACTGTGGTTGCGAAGCCAACTTTCCAATGCCTCCGATCTTGATGCCAACCCTACTGCCCCGACTATCTCTGCCATCGCACATCCCCAGAATCCACTCGACATCCAGTAAACAATATGGCTTAAAGACCACATTAGTAAACCAAATAGGTAGATTCTTTTTTGACCGACCCGGTCCCCTATGTTTCCGGTGAAAGGGTCAAGTACCGATGATAGTCCCATGAAGATGCTGTTGAGTAGGCTTGCCGAAAGAAGGTCAATGCCCAAACTCTGGAGGAACAAAATGTATGTCCCAAAAAACCATGCGGCCGATACGGATTCCAATATTTTGGCAACCACAAACGCCTTTTCAGTTGTTTTGTTCATCATATTCTCCTTTTTCTAATTTTTAATGTACTCAACTCTGACTGTTTCCCAGAACAGTCTCTTGATTACTCAAGATTGAGTTGGATAAAACTCCGAAGAAGGGGATTATGTATTTTTCTTGGAAAAAGCTACTAAAAAAGCCTCCTTTCGGAGGCTTATCTAATTCAATTTGATCCTACTTTAGACAGTTTCTCCATATATGTCCTCGGGTTTGGTATTGGCCATACCAAAACGACCGCCATGTACGGCGTCCAAGGACT
>Ga0172379_10011129_pt1 | contig 10780 bp, 10 predicted proteins | sample GrowelOW334metaG_FD_119756 | JGI IMG/M metagenome (GOLD analysis project Ga0172379, IMG submission 119756) | Groundwater microbial communities from an aquifer near a municipal landfill in Southern Ontario, Canada - Groundwater well OW334 metaG | ecosystem: Environmental > Aquatic > Deep... | reverse complement strand
AGCCTGCTCCTCCGGCTGACGGTGCTCCTGCTCCGGCTCCTGTCGAACCGGCGCCCCTGCCCGTCGAACCTGCCCCTCCGGCTGACGGTGCTCCTGCCCCAACTCCGGTCGAACCGGCGCCGGTGGACACGACCCAGTCCGAGACCACCAACCTGCGCAACCGTGCCGCCCTCAAGCAGCTCGGTGAAATCGCCGCCGAAGAAGCCCTGGAAAAACTGGGCGACATCGGCACCACCAGCCATCGCGAAGCCACGGCTTCGATGACCATGGCGGTCAAAGCGAGCACTGGTGAAGAACCTGGCGCTGGCGCAAACCCGGATGCCGGTGCAGCTGACAAGGCTGCCGACGCTTCAACATCAACCCCTGCGCCGACGAGCCCTGCCGCTGCAGAGGTCGAGCGCGAACTGGAAGTGGAGGTACGCATGTCTGTGCGCAACCGTCCGGGCACGGCTGACCCCAAGCCCGCTCCGGCTCCTGTGCCTGTTCCCGTGCCGGTTCCGGTCCCTACTCCGGCGCCGACACCTGACCCCAAGGCGGACAATGGTGGCAAGAATCACCTGCCCATCGTCGCCTGCCTGCTGGCCTTCCTGGCCTTCTTGGCCTTCCTGCTGGTGTGGTCCTACAGCGACACTCCGGTGGTGGTGAAGAACGATCCCACGGCTCCCGTCGTGGTCGTCGTCAACCCCGCTACCGGCTGCTGCGACACGGTCAAGCCGCCGGTGGTCAATCCGCTTCCGGTCGACCCCATCGTCACGCCGCCCGTGGTAAAGCCGGTTGAACCAGGCCCGACGCCAGTGGTGCCCCCGGTCGGCAACTGCAAAGCTGGCGTGGAAACCCTGAGCGAGCCGCCTGCATTCATCCTCGGCAATCTGCACAATCAAGTGCGCTGGCGGGTGGTGAAGTGGACTGTCACCAGCGATGGTGTCGCCCTCAATGGTGCCTCGTCTTCGTGTCTGCACACGACTGTGGACGGACGCGACGCTGAAGGACGGCTGGTGGTGCGGCAGTTCTACGGAACGCAGCTGGCCTACCAGGGTCAATACACAATCAACTACAACGCTGATTGCACGACCCAGGTCGATCGCTTCAACGAACACAACGTCTTCATCGGCCGCAGCGTCTACCTGACCAACAGCGACGGCAAGCTGGTGCAAGCGATTCAGCTCGACGGCAATCAGCGCAAGCTCTTCACCGTCACCATCGAACTGGCTCGGGATGGCAGTCTGTATGCCGTCTCGTACCAGTCGTTCGCTGCATCGGGACAAACGAAAAATGGCTACTTCGAAAAAGTCAGCCACTATCGCGACTTCCTCACCGCCAACTTCTATCTCGCTGAACTGGCTTTGAAATAGGCCATCTGTCGAATAGTTCGAAGTTCCAAAAGGCCCTGAAGCAATAGTTTCAGGGCCTTGAGGGCTTTTCATCAACAAAAAAGGTATCTCTGTATGAGCAAGAAATCTAGCTCTGAAAAGACGGTGCAACCGCAGCACTTCACTGCGCAGAAAAACGGCGTCATCCGCGTCGCCGGCACCTTCGACAACATCACCGGCCCGTACGTCAAGGCCGATGAAATCCCCGACTTCCTCAAGGTCGTCGACCACTCACTCGCCATCGAAGACAAGAAGGACTACCAGAAGCAGCTCGACGCTGAAGAAGAGAAGTTCAACTTGCTCGTGCGCCGCATGCAGGCCGCCAAGAAATTCTTGGTGGTAGTGCTGCAGGGCCGCGATGGTGCCGGCAAGAGCGGTGCAACCATCTGCATCGGCGAATCGCTCGGCCACGACGCCAAGCTCTTCTTGAGCGTGCCCATTGGCCCGCCCACCGAAAACGAACGCGCCCATCCGCCGCTCTGGCGCTTCTTCAAAGACGACCGCATGCCGGCCTATGGCCAAGTGCGCGTCTTTGACCGCAGCTGGGCCGAAGAAGTGCTCGTCGTGCGCGTCAACAAAATCAAGCCCAAGGCAGCGTGGCAGGCGGCATACGCCAACCTGCGCACCATGGACTGGATGCTCGAACAGGAAGGCGGCATCGTCGTCAAAATCTGGCTCGACATCACCAAAGACGAGCAGGCCGCTCGCTTCAAGAAGCGCGCAGAAGAAAAGCCTTGGAAGGTCTCGCCTTCCGACGCCGAAGCGCGCAGCAAGTGGAGCCAGTACACCAAGGCTGCCAACGAAATGTTCCTCCGAACTGGTACCGAGTATTCGCCCTGGTTCATCATCGCCAGCGAAGACAAGCGCTACAGCCGTGTCAACGTGCTGCGTACCCTCAACCAACAGCTCCGCGAAGCGCTCGGAGACGAGAAGAAGCAGAAGTAACTTCTCGAACAGGCCCTTCGTCCAGATTGGCCCTTAAGCATCTCTGGAGAAAGAACACTATGGCAACCGTAACATCCAAACTGGTAAGCGGGACCAACTACAAAGTGGAGGCGCAGGCTGGCGGCTTCACCTTGGTCAGCGACCAAGCACAATCCGTGGGCGGCAATGGCACCGGCCCCAGCCCCAAAGACTTCCTGCTCGCAGCCATCGGCGCCTGCACCATTCAGACCATTCGAATGGTGGCAGCAAAGCGCAAGTGGGACGTGCAGGAAATGTCGGTAACCGTGACCATCTCGGACATCGACGACCCCAGCCAACCTGGCACCAATGCCAAAATCACCTTGATCGAAGAACTGATCGAGGTCAAGGGCAACCTCAGCCAAGCCGATCTCGACGCCATCGAGAAGACGGCTGGTCGTTGCCCGGTTTTGAAGATCATCACCGAACCGAAGCTGGTTCAGAAGCGGACGGTCAAGGTCTAAAGGCCACAATGGTGCAAAGACAAACTTGCAGGTAGCAATGGCAGACGGGAGCACCAAATGTGGTGCTCCCGTTTGTATTCTTGAATGAAAACTAACACCCAGATTGAAGCTATACCCAGGCTATCTAGCCCTTCGGCAAGCATCAATCGCAATAGAATGGAGAACCATAATAATGGCTCCCCCCACCCCCAATAACGGAGGGTCTAACGACTCATACGTAAAAAGACTTGTTCTCATGTTCGGCTTGGTCTACTTCGCTCAGGGTCTTGCCCAAGCGTCAGGACTGATCAGCCAACCTCTGAGTTTCTACATGAAGGAAGTGCTGCACTTCGACGAAGCGCAGTCGACCAGCTACCTTGCAGTACTCACTCTGCCCTGGATCATCAAACCGCTCTACGGTCTGGTCAGCGACTTTATCCCGCTCTTTGGCTATCGTCGCAAAACCTGGTTGCTCCTCCTCAACGTCATGTCGGCCGGAGCATTCTTCTGGTTGACTGGCCTGGATGACCCATCCCAGATCGTCTTCGCCCTCTTGCTCACCGCTTTTGGCACCGCCGCCTCGGACGTCATCGTTGACGCTCTCATGGTGGAAAATGGCCAGAAGTTCAACATGGTCGGCAAGTTTCAATCGGTGCAGTGGTTCTGGTTCTACGCCGCACAAATTGCCACGTCGCTTGCTGGTGGCTGGTTGGCGAGTATGTCAGACCCCGGAACGGGCCTGCACGTCGCCGCCACGATCACCATGTTCGCACCAGCCACGGTGGCGGTCGCAACCTGGCTGCTTGTCAAAGAAGACAAGTCGAAAATGAACCTCGAGCAGCTCAAAGCCACCACCGGCGGCTTGAAGCAGGCTTTCACTTCCAAGACTCTGTGGGCGGCTGTGCTGTTCCTCGCGTTTTGGAACTTCAGCCCCAGCTTCGGCACACCCATGTACTACCACATGACCGACACCCTCAAGTTCTCACAGACCTTCATCGGTCAGCTGGGTGCATTGGGTTCCGTCGGTTCGTTGATTGGTGCCTGGATGTACGGTAAGTGGTTCACCAAGCGCACGCTCAACTACCAGCTGATTTTCGCCATCACAACTGGCGCCATCGGCACCTTCGCCTATCTCAGTGTGGTTACGCTCACCCCGTACAGCGCATTCTTGATGGGCGCCCTGAGCTTTGTCTTCGGCATCGCCGGAGCTATTGCATCGCTCACTACCCTCTCGCTGGCAGGTCGCTCTTGTCCCGCCAATGCCGAAGGTTTTACCTTCGCCGCATTGATGTCGGTCAATAATGGCTTCGCCCAGCTCTCGGCCATCGCCGGTGCCTGGATGTTCGTGCACTGGTTCGACCGAAGCCTGACTCCGCTCATCATCGTGTCGGGCGTTTTCACTCTGCTCTGCTTCGCCTTGCTGCCGACCCTGAAAACGGTTCGCAGTCAAAAAGCAGAAGATGAGGGGAAAAATAAATAAGAGGGCAGTTAGTCCAAAAACCCAGTTGGTCCTCAAAAGATCAACTGTCGACAATGAGAACTAATCAGTTCTAAAAACAGACCGAAATAAGGTAATACACGTGAATTCGAAAACTGCGCAAGACGAAAACCAGGCAACAGCCGCCAGCGACCTCGAACGCAAGAGAGAGGTCTCGGAGCGCTTCGGCAAACACGCCGAATCTTACGCCACCAATCCGGGCCATGCCCAGAGTGACGACCTGGCTATTATTCTTGACCTGCTCAAGCCCCAAGCCGATTGGCAGGTGCTTGATGTTGCCACCGGCGGTGGTCATATGGCTGCTCTTGTAGCGCCGCACGTTACCTCGGTAGTTGCCAGCGATTTGTCGCAGGGCATGCTCACCGCCGCCACCAAAGTTTTTGCTGCAAAAGGGCTGACCAACGTCAGCACCGTGCTCACCGACGTCGAAGCGTTGGCTTTTGCCGACGAGACTTTCGACGCCGTCACCTGCCGCATCGCTCCCCATCACTTTCTCAACATCGAGAAGGCGGTGGCGGAGATGGCGCGCGTGCTGAAGAAAGGCGGTGTGCTTCTGATCGAAGACAACATCGCCCCGCAAGCAGCGCGCCTGGACCGCTTCATCAACACTCTCGAAAAGCTGCGCGACCGCACCCACGTGCGCTCGTACACCAATCGCGAGTGGCGTGAAATGGTTCGTGCCGCCGGCTTCAACGTCACCCGCACCCGCGACTATCGCAAGAAGCACGACATTGCCGATTGGATTGGACGCTCTGAGCTGACCGCTGACGAACTGGCAAAGCTGAGCATTTTCTTTCTGGCAGCTCCGAAATGGGCTCGCCAGGCCTTCTTGATCGAGTACGCCGACGATCGCGCTGTGACCTTTACCGATGAGAAAATCATCCTCAAGGCCATCAAGCGCTAACGGTTAACTCTCAAATAGCGATATGGAGCCATCATGCTTTGCGCGAAATGTACTCTCAAATCGTTTAGCAATGGTCACGGCAAATGCTCGGGATGCGGCAACGCAACCTACAGCAGAGCATTCAAGTACTGCGGAGCTTGTAGCTTGGCTAAGAACGTGTGTGCTGCTTGCAGCACTCCGATTCAACCGCCCCGCAATAAGCTTGTGCAGGAATTGCCGGACGACTTCTCTGCTGACGAAATACTCAAGTCAGACCTGACTGAGTGAATCACTGGTGAAACTAGTGAGAAACAATAGAACTAGTGAAAAACTAGCAACGTAACTCTTCATTGAAGGCTAATCGAAACGGTGAAAACCGACAATCGATTAGTCTTCTTTTTTGGCCCAAAGTACTATCGGCTATCGTTGCACATGTAAAACATCAATACCATAGCCGGTTTGAAAGGGGTTGCAAGAGGGGATTTAGAAGTAAGATTTGTCTTTACCCTGCAAGAATATGGAACCCGATGACCCGGAAGCCTCTTCTGACTAGTTTTTTAGCCCTAACAGTGAGCTTGATTGCCCTAGGTTCAAGCATTAGCGGATGCGCTGTCAGCCCCGAAGCCAAGAAAAAGGCGCGGGAAGAAACCCTTGAAAAGTTCAGCCGAGAAGTGACCAAGCACCTTCTCGACCGCAATCCCGATACTCTAAAGGAGTCGGTCAACCAGCTTATGCACGGTGAGGTACATACCTCAGCCTTAGAGAAGCTGCAGTCACGCAAAATCTTGCCAGACTCGACGATTGACGTTCTCAAAGCCATTGATGACGCGCAGATTGCTCACCTTAGCAACGAAGTGCAAATTCTCAACGTACGCGCTCTCACACCCTTAGAGAAAGATCAGGTCACCTTCAGAGTAACTGGCAAAGAAATATTCAAAGTGTCAGGCAAACAGAAAGATATGCGACCTTTTTCGCTAGAGCTTATCTGCCGACTTACTTCTGAAATGGACAATATGCCTACACTGATCGATGTTGGTGGAATGAGTGCTAGCACTGCATTTTCGGGATCTGGCACAGCCACACGAACGCCCAAAAATAAACGTAATACTGGCCGTCGCGGCTAAATTAAGACGGTCTAAGATCGCATTACTTAACGGTTCTTGATTACCCGTTGGGCCAGCGGTTAGGCTGCATGCGACTCACAAACCAATACACTCCACGCGAACAATCTTCCCAGCCAAAACAAGCAGCACAATACCAATTCAGAACATTCCCTTCCCGTGGTCATGGGTATTCGAGGTGCGCCCCAGTGTAATGAGTCACTTTCCAGCTCGAATTTGAACTCGCGTTCAGATTAAGACTGGTTTGCCAATCGCACAATAAGCACCTTCAAAAACCAAAGAGAGTCAAATGTCAGAACAGCAAAGCCAAAAGGTTGCAGCACCCAAGAGCGTGCTCGCTGTCTCAGCCGTCTTATTGATCATGCTGATCGCCAGCATGTTCGTCTTGCGCAGCAACGACCTGAACATCAGTTTCAAGACCCGACCCTCAATCAGCACCAGCGAGATGGTCGGCCTCAACCTGCAGCTCACCCAGAGCACCAACCCGCAGGAAAGAGCCAAGAGCGCTCAGCGTCTCAGTGAAATCGCCGTACAACAGCTCGACACCAAGGTCACTTCAAACGTCGGCGACTCACCCAAGGTCATCGAAGAACGGCTCAAACACGCAGTCGCCAACGAAGTCGACCCGCAAGCCCGTGCCTCGATTGCCGCCGCCCTCGCCAAGATTCAGAATCGACAGATGGTGGAAAGCTCCTTGAACCCGCTCACACAGCGCTTCAAGTAGCCGTCGACTAAGCCCTTAGTAAGTTTCAGTAGGCTTCACTAAGGTTCAAATAAGATTCAAAATTGACTGGTTCCCCATGCACCTTCTGGTGGGGAACCAGTCTCTTTTTTCGCCACTGTATTCAGCGCCAATATATTTCTCGTCAATATGCTCCGCGCCAATACATTTCTCACGCCATAAATTTTTTTACCACGAACTACTACTGCCACTAGTAACTACTGGTTGTTTTTTTTAAAGCTGACCGGTATAGCACTTCCCCCTCAGCCTGAATTGGTGCAGACTCTGCCATCCGACCCTGCCGGCGCAAGCAGGTAGCAAGGTTAAAGAGGGAATCAGAACGTTGATACAGGCCAACTGACGGCGAAGCCAAAAGCATTTTGTATTGCCGGCGTAGCACATACTCAGCTTCACTTAGACGCCCCTCGTCGTTCAAGATGTAAGCTTGCTGACGCAAGAATTCTAATGTGTGCGCGTCAGGAGTAGCACCATCAAACAAAGCCCACAGCGGCTTATAGGCTTCATCCAAGTTGTTTTTATTCTTCTTGATTTTCAAGAAATGGTAGGCATCGGCAAAGCTCTTCGCTACATCAATCTCTTGCGGGGTCATTCTTAATTTATGACGAGTAACATTCCAGAGCGACGCTGCTGTGGAGACCTTGAAGTTCTGCTTATCGTCCACAAAAGCCAATCTACTGAGGTCTCTGTGAAGACTGTGACTAGTATCAAACTTACTGACTAGGTCTCTTTCAAACAGCCTCTGCAAAATTTCCCGGGCCCGATCATAATTACCATTCCTAATACAGACACCAGCGAGATTATTCAAATCAGAATCAAAGTCGCGTCCGCATTCTTCGGCGACACGGGCGCCGTGACGAACGATCTCTTCATAGAGCAATTCAGATTTCTGCGCTTTACCTTGCTCATCGTAAACTTCTGCTAATAACTCTGTGGTCTCAAGGTGGCTGCGCAGGCTGTTCTCGGATTGCAAGGCCAGCTGACAATACTCTTCTGCATGCTTAAGATCGCCCTTATTGTGATAAACATACGCGAGATTGAAAGCGATATCGGCTATGTACCATGGCCCAAGGCCGACCACATGGACATAATTCAAAGCAAGGTGTCGCCATTGACACGAGCGTTCGAATTGACCCTCTCTTCGCGCCTCAGTGCCGAGACTGGAGATATAGTAAAAGGGCTGAGCGCGAAGTTTTACCAGGGCAAAGGAAATGCATATCAAGCCAGCAGCTATACAGTGTTTCGCTTGCGAACGTGGAATTATTGATATCAAAGTACAATACCTCAGCGAAAAACCGTTCAGGAAATAGCAATATCTGCAACCACCTAGACATCTCTATTTAGCAAAATACTTGAGTACTCAAGTATTTTAAAAGAGAAGATAGGCGAACTTCTTCTGCGAAATTGCTTCGGCATCGTGCTCGCAGTTCTTGTGAGCACGACAGCTCATAGGATTGGCCTGAATGATGAAATTGTCTTGGTCTGGCTGTCTTGAATTATCTCTCGAATCTCTGGTGAAGACTCGAAAATTCGCATCGAGAGAGTTCGCATCGAAAGAATTCGGTTCGAGAGTATTCACACTGACAGAATTTGCAGCGAGAAAAATCGTGGCGCCTGGCGAGTGGGCAACTACCTTTTCGAAGAGGCTATCGAACACTGCATTAGCCTCACCGAGCTTTCCATCTTTACTCAAGACCCTAGCTAGATCACGTTGGTCTTTTACCATAGCAACGCAGTGAGAGCAGCCTGAATTTGTGTGTATCGCCATATGCGCCTTCAAGGCCGACTCTGCTTTTTCAAACTGATCAGTCGATTCGTAAATTTCTGCCAACCTGTGCAGACATAGTTCACGGTACTTTTCACCATTAAGGCAATAGTACGAACTGCTGTAGGCGTCTTTGAAGTATTTCTCGGCCAGCTCAAACTGCGAGATTCGCTGGAAGCTAATACCCTCTTGAATCCAATGTTTAGTGTTAGAGACCGGGTAGATTACAGCAGCCGAAATATAAAAACCAATACAAGCCACGGCAAACAGATTTATAGCTCCGAATCGAGCAGATGCAGCACTAAGCACGCTGTTGAGGGCTGCAATTGGAGTCGAGTTATTCATTGGCGCGCTCGAGAAGGGTCACCATCTAATTATGCGCGCCAGAGCCCAAAGTGTCTGTAAGCTAGCAACCAGGAAAAAGCAGTAAGTACTCTGGAATTGCAAAATAGGTGTATATACACGCATTTTGTAATTGCAACATGCACCAGGGCTCGATTGAGAGATTAGCTGAAGAACTCAAGGATATTGCCAGCATTGCGTTCCATTTGCTGAGTCTCGGCTTGCCGACTAAGTTCCAACTCACGGTTATTCTCTGAGCTGCGGCCTTTATCGCTTTCTACTTGCTGCTCAATTTCTTGATCTGACAAAAGCTTCGGTTTGACTAACTCTTCCAATTCAAATACCAAAATCAGCGCCAACACAATTTCAGAGTATGCAGCAAGAATGTCGGCTGCCATAGCCTCTTCTTGGCGCGTGGCATTTTCACCCATAACCAAGCTACAGAGCACAATTAGCCAGAGATAGTGCTCACTTTGAGTGCTATCCAAATGATCGCGGTAACTAGCTTCAAACTTGTCGCACAGCTCTTTATCAAACATTTCATTGCGAGAAAAATCGGCTTCTCTGAAGCGACCACAAAACATCAATCGAGCATAGGCTAGATCAAATAATGGATCATCGAGACGCGAATAATCCCAGTCAATTACAGCTTTGACGGCCGATCCACGAAAGAGCAAATTACCCGGATGGAAGTCTCCATGCAGCAATGCTCGCCAAGCATATTTAGAGCCATGCGCGCGCAGCCATTCTTCAATCATGGCCTGCACTTCAACTACTTGTTCTACTCGGCCTTGCAAGCGCCCGACAATAGCCTCTGCAGCGGCCACAGTAAGATTGTAGCCAGGCATGACACCGAACTCACTAGCAATAGCAAAGGCATGGCGTATGCGCTCAAGGCAGGCACTTTGCCAATCAACACTGGGTTTCAGTCGTTTGACCAAACCCGGACTCAAATTAGCACCATCACCAGCGCAATGCAACATGGCTAAGACGCGACCGGCTTCGGCGCAATGAGTCTCATTCCAGGTCATACGCCGCCAATTGAAAGGCTTGCTGCTTTCAATATATGGACGCAAAGTCCAATATCGTCCCTCAGTAAAATGACAGGGCTTGCCGTCATTGGCCGGCAAAATCGGCACAGCCAGGTCGAAAGCGCGTTCAATCAAAATATCTACTGACAGATATTCTTGCTCAATGTCATCAAAAGAGCGCTCAGTACTTTCAGCTGTTAAGACGAAGCGCTTGCCTTTGGCATCGACAACCAGAGAGCGTTCTGGTCTATGCGAAAATGGCCATGGTTGAATCTCCACAGGCTCTTGCAGCACCGAAGAGAAGCCACTAGATACGATGGCATGTGTGCGACTGTAGTGTGTGTCTTCCGCCATCTAGTCACCGATTAAGAAGACAGTTCCCAGCCTAATTCTTTCATAGCATCGCCGAAGTCTACGCGACTTCTTTGGCAGAAGTTGAGAGCAATGATTGCCTGCCCTACTTCTAGTCTCTTTTGAGTCAACATGGTCATGCACTGATAACTAGCAAGCACAGTCTTAGTGTCAATTTTGCCCATTGCCACTAAATGCTTTTCTATTTTTGCACCCTTATCTTGATCTAGTTTTTGGGCATTATCAATATCTTCTTGAGTGACAATACCTGCTT
>Ga0172379_10011128_pt1 | contig 10781 bp, 11 predicted proteins | sample GrowelOW334metaG_FD_119756 | JGI IMG/M metagenome (GOLD analysis project Ga0172379, IMG submission 119756) | Groundwater microbial communities from an aquifer near a municipal landfill in Southern Ontario, Canada - Groundwater well OW334 metaG | ecosystem: Environmental > Aquatic > Deep... | reverse complement strand
GATAACACTAATTACGCTGAGATATTCCAAACGTTTCGGTTCGGGGTGAGGAATGGGAAGGGACCCATTCCGCAAGACCTTCTTCTAATATTTTGTGAGGCACGAAACAAAATATTGAAAAGGTGTACTGCGCCTGTAAGACGAAACCCCGAACCGGCGACAAATATAATGATTTTTAAACGAAAAACGCTCCGACTTTTGCCGGAGCGTTTTCTTTCTGTATTGACGGAAATAATTAAACAGTCAATCGGGTGTCAGAACGGTTTCCTCATCTGTATTGATCAAGACTTGTTTGGGTGCGTTATCGATGGGATCATATTGTCGTCCCAGAGAGAACGGTTCTTTGGAGATCGCCATAAGCCAGTTCTCTTCGCTCGATTTTTCACTTGACCATCTTGTCATAAAATCTTCGATCTCCATAGTGATCTTTTCACCGTTCCAGGGATCGTTGAGCATGAGATGCGTGCTGTCTACCTGCACCACGACTGCATAATGATGTTCATCTTCGCTCGGTTCCGTAAAGTGAACGATGACCGGAATGTGGTGTTTCAGCAAACCGCCGATCTCAACCACGGATGAATTATCATTTTCAAAAACGTAAAAACCTTCTTCCTGCGCCACTCGGATCATATCGCGGTGCCGCGTGCCGATCTCGGGATTGGTATTCAAACGATCATGCAATTCTTGTTCGGTTTTTTTCACGCCATGAAAAAGAAGCATCATGTTGAGTGATGCAGGTCCGCAGGTATACGGCGTTGATTGAACAAAATAAGGCACGTTGATCATAGCTACTATTATAGCATGAATTATTGCGAATTGTCAACATTCCGTTACGGGCCGACATTCTTTAGTCTAAAATACTTCATTTTATAGTAAAAAATTCCCGTTTTTACGGGAATTTTGATCTCTTATTGTCTCGCGGCACTCGCGGGCGCTCTCTGCGGTTCTGCGGGTCTGATCTGTATGGTAGTTGCCGTAATACTTCCGTCTTTATTCGGCGTGCCATTGGTGATGACATTTGTGCCGATGGCGAGGTCGTCTTGCGTACCGGCGGCGGATTTCATGATCTCTGTGGATGCTCCCAAAAAGACTATCTTTGAGCCGCCGGTGCGGTCTTTGACGGTTATACTGGTCGCGTCTTTGGAAAGTATTTCGCCAGTGACCATGCCGCCGCCGAACCCACCGCGAGCCATTCCCGCGCGGGCTCCGCTGTTTGTATCTCCGAACTGTCCGCCCGCAATAAATTGGGCGCGCTGATCGTTTTTCCGGCTCTCCGCATATTGTATACCTCCGAAGAAGGAAAGACCGCAAAGGACGACGACGATGGCGATGAATAGGGATGTTTGTTTGTTCATATATTTATTTTTTTAATTTAAAATCTAAAAATGAAAAAGTAAAAACGACAATGTAAAAGTAAAAATTTACGACAGCGACGGTGGAATTTTTCCTTTTTAGTTGTAGTTTTTAGCTTTTCATTTTTCCTTTTTAATTTTTTTACTCGTATCGTAATGCGTCTATCGGGTTCATGGCTCCTGCTTTTCTTGCGGGGTAATATCCGAACACTATCCCGATACCTGCCGAGACTCCGAAGGCGAGCAGAATTGAAGAAATGGAAATGCTCGTTTGCAGGATGCCGGCGGCGGAAATTCCGTAGGCGATGAGCCAGCCGAGCGCAACTCCGGCCACACCGCCGGAGAAGGTGAGCATGACGGCTTCGGCAAGAAACTGAAGGTTGATGTCGCGTTTTTTGGCGCCGACGGATTTGCGCAAGCCGATCTCTTTCGTTCTTTCCGTAACCGTGGTGAGCATCATGTTCATGATCCCGATCCCGCCGACGAGCAAGGAGATCGCGGCAATGGCGGCAAGCAGAGTGGTAAATGTTCCGGTGACGCTTGAAACGGTGGAAACGAGATCAGCCAGATTCATCGTGCTGAAGTCGGCAAGAGTCGGATCGGAAATATGATGACGAGTAAGCAAAAGATCGGTTACCTCTGTTTGTACTTCTGCCATGGAATTTGAATCAATAGCTTGTACGTTGATCGTGGTGACATATTGATCCCCGGAAAAATATCGACCTGCTGTGGTCAGAGGGATGAAGATCATATCATCGGCATTACCAAACCCCGAACCTCCTTTTGCTTTGGTGACGCCGATCACTTTGAATTCAATGCTTTTTATGCGAATGGTTTTTCCAATGGGACTGACTCCTTCTGCAAAAAGATCGGTTTGTACGGTCGGTCCGATGACGGCCACTTTGGCGAAACTTTTTGTGTTTTGATCGGTAATGAACGAACCTTGATCGATCTGCACATTTTTTACTCCCGGGTAGCTTGAAGTAACGCCGTCAACCGTAGTGTTCGTATTCATTCCTTTGGTCGTCACCTGTAGACGAGTCGAGATCTCCGGCGCGACCGCCTTGACGAGCGGAATTTCTTTTACGATCGCCGCCGCATCTTCTTGAGTGAGCGATTTTGCGCCGCCTCTCATTCCTTGGACTCCCGCGCCCTGTGTTCGCGGCGCTCCCGGCTGGACGATAATGAGGTCGGAGCCCATGGATGAGATATTCGATTCGATGGAAGCCTGTGCGCCCTGGCCGATCGAAACCATGGCTATGACCGAGCTGATGCCGATGATGATCCCAAGCATCGTCAAAGCGGTCCGCACTTTATTTGCGGTGAGGGAGAAGTAGGTTTCTTCGAGTATGTCGATGGTGGTCATTATATTATTTCGTCGTCATTCCCTTGAAGAAGGGAATCCAGAGTCGGTGAGTAAACTCTGGATTCCCGCCTGCGCGGGAATGACGAATAGGGTTGTTTTTATTTCTTATGGTGCTTAACTCTCTTCTCATGCGCTTTTGAATCACTCACGATCATTCCGTCTCTCACATGAATTATTCTGTCGGCATGTTCGGCAACGTCGGATTCATGGGTAATAAGAATGATCGTACGGCCTTCGTCTTGGTTGAGGCGTTGGAATGTCCCGAGGACAATGTCTCCCGTTTTGGTATCGAGATTTCCGGTCGGTTCGTCGGCAAGAATGAGGGTTGGATTATTCACGAGCGAACGGGCGATGGCAACGCGCTGTATCTGTCCGCCGGAGAGCTGGTTCGAGAGGTGAAGAAAATGTCCCTCATCGAGACCGGAGGCGATAAGAGCTTCTTTTGCGCGATGTTCGCGGCTTTCACGGCTCACGCCTTCGTCGTACATGAGGGGGAGCATGACATTTCGGAGAACGGTGGTTCGGGGGAGCAGATTGAACGCCTGAAACACGAAGCCGATCTTATTTTTTCGGATATCGGCCAGTTCGTCGTCGGAAAGTTTTGATACGTCCTGTCCATCAAGAAAATAGGTGCCCGAGGTCGGGGTATCAAGCGCGCCTAAAATATGCATGAGCGTGGATTTTCCTGATCCGGAAGGGCCCATGATCGCGACAAATTCACCGTCTTCGATCTTGAATGACACCCCGCGAAGAGCGTCGAAAGATATTTCGCCGGTAAGGAATGTTTTGGTAATGTTTGTAATTTCGATCATAAGCGAGTTAGTAGTCAGTAGATAGTAGCTAGTAGTTTGCCGTTGTGCCTCCTCCCCTTTTCAATGGGGAGGACTGAGGTGGGGTTCGTATTTGGAGTTTATCTCGAAATACCACCCCCTCCCAACCTCCCCCTCTGAAGAGGTGGAGGGGCACGACGGTTTGCCATCGCGCCACTTGACAATTATTTATATATTTGATATATTCCTCACTGAAGGATCTTAATTTTAACGTGATCAATCGGAGGTTGTGATGAGTAAGGAATTGATCTTAAAGATTGTATCTTACCTAATATTTGTAGGTGCAGGAGTGGGTATTTATTTCTATGCTGGGGAAGTTGCCGCTTTGTATTATTTAATAGGCGCCACGGCTTCAGGCTTACTAAGATAAAATACACAATTTGGATTATTTTACCCTCGTCATTCACGGCGAGGGTTTTTTTATTTTCGTCGTACCTTTTCCTTATACTAGTCCCTTATACTTTGTTATCCGCCCACTCTTCCTCCGCCTCCTCCGAACAAAGTTCGGGTGGAGACCGACGTCGTTTTTGCTGTCGCTTGCGCGCCGGTTGTCGTTCTGATAATGACGAGGTCGCCTTCTTTTAATCCGCTCAAGAGCTCAGTATCGGTATCGTTTGAAATTCCGATGGTTACCGTTTTTTGTTTCGGTAATGCGGCAGAGAGCACTCCTTGCGGGTTCGTCGCGTTGACGGGCGGGTTATCGAACATTTCCACGTATGAACTTTCATCAGCCGATGTTTTTATCGCGCCGTTTGAGATTATAAGCGCATCCGTTTTGACGTCAGTAATGATATCGGCGCTTACGGTCATTCCCGGCTTGATGCGATCATTTTGCGTATCGAATGCAACCGTGACGCTGTACGTGGCGACTCCCTGATTTACCGTACCGATCGTATCCACTTCGGTCACCTCTCCGGTGATCGTGAGTTCGTCCACCGCATCGAATGTGAGCGTTGATTTTTGTCCGGTTTTAATTTTAGCGACGTCTACTTCGTTAAGCGAGAGTGTTGCGATTTGTTTTGTTGTCACTAATGTGGCGACAGCCGCGCCCGGCGACGCGGAATCGCCGATCTTCGCGTCGACTTTTGCTATGACCCCGTCGAACGGAGCGCGAAGGGTATAATCGCCGAGCGTATTGCGCGCATCGGAAAGAGTGTTTTGTTTTTGCGTAATGGTTATCTGCGCATTTCGTATATCGAGAGTATCTGCGCCTGCCTGAAACTTTTGAAATGAGAGTATATTTTCCGCGATGGTTCGGTTCGCGTTGGTTATCGCGATTTTGTCCGCCGTGATGGAGTTTGTCGAATTGAGAAGATTCGTCAGGTAGGAATTTGTCTGGGAGGTATAAGAACTTAATGTGGAAAGATGCGTATCGGCAAGCGGTTTCGCAGTCGTGTTTCGCAGCGCCGATTGGTCTTTGTAGTATTGAATAAGATTGTTCGCGGATTTGACCGTGTCGGCGATCTTTCTCGTCGTCTCATAGGTTTGAACGATCAGCTTTTCAATGTCGGTAACGCTTGATGTCGTTCGGCTGGTGTTTTTGTATTGCTGAAAATTCGCGTCGTACGCGGTTCTCGCGGCACGATAATTCGCTTTCACTTCAGCGGCATACTGATCGGCCTTGCTGTTCGTCGAATCCGTTTCGTTCATTTTTGCGTACGAAGCGTAGTAATCGACATTCTCTTGCCCGATGGTGCCTCCGAGAGAATTGTCTTCATTGAAAAGCAACTGATCGAGTCCGGTCATAATGCTTGGCAGCTGCAGAAACGCATTTGAAACATTGTTGAATCCGTCATCGTAGGTTTTTTGAAGATCGTCTTCATTGCTTTGTTTCGATTCTTTTGCTTTATCAAGTGTGTTTTGCCATTGCAGCTCGGAGAGCGCGTCGTTCGGTGCGATCAGCTTTTGGTAGGAGAGCTGCGCGGTTTCAACGCTGACTTGCGCATCACGGACCGCTTTTTGCGCATCAGTAGAGTCGAGCCTCGCGATGATATCGCCCGCTTTTACGGTCTGCCCGCTTTTTACGCTTATGGAAACGATATCGCCGGAAACTTTCGGTTTTATGTCGATCTGGTTCGACGCCGAGACCTGACCGGAGCCGGTCACGGAAGAAATAAGCGTGCCTTTGGTGACGGCTGCCATCACATAGCGGGGTTGCATGCTGGTGTCGGTTGCTTTTTTAAATCCGTAATATCCCGCAATAACGACGATGATCAAAACAAACCACATCGTTTTTTTATGCGTTCGCGCAAATGTTTTTATTTTTTGGAAAGAGCTTTTCATAAGCTAGTTTTTAGTTTTAAGTTTTTAGTTTTTAGACGGTGTGCTTGTTGTTGCCGTGGCATTTTGAGTTGGAAGTGCCGGCATGACGCGGATGAGTTCGGCATTGATCTCTCCGGCATCGGTTGGTTTCCCGATGACCGTTATAAAATCTCCGACTTTGAGATCCGACGGCTTGATGGAATCGCGGAAGCGGCGTACGTCGGTTTTGTCATTCACAGATATTGTTTTTTCCACGCCGTCTCGGTCGGCGACGATGATCTTCGGAAGCGCGATCGATGCGATCTTGCCGATAGTTCCGTGTGCGTTTGACGGGTCCATTCGTTGCGTGCCAAAGATCGGCGGCATTCCCCGAAAATTTCCGCGTTCGCCGAATGTGCGGTAATAATTATCGCCCAGACGTCCGGAAAATTCAGCCTTCTTAAAACCGACTACCACGCCGGCTTGAAAAATAAAAAGCGCGATCGCCGCCATCGCAATGTGCTTGAGTACGCGTTTCGTGATCTCTGATTGAAGTATTTTTTTAGGCTCCATAAAAAATTTAATTGAATTTATAAAATGCTACCGGCATATTTTTGATCGTCAGCTTGAGCGATTCAAGCAGAGCAAAAATAACCGCGAGTAAAAGCGATATCTCAAAGGCGGGCAAGGATTCGGCGAGCGTCATAATGAATTCCTTCCAGTAGGGGAGGATCGCGCCGCCATCGGAGAAGGCGAGCGATATGTATTGGTAAAAGCCCGTACTGACGAAACCGGATACGGTGTAGGAAATAACCGGAAAAATTGCCGCGGCGGAAAGTGCTGATGACAGTCCGAGTAGCGTAAATTTAATGCGGGCAATGCGCCGTTTATGGTGTTGAATGCGAAATAGTACGGCAGAAACGGCTCCTTTTTTCGGCTCCAGCGTTTCCAGAGTATTAAAAAGCTTTTGAAAATCTTTATCCATACTTGGTAGTACGGAGCGAAAGACTATTTTGGTGCAGATGAAAAATTATAACACATATACCTCACGTTGTCTGGAGGTTTAACCTCCAAAAGACGCGAGCATTTTTCGCAGCAGAATAAGCGCTCGGCGATGCTGGGATTTTACGGTGTCGAGGGGCTTGCCGAGGATCTTTGCTATATCGTCGAATGTGAATTCGTTGGCGTAACGGAGGAGCAGAACTTCTCGGTACGCCGTCGGGATGCGTTCCAAAAGTTCTTGGATTATTTTTTTATTTTCCTCTTTTTCAAATAGTTCAGGCGGAAGCGGTTCGCTGTCGGCAAGCGTGTCAGATAAAAAATTTTCCCCGCTTTCGGTATCGAAGTCGGAAAACACCGACTCGCGATGTTTTCGCAGTTTGTCGTAAGCGGTGTTTCGCGCAATGGTAAAGATCCATGCGGTAAAATTTTCTTCGGCGCGGAATTTTTTCAGATTTTTCCACACCTTGAAAAATGTTTCGGAAACGATCTCGTCAGTATCGACGTTCGTTGGAACAAGCCGGTACACGAAATTATAGACCGCTTTAATGTGGCGCTTCATTAACACCTCAAAAGATCTTTCATCTCCGCCCAAATGATCGCGGATGAGCTGTGAATCGTCGCGTTCCATAAATATTACCGTTATCGTAACACCTTTATTGTTATTTTAAAAATGTTATTGTTTACAACCGGAAAAAAATAGTATAATATTCATACCATCATGTCAAACAATCCCGAAATAGAAACCGGCCTTTCCGAAGCTCTCGTTCGGCGTATTTCGGCTGATAAAAAAGAACCGGAGTGGATGCTCCAAAAACGGCTCACGGCGCTCAAAATGTATAATGAAAAGCCTTTGCCGGATTGGGGTCCGTCGCTTGACGGTCTGGATCTGGTAAATATGATCTATTATGTTTCGCCGGAAGTTGCGGAAAAAACGGAATGGAAAGAATTACCGAAAGAAATTTCAGACACCTTCGATAAATTGGGAATTCCCGCTGCTGAACGCGATTATCTCGGAGGCGTCGGCGCGCAATACGATTCTGGCGTCGTGTATCATCGCATTAAAAAAGAACTTTCCGACAAAGGAGTTATTTTTGAGAATATGGATGTCGCTCTCGAAAAATATCCCGACCTCGTGAAAAAATATTTCATGACGAGCTGCGTTCCCGCAAGCTATCATAAATTTACCATGCTTCACGGAGCGGTTTGGAGCGGGGGAACTTTCATCTATGTTCCAAAGGGTGTGAAAGTCGCGCTTCCGCTTCAGGCCTATTTCCGCATGAATCGCGAAGGCTCGGCGCAATTCGAACACACGCTCATCATCGCCGACGAGGGTTCATCGGTCGAGTATATCGAAGGGTGTTCCGCGCCGCGATACAACTCTTCATCGCTCCATGCCGGATGCGTTGAACTCTGGGTGCATAAGGGTGCAAAGATCAAATATTTAAGCATCGAAAATTGGTCGAGGAATACGTATAACTTGAATACTAAAAAGGCGCTCGTGTACGAAGATGGCGAAGTGCAGTGGGTCAACGGCAATCTCGGTTCGGCCGTTACGATGCTGTACCCCGCTTCCGTTCTTCTTGGGGAGCGCGCAAAGTCGGATAATCTCGGCATCGTGTTTGCGGGAGCGGGACAGGTGCAGGATTCGGGCTCGAAAGTTTTTCATGTGGCGCCGAATACGACATCCACTATTCGATCGAAAAGTATTTCGAAAGACGGCGGAATTTCCAACTACCGCGGATTGGTACAAATAGCAAAAGCGGCGATCGACAGCCATTCTTCGGTCGTCTGCGATGCGCTTATATTGGATGACCTCTCGCAGTCAAATACCTACCCGTCGATAAAGAACGAGAACAACCGGGTTGAAATTTCACACGAAGCGAAAGTGGGGAAGATAAGCGCGGCAGAGATCTTTTACTTGCAAAGCCGGGGAATTTCCGAGAACGAAGCCGAGCGCATGATCATCTCGGGATTCGTCGATCCAATCGTGAAAGCGCTGCCTTTTGAGTACGCGATCGAGCTCAATAAACTGATCGAGCTTGAAATGAACGGGCAAGGGTAAGTAAAAAAAGAGCCCCGGAATACGGAGCTCTTATTGCTGTCATTTTTTTTCGGTTCCGCAGAACAGCTGTTTCATTAAAATTTCCCGCGCTTTCTCTGCACCATCGACCGTGAGCGAAAGCGGGCAGCACGAACCTTTTTGATGACATTGATAGAGAATATATCCCGATATCACCAGACTATTTTTAGCATCGTCAAAAGGGACATCCTCGATCTTAAGCTCATTTTTAAGATATTCTTCCATTCTGCAATCAGACCCGAGCTTTGTTATCCTTAACAAAAGCAGGAGTACAAGTATCTTTTTTTCATTCTCATTCATTGGAATAACTCCGCTTGGGTTTACTTTTCAGACTTTATAGTATAATATAAACATACAAATGTCAAACGTCAAAAAGACAACTGAAGAAATATCAAAACGCCCGTACGGTCTCGGGATCTTTGCTACGGCTCCAAAAATGGAACAGACGTTCGAGAAGAACGCGGCTAGGTACCAGTACGAGGCGGCCACAGGTATTCGCGTTTCCGCTTGGATGGATGAAATGAGGGACGAAAAGATCATTTCGGAACAGTTCGATGGTTTGAAATTTTCCGATGAATATTTCGCACGATCTTTTGAAAATTTCGGCGGAGGGTTGGTTGTCGTTGCGGAAAAGGGGAGCGATATCTATTTTGAATTTTCGACCATTATTGAAAAAAGCGGTTCTGATCTTATTTTCATCATAGCTGAGGAAGATGCCGTCTTGCGCGTTTTTGAAACAGCAAAAAGCGAGGTGCCTGTTTTCTTCGGACGGAATATTTTTGTTTCCGTAGGGAAGGGCGCGAGCGTTACTTTTGCTGGAACGGCGGAGATCTCGGCGGGCAGTTCATACTTATCGCGCAGATCATCGCGCGTTCTCGCTGATGGAAAAATGGAGTGGTTCGATCTTCACGCCGGAGAGGAGATGGTGCGCTCTCTTTCGGAAGACACGCTTGCCGAAGCGGGCGCAGAAAGTTATTCATATAACATGTCGCTCTGCTCGGAGGGGCATTTTGATCTTTATAACACCGCGCACCACGCCGCGGATCACACCGCATCCCATATTTTTTCTCGCGGTATCGCCGGAGGCGGAGGGAAGATCGTCTATCGCGCGCTTTCCGATATCAGCAACGGCGTGATCGGCGCAACAGGAAGACAGGAGGGACGTTTTTTGATCACATCTTCCGGTGCGGAAGTCGATGCCATACCGTCGCTTGATATCGGAAGTTCTGAATCCAATTCGTCTCACGCGCTCTCGATAAGCCATCTCACCGACAAAGATTTTTTCTATCCCGCCCTCCGAGGGATCGCCCCGTATCGCGCCCAAGCCATGCTCCTCTCCGGATTTCTAGCCAAACCGCTTCTGCGCCTTCCTGAAGAATGGCAGAAAAAAATTCTTGAAAAAATTAATAAAAAACTCTCGTCGCCGGTGTTCCGCATGGGAGAATGAAATAAAAATCGCTCAGCTTTGGCTGAGCGATATATCTATTCTCTGCATATCGTACTTAGTAATAATCCGAAGCCGATGATCACCAAGTTGATCGCGAACACGTGCGTTAAAAACTCGGATGTGCCGTCGTTGATCAATGGCGCGTCAGCAAGGCATAAGCTGGCTATGGCATAACCGAATCCAAGTATCAGCATACCTAGCAAGAAACGGACAACATGATTTCTTAAAAATTTTTTCATCGGATATCCTCCGCTGTTTTCCACCCGTATACAACTTACGACATTATGATCGATACGTCAAATACGTTGATAAATATAATATTGCTAATGAGTCAACTCTTTCGCCGGACGGGGTTTGTAACCACTAGTGTCCGGTTAACCATCAAACAGTGTAGCCATATTTACGGAACCACTGTCTGGAAGTTGTACTCCGTCTACTGAAAATAGCTCTAGCAAAGGAGTTT
>Ga0172379_10011127_pt1 | contig 10781 bp, 10 predicted proteins | sample GrowelOW334metaG_FD_119756 | JGI IMG/M metagenome (GOLD analysis project Ga0172379, IMG submission 119756) | Groundwater microbial communities from an aquifer near a municipal landfill in Southern Ontario, Canada - Groundwater well OW334 metaG | ecosystem: Environmental > Aquatic > Deep... | reverse complement strand
CGGCCAGAAAAAATCCCTGTACCAGTCCTCGGGCTTTGCCTGCCTAAGTGAAAAATGATCGTAATAGAAGGGGTTGCTCATTTGCTTGAATCGTGAAAAAAATCAGGAATTCACATGTTTGATTAGTTTTTCTGTGATGTATTCCATCTGCGATTTCGAAAGACCGGGCCAGATCGGGATATTGATGAGTCTTTTCCACGTGTGGTAGCTGACCGGCAGAAACTCCTCGTTCCATCCAAAGCGTTTTTTGTAATACTGCTGAATATGGACAGGAGGAAAGCTAAGGCGGGTCTGGATATTGTCCGCTTCAAGCTTGCGGACGACTTCATCCCTCTTGTTTTCATCGATCTGTATTGCATACATGTACCACGAGTGCCTTGTGATGTATTCAGGCACATAAGGCAGTTTGATTTTTGGCTGGCCGGAAAGGAGTTTCGAATATTTCTTGACGAGAAGAATCTTTTCGGACATGATTTTCTCAAGTCTTGAGAGCTGGACTATTCCGAATGCCGCCTGTATGTCGTTCATCCTGTAATTGTATCCGAGTTCAACATGGTTGTATCTTCCGTCCTGTCCCTGGTTCAGGATCATGCGCATCCTTTCGGCGAGTTTCCCGTTTCTGGTCGTTATCATCCCGCCTTCGCCGGTTGTTATCGCCTTGTTAGGGAAAAAACTGAAGCAATGGATGTCCGCTATCGAGCCGATCTTTTTGCCTTTGTAAACCGCTCCGAGACTTTCGGCGCTGTCGGCGATGACAGGTATCCCGTGTTTGCGGCCCACGGCCAGTATTGCGTCAAAATCAACAGGCAGGCCGTTCATGTCTACGGGCATTATGGCCTTGGTTCTGGGTGTTATGGCGGCTTCGATTATTTCTGCGGTCGTGTTGAAGGTGTCGGGATCGCACTCAACAAGAACCGGAGTTGCTCCCTGGTACAGGACAACATTTGCCGTTGATATGAAAGTAAGGGATGGAAGAATGATTTCATCGCCCGGACCGATGTCAAGGGCGGCGAGGACGACGTGAAGGGCTGAAGTCCCGTTGTTCACCGCGATGGCCTCCTGCGCGTCTACTTCCTTTGCGAAACGGTTTTCAAACTCGTCAACCTTTTTGCCTTTGCTTATCCAGCCGGATTTTATGACATCGTAAACGGCTTTCGCATCAGCTTCTTCAGTAATCACATTTGCAACCGGTATATATTCCATAACCAGAATCCTTTTATTTTTTTACAAACACTCCGAAAATAGTGTCGGCAAGCCTGTTTTTTGTTAAATTATTTATATATTTCTTTTCAATCGCATCATCGAAGATTCCAAGGAAATCCTGCTTCCCGGCGGGCTTGCCGGTCGTGATCCAGTTCAAATGGTTCAAAAGGGAATATCTCTGGTGGTAAATGAATTTCGAAGGACTGTAGCCGGCCTTTCCGAAAATATATTTGAGGGAGTTTTCCGAGTAGGTGTAATGATGCATTGGTTGGAAATAGAAGTTTTTGAAAGCGTCGCATTTGTACAATGACAAAAGGGGATCTGCGGAGCAGGGGACTTCTACAATAAAAAGTCCGTTCTTCTTCAGGAATGAGGAGCAGAGCCTTAAAAACTGTTCAGGATTTCTGATATGTTCAAGAACATGCAGCATGAAGACGGCATCAAATTTTTCTCCGTCCATGTTCTTAAGGGAACTGTGACATTTAAGATTGAATTTATTCCCGGCAAATTCGAGATGCTCCCTGCAGGATTCGACAAGTGCGCCTGAAGACATGTAGCCCTTTTTCAGCATGTTGCCGATGAAATTTCCGCAGCCGCCGCCAATTTCAAGGGCATTTGATCCGGGCTTTACGATTGTTTTAGCGATTTTGATTCTGTATGCGCCAACCTTGTCTCTCCGGATAAATGTCTGCTCGGGAGTTTCATTCGGTGCAACACCCCTTGCCGTAAGATGTGACACATAGTTCAGATAATATTTGTCGGCCTCCGAGTCATTCATCATCGGATGGAGGAAAAGCACAGTGCATTTTTCGCATCTGTAGACTTCAATGTCATCTCTCCGCCAGCATCTGTCCCAGTAGGGATTTATGTTTTTTGATCTGCAGAGGGGGCAATTTTTCGGGGAGGGGAACTTTGTCATTTTACTTCCCTTTTGTACCATTCGACCGTGCGCTTCAATCCTTCTTCAAAGGGGAGGGGCTGTTTGTAGCCAAGAGATTTGATTTTGGAAATGTCCGGACAGCGTCTCGGTGTTCCCCCTTTGCGGAGGGGAGTTGACACGGTTTCAATTTCCATGTCAAGGACTTTTCCGATCATCTGAATCAGGCTCAACATGCTTATTTCGTTCATTTCGCCGATGTGATAGATTTCTCCGTTTCCGCCTTTTTCGGCGCAGAGGACAATCTGTTCAACGGCATTGCCGACATAACAGAAGGCTCTCGTTTCCTCGCCGGTGCCCTGGATTTCAATTCTTGCTTTTTTACTTTTGAACCCGTCTGAGGATTTTCCTATCTTCACCATGAATTCAGGGATCACATGTTCGAATCCCATGTCAGGGCCGAAAATATTGTGCGGGCGGAAGATGACTGATTCAGTTCTGGATTTTCTCAGATAGTTGAGAGTCAGAAGTTCGCTGATTATTTTACCGCCGGCATAGCTGTATCTCGGATTTGTGACATCCTCGAGAAAAATACGTTCCTTCTCGTCGGTCGGTATTTTTGTCGGTGTCTGATAGACCTCCGATGAAGAAGCGAGAATATAGCGCCGGGGATTGTATTCGAGGGATGCTTTCAATGTGTTCAAGGCGCCTCTTACGCCGACATCGAGAACCTGATCAGGGATTTCATAGAAGTGCCTTGTGCCGTTGATAAAGGCGAGGTGATATACGATATCCATCCCCTTTACTGCGTCCATGACTTTTTTCTCATCCCGTATGTCGCCCTCAATCCTTTCAATCCTGTCGAGATATCCGTCAAGACGGGTGTTTTTCCCTCTGAAATTGTTGTCGAAGACGCGGACCTGATAGCCGAGGTCAACAAGTTTTTTTACGAGAGCGGCGCCGATGAATCCAGTACCGCCGGTGACAAGAACTTTTTCTTTTCTCACAGAATGATCCTTATGGTGGAGTTTTAACCTATGCCTACGCTTGTATACATTATATCGGTGTATTGTGTCATATTTCTTTCAGAGAACATGTACCAGCTGTCATAGAACACGGCAGGCTTATTCATGCTGAAAAGATGTTTTTCGATATTCCAGTGCAGATATGAGCGGTGATTGTTCATGATGAAAACTGCGTCGGCATTTTTGAAGCCTTCATCAATCCCTGCGGCTTTTATGCCGAGAGCCGAGATTTCCGCAGGATCAATTACAGGATCATAGCCGACAATGTCGGAAGTGTATGTTTTGATTTTGTCCAGGAACCAGAGAGTTGTGGAGTCTCTGAGATCGGATGTTTCCGGTTCCCCTTTAAATGCAAAGCCGACAATGAAAACGCGGCTGTTCTTAAGGGTTTTGCCCGCCCGCCTCAACATTTTATCCACGCGTTCGGCTATGTCACGGGGATATGATTCATTTATGTTTCGTGCGGAAAGAAGCAGATCCGCCTCCATCCCGCAGCTTTTGAAGACTTTATTGAGAATGTACGGATCTTTTGTGAGGCATGGCCCGCCGACTCCGGGGGACGGTTTTGGTATGCTGTTCCGCTCATAGTTCAGATTGACAGCATCTATCGCCTTGTGAATATTGATTCCGAGTTTCTCCGCGACCTGTGCAAGCTGGTTGGCGAAAGCGAATCGGACATCCCGGTAGCAGTTGTCCATGAGCTTGCATAATTCCGCAGTTTCCAGACTTTCGACTTTTATGATTGTGGGAGTGTACTCATTGAAAAGCCTTGAGGCTATCTCACAGCTTTTTTCGTCAAGTCCTCCTATTACCTGCGGCAGGACCTTCAGTTCTTTCAAAGCCCGACCTTCGGCAGTTCTTTCAAAGCAGAACGCCACAAAGAAATCAACCCCCGCCTTGAGCCCTGATTCCTTTTCAAGTTCAGGTATGACGATGTTCCTTGTAGTTCCGACCATGACGGTAGAACGCAGTATCACGATATTGTCCTTTGAAAGCATTTTTCCGACAGTTTTGGCGGCATTCCTCATCATTTCCATTTTGGGTTCTTTAGTCTCAAGATTGATGGGGGTCCCGACAGTTATTATGAAGATATCGGCGATTTTCCCTTCTGGCGAATCCATCAGTTTGAAACTCTTCCCAATGTTTTCATCAAGATAATCCTGAAGCCCGTTCTCGTAAAAAGGAGGTTCCTTCCTCCTGAGCTTGTCCATGAGTTTGCTGTTGATATCCCACCCCCTGACCTGGTAGCCCGAATCCGCCATTACGAGGCCAAGCGTCAGCCCGACATATCCAAGTCCGAGTACCATCACGTTTTTCTGCTTTATGTTTATGAATCCGTATTCATAGCTGGACATGTCAACATATCCGACCAGCTGGCCTTCGGCGTTGACTCTGGGTATCACCTGAATCTTTTTCCCGAGCATTTTCTTGGCGACGGTTATGTCCATCTCGTCGGAAACCTTGATGGGTTCCTTGTTGATGTATTTTATCGCTTTGTCCGTAAGCTGCGCGCCGGACTGGAAAATACGGAGCATATCCCCTTCGGTGAGAAGACCAACGAGTTTTCCTTTCTTGTCAATACAGAAAGCGACTTTTTTAGAACCTGAAAGACAGCATTCAATTGCCTGGGAAACGTCGGCGTCTTCGTCGAATATCATTTGCTTCAACATTTTATCCATGTCCGAATCCTGTTAAAATTTGTTTAATATAAACATGCAAACGGGAAAAACACTGCATTTTCAAAAGGCCTTTTCGATCATGCCGTGAATTTTTAAAATCAAATCATCATCAATCTTCCTGGACTCAAGGGTGACATTGATCCCTTTGCCTGTTGCGCCGGGGCTGCTCCTGAATTTCTTCAAGGCGTCCAGTTGCCAGCTTTCTGCCGTCAATGGATCATGGGTGTCAAAATCACCATTGTTTTCAGACAGGTGGATTTCGAAAAGCCGCTGTCCGAACTTTTCCAGATATCTGCTTGTAAATCCGTCCCTGCTGAAATTCATGTAATTGGCTGATACGTTCATGTGTCCGAAATCGAGAAGAAGTCCTACGTCGGCGGGAAGCAATGACATCAGCTCATCAATTTCCTCAAAGGAGTTGTTCAGGGAATCCTTTACATTGCCCCTGTTTATGAAAAGATTTTCGACCGCCAGCCTCACCCCGTGTTTTTTTGAAAGCTCATAGATCTTTTCAAAGTTAGTCCTGAAGAGTGAGAGAGCGTCAGCATATTCGGTAATGCCTGTTTTGTCAAATACGAAATTGCCTTTGCCGTCCTCGTATCCATTGGCCATGTAGCCCGGATGGAAGGAGTAATAGGGAATTCCAAACTCTGCGCACACGGAAAGCGCCGTCCCTGCAAGCGACAGCGACTGTTTGACTACCTTATTGTCTTTGCTCGCGAAGTTCAAAATAAAACTTTTTTCCTGCGGCGGGAAATATCCATGGATTAGGACATTTATTCCTGAGGCCTTCAGTTTTCTTATGAGATTCCTGAAATCATCTACAGGCCTGTAGGTGAATCCGCCGCTGAATTCGACTCCTCGTACACCTTCAGGAATTCCGGACGTGAAGATATCCGGTTTCAAGCAGGTCGTCGATATGAAAATATTAGAGGAGGTCATTTTTAATTCAGGATTGGATGTTTTGCCTTCGTGTTTCTTCTTTGTCACCAGGGGCATTCCTTCGAATCCAGCGTGATGAACTTGCCGGAATCCTTGATTCCGGGATTTTCAATCGCAGAGATGATTTTGGATGCCGTTTTAGCGGGGGAGTCTGAAGCTCCGGGATTCATCCTGGTCTTGACAAGTCCGGGATCCAAAATGATCATTGATATCCCGTGTTTCATGAGTTCATGGCTGAGAAGCCTTGAAAACATGTTCAGTGCGGCCTTGCTTGCCTTGTAGCTGTAGAGTCCGCCAAATCCTGAAACTCTTGATATCGAACCTGAGATAGAGCTTATATTTATGATCTTTGGATTTTTCGAACACTTGAGAAACTTTATAAAGTGCTTGACCATGAGCATGGGTCCGATTGAATTAACCGCAAAGGAATCCCTGGAGTTCTTTGCGCTGAGATCGGCAATGCTTTCATTGCGGAAAATGACTCCGGCGTTGTTTATGAGGATATCAATTGAACTTGTTGTCTTTGATATTATCCTCGCCGCACGGGATATCTCCTTTTCATCCGTGACATCAAGCTTGATTAAAAAAAGACGATCCTTGTATTTTTGCTTAAGGGAGGACAGGGCTGAAATACAACGTTTTTCCCTGTAACAGGCGAAAACAGTTTCCCCTTTTTCGAGATATCGGATGACCAGGTTAAGCCCGAGTCCCCGGCTTGCACCTGTTATAAGGACTTTTGACATCCTGGTCATTTAGGACTTTTATCTTCGGATTTGACTGCGGCTTTAAGTATTGGGGCGAATTCCCTGGAAAACACGACATTGAAGTCATTGACATACTGGTCAAGTCCTTTATATGTGTGCAGAGCCAGGGGGACTTCGCATTCCTCGCAGGTGTAGTTCACGGATTTGCAGTATGAATATTCACCGTCGAGATGGTTCTGGCGGAACTTTTGCATTTCCTTGCTGTTCCAGACTTTCATCAGATCGTAGCCGCGATCGTTTGCGTTTCCGACATTGAAGGTGGTTTTAAAATCATAAGGGCAGGGGTTTATTGTCCCATCTTGGCGGAAACTCAGGAAGAACCATGGATACGCACAGCCCTTGTGTTTTGTTTTTCCGATTTTCACGCCTGATTTCTTTTCTATTGACTCTATGGATTCGGTCGCCATCTTGCTGCTTCCCTGAATCGAATAGATGGGTGTGACAAATGCCCTGTCAACTCTTGGGGACCAGTATTTTAAGAAATCGGCGCTTTCATGCTTGTTGATGTGGGATTCGACGCTCATTACGTTTATATAGCATTTGCCGCCGAATTTCTTGTTGAGCTTTATCAGATTGAGCATGTTTTTTTTGACTTTGTCATATACGTCCACTCCGGTAATCTTGAAATATGTCTCCCTGCTGAACGCATGGATGGAGAACTGGATCTTCTTGATTCCGGCCTTCAGAAGGGCGGTCGCATATTTCTCGTCAAGCATCACGCCGTTGGAGATGATGGCGGTCTCGACCCCTTTCGATGTCGCGTATTCTACGAATTTCGGGAGGTTCCTGTTCATCAGTGGTTCGCCGCGCCCTATAAGGTTCACGGGGGATTTGATCTTATATTTTGCGATCGAATCAAGTATTTTCTTCCATAGGGAAAAAGACATTTCACCTGGCTTGCCGCGGATTTCCTTGTCGGTGCACATTACGCATTTCAGGAAGCACTTGTTTGTGGGTTCGACATAGATATGGTTGGGCGGAACAGGGCAGAACGCCTGCCTGTTCTTTATGCATTCATATCTCTGGAGTTCCTCTTTAAGGGTTTCCTCCAGCAGTTCCTGGATTTTAAGATTCTTTTCAGGTTTTTTCATTTGAAGGGTTCCTTATACACGATAGTTTTCTTTTTTCTGACCGATTATTACAGCGGGGTTGCCCCCGATTATCGAATTTTCAGGGAAGGATTTTGTGACAACGGAGTTTGCGGCTACAAGGACATTGTTTCCCAGCCTCACGCCTTTCATTATCCTCGCGCCGGCGCCAATCCACACGTGGTCTCCGATCTTTATGCCGGATCTTCTTATGCCTTCATCGGCCAAGGCAACACGGTGGAAATCAGTATCAATGATTTCAACATCCCAGGAAATAGCGCAATTCCTTCCTATTTCAATTTGCTCTTCGGCAAAAACCCTGCTGTTGAATGCAATATACGAGCCATCCCCGATTGCGAATTTCGCACCGGGGAAAAGATTGATTTTTACCCCGTTGAAGAAATTGCAGCTTCCACGTATTTCAAAGACGGCGCCCTGTTGAATTCTTGCCACAGCTTTTCCTTCGTCGCGTACGCCCTTCCAGTCCGGGGCGACATAGCCGAACCTGCAGATTGTCTCAGGAGAGATGACAAATTTTCCCCCGTCATCCACAATTATTTCGGAGTCGCCGGAAAACACAACAAAGGAATTTTGCCCTGAGAATCTCCTGTTGAAGGAAGAGCTTCTCAATAAAGCTTTTTTACTGTTCCCATAGAGAAGAGCTGTTCCTTTGCCTGAAATATTCCTCTTCTGCGCGGGAGACAGCTTTCCGTAAGAAATCTCAAACGAGCCGTTTATGCTGCCATATGAATGCGCATTGATTCTTGAAGCGAGAAATGCGTCCACCTCGTCATATCCGCTTCCGTTGTTCTTGTAAAGGGAAAGCGCGATGTCCACCTCCGGGACAAATGAAACTTCCGATTCCGGAACAGCCATGTTGAAGTCGCGGTACGGGAACTCAAGGACTTTTGCGAACTTCGCATTTTCCGATATGAAGCTGGAAACGGTTTTCTGTGCGAGGACGTAAATATCGCTTGAAGGGAATTTCACCTTAAGAACTTCAAGGGCTTTAACCGTGTTCTTCAGGTCGGACGAACGAAGGAGGAGAATTTTCCCGATCTCTGATTCCTTTTTCAAAATCCGAAGTCCTGTATTTTGCATTTATATCCGAATGTCTTTTCAAATCTGCGTGTCACTATTGAAGCCCTGGCCCTTGATCCCTGCGGAACTTTTATTATTTTCGAGAGGGAATTGCCTTTCCCCGAAATTATTTTTTCTGCAAGCTCCAGATACGAGATGTTTCTTGTGCAACCGAGATTATAAGTGCCGCCAACCGGTTTTGCAAGCACGGCTTTGACTGCGCCGCACAAGTCGCCGATATGGAGGAAATTGCTTATCCTTTCGCCGTTCCCGTAGACCGTGATGGTGTTTTTCCCGTCAAGCTCTTTCATGAACGCACCGACAAGCCTGTCATCCTGCATTCCGGCTCCATGGACCTGGCAGAGCCTGAGGTTCACAACGGCGGCCTTTTTCCTGAGGAAAAAATCGAACAGCATCTCCGAATTGAATTTTGATATCCCGTAGAGGCATTCGGTGTTCTGCGACATGTTGATCTCCGAATCCTCTCTGAATCTCCCGTTCTTCACAGGATAAACGGCGAGACTTGAGAAATTTATGAGAGTTTTGAAATCCGTGTCTTTCAGGAGGCGGATCATATTTTCAGTGATAAGTCCGTTCTTCCTGAAATATTCAAAGCTTCTCCGATCGTCCGCCCTGCAAAGCAGGAATGCCGTATGGATCACGCCTTCAAAGCTGAGCCCAGACAGCTTTTCCGACAGTTTCTTTACGGATTTGGGATCAAGGAAATCAGCCCGGCAATATTTCTCCGGAGCGCTGTCAGGTTTGACTGCGCAGTCAACGCCGTGCACTTCATATTCGTTTTTCAGGGCGCTGCAAAGATTCCTCCCGATAAAACCGCAGCAGCCTGTAACGAGGATTTTCTTTTTCATGTGCTTATTTTTCCTGAATGAACAGGTCTTCCTGATATCTGAGAACTTTGCCGTATTTGAGTTTCAATTCGGGCGGTTTCATTCCGAGGATGTGCTTTACTACATATTCCGATTCGTTTATTCCGAAATACGGGCGCATCGAAGTCGTGCCTGAGAATCGCGCGTTGATCTCAAAAAGCTTTGGTACTCCTGACGAATCCAGCCTAAGCTGGAAATTGCAGGGGCCATATGGACGGAGCGCTTGCGCTATTCCGTTTACATACGGACGGATCGCTTCAGAATGCATCTTGGAGTGAAAGGCTGAAACTGTGTTGCCGAACTTCAGATACCTTTTCAGGCAGATGAAGGATTTCACCTCGTTGTCGAGATAAAGTATACCGCAGGTGTACTCGTCGTCCTTTGTGCCGATGTTCTCCTGTATTACCGGATTTTTAACTTCGGGGATTCTGGATTCCAGTTCCTTCCCCGAATTCACCAGATAGACACCTTTGCTTCCAGTCCCTGTCCTGGGCTTTATTATGGCCGGATAAGCCACATTTCCGATTTCCTCAGGCAGCCAGGTTGCCGGATATGAGAGGTTGTTGTCCCTCAGGAATTTAAAGGTCTCATATTTATCTTCCGCAATCCTTATTACTTCGGGGGAACTTACTATCACTTCGCAGCCTGTCTCTTTTTTTATCAGGTCTCGGTGGGCGGCCATCATTTCAAGCTCGAAGCCGATGGCGACGAAAAGTATCCTTATTTCTTCGTCCCTGATGTGGGAAATGAGTTTTTCAATATACTCGCTGCGGGTGATGTCCTTCCTGAGTATGTCGGGCATCAGATGGGTTTTATCTGTCCAGTATGATGCAACTGTGCCTTCAAAATATTCAAAGGCCGTAATCCTTATTCTGTCCCTGAGATCGGATTTTTTAAGTGACTTGATGATGCCGTGTCCGACAATTGAATCGGCGGCTGTTATTCCGATGTTTATCTTGTTCATAAAAGTTTTTTCACCATTTTTACACAGTTGCCGATTTCGGCTGTCTCATGCGCGTCCGAACCGAAACAGACAAACGGATTATGCTTTTCCAGTTTCGGCCAGAGTTCCTTTATGTATTTCCCGTGATATCTGGAATTGACTTCGAACGCCACATCTGTTTTGCCGCACGCGCTTATGATCTTTTCAAAATAATCCAGGCTGAACCCGCCATGGTTTGCGATTGACATTCCCCCGGCATGGCCGAGCACGTGGGCTTTCCCGCCTTTGATAAT
>Ga0172379_10011126_pt1 | contig 10782 bp, 10 predicted proteins | sample GrowelOW334metaG_FD_119756 | JGI IMG/M metagenome (GOLD analysis project Ga0172379, IMG submission 119756) | Groundwater microbial communities from an aquifer near a municipal landfill in Southern Ontario, Canada - Groundwater well OW334 metaG | ecosystem: Environmental > Aquatic > Deep... | reverse complement strand
TTAACCCGATATTTTAAGCAAATCGGGCACTTTTTTATTCATAAATTTAGTTCAGGCTTATTTTTTAACTAAATTATGCCACAAAATCAACTTTTTAGCCCCACCATTTTTTCCATTAACTCGGAAAGAAGATTATTCTTCCCCAAGATGAGCAATTTCGCTATCATGCCCATATTCACCCAATCAATAGGCACTGCTCCTTCAATAAACATTAACTCTTCGATCGAATAGATCTCGACTGAAGTATTTTCGGCGTTATCTTCAATCTGTTGCGGGTCATTCTCTGCTTGCTTCGCCTTCAGATCTCGGAACTCATTTTCATCCAACCTATAGATGAATAGATGATTCTCGCAAGCCACCATAGTCGCCATAGTCTGGCGGACATCCATTTGACGCAGCCGCGAAGCATCAAGAGTAATTCCGGTTTCTTCCTCGACTTCCCGCATGGCGGAAAACAGGATTACCCGCTCATCGTGTACGCCGTCAAGCGGTTCGATAGAACCTCCCGGCAATTCATAAACCATGCCGAGATGATTCATGACAGCAGAGCGATACTCCTTGACCAGCACGACTTGCCAATCAAGCATGCTAACGCCTTTGGGATAATACATCAGTACGGAAACCGTTGCCGGCCTGCCGATCACCAACTCATTATCCTTATAGCGATTCTCACCCGCAATCCAGACCTTGGGACGGACCACCCAAACTTTGCTTTGCGGGCTGCCATTTTCCTTATGCCGGCGATAATATACATACTCGACCTTGAAATCCTCGAGCGTATGGCCTGCAATCCTTAATCCGCCATACCAAGCCTGGAAAGTCTTATCCTGCCAGATGTCTAATGGTACGGCCGTTTCGCCATCGCGCCGCAAAGCGCCAGCGCCGATCCGATCAATTGCCGCTTGCAATATCCGGCGCAGATCATGATAGATGGTAATCTGCCATTTATAAGCGGCTTCGAGCCATTCAGTGCTTCGGAATTTGATATATTCCATGCGCTGGGCATCTTCGGGATAACCGATCAGTAATTTTCCGGTTTTGAAGAACTCGCCCATTTCGATATTCGAGGTCAAAGCCGGCATACTCGGAAATTGGCGCGGAACCCAGGCAATAATGATATCCGCTCGATTCATCGCCTCAACTTCCCAATTGATCTGCGGCGCTCTGACATATTCGAAATCATCGCGATTATAAGCGACTTCATGCTCAGGATCATAAACAATGCCGTCAAAACCCAATTCTTCCAAAAGCCGATAAGCTTGCATCTTCCAGGAATACTCCATGGTTTCTTCCAAACGCGGAATCGGGCCAAGCAGAAAAATCGACTTCCTCGTCTCACGAGGAAAAGGTTGCTGCGCTCTAACTAGGGTAAATTTTTCATTACTCATGGATACACTCCTTCTTTTGACATTCTTGATTACATGATTGATTGATAGTCAAAACTAAGCGCCGGCTAAATTAGCTCAGTGCTTAAATGATTACATTATTATAATGTGCCTCTCTCGAGAAGAAACCGAAATTATTTCAGTTTCTTAATTAAGAGGGTGAGACTGTCGAATTTTTCGACAGCCTCACCGATTGATAACTAGCCTAATATCTGCACTTCTCGGCTTCCGTATTGGAATAGCCGAAAATTCTCTTTGCCCTTTCAATCTCTTCCGGCGACCCCATCGCCTTATTGAGATTGTCCGACAGCTTTACCGTGGAAACGCCGTTAGATTCTAGCAGTTTGACCACAAGGGACAGTGCCGGCAGGCCAAGATCGTTGGTAAGGTTGGTGCCCCAGCCGAACGTAGTCAGAATTCGACCGCGGAATTGCTCATGGATCTTAATGATCGTTTCGACGTCCAAGCCGTCAGAATAAACGATCATCTTTTCTTTCGGATCAATTCCATGGGATTTATAAAAATTGATGGCTTTCTCTCCGAAAATAAGAGGGTCACCACTGTCATGGCGCAGCCCTTTCCATTTTTCCGCCTGTTCCGCTAAAAAATCACGGAAAAAGAAATCAGAGCCGTACGTATCGGTCAAAGCGATAGACAAGCCGTAACCGTACTGTTGCCACCAATCTTGAAGCACTTGATTATGCGAAGCCAAGATTTCTTGATCCGAGCCATGCATAATTCCGTACATCGCCATATATGTTTCATGAGCCGACGTACCCATAGGAGTCAAACCCAATCTCATCGCCAGCAATACGTTAGAAGTGCCGATCATTTGATTTGGCAATTCCGCCTTCATCGTCTGAACGGTATAATTCTGCCACAAAAAAGCGTGACGACGTCGCGTACCAAAGTCTGTGAACTTAATATCCGGATACTTCTTCAGCAAATCGATCTTTTGATTCAGTCTCATTATCCCTTGAGCATATAAACGATCGCGTTCGAATCGAGACATTTTCCTCAATTGAGAGCGATAATGCAATTCATTGATAATAGACAAAGCTAACGTTTCCCAATACGTCGCTTTGGACCAATCACCTGGAAATTCCAGACTGATTGAACCATCGCTCTTGCTCGTCAATTCATAATCAGGCAAATGCAGATGGCGCAGAAAATCGAGATAGGGTTCGCTGAACATCCGTTCCTGATATTCATTTGTGCCACGCAAATAATGAAGTTCAGAATTATCGCAACGCAATCCTTGACAAGCATCAAGCTGTTCGCTCAATTCATGCACATCGACAGTATCGGCCAGCCTGATGCCTTTGGTGCGATTCTTGAATACGAATTTCACCGGTACATCTCTGAACTTATTGAAAATGAGCTGTCCCATTGTGAACTTGTAAAAATCCAGATCCAACAATGATCTGATGATCTGTTCATCTCGCAATGCCGGCTTAATCATGTCTATACTCCTTTTTCCGGTCGAGGCAGCTGCGGGTATTTCACCCGCAAGAACCACTGCACCAAGGCGAATGTCTTCATATCATTAATGGATTTATTGGCGAACGTTTCAAGATTATCAAGAGAAATCCAAATGCGCTTGATTTGCTCACCTTCTTCAGCCAAGCCAAAAACGCGTTCTTCGGATTCAATATCATCATTTCCGATTTCCATATAACCAAGATATATCCTCTCCGTCAGGATTCCCGGCGAAGTGCACAAGCCATTAAAGCAGACGTATTCAATCTGATGAGGATCAATGACGATGCCCAACTCTTCCTTGGCCTCTCGCGCCATCGATTTTTTTATCTCATAATCCGTCAGAGTTTCCTTCGGATAATCGATATGGCCGGCAGGCGCTTCGATCAGATTGCTCATAATCGGCAAACGCAACTGGGAAACAAATACCACCTGATCCCTATCCCGATGATAAATCATGAAAGCAACTGCATCGTCCTTTTCGACTATTTCATGCTTGCCGTTTCGCTCCAGCCAAAATCGTGCGAATTTTCCGCAGACAAGATCGAAGATTTTTTCTCCGAATCGCTTTTCCTCACTCATCCTCATTCTCCTTCCGTTTGATTGGGAATGTATAATCCATGCCGTTTGATATAATCGGCAACCGCTTTCGGCGTTAAATGCTCGAATCTTTTTCCTTCTTTGATCAAGGCGCGGATTTTCGAACTGGAAATATCCCGTACTGTGCCGGGGATAACTGTAAAGTTATCCGGCAATTTCACTCCGTCCAAAGGATAGAGTCCCCGCTCGATGACTATGAACGGGAATTGCCGATATAGCCTGAGTCCTTCAACCCATCTGGCTTCGATCTCGCATTTACCCCCGAATTCCGCCTTCGGCACCACCGAATCAGATCCGGTAAACCAATGGAATTCGCTGTTGGGATAACGTACCGGCAGGATCTTCTCCAGCCAATCGATGGTCGCAATATTATCCTGATAGATGCCGTCATACAAAAATACGAGATCGGGATTATTCCCTGCCCGCATCGAGCGCGGAACCAACAGCTCCGTCATGGCGATGCGGTCATTGGGACAAACGCTGATATGCTTGTCTTCGCGCTCGCCGGAAATTATCCAGATGATACGAACGAATTTGCCGCTGAAATAAAGTTTTTTTAAGACTTGCAGATGCCCCTTCTGGGGCGGATCCGCTGCGGAGCCTCCTACTGCCGTGATGATTTTTCCCACCTGTTTTCTCCTTCTCGCTTGAAATATTTTTTTGTTAAGTTTGTAAAGTGCGTCTTCCATTTGAAAAGCCGACGCAAGTCCGCTTCTCGAAAGAAGAGGCAAACGCTCGCATGAGCGCTTGCCAAAAAAATACTTACTTGTCCATAATACTAAATAATGCAGCTGCCCATTGTCCCGGCTCGACATACTCGGGACGAAAATTGCGCCACTCTTCGGGAATCGCCATTACCCCCAAATTAGCGCCGACGATCGCTCCGACCATCGAGGCATTGGAATCCGTATCGCCGCCTTGGTTGATCGTCTCAATGATCGCCGCGCGTAAATCGGTCATATGCCGCAACGCCATGGCGATAGAAAACGGAATCGAATTGGCGCAGTAACAACCGGTGCCGAGTGTTTCCGCAACGGTTCGCGGATCATTGATTCGCCCGCTCTGCACTAAATTGCCTAATTGCATCATGTTATATTGCAATTGCGACATATTGCCGTTAAATAGATCAGCTCCCCTAACAATAGTTTCACAAAACAAATCTGATGTGATTTCTTGAATTTGGTTTTTCAATTCCTCTTTTGTACCGAAGCCAATCGATTCATTATAAACTGTACTAATGAATCGGGCGACAAGATACGCCGAAAGGTATGCTTGCGGATCACGATGCGTGACTGAGCCAAGCTTCCTGATCACCTCAAACAATTCATCCTGATCATCATGATAGTAGATTGCCAGCGGCGCGACCTTCATCGCGATGCCGTTGCCAGCGCCCTTGCCTAAGAGATCTTCACCCTTCGGCAGCACCGGCAGCATGCCCGGCTCAAGATGCGCAAACAATTCCTTCAGGACAAGCAGATTCTTTTTAGTGCTTGATCCGAAGCCGCAATCGCTTTTTTCCAATTCATCGAGATGGGCTTTGATGCAATCAATCAGATTGAAGCCGCCAGAACGGATCAAGGAAATAACTACCGCTCGCGTCAACTGGTAATCATCCGTAAACTGGACCGCCTCCAAATACATAGTATCGTGAATTTTCGTCTGTCTTGGCCGAGAAAACCCGGATACACCTCGACCGCGCGTGGCAAACATGATTTCCTTGTGAGTCATGATTTCCCACGGCATGCCCATGGCATCACCGATCAATACTGATAGAAAGCTGCCGATAATCTTCTCCAACTTAGTCGGTTCAATTTTCGCCTTATCCATAGATTCCCTTTCCCGTTGAAAAAATCGAGGCGGCTTGAGACAAACCAAGCCGCCTCATAATGAACGGATTACGCAAACACAACTTCTTTTGCAAGAATCGCGCCGGCCTGCTGCATATAGTACAAACCAATATGCTGATTGGCTTCCCGCGGATGCGCCGCAATATCCGGCTTCCCGATCTGTCGGCAAACTTCGATCGGCAGATTGAACGTCGCGCAAGCCGGCGCGATCACCACCACATCGCGAAGCGTGGGCAGTAAGCCGGCATTGCGAGCCGACAGCAGAGCATGCACTAATTGCATGACGCAGATATCGGTGCAAATCCCTACCACCACAGCAACATTGATTCCGCGCTCATTAATAAACATGAACAATTGATTATTCAAATGAAAATCTTCGTCCACTTCCGTCTCCGCACCGACCCAGGCATTCACTTCCGTCTCCGCACCGACCCAGGCATTCATACAGCCCTTCCTGATAATAAGATCAGCAGATCCATTCAGCCATCCCAGCTCTTTTACAAACTGGGCGTCGACAGAATCTTTTTCGCAATGCAGCAAATACGGCGGCTCCGGCCTTTCGCGATCATGCCAATCGAGGGTCGCAGCGATAAAACCGCTGTTGATTATGAATTTATTGGCTTCGGCATCGACCCTTTCAATCAGATCAACGATGACCGGATCAGCAACGGGCGGAGCCAAAGGACCGCAGCCCGGCGTGCAAAAGCCGTTTTGCATATCCGTAACAATCAGCATCGGGACTTCATCGATATTGATGGTATATCTCGGTTCAACTTGAATCGGCATCAAATATTCCAGCAAACGCATTAGAGCTCCGATATTCACGTCTTTCGGAATTTCCCTAGAAACTACATCACTCATGACTTCCTCCTTGGGGTTTTGCCCCTTGTTTTGAACACTTTTGGACACACTTCTGTAAAATTAGGCAAAAAATACAATTAATAGGCGCTGAATCTTTAATATTATTGAACAAATTTCAATGAACAGACTTGACTGCGTAATTTATCACATATTTAAGAAAAAGTCAAGAAAGGAAGATTTTACTAAATTTGACAAAATTTTATAAATGTGATAATATATCAGGTCGCAACAAAAATCAAAAAAGTCGCGATATTCGAATATCTGGCACCTTACAATATCAAAAAGAAAGGACAAGACATGGAGAAGAAAGTTGCATTCGTGCCGGGCCGGTATGGCCCGTCTCAAAAAGGGCATATTCAAATGTTTATCTGGTTGCTAAATGAAGGCTTCGATATTGTTATCGGCATCGGCAGCTGCTATGAAGTCGGCCGTCCCAGACATCCGATTCTTGCGGTTTTCCGCGAGAAAATGATCCGCTGGAGCCTCATTAATGAAGGGGTGGACATGAATCGAGTCAGTTTCGTCCACTTGCGCGATTTTGATGATTGGCAGTCGTGGTGGAACAATATCACCTCCATCCCGCAAGCGGCAGAAATAACGCACTTCGTCACCGGCAACGAGAAGGAAATTACCGCCGAAGTGAAGAAGCGCGGACTCGGCCTTAACTTTAAATTCTTAAACCCCGAGAAAGAAATGCCTCCGGACTTTCAATTTCCTTATCATGCCACTGATTTGCGCCAATCGATAATCGACGGCGACTATGAGCGGTTTACGGAAATCGCCTCTTCCGGCACGATCGCGCTGATGTCCAGCATCGGCGGCTTCCGAGGCATTCGCCAGGCGATGCTCGAAAGCGCTCCGCAATTCGTTCCCGGCCGGCAGACCGTCGATCTGATCATTATCTGCGAAGACGATAAAGGGCAAAAAAAAGTATTATGCGGCAAGCGCAATATGGGCAAGGAAAACTTTCCCGGCTATTTGGCCTTGCCAGGCGGCGGCATCGATGAATATGAAAGTCCGTTTGATGCGGCTATCCGCGAAATCCGCGAGGAGACAGGGCTTGTCGTTGAAGTTTGCAATTCGCACTTCGAACCGGCCCATATCAAGGTCGGAGGAGTAATCGCCGAAATGAAATTCGTCGGCTTATTCGGAACCGCCGATCTGGCGCTAAGCGGCAATCAAGGCGGATCGAGCCAAGTCTTCTGCATCGATCTGGATGCGCCGCCGGAAAGATTCAATGGAATCCTGCGCGCGGAATCCGATCTGGACGACGTGCGATTCAGATCCGTTGAAGAGGTTTTTTCCGAAGGCTTGGCCTACCAATATGCGGACATGTTGCGCAAGGCTTTAGCCGTCTAAAAAAATTTACAGGATTAAGGAGGATTGAGAAATGAATAGGCCTAAAGTATTGTTTCATGCGCCGCAAGCGGTAGCGCTTGCTGAAAGCATAATCGCTGGTACGGAAATTATTCCGGGCATGATCGACTGGAACCATTTCCAAGACGGTTGGCCCAACATATTTATCCATGACATCGATCAACATCAGGAATGCGATGCGTATTTTCTGGCATCATTCTCCAAGCCAAGCGACATTTTTGAACAGTTTGGAGTGCTTTGCGCTCTACCGCGGCTCGGCGTCGGAACACTGACGATATTCCTTCCGTTCTTCTCGACCGGCACCATGGATCGAGCGCAACAGCTGGGAGAAGTCATTACTGCCAGGACAATGGCTCGAATGTTTGATACCATCCCTGATGCGCGCTTCGGAAAAAAACGACTCGTCATCCATGACATCCATGCGCTTCAGGAATATAACTATTTCCATGAAATCCTGCCCCGGTTAGAATCGGCAATCCCCCTGCTTCACGATCAGATCAAAAAGCTGGCTGCCGATGGAGAAGAGATCGCCATCGCCTTTCCTGATGACGGAGCGCACAAGCGCTTCGGCAGTATGTTCGACGATTGGCCGCAGATTATTTGCTTGAAAGTCCGCCAAGGAGACGGTCGAATTGTAACGATCAAAGAAGGAGACTCCCGAGGCAAACATGCCATCATCGTTGATGATCTGGTGCTGAGCGGCGGGACGATCATCGAATGCGCCAAGGCGTTAAGAAATGCGGGATCGGCAAAGGTCAGCGCCTTCACGACTCATGGAGTTTTTCCGAATGAGTCATGGCGCAAATTCAGCAGCGATCTGTTTACGAATTATTGGCTGACGGACTCCTGCCCGCAGATAGCGAATTTAATTGACGGAGTAGGGCCGTTCAAGGTTTTATCCTTGGCTCCATTAATTCAAGATATGATTCGGTCCGACAATAAATACACGTGATTCCAAGCCAAACAACCTGGAAAAAGGAGCGAATTATGTATCGACTGACAGAAGAGATGTGCGAACGGGTAGCAGATAATGCGTCCCAAGAATTATATCGGTATTGTCGGAAAAACGGTATCCATTACCTAATAACCGGCAATTCCGGCGGACGTGACAGCGCTAACACATTGGGTTTGGCTCAGCGAGCATGCAATCTGGCGGCGAAGGACGGTTATCTACTAGTATCGATTGGCGTCTTAATGCAGTGCGCCAGCCAGAAAAAATACACCGCCATTGGCCGGCAAGTCAACAGGAGATTCCGAGCAGAAGAGATTGAAATTGACCTGACGGATGCGTTTGAATTGTATTACTCTGAAGTGATTGATTACAATTGTAATTCCACTCCTGATTGGAGCGGCCTTAATTGCCAGATCGATAAGATTTTTGCCCACTATGAGCCAGACGCGACCCTTCCCAGCCAAGACGAATGGACTCGCAAAATTACCCGGGGCAATATTATGGCACGCTTGCGTATGATTACGCTATTCGATATCGCCAGAAAATACAAAACAGGAATGGTCCTTTCTACGGATAACCTGTCGGAATTCCTAATGGGATTTTCGACGCTTCATGGCGACGTCGGCGACTTTGGCATGATTCAAAATATGTTCAAGGGCTTGGAGCTCGAAGATCTCGCTATTTATCAAGATGTTCCCGGAAGCGTTCTTAAGCAAAAGCCGGATGACGGCCTAGGGATAACCAAGGAAGGCGATGCCGGGCAACTCGGAGCGGCTTATCCGGTCGTTGACGAGATTATCATCAGGCTGATGCAATGGGGATTCAACCCCGATGGATCCAAAAAGCAATTGGAGCATCTGTGGGAAATTATTGATAATAAGCCTGCATTTAATCAGTTCAGACCTGCACTGATCCATAAATTGGCTGCGCGTTCGCTGAATTCGGCATTCAAACGCAAATTAAACAAGTCCATAACCCTCTCGCGCAAGCAATTAGGCTTGCCGAAGATTACAGACATCGCTTTCTGTTAGAAACCGTACAAACAAAACACGGGTAAGCATCCGCTTCGGCAGATACTTACCCGTTTTAAATTTCTTGATTTTTATATTAGATTCTTCTTCACCTCTTCGATCACGATCCTTTCCGCTTCGGCCAGGGTCCGGCCGGGCAGAGTAAATCTCGCCAAATCCTTATTGCCCGCGGGATTAAAGACCCTGGCAATGAAAATCGCATCGCGATTCTTGACCGCGTAAATCATGACTTTGATGTCTGTGAATTCGCCACGCTTTTCCTCGTACAGCAGCACAATGACTTCCGTCTTCGGCATAGAAACAATCAACTCTTCCACCACGTCCGGCAATTCATCCGGATTAGTGGCGGTCTCCAGAAAATCAGAGGCAGAAAGAACCGACCAGATCACTTTATCATTCAAATCATTATTCAATCTAGACAAAACTCGTCCCCATAATTTCAACGTCGTCAAAAAACGGCTCTGATACAAATTCTGGATGATCTGATCGCGGCGAGCGCCGAGGCTGATCAAGGTGCCGGCCAGATTAAGAGTCTTAGGCGTGACGGAATTCGTCTTGAAATTCTTCGTCGCGCTGATGATGCCGGACAAAATGTAAGTCGCGATATTGTCATCAATTAATTTCTCGTCCTGCTCTTTGATGAAATCATAAATCATTTCTGATGATGATGACGAGGCGATATTCACCAGATTGATGTTGCCGTAATATTCGTTCTGCGCGCTATGGTCAAAATTTATTTTCGGCACGGCATAAAACAGATCACTATGCTTTGAATACGCTTCGCCGAGAGAATCCAAGTCTGGAGTATTGATCAGAATTATCAAGTCGTACTTAAAGCCGGAAACGGCCGTCGAGATATCGTCCTTGGTCAGCTGGCCGGATTTCGGCGTGATATAAAAATTCAGCCGGTTGCCGTTTTCATCGTACTCGAATTCCCCCAAACCAGTCTGACTCAGATCGACGGAGACGACGAACTTCTGCAGGCTGCCCAGTTGCGGCTGGATCAATGATAATGGCAGATATGAGAAGTTAGCGGATTGCTTAAAATCCTGGCAGACGATATCGGCTCGCTTGCCCTGTTTCTTCAGATATTCAAACAGCGCCAAAGAGCCGGAAACCGCATCCCCGTTCCAATCCTGTTTGAATATGATCAATATTTGCCGGCTTTTCTGGACAAGCTCAAAAACCTGCTGGAGTTCTGTTAAAGCCATGAATACGTAAAGTAGTTAATAGATAAGCTTAGCCAAAAT
>Ga0172379_10011125_pt1 | contig 10785 bp, 12 predicted proteins | sample GrowelOW334metaG_FD_119756 | JGI IMG/M metagenome (GOLD analysis project Ga0172379, IMG submission 119756) | Groundwater microbial communities from an aquifer near a municipal landfill in Southern Ontario, Canada - Groundwater well OW334 metaG | ecosystem: Environmental > Aquatic > Deep... | reverse complement strand
CTTCGCTTGGGTTTGGTTAGGTGGGGCATCAAAAACGGGAAGTTAAAGCCTCGGAAAAACGACTCAGGCAAAGGTGGCCATGAGTTCCGCCTCAGCCACGAGTTTGCCATCAACAAAGGCCTTGCCCTCCAGCTTCCAGAATCTCGCCTTCCGTTTGCTCACCGAAAGTTCGTAATAAAGTTGGTCTCCGGGCACAACCTTTTGTCGAAATTTCACTCCGTCAAGACCTGCAAAATAAACAAGTTTATTGGCAACCGCTTCAGGGTCAGTGACATAAGCAAGGATCGCGCCGACCTGCGCCATACCCTCAAGGATCAAGACACCAGGCATAACAGGCTGCGAGGGAAAATGCCCCTGGAAAAAATTTTCATTCATGGTCACATTTTTATACCCACGGATGGATTCTCCGAGATGCATCTCAACAACACGATCCACCATAAGAAAAGGATACCGGTGCGGTAGAATCTTCAGTATTTCCAAAATATCAAGCTGTTGCAGGTCAGAATTCATAACACGTCTCCTCTTTCTTCATTGAGCCAAAACTGTTGCCGAACCATCTCTCTTTCCGACAAACAGACCGACCGTTCATTCATTGTTGCCAAGGCTATCATTTTCGCCCGGGGTCATTGCCCGGGACAACTCGATAACCTTCCGTCGCAACTCCCGCAGTTCCCGCACCATTTCCGGCAGTTTCGCATAGGCGGCGCTGGAGCGCAGCCAGTTTTTATGGGAAATTGCCGGTATGCCAGCCACGATGGCACCGGGTTCCAGGTTGCCATGCACCCCTGATTTGGCAGCAATCATTGCCCGATCCCCAAGATGTATATGTCCGGCAACACCGACCTGCCCGCCCAAAACCACATTATTTCCAGTGGTAACGCTGCCAGCTATGCCGACCTGGGCGACGAGCAAGGTGTCCTCCCCGATGACCACATTATGGGCAAGCTGAACGAGGTTATCAATTTTTGTTCCCCGCTTGATCCAGGTCTTGCCAAAGGTAGCCCGATCAATGCAGGTATTAGCGCCGATCTCCACATCGTCATCAATCTGAACCCCGCCAACCTGCGGCCGTTTGACGTGGTGCCCGTTTCCGTCGGTGGCGTAACCGAAACCGTCACTGCCGATCACCGCGCCGCTGTGGATGATGACCCTATGCCCAACTTGGCAACCGTGCCCAATCGTTACGTTGGCATACAACACCACATCGTCGCCGATAACGGTATCATCATACACTACCACCCCGGGATGCAGGGTTACCCGCTGCCCGAGCCGGACTCGATTGCCGAGATAGACCAACGGGCTGATGGCAACCTCGGCGGGGATATGACAATCATGACCGATAACCGACCGCCCATCAATACCGGTGGCGACAAATGGCTCATCAACAAACAGAGCATGGATGCGGGCCACCGCCAGATAGGGGTTCCTTACCCGAATCGCCGGTCCACTGATCTCGGTGACTGCGGCGGGAACAATGATCGCCGAGGCCTTGCATTCCTCAAGCCGAGCCCCGCGTTTCAGATCGGCAACAAAGGTTATCTCGCCCTCAACAGCGCTGTCAAAATCAGCAACACCGCCAATGAGCACATCGGGATCACCAACCAGCTCCCCCTGGACCAGGACGGCCAATTCCGCAAGACGTTTCTTTTCACAAGCCATATCTTTTCCCTCTCTCTGCCAATCGAAAGCACAACGCCATTCCGAGACATAAGAAAAAAATTCGCCATTGTTCACAAATAGCAGTGTTATTTGCGACTGCAACACTAAAATACCATGGTCGGCAGCAACGAAATGGTTAGGTTACACGGCAATCCTTTTTCGCCGCCGTTAACATTGCTACGGCTCCTAAAAAAAAAGACGGGCTGCCTCCTTGCTGCCAAGGGAAACACAACCCGTCTTGATAAGCCGTCGTAGCAAAATAACCTTGCCGTTTGAATGACCAAAACGAAACGGCCTGTCCTGTTGCTTCCGTTAGGCCTCTAACATGTCAGCGTGGAAATACGCTACCCAGCAGAAAGCCACTACTCGCCGTTAATCCTGGAACGCAGAAGTCCGGACGGTTTGAAAGTCACAACCTTACGGGCATCCAGAATCAGTTCATCACCGGTCTGGGGATTTCTCCCCCGCCGGGCATTTTTCTTTTTCACGTTAAACTTACCAAAACCACTAATCAAAAGATCCTCACCAGTATTCAGACATTTTTTGGCAATGCGCAAAAAAGCCTCCACGGCCTCTGCCGCCTGGGCCTTGGTGAAGTTATGATTTTGATACACCTTTTGGACAAGATCCGCCTTTGTCAGGGTCATGGGGCACCCTCCTTTATTGACTCAATAACATGTTCAACCAATTGATAATTGTCAAGAAATATATTTCAAGGCACCCTTACCGGCATACCTACCCGCTGCCCCAAGTTCGTCCTCAATCCGCAGCAACTGGTTGTATTTGGCAACCCGATCAGTCCGGGAAGGGGCGCCGGTCTTGATCTGCCCGGTGTTCAAGGCCACGCTGAGATCGGCAATGGTGGTATCCTCTGTTTCTCCTGAGCGATGGGAGATGATCGAAGTATATCCAGCCCGGTGAGCCATTTCCACGGCATCAAGGGTCTCCGTCACCGTGCCGATCTGATTGAGTTTGATCAAGATGGAGTTAGCCACCTCTTCCTTGATGCCCTTGGCCAAAATCTTGGTATTGGTGACAAAAATATCATCACCGACCAGCTGCACCTTGCCCCCCAGTTTCTTGGTGAGTTTTCCCCAGCCCGCCCAATCGGCCTCGGCCAATCCATCTTCAATGGAAACCAGCGGGTACTTTTTCACCCACGCCTCATAAAAGGCGATCAGTTCGTCCGCCGTTTTGTTGGCCTTCTTCTCCGCAGCAAGCACATAACATTTTTTCTTCGGGTCATACAGCTCGCTTGCCGCCACATCCAGGGCGATAAAAATATCCTTGCCAGGATTGTACCCGGCCTTGACAATCGCCTCCAGCAAGAATTCCATGGCCTCCTCGTTGGAGCGCAGATTGGGGGCGAAGCCACCCTCGTCACCGACAGCGGTCTGAAGCCCGCCCTTTTTCAACACCGCTTTCAGACTATGAAAAGTTTCAACCCCCATGCGCAGAGCCTCGGCAAAGGAAGAGGCACCGGCAGGCATGACCATGAACTCCTGAATATCCACATTGTTGTCGGCGTGCGCCCCGCCGTTTAAAACATTCATCATCGGCACGGGCAGCACCTTGCCGTTCACCCCGCCAAGATAGGTATAGAGCGGCAAACCGACCTCCTCGGCGGATGCCTTCGCCACCGCCATGGAGACCCCAAGGATGGCGTTGGCACCAAGATTTTTCTTGTTCTCAGTGCCGTCCAGCAGCAGCATGGCCTGATCGACAATCACCTGCTGGGTGGAATCAAGGCCGATGATGCCCGGACCTATTTTCTCGTTCACATTGGCCACAGCCGTGAGCACCCCTTTGCCGAGATAACGCTTCTTCTTCGTGTCGCGAAGCTCCAACGCCTCGCGGGTGCCGGTGGACGCGCCGGATGGCACTAGGGCTCGACCAACCACTCCTGAATCGAGAAACACTTCAACCTCAACGGTGGGATTGCCCCGTGAATCCAGAACCTCTCTTCCCAAAACACCGATAATCTCTCCCATTTCTTCCTCCAAATCTTATCATTAAAAACCGTTCATCACCCTGTAATCGTAGCAAAACCACCTATTTCCCAACAACACTAGCCATGCTAAAGATGGGCAGGTACATGGCAATAACCAGCCCCCCGATCATGCCTCCCAGAAAACACATCATCAATGGCTCAATAGCCGCAGTCAGGTTGTCCACGGCTTGGTCAACCTCTTCATCATAGAAATCAGCAATCTTGGCCAACATAACATCAAGGGCGCCGGTGGCTTCCCCGACATTAATCATCTGCACCACCATGCCGGGAAACACCCCCGTCTCTTCCAGGGGCTCGGCAATGGCCCGCCCTTCGCTGATGCTGTCCGTCACCCTGAACACCGCCATCTCAATAACCTTGTTCCCTGCTGTTCTTGCTACAACATTGAGAGCTTCCAGAATCGGCACCCCGCTTTGCAACATGGTGCCAAGAGTCCGGGTGAACTTGGCCACCGCCACTCTCCGCAAAAGAGTGCCAACAATGGGCATGTTCAGCATCATCCTGTCCATCTGGACACGCCCTTTCTCCGTCTTGTATACCTTTTTCACCACAAAAACAGCGACAAAGATCGCCCCGATGATGAAATGAAAATTTCCTTTAGCAAACTCGCTCATATCAACAACAAACTGAGTCGGTCCGGGCAGGGCCCCGCCAAAGTCCTTAAACATCTTCTGAAAAACCGGCACCACAAAAACAAGCATAACCGCCATGACCACAAAAGAAATACAAATACAGATAATAGGATAGGTCATAGCGCCTTTGACCTTCTTCTTGAGCGCCATATTTTTTTCCATGAAGGCAGCCAACCGATTCAAGATGGTATCGAGAATACCACCAATTTCGCCAGCCTCAACCATGTTACAATAGAGAGTATCAAAACAAGTGGGATGTTTTTTCATGGCATCGGCAAAGGTGGTGCCGGTCTCGACATCCGTCCTGATTGTCCGCAGCACCTTCTTGAAGGACGGATTCTCCACCTGTTCCCCCAAAATCTCCAGGCTTTGCACCAAGGGCAGGCCTGCGTCGATCATGGTGGACAACTGCCGGGTAAAGATAACCACATCCTTGCCGGTTATTTTGGGCTTTAAAAACGCAACATTTTCAAACATATCCTTGGGGGCTTCTTTTAGCATGGACGGTGTTATCCGCATCTTCTTTAGATGCGATTGCGCCATGGCTTCGTTGGGCATCTCTATCTTGCCCTTACGTTTTTCCCCATAGGAGTTGACGCCCTTCCAGATATAAAACGGCATATCCCTTCCCCTCTCTTCTGAAATTAAACCAACATTTCTATCTTATATCTTAAGATTTTTCCAAAAACAATAGATAGATAGCGTTTATTTATGCCAGAAAATTCCGCAAGGCTTATAATCTTTACCATGAGAGAACTTTTTCAGTCCGCACATCCTTCTCTTTTTTTATTGACACGACAGACGGGATAATTTAAATAAGCTGATTCTTTACTGAGATTTTGCGTCGGTTTGCGACGGCTTCCGACTACCACAATAAACAGCACCCAATCAGGGGATGAACACGACTCCCGGCATGGGTTTCATCCGGAGGATGACAATGGCAAAAGCGGCTCCCAAGGATATGACAAGCAAATATTCCACCGGCCAGTTTCAGCAGATCATCGACAAATGTGAAGGTTGCGAGCGCATGATTGAGGTCGAGGCCGTAAAATATTGCTCAACCTACACCATGCCAGAAGCCAAATGGCGCCTGGGTCTTTGCAATTTTGCAACCCACGTGAAACCAGAGATCAGCGTGTCCACACTCAAGGTCAACCCCTTGAAGGCTTCAAAACGCGCTGCCACCAAAGGCAAGAAAAAATAGTCTTCTCCCACAGAATTCAAAAAGCCCTTCTGGATACAGAAGGGCTTTTTTTTCGATCAAAATCAGGACAATTACAATATCGCTTTGGGATACAAGGCACTCAACAACTTTTCGTCTTCCTTGACCTCTTTAAATCTCTCGTAGGCCTCCTGAAAATGGGCAGGTCTCTCCGCCCCCCACGCCACCCTCTCTGCGGCCTGCGCCAAAAATTCTTCCGAGCAATCATACACCGCCTGAAAAATCTTATCTATCACCAGTTGGGGATTTTTTTCATAAGGGGGTGGCGCCTTGGAAATGGCAATGACCGCCTGCAACACCGTGGGCTCCGCAACACACCTAAAAAGAGCGGGAACATCATATATATCAGCGGCACCCAACATTTTCTCAATGACATTGCTGCTCAACGAAAGGAGCAACCCGCGAACCCGCACCAGATTTCCTTCCCGATACGGCGCCATGAACAGTTTGATGTATGGCGTGATTTCATGAGGGGTCAGGGTGCCTTTCCGAAAAGCGGATTCAAGCCAGCACAGTTGCATTTCCGGACTTTTTGCCACAAATGGCAGGTGTTTCTCATACCATTTTCGTTTTTCCACCACCGCTTCCCCTGCTCCTATGACCTTGACCATCCTTCCCCCATTTAGGAGAACCACAGGCTTCCCGTATCATTATCCATCACATATCAGGATGCATTTCCCTTTCCTTACCCCCGCCGACTGCCACCGGCAAGAGATTTTGTCTTGACCCCACATTATATCTGTATTGACGAGATCAACAAAATCCCCTATTGCATTCTAGAGAGTTACAGGCGGCTACTATTTATAACATACAAAAAAACAATCAGACTCTCGATGGATTCCTGCTGAGGAAATAAAAACCCACAACAGCCTTGCCGGATTGGATTCATATCAACCCAACTCACCCAGCTCCAGGGCAAACACCTTGCCCGATGCGGAGCGAAGAGCCCCCCCCGGCCAACGAAAAAATCTGTGCGCCTTGTATTTTGAGAATTGCACAAAAAAACCGGCTCGGGAAAATCCGGCCGGATTTTCAATCCTCGTATTCCCTGAAATCGGTGATTATGAAAATAACTGCAATAAGCTGAAACAGCCGCCCCCTGATTTTTTGGGGCTTTCGCCGGCCTGACTCGCGCACCCCACAATTCCCGTCAATACTACCACACACACCAGCACGGAGACGATTTTCACCCCGCGCAACCATAAATTTTTCATATTTCCCATGAATCTTCTCCTCTCGGATAAAAAGATAAAAAGTAACTTCTCTTGCTCTTCTTGCGCAAGCCGTTGCCACACGCACGCAACCTTGTTAAGGGTACCGAGGCCCCAAGGTATATTCAAATCGAAAAAAAAAGCGATTGCCGCTTCGGACAATCGCTTTTTCCTATCCACGGGACACAAAAATTAACGGCGGTCCCCCAAGAACCGGAGCAACATGAGGAACAGATTGACAAAATCGAGATACAGAGCCAAAGCCCCCATAATCGCGCCCTTCTGGATCGCGGCCTGGCCATTTTCCATAATCCCGCCAGAGCCGATCCGGGTGATTTTCTGCACGTCATAAGCGGTAAGGCCGGTGAAAACAATCACCCCGATTGCGGAAATAACCCAGGAAATCATGGAGCTGCCCAGGAAAATATTCACCACCGAGGCGATGATTATGCCCACCAAACCCATGAACAGAAAGGAGCCCATGCTGGTGAGATCTTTTTTGGTCACCGTACCGTAGACCGCCATGGAAACAAACATGCCGCCCGCGACAAAAAAGGTAGTGGCGACGGAGGCGCCTGTATAGAGCAGGAGGATGGCGGAAATGGTCGCACCGTTCAAAACGGAATAGCCCAAGAAAAGATTGGTCGCCATGCGGGCAGACATCTGCTCGATCCTGGCAGAGAGATAAATCACCATGCCAAGCTCACCGAAAATCAGACCATAAAACAGAATTTTGTTGCCGAAGATGGCCTGCTGCAAGGCCGGAGAGCTGGCGACCAACAAGGCGGTGAGCCCGGTGAGCCCAAGCCCGATTGCCATCCAGTTGAAGACCTTGGCCAAGAAAAGGGTTGCCGCCTGGGAGCGGGACTGATCAATAACCATTGTTCTGCCATTGTCACTGCCGTACATACATTTCTCCTTGCATTTGAAAAATTAAAGTTGCGGGACACATACCATCTCAAATAATTATTTCGTAACACGAGGCCACTACTCGGCGCTGGTCATCTTCACCAAAGGCATGGCCGGATTATACTCTTCCAGGGCGATATTGACCGCTGCGGTTATGGGCACCGCCAACAGCATGCCAACCCCACCCCACATCCAGCCCCAAAAAATGAGGGCGAACAGTACCACCAGCGGACTGAGATTAAGACCTCGTCCCATAATTTTTGGTTCCAAATAATTTCCCACAACCAGATGAATGACGACAAGAGCACTACCCGCTAGCAGAGCAAAAACTGGCGAGCCGGACTGAAACAGGGCCATGACCACCGGCGGCACTGTGGCGATGAGCGCCCCGATATTCGGAATAAAATTCAACAGGAAGGCAAGAACGCCCCACAGCAAGGCAAATTGGACCCCGAACAACCAGAGAGCCACGGCAGTGAGCACGCCGGCAAGCAAACTGATCAAGGTTTTCAGACCAAGATACTGCTCGATCGACTGGCTTATCCTTCCCCCAACCTTGATAATCCTTCCGGCGCGCCGATGGCCGAAGGCGTTCTGTAGCCGATTTTCCATTCCATCCCGTTCGGCCAGCATGAAGATCAGGAACAACACCACCCAAACAAGATTCCCTAGAAAATGAAAGAAAGACCCTCCGGCAGCCTGGAGAAATGAACCAAGCGGCTCCAGCTTCTTCCCTTCGATGTTGCCGACAAAAGCATCCAGAATCTCTTTCCCCTGCTCTACCGATACACCGTACGGTTTAAGTTCAATAGCTGCATATTCGGAGAGCTTTTGCTTAAAAACAGGAAGCTGACCGACAAACTCCATGATATTCGACTGCAACAGCCCGCCGACCCAATACAGCCCATCAAGAATAAAGGAAACTACCAGCAGGATGCGGAGCCAGGGAGGCACCCCGAACCGCCGGAGAAACTCCATGGGCATCCCCACCGCAAAAAAGACAAGAACAGCCACACTCAGGGGAATGAAGATAAAGGAAAGAGTTTTCACAATGAGCGTGACAAGCACCACGATCACCAGCCAGGCAGCAATCTCCTGGGGGCGAACGCAATTTCCTCCTGTTGTCTCCTGCTCCATAGATACTCTCCTTTTAAACTGTTACAGTATTACAAAATCAGAGTCTCTCCCGCTTCCGACATGAACACCTACGGCACTCCTTCGGAAGGACACAACTTCCGAAGTTCACTCGCCGCCCGTTCACGCTCAAGACGGTTGACATGACCGACACCAGCTTCGGACACCCGACCTGCCGGGCAAGAGCAAGGCCTCCGGCAACGCTACCGTGTCCAGAAGTCTGCCCGGACACGTTGTAGGCCTCATGCACCACCAGATCACACCCCCCGTGCAAGATCGGCCACCGCTTCGGTAGGCCCCCCATCCCGCTGTATCGTCACCCTAACGGCGAGACAAGGCTGAGAGTGGTCCATTGCTGCGGTCTGCCTGTAAAAGCCCCCCGCCTCGAAAGAGGCCACCTCGGCAACCGGAAGATAGCGCAGGACATAGCGCAATTTCCTACCAAAAGAAGGATACGCCAAGTCAAGGGCCATTTCAACCTTCTCCTGCAAACCATATGGCCCGACAAGCAGTAGGGGGCTGGTACGGCCCATCTCCCAAAATCGAAGCAGCAGCAAGGGAACCCAAAAAAAATGATCCCCCTGAAAATGTGAAATCCATAGAACCTCAAGCTGCTCCGGATCGGAACAATCAGCAAAATATCGATGGGGGGTGGTAAATCCGCAGTCAAGTAGGATATAATGATTTTTGCTCCCGCTCCGGGCAAGAAGCGAGGTGTTGAAGCGCTCCGGATCGCAGACTTCACCAACCCCCCAGAAAATGGACTTTCATGCGTAGCGACCTTATTATCCCTTATCTCCCATGACCGAGATCATACCATGAATACCCTGATTGTTGCATGCCCAAGCTGCAAGACCAAAAATAAAATAGTCGCCAACAAACAACACCGTGGACCGCGCTGCGGCAAATGCCGAACCCCTCTGCCCATGGCCGGGTACGCCACCCCGGTGGAACTAACCGACCAGGAGGCAGCGCAGGTGATCCGCGAGGCCGACCTGCCGTTGATGCTTGACTTGTATTCACCAAACTGCGGCCCCTGTCGAACACTGGCTCCGGTTATAGACAAGCTGGCACGCCATTTTTTCGGTCGGGCGATCATCGCCAAGATCGACACCAGCACAAACCATCTCACCGCCGGGCACTATGGAATCCGGGGCGTACCAACCCTTATTTTCCTTAAAAACAGCCAGGTTGTCGATCAGGTTGTCGGGGCCTTGCCCGAGGATGCCCTTGTCGCCAAGCTCAACAATTTTATCCGGGCTTAAAGTAGGTATATTCTCAATGAGTACTCCACAAAAAATACATAAACGCTTATGGGACGCATACCAGTCCTTGCCGCGCAAATCCCGCTTCACCTTGCAAGCCTGCGCCCTGGCTGGAGAACCAGTCCGGGAAGCCGCCCTGATTTCCTGCCTGTTCCCCCCGGCAACCAACCAGATCTGGCCCACGGCTCGGGAAGAGAATCTCCAGGCCGCCCTTCCCGAGCTTGCAGAAAAAAAACTACTAAAAAATGGCTGCACCTGCCGCGGGGAAATTCTCGAGGTCGTGGCCCATGATGCCCGGAAGCAACCGTATTTCCCCGCCCTGGCCGCCGCCATCAAACTGGCCTGGCCAACCCCTACCCCGGAAGAGAATCCAGAGCCAGAAGCCCTGTGGCGCCGCACCCTGCGTGATCTTCGTCTTGCCCTCCTGGCTGCGGATGAAACAGGATACAATCATAGTCTGCTCCACCTCCTTGAACTCCAAGAAGAGTTTCCCGAGCGTTTCCCGGAAAACCCCCTGCTCACTCTCTGCGCCGACCCCTTTGATCCGCCATGGTTTTCCGGGCTTCCGCTGCATATCCAGCTCTACGCCTTACATCAGATATTTTTGCGCGGCCTGCTCCACCTTACGGAAATAACCCTGCCTCTGGAATATCTGCAAGACAAGCGCTTTCTCAAAGGCCTGCCCGCAAAAAACCGCGAGCCTTTTTCCTATCTGCTGACCTCCCATCTGCTCATCCAGGGT